>ENA-ORRL01000599-ORRL01000599.1-human-gut-metagenome-genome-assembly--contig:-NODE-599-length-37220-cov-14.903942_pt1 | contig 37220 bp, 40 predicted proteins | sample MGYA00242175_ERZ509134 | MGnify/ENA primary metagenome ERZ509134 (study PRJEB26280, sample SAMEA2338660) | human gut metagenome | biome: human gut; feature: human-associated habitat; material: faeces... | reverse complement strand
CGGGGGATCAGCTGCACCAGGCTGGATTTTGCACTGCCGGTGCCGCCGATGATGCCCAGCGTCTCGCCCGGCCGGATGCTGAAGGTGACATCGTTCAGGACAGGCTGGCCGGAGCCGTGCTTATACTTAAAGGTAACGTGCTCAAACTCGATGCCGCCATCCCTGACCTGCTGCACCGGTGCCTTGGGGGCGGGCAGGTCGGTGGTCTCGTCCAGCACTTCCACGATACGGCGGGCAGAAGCGGCGGACATGGCGATCATCACAAAGGCCATGCTCAGCATCATCAGGGCCATCAGAATGTTCATAATGTAACCGAACAGGGCGTTCAGCTGGCCGGTGGTGATCGCACCGTTCAGGACGTAATGTGCGCCGAACCAGCTCAGGGCGATGTTGCAGCCGTACACAGAGACCAGCATGGCGGGATTGTTGAAGCTCAGGCGGCTCTCGGCGTGGACGAACTGCTTGTACAGGCTCTCGCAGGCCTTGGTGTACTTCTCGTTCTCAAAGTGCTCCCGGACAAAGCTCTTGACCACGCGGATGGCCGAGACATTCTCCTGCACGGAGGCGTTCAGGTTATCGTAGTTCTTGAACACCTTATCAAAGATGCCGAAGGTGGGAACCATAATGCCTGCCAGCACTGCCACCAGGAACACGATTGCCACCAGGAACACCATGGTCAGCGAGCGGCTGATCATGGAGGCCATGATGAGCGCGAAAACCAGATGGACGGGGGCACGCACGCACATGCGCTCGATCATCTGGAACGCGTTCTGCAGGTTGGTCACGTCGGTGGTCATACGGGTGACCAGACCGGCTGTGGAGTACTTGTCGATGTTGGAGAACGAGAAATGCTGGATGTTCTCATACATCGCATCGCGCAGGTTGCCTGCAAAGCCGGTGGATGCCGTGGCAGCAAACCTGCCGGCCAGCACGCCCAGCAGCAGGGCAATGGCCGCCACCAGGAAGGTGAGCAGGCCGTACTTGACAACGGCGTTCATATCGCCCTTTTCAATGCCCTGGTCAATGATAAAGGCCATGATGGTGGGCAGCAGCACATCCATGATGGCTTCCAGAGCAGAGAAGATCGGTGTCAGGATCGCGGCGCGCTTGTACTCGCCCAGATGTGACACAAGTTTTTTGATCATCTGTTGTAATCCTCCTGAAGTTTATTTGCAGGGGTCATTCCAGCCCCTTGCGCAGCTTGTTCAATAACCGCAGAAGCTCTGCGTTTTCCTCTTCCGTCAGCAATCCGGCCACAAACTCATCGGTCTGGTGCAGGGAGAGCATCGTCTTTTCGTGGACGCGGCCTCCCTCTTCCGTCAGGATCAGCCGTTTGAGCCGGGCATCCTGCGGCACGCTCTGGCGCTCGATGTAGCCCTTGCGCTCCATCAGCTGCAGGATGTTCGTCACAGTCGAGCGTGTGATGGAGAACTCCCGCTCGATATCGCGCTGGTACACGGGCTCGTTCTTGTGCCAGTAGAGGTAGCTCATGATCCAGTCGTGCATGGGGGTCACGTTGTCCACGTTGTTCTCCCGGTGGAACTGGTTGATCTTGCGGAAGATCAGGTTGTTCACCCGGCGCACCTGTGCCGGGATGACCTGCGGTGGCTCCCATGGGGGGTTGCAGCAGGGTTGCTTGGTGCTTTCATCGTGCATAATGGTTTCCCTTTTGAATTGTTTGTGACAGGATTGTTTTCTTTAGAACTGTTTGATGCCGTACAATATCATAACGCACGATTCGATCATTGTCAATAGGAGACGCAAAATAAAATACAGAAGCGCCCCACCGAACGGCGAGGCGCTTCCACTGGGCGCTGATTTTGCTTCTGCTGGCGCAACATCCCTTGCTTTCTGACCAGAATATGCTTTAATAAAAACAACTACGGGCGCTGCGCCCCCGAATACTGCAAGGAGAATCCCATGGAACAACGGAACACCCGCCTGCGGAACGCGGGCTTCGTCACCTTCTTTTTCAGCGGCATCTGCACCATTTCCAGCGGTGTGGTGGTCAGCCTGCTGCAGGAAGAATACGGCTTTGCCTACGGCATGACCGGCACCCTGCTCAGTCTGCTGAGCATCGGCAACCTGCTGGCGGGCCTGCTGGCCGGTGCGCTGGTGAGAAAAATGGGCATGAAGCCAAGCGTCCTGCTGCTGACCATCGGCTATGCGGTGGGCTACGGCCTGATGGGCCTGACCGGCCTGCCCATTCTGCTGGCGCTGGCCTTCTTCATTGTAGGCATTGCCAAGGGCAGTGTCCTGAACACCTGCACCATCCTTGTCAGCGGCAACTCTGCAGACCGCACCCGGGGCATGAACACCATGCACGCCTGCTACGCCTGCGGTGCCCTGCTCTGCCCCTTTCTGATCTCTGCCGCTGCCAGGGTCAGCACCACGCTGGCCGTGCTGGCACTGGCAGCGCTGGGTCTGGTGCTCTGGCTGGTATACCTGTTCACCCCCATGGCAGGCCGCGCCAAGGCCAAAGAAGCTGTCACCGATTGGAGCTTTTTGCGCTCCTCACGCTTCTGGCTGCTCACCGGCCTGCTGTTCTGCCAGAACGCCGCCGAGCAGAGCGTTGTGGGCTGGATGGTCACCTACTTCAAGGACAGCGGCATCATTGCAGGCACGCTGGCGGCCTATACCGTCACCGTGATGTGGGGTGCCACCCTGATCGGCCGCCTGCTCATCGCTTTTGTGTTCCCACTCAAACAGCCCCGCAAGGCCATGGTGTTTATGGCGGTTTTCTGCACTGCCTTCTACTTTGCCATGATGCAGACCCACAGCCAGCTGCCTGCCATCCTGCTGCTGTTCGCCTTTGCCTTCTCCATGGCCGGTATGAACCCCACCGCCGTGGCCAGCGCCGGTAAAATGACCACCGTGACCAGCATGGGTATCATGCTGCCGGTGGCATCCAGCGGCGCGATCCTGATGCCCTGGGTCATCGGCAAGGTGGCTGAAAGCGCCGGTCTTGCTGTTGGTATGGCAACCAACATCGTGCCCTGCGTAGGGCTGATCATCTTTGCAATTCTGGTGTCCAGAATGCGGGAGGAATAAACCTCTCCGTCATTGCTTCGCAATGCCACCTCTCCTGGCAGGAGAGGCAGGCAGCAGGCGACTGAGCGGTTCACCCCCTCGCCTTTGCGCTGAACTCACACCCACAGTAATCCTGACGGTAAAGCCCGTACTCCTCCGAAAGCTGGAGAGAGCGCAGGTAGCCGTTCTGCTTTTTGAAATCCGAGGGCAGGTGCCTGATGCCGAATTCGGCTTCAAGCTCCTGCCCGATTTGATTGATGCGGGCAGCATCCTTGTGGGGGCTGATGGAGAGCGTGGTGGTGAACCAATCAAAGCCGTGCTCCTTTGCGTACTGTGCCGCCCGGCGCATCCGCAAACGGTAGCAGACGGTGCACCGCCCGCCCCGCTCCGGCTCGTTTTCCAGCCCCTGCACAGCCGTGTAGAACTCCTGCGGGTCGTAGTGGTCCTCGATGACCGTGACCCCCAGCGGGTGCGCCTGCGCCACGAACTTTTTCAGCTCCTCGCCCCGGCGGTAGTATTCTTCGGCAGGCCAGGTGTTGGGGTTATAGTAAAGCACCGTGATCTCAAAATACCGGCACAACTTTTCCAGCACGGCGCTGGAACAGGGCCCGCAGCAGGCATGGAGCAGCAGCTTTGGCCGCTGCGGCCCCAGCGTTTTCAACACCTCGTCCATCTGCTGTGCAAAATTCAACTGTTTTGACATCGGTTTCATCCTTTGTTATACTTGCTTTGATTCAAATAGCTCCCTCCTGCTGCCTCGCAAAAAGAGCCGCAGCTGCCGGAAGGGGCATCCCGGTCATATTATATCACATTTTATCTAATAGGAGAACTGCGATGACAAACGAGAAGATTGCCCGCATCAACGAGCTGGCAAAAAAGAGCAAGACCACCGGCCTGACCGATGCCGAAAAGGCAGAGCAGCAGGCCCTGCGGCAGGAGTATGTTGCGGACGTAAAGGCCAGCCTGCGCGCCCAGCTGAACAATACCTCGATCAAAGAGCCGGATGGCACTGTGCACAAGCTGGGGAAGAAGAACTAAAGCAGCATCCCGAAGAGGAGCGCCTGGCGGATAATTGAGAGAAAAGTATTTCTTCCCTCTTTTTTTGTTCCGCGTTTCGTGCTATACTATAGTTGTATTGTTGCGGACATTTCCGCGGGCGGTACAGATTCCCAAGGTGGCGTATCCCGGGCAAGGTGCACGGAAAAGGCTGTCTTTTGAAAAAATGATAAAGAGGTCATTTATTATGCTTACTGCAATTACGGGTATCAACTGGGGCGATGAGGGCAAGGGCCGCATGGTCGATCTGATCAGCCAGGATTATGACATCGTTGCACGGTATCAGGGCGGCAACAACGCAGGCCACACCGTGAAGAACGAGCGCGGCAAGTTCGTGCTGAACCTGCTGCCCTCCGGCATCCTGCGCCCCAACGTTGTCTGCGTGATGGGCAACGGTATGGTCATCGACCCGCATCATCTGGACGGCGAGATCAACAATCTGCGGGAGCATGGCATTTCCATCACCCCCGATAACCTGAAGATCTCTGACCGGGCCACCATCACCATGCCCTACCATGTCGATCAGGACGGCCTGGAAGAGGCCCGCCTGGCCAAGACCGGCGCACAGTTCGGCTCCACCAAGCGCGGCATCGCCTACACTTACGGTGACAAGTACATGAAGAAGACCCTGCGCATGGGCGACCTGCTCCACCTGGACAACAGCGTGAAGAAGCGCCTGGTGACCATGGTGGATTCCAAGAACCTGGTGATGGAGGGCAGCTACCACTCCGCCCCCATCAGCGTGGACGAGATGTGGGCATGGCTGGAGAAGTATGCCGCCATCTTCAAGGATTACATCTGCGACGTGGGCCAGTATCTGGCTGACGCAGATGCCGCCGGCAAGAAGGTGCTGTTCGAGGCCCAGCTGGGTGCTCTGCGCGACATCGACTTCGGCATCTACCCCTACACCACCTCCTCCAACGTCATCGGCGCTTACGCCCCCATCGGCGCAGGCATCCCGGGCCATAAGCTGACCAACAGCATCGGCGTGATGAAAGCTTACTCCTCCTGCGTGGGCGACGGCCCCTTTGTCACTGAGCTGGCCATGACCGAGGAAGAGAAGCACGCCCTGCGTGAGGCTGGCCACGAGTACGGTGCAGCCACCGGCCGTCCCCGCCGCGTTGGCCCCATCGACCTGGTGGCAAGCCACTACGGCGTGTTCTGCCAGGGCTGCGATGAGGTTGCCCTGACCCTGCTGGACGTGCTGGACTACATGGAGAAGATCCCCATGGTCACCGGCTACAAGCTGACCGACGGCACCATCACCAAGCGCTTCCCCATGGGCGAGGCTCTGGACACCGCACAGCCCGTGGTGGAGTATCTGCCCGGCTGGCACTGCGATATCACTGCCGCCCGCAAGTGGGAGGATCTGCCCCAGGAAGCCCGCGATTACGTTGAGTATCTGGAAAAGGCTATTGGCTGCAAGATCACCTACATCTCCGTGGGTGCCGAGCGTGAGGCCTACATCCACCACAACGTCTGATCCGCGCCACAGAACCCGCCGCATTGAAAAGGAAACGTGACTATGTTTGATATCATCACGGACAGCGCCTGTGACCTGACCCCTGAGACGGCCGCAACGCTGAATATTGAGATCATCCCCTTCTATGTCTCGCTGGACGGTGAGCACTACCGCAAGGAAGGCAAGGAGATCGCCGTGCGCGATTTCTACCAGTTCATGGTAGATAACCCCGCGGCCTACCCCAAGACCAGCCTGCCTTCTCTGGAGGATTTTGAGACCGCCTTCCGGGCCCATGCCGAGGCGGGCCGCCCGGTGCTCTGCATCTGCTTTACCAGCAAGATGAGCGGCTGCGTGGGCAGTGCCCGCAACGCCCGGGAGCTGGTGCTGGAGGATTTCCCCGATGCTAAGATCGAGGTCATTGACAGCACCGCCGCCACCGTGACCGAATCCATCGTTGTGGAAAACGCGGTGGCCATGCGGGATGCAGGCTGTACGCTGGACGAAGCCGTGACCTGGCTGGAAGCGGAAAAGATCACCAACCAGATCTTCTTCACGGTGGGTAATCTGGACTACCTCATCAAGGGCGGGCGCATCGGCAAAGTCACGGGCCGTGCCGCCAACATTCTGGGCATCAAGCCCATGATCCTGTTCAAGGAGGGCGAGATCTTCTCCGCTGGTGTGGCCCGCGGCCGCCAGAAGAGCTTTGAGAAGGCCCTCGACCTGCTGATGACCTATCTGGCCGAGCACAACGGCACGCCCGACGACTACTGCATCACGGTGGGCTACGGCTACGATGCCGACGAGGGTAAGCGGCTCTGGATGCAGACCCGCGCCGCCCTGCGCGCCAAGTACCCCACCTGCGAGTGCAATGTGGTCCTGCTGCAGATCGGCTGCACCATTGCCGTGCACACCGGCCCCTATGCGTTGGGCATGGGCGTGATGCGGCGGTGGAAAAAACAGTAACTCCCTCAGTCGCCTCCGGCGACAGCTCCCTCTAGGAGGGAGCCTTACGGCAGCGAAAAGCCTCCCTCTGAGAGGGAGGTGGCATTGCGTCAGCAATGACGGAGGGAGTTCCCACATAGTAAAAAAGAAGCCCCGACGAATGTCGGGGCTTCTTTTTGTTTTTCAGCCTTGATTTTTACGATGCACGATCACAGAAGACGGTGACACGGGTCTTGCCGCCGTAGGTGCAGGTGTACAGCACCAGGGCGTAGCCGCTGTGTTCCACTTCCTCCACACTGTGGGGGTCAAGCACTTCGACCTTGTTCACGACGTACTCATTCACGATGCCGTCCATATCGGTGAAGGTGACGCTGTCCCCCGCTGTGAGGGAGGTCAGCTTGCCGAAATGGCTCTCGTAGTTGTGCGCCGCAATGACCAGATCATCGGTGCGGGAAGAGCCGAACTGGCGGCAGGGGGCGATCTTCAGGTGGGGGTAGCTCCACTCGCTCATCACCGGCAGGTCAATGCCGATGGCGGGAATGGAGATCTCACCCACATATTCGTTGCCGTCGATCTCCACCACCGGGAGCTCGGGGTCCAGGGGGCCGCTCTCTGCCTCCGGTTCCGGGGTCTCCACCTTCTGCTGAAGGTCGGCCACCACGGTCTGAGCCTCGGCACCGGCGTGGGCATCCTCGTAGCGGTTGTAGGCGTACAGGCCGCCAGCCGCCAGCAGGAGCACCACCCCCAGCACGATGCAGACAAGCCCGGGGGATACTTTACGCATTCTTTTCACGTTTCTTGCTGCGCTCCATCAGGTAGGCTCCCACGGCCACCAGCACCAGACCGCTTGCCGTCAGAACAGGTATGGGCCAGTTCAGCTGACCGGTCTGGATCAGTTTGGGACCTTCGGCCGGGCGGGCATCCGCCACCACGCTGGCCGGGGCGGTGGGCTCCGGTGCACTAGGGGTGGTGGTTTCAGTCACGGTCGGGCGGGCATCTGCCGGGGCCGGGTTCTCCGGCGTGGAAGGGGTGGGCGGGGTGACGGGATCAGGGTCATACGGGTCCGGGTAGTACGGGGTCTCGATGGCCTTGTAGCTGTTATTGAAGGTGATGCTGCTCACCTTTTCGTCCATCAGGTCGGCCTGTGTGTGCACGGCCATCCGGGCCACCAGCTTGTCGTTGTCCCACACCACGGAAACGCGCAGATAGTACACGGTGTCATCGTAGGTGCCGCGGGTGTTTACACCGGCGCGCTGGCGCACGGTGTAAACGTAATAGCCGGGCTTGGTGTAGCTGATGGGGCCAAAGCTGCCGGTCTCGCCGTCGGTGATCTCCAGAGTGGTCACCTCGGGCAGGGGCGCATTGTCCACAGCCTCAAGTTCCACAGTCAGTGTTTCCTTTGGGAGAGGTGTTTCCCCCGTGGACTGAATGGAAACCGGAAGCTCCTGCAGCTGTGTATGCTGGTCAGCCGCGGTGGCCGCAAATGCCGCCGGCTGACACAGGCAGAACCCCAACGCAAGCGTCAGGAGTGCTGCCGCGATTTTACGGAACCTCATTTCATCCTCTCCTTTATGAATCCGACGCGGACGGGATCATCCACGCCAGAAGAATGGTGCGTGCATCGGTAAACTCCGTTGAACAGGTGGACAGCGCCAGCACCTGAGCGTCATCGCCCGCTGCTTTCATGGCGGCCAGCGTTTCGGTGTTCAGGTTCAGGGCGTTCTCCTGCGCAAAGGTGTACAACCCCTGCAGGTCGCTGTCCCAGCGCTGGGGCTGGAAGATCGCGCTCTCAGACGAAGGGACCAGCAGACATGCAAAGGTTTGAAGATCATAGGTGCGGTCGGGCAGGATCAGCTCACCGGTGGTGTTCTCTGCAAAGAACTCTGCGTCCTTGTACAGATCCAGATCACCGAACATCTTGCTCTCTTCCATGTGGTGACCATACAGCAGAGAGTAAGGGTCGGTGAAGTTCTTGTCGCAGTTCACATCCAAAAAGATGCTGCCTGCCAGCGAAAAATCACCGTAGACATCGGTGTTCACATAGGTAAAGTTGTCCTCGCCCTGTACCACAGGGTAGTCGATGGCGGTGTTGTCCAGTGTGACCCACGCGCAGACATCCGGGTTGATGCCCAGCAGCTCCTCAAAGCTCGCGCCGTTATCCGCGCCCGCCTTGGGCTTGAACTGCAAAAGCTCTGCCTGAACATTGTCTGCGGCGGCGTACACCTGCGAGTTGTCCCACAGGGCATAGGCTGAATACGCCCCGGCGACCACCAGGAACAGCACAACCACCGCGCTCACCAGAAAGTCGGCTGCCCTCAACGCTTTTCTCTGCCAGTTGATACAGCCCACCTCCCAGCTGGCTTTCTTGGCTCCCCTGTTAGGGGAGCTGGCGCGAAGCGCCTGAGAGGTTTCTACCGGAAGCTGAACCTCTCCGTCAAAGCCTAACGGCTTTGCCACCTCCCCTAGTAGGGGAGGCAAGTCTACCGGCATCTACGCCAGTAGGTTTGACGCATTCGTCAGATATAAAACCTCTCCGTCAAAGCCTTGCGGCTTTGCCACCTCCCCTAGTAGGGGAGGCAAGTCAGGCATTACGTTCCAATTCAACAACACGTTTGTGTATTGTATCATGGATACGTTCACAAACAGAATCAAAACAGCGGTCAATCTCAAGATTGGAAAACCTTAAAATCACAACACCATACTTTTCAATGATCGTATCACGTTCTTTGTCGTAAGCCTCACCTTGATCTGTATAGTGCTGTGAACCGTCCAGTTCAATCACCAACCGAGCTGCCGGACAGTAAAAATCTGCAATAAACGAGTTAATTACACGCTGTTTGTAAATTTTTACCGGATATTTTCGGAGAAATAAATACCACAATTTCCGCTCATGCTGTGTCATTTCACGCCTGAGCTCTTTTGCCCGGAAATTCATTTCTCCATTGTAGGGCAGATTGGTGATAGACATAGGCCAAACCTCTCCGTCAAAGCCTTACGGCTTTGCCACCTCTCCTGGTAGGAGAGGCAAGAAGGGTGCTGCTTCACGGTCAGCTTTCGTGAACGGTCAACGCTGAGGCGTGTACTTGGCTCCCCTAGTAGGGGAGCTGGCGCGCTAGCGCCTGAGAGGTTCTTACTCCTCGTCGCGGCGGCGCTTGTTCAGCATCAGGGCCACACCACCAATGGCAACGATGGCCAGCAGTGCAATGTAAGGAGCGTTGTCGAGGATAACGCCGGTGTCAACAAGAGCACCATTGTTATTGATATAGTTCACGCTCAAGGCGCTCTTCTGAGCAGATACACTGAAAGTGCCAGAAGAAACAATCTTATTGTCATCATTCACTACGACACTCGTTGCAGCTGCATTATCCAGACCAACCTTCGTGGTATAATCGCCAAACTTAGCCTCAGAAACGGTATAGGTCACGCCGTTCGGAACGTTCGTAAATACAATAGAATCGCTATCAGTCAGAGTAAAGGACACCGTTGCGGTGGTAGCATTCTCAGTAAAAGTAATCTTGCCATCAGCATATGTGCAACCAGTTTCAGCCGTCACTGCTTCAGCAGTACCTCCTACCGTTACTTCACTCTTCAAAATCTTACCAGTAGGTGCGGTAAAAGTAACATCAAAGCTAAATGCCTGATCACGATCACCCATAGAACCGGTAACCTTCTTGGTCACAGTCAGAGTACCTGCATCATAGGTATTTTCAATAGAACTAATTTTCTTGTCGGTAGTCTCGCCATTTTCGCCAGTGGTAACCTTATCAAAACGAACCTTGCACTGCAACACACTGCCCTGAGTATTATCAGCATCAGAGTTCACAACGTAAACGTGCATTTTGTAAGTTGCGGTGCTGTAATTCACACCAGCAACATTACCTTCACTTTCAGTAATCGTATAAACGTACTCGCCAACTTTCGAGTAAGTCGGCAGTGAAACGGCGATATTGCCAGTTCCATTATTAACATCTGCAGAAGTAATCGTGGGGCAGAGCCAAACCAGTAGTCTTTGCTGCATCATTCTCTGCAATAATGGTAAAGTTGACAGTATCAGACGGAACCGTCATTCCGGTTTCATTTGCCGTCAGGTTTTTGGGAATCGTAAAGTTTCCACCATTATTAATTGCATCACTACTTGCGGCAGTCGCAAACGCTGCGGTTGCGCCGACGGTGAGCATCATGGCGGCAGCCAGAACGCCCGCGAAGAATTTCTTCAGTTTCATTGTTATTCCTCCCTAGTAAGAAATAGTTCGTACTCCTGTGCCACGGCCCAAACTCCGCGGTTCACAGGCAGGATGCCGGCAGCTTCTTCCGGCCTCCGTGGTATTACAGACTGCGTCGCCGCAGTAGTGTAATTACTTTTGCTTGCACATCCTCCAGCGGAACCGGGCCAAAGTCCCGGCTGTCCTCGGATTGTGTGCGGTAATCGCCCAGCACAAAAACGCAGCCTTCCGGCACCGTGTAGGGGTACTCCAGCGCGTCTTTTGCGTAGGTGGGGTAGAGGATCTCGCCGCTCTGCACCGCGCCGTTCACCACAAGGGTGCCGCTGTCGTCCAGAGCCACAAGGTCGCCCTCGCGCCCAAGGATGCGGCCCACCCGGAGCTTGCCGCCCTGGGTGTAGACCACAACGTCGTTTTTTGCGTAAGTTTTTTGCAGGCGGTAGCAGATGAGCAGGTCGCCATCCTTTACCGCGGGGAACATGCTGCTGCCCTTGGCCTGCGTGAGCAGGAACACCTGCGTGAACAGCACCCAGGCGCACAGCAGGATCACCACAACGCGGCCCAGCAGGCTGATAAAATCCTGCCGGTTCTCAGCGTCCAACCTGCGGCGGCGCACCGCCTTTGCCCCCAGTTTCAGGGCTTCATTGTCCAGCGGGTGCATCGGAATGCGCCTCCTTTTGGGGGTCAGAGCTGTCAGATTCCGGATTAAACCTCTCAGTCACGGCTGTCGCCGTGCCAGCTCCCCTAGTAGGGGAGCCCTTGGCAAAACTGTCAACTTTAGTGGGAGCCAGGTTTACGTTCCCGGGTTCACCGGTGCCGGATGCTTCCGGCTGCGCAGCACCTGTCTTGCCTCCCCTATCAGGGGAGGTGGCAAAGCCGTCAGGCTTTGACGGAGAGGTTTCCAGCAGCACATTGTACCTTGTGCGCTCGGCGCGGATGGCGGCTTCGTACAGGGCGTAAAGCTCTTCCAGCTTCTTCCACATTGCCGCCTCGTCCACGCCGCCCAGCAGGTTCTTGCGGAATTTCACCGTCCGGAACCACTGGATGATCGCTTCCTGCTCCGGGCTGATACAGCTTTTCTCTGCACCGGCCAGCCGCTGGGGCGCTTTCTTCTTCGCCATGCGGTCAGCCCCCTTTAGTCATCTTCCTTACGGTGCTTGCGCAGCATCAGCAGGGCCACGCCGCCAGCCACCACAGCAAGGATGACGATGTAAGGCAGGGTGTCGAGGAGGACACCGGTGTCGGGCTTGAGGGTGCAGTGGTTGGTGACCGTAATTGCCAGCCCATCCTGTTCCTTTTCATGGCTTCCATCTGCATCGCAGGCCATCAGCTTCTGCTGGCCATCTTCCAGCACCAACTTGTAGTAGAAGGTACGGGTTGCTCCATCGGTAACAGCGGTATCATAGCCGGTGGCCTTGGTCTCATACCCACTGTCTACGCCCAGCGTCTCCACCACAGCAAATACGGTACCCATGGGTACATTTTTCAGGGTAACGCTACCGTTGTGCGTCAGGGTGAAGTTGGACAAATCGCCATTGTTATTCTCAAGCGTCACGCCCTTGCCTTCCAGTCCGGTAATTCTGAAAGCAAAGTCCTTGTGGGTATCGCCCATTAGGCCGGTGACAATTTTGGAAATAGTAACATCAGCGGTAGTCTTCTCGTAGAAGTTCGAGAAGGTTATAGACCGGTTACTGTTTTCCTTATTCACGGTCACACTACCAGACGTACCTATCTCATCGTCCACAAACGTTTGTTTTAGATGATATCCATTAACCTGCGCCTTAGAACCCTCTTCTACAAAATAGTATGTGTAATTTCTGTTTGGAGCGACATCAGACACATCAAACACATAGCTCACCGAAATATACGATGCACCGTTATCATCCGTACCTCTTACAAAATTATCGCTACTAAAATTAACCGCTGTCAGCGCCTTACCAGCTGTACCCTGTCCATAGGAAATGAATCCAGTATTCTTAACAACCGTTTTGGCCTCATCTTCTGTCAAACCATAGAACTTCTTAGTAACAGTAACACGGCCTGTGCCGGAAGTTGGCGGTGCAACGTTCTGGCTAAACCAGACATCATCCAGCAGATTGCCTACACTATGTCCAAAGCCACTACTAGCAGTATCAATTGCTGCAAAGAAGAAGCGTGTCAGGTATTGCCCTTTTGGAACAGTATACGTACCCTCGTTTTTCCGCCAACTCGATGTCGAATACTTCACATAACTACCGCCATACCAAGTGGGACGGTTTCCCGACTTATCCTGAATGTTAGAGGTACTCTCACACACATAGACTGTGTACGATTTTCCCTTCTCGCCCATAGTGCCATCGCCAAGAACTGTGTTAGAACCGTTTTTTACTATGCACTTGTTCAAGAGCGTCTGTAACTGTTCGTGAGTGGTCACATTTTTAACCAATTCAACTGGAGCAATGACCATGGCCATCTTATCCGAACCAGTTGTAATCACATTGCTGTCCTGATTTCCGCTACTGATTCGAGTACGGGCTTTATGATAAAACTGCCAATTCATGTCCTGACCTGGCATTGTCAAAACATCTTGGTATAGCGCACCGACACCATTTGCATTTAATTCGGCAAATTGTTTTCCCGAAACGGCACTCGAACACCCATATGAGTATTCTGTTTGCGTCAAGGGTTTTTGAGTCCATCTGTTATCTTCATACTGATACTCTTTTTTGTTACTTTGATAAGTAGTGTTACCAACCTCAATCTTATGGTCATCTGCTGTTGTTTTCCATGCCATTAAGGGGTTATTGTTGTTACTATTATCACTTAAAGCGCTTGTTCCGGTACTTTTTACATCTTCAAAACTATAATTCTGAAGTTCGTCATTATAATTAACCGTCGAAATAGCATTTAGGCTTTTATTATCTTTGGTGACAGTCACAGTATAGGTTTTATTCGCACCATCTGTGTAGACAACATCAACCCAGCCGCCATTTTCTTCACGGCTATAAACACCATTTGTCTCCTCACGGCGGTCAACAACAGTACCATCTTTCTTCCAGGTCACAGTAAAACCATTGTCTTTTAGCAGCTTTCCTGCTTTCTCGCCTTCATAATCCTTGCCGTCCGCAGTGATTTCCAGGACGTAGTGGCCACTGTTTGCAATATCGTCCTTGATAGAGACATTTGTGATGCTATTGATATCCAGTGTATCAACTGCATACCCATCCGTCCGCACAACCACAAAGGGGCTGAAGCTGGTGGTCTCAAAGGTCAGGGTGCCGTTGGTATAAGTAAGGACATCCAGAATCTCCACATTGCCATCAGAGGTCTCGTGGAACACCTTCAGCGTGTCGGCAGTTGCGCCTTCCATTGCCGGCAGTTTGTCCAGACCGGAGACGGTAACGGTGGCCTTCTGGCCCTTGGCAGGCTGCACCGTTTCACCCTTGGCGTTCTTGGGGGAGATCTTCAGGCCCAGAATGGGCATCATTTCCCCAAAGCTGTCCTCGTGGCTCTCATAGAAGCTCTCCATATCGTCATCACCCATGTGGATGACGCTGAGGCTATGGGCGGCAGAGGGCAGGTTTTTCACCTCCACCGGCAGAGTTGTGGTTTTCGGGTTACCTTCCTCGTCCTCGTAGGAAGCAGAGGCCTTGGTTTCCAGATCCACAGGCACGGGGTTCTTGTCCACCAGATCCTCGTGATCCACGTCCTCTTCCTCATCGGAGCCCACGGTACCGTCCTTCCATGCGGCGTAGACGTTCACGGTGGTGGTCTTGTCGTCCAGAATGTTGCTGGTGGGGTCGGTGAGGTTCAGGCGCACCCGGTTGCCAAACTCGTCCAGTGTGTACCAGTAGTCAAACTGCCGCAGTTCGCCCTTGGGGTCCCGGTTGGAGGAGGGATTCTCGATGTAGCTGCTGTAGTCCGCGATGGTCTCTACCCGGGGCACAGCCTGAATAAAGTACAGGTTCCACAGAACCTCACCGTTCCGGGCCAGATACTCGCTCTCCGTCATCTTGTTGATCTGTGCCTGAGCAGTAATGTCCTGCAGGTCAAGGGTGTTCAGCTCCCTCAGCCAGAAGCGGTAGACCACCATGTCCTGCAGCTTTTTGATCTCGTCGCCGGAAACGACCACTTTGTCATCAGGCTTTTCCACCACGTCGTCCTCGCCGGACCACTGGGTCTCGGTGCTGGAGCTGGTGTCGGTGCTGGTGCCGTAGTCAATGACGGTGCCCCACTCTGTTTCCTTAACGCTGGGGCCGCCGTCGAGGTTGTCCTCGCCGCCTTCCACAGGCCGGGTGGCAACTTCGTCCTCGCCAAAACCGGCAGCTTCACCGCCGTCTACAGGCCGGGTGGCTTCCTCCTCGCCGAAACCGGCAAATTCGTCGTCAGGATAGGATGCCACGCCGTCATCTACGGGCCGGGAGGCCTCTTGATTAACCTGAGGATCGATCAGACCCTCCGTTGCAAACACCGGCACAAGGCAGGTGCAGATGACCGCAAGCGCCAGACAAAGCGCAAAAACGCGCTTCACCAGCCTATCTTTTTTCCGTGATGATTTTTCCGCACAGTGGAGCCCTCCCTGCATCATAGTATTTTTGGCAAAACCGGAGGAAAAGATATTCAACCTTTGTCGGTTTTCTTTCCCTTGGCAGGTTATTTTTACCAGACACATCATTATTGTAATTATAGCATGTATATCCAGTATTTTCAATAGTGAAATTTTATTTTCCCTTCCCCTTCTCAGACAAAATATTCTGCGATATACAGCACGTTATGAACCGCCGTAATATCATTGCTGGGAGTAGAACAGTCCGACTTATCCGCACGCCCGCCGCATTGTTATATCACGCAGTTTTGTGTTGTATCTTCGCAGTTTCACTCTCTATAATACATGAAACGCAGATTCCTTTCACTTTTTTCGAAATTTTTTGAAAAAAGTTTTCGGAGCCCTCTCAGTCTCGCAAAGCTCGACAGCTGGGGTTAAACCTCTCAGTCACGGGCTTCGCCGTGACAGCTCCCCTAGTAGGGGAGCCCTTGGCAGGCCGTCGCGTTTTCGGGGTCTGGCGCTTCGCTCCTTTTGGCAGTGCTGGCGTAATGTTCGCCTCTGCGGTAGATGATGCTCTTGGAGCGCCAGCGATCAGATCGAAAAATGAATCTCATGCCAAGGCCTCCCCTACTAGGGGAGGTGGCATCGAGCGTCAGCGATGATGACGGAGAGGTTTTGCACCAAAAAGCGCCCCCATCACTCAAAGGAGCAATGGGGGCGCTTTACCATATTACAATGGGTTCCGCTTACTCAGCCTTGGGGGCTTCGGGAGCCTTTGCTTCCTCAGCCTTCGCGGCGGGCTCTGCCGGAGCAGCAGGAGCGGCAGCGGGCTTCGGAGCCTGCTTCACCACGGGCTTGGGGGGATTCGGATCGTCCTTCAGCGGGAAGAGGATGATGTGCTTGGGGCACTTCTGGGCGCACATGCCGCAGCCCTTGCACTTGTCGTAGTCCACACGGGCCACGCCGTCCACAACGTGGATGGCATCAAACTTACAGGTGCGCTCGCACATGCCGCAGGCAATGCAGGAAGTGGTGCAGGCCTTCATGGCAACGGGGCCCTTATCCTGATTGGAGCACATGACCACGGGCTTGCGGGGGCCGCCTGCGTCGATCATAATGACGTGCTTGGGGCAGATGTTGGCGCAGGCACCACAGCCGGTGCACTTGTCCTTGTCCACCTTGGCCACGCCGTCCACAATGTGGATGGCATCGAACTTACACACCTTGGTGCAGTCGCCCAGGCCGATGCAGGCAAAGGTACAGGTCTTGGGGCCGCCGTACAGGGTGGCAGCAGCGGCACAGGTCTGGATGCCCTTGTACTCGTAGCTGGGCTTGCAGTGCTCGGAGTTGCCCTGGCACTGGACCACAGCCTTCTTCTCCACAGCGCTTGCCTCGCCGCCCATGATCTTGGCAATGGCGGCAGCAGCCTTGGGGCCGCCGGGGGCGCACTTGTCGCAGGGAACGCCGTCCATAACAACGGCCTTTGCGTAGTCGGCACAGCCGGCGTAGCCGCAGCCGCCGCAGTTTGCACCGGCCAGGCAGGCAGAAACTTCTTCAATACGGGGGTCTTCCTCAACCGCCATGAACTTTGCGGCCAGCACCAGAACAACGGCACCGATCGCGCCCACGATGGTACAGAGGATCACAGCAGATACAATATTCATAATCCTGTTCCTCCCTTACAGCGTCACGTTGAACAGGTTTTCGACGAGGCCGCCGAAGCCCATAAAGGACAGGCTGGTGATGGCTGCTGCGATCAGGGTGATGGGCAGGCCCTTGAAGGGTGCCGGGGGATCGCAGGCTTCCACACGCTTGCGCACGCCGCTGAACATGACCATAGCCAGCATAAAGCCGACACCTGCACCCACGGCACAGACCAGAGCCTCAATGTAGGCAGCGGCAAAGCCAAGGGTAGCAACGTCTGCGCCGTAGTCGTCCACGACCAGAATGGTCACGGCCAGCACGCAGCAGTTGGTGGTGATCAGGGGCAGGTAAACGCCCAGAGAATTGTACAGTGCAACAACATACTTCTTCAGGAAGATCTCGATGAACTGCACCAGCACTGCAATGACCAGGATGAACACGATGGTCTGCAGGTAGCCCAGGTCAGCGGGGTTCAGAATGAAGATCTGGATGGGGAAGGTGACAGCCGTTGCCACCAGCATAACAAAGATAACAGCGCCGGACATACCAATGGAGGAATCCAGCTTCTTGGAAACGCCCAGGAACGGGCAGATACCGTAGAACTTCACCAGCACGTAGTTGTTCACCAGGATCATGCTGAAGAAGATCGCAGCAAGTTTGACTAACATCTTATTCTGCCTCCTTCTTCAGGTTGTCGAGGTCGCAGCAGCTCTTGCGCTCGATGCGGGCATCCAGCTTGCCTTCCAGCCAGACGCAGCCGGCCATCAGCACGCCGTAGCAGAAGAATGCGCCGGGAGCCTGGGTCATAATGCTCATCTTGGCCATGCTCTCGGGCAGGACCTGGAAGCCCAGCCAGGTGCCGCTGCCCAGGATCTCACGGATGGAGGCCATCAGCACCACGGTGAGGGTGTAGCCGATGCCCATGCCGATGCCGTCCAGTGCGGAATCCACCACATTGTTCTTGCAGGCAAACATCTCGGCACGGCCCAGAATGATGCAGTTGACAACGATCAGGGGCAGGAACACGCCCAGTGCGGTGTACAGGCTGTCCATGTAGGCGTGCATCACCATCTGAACGATGGTCACGAAGCCTGCAATGATGACGATGTAGCAGGGCAGATGGACTTTAGCGGGGATCACGTTGCGCAGCAGCGAGATCAGGATGTTGGAGCACACCAGCACGAAGGTGAAGGCTGCGCCCATGCCCAGCGCGCTGGAAACTGCCGTGGTAACAGCCAGGCAGGAGCAGGTGCCCAGAACCAGACGCAGAACGGGGTTTTCTTTGATGATGCCGTTGGTAAGGATGCTTACCTTGGACTTGTTTTCGCTTGCCATTTCTTACCAACCTCCTTTATGCCAACTCGTTGTAGCAGTTGATGCAATCGTTGATGGCGGCAAACAGAGCCTTAGAGGAAATGGTTGCGCCGCTGTATGCGTCGTAGCCCTGGCCCAGGGTGATGTTCTGGGTGCCATCCATGCCATCGAACTGAGCAAGGAAGCTGTCGGTGGCAACGTTGCTGCCGATGCCCTTGGTCTGGGTAGAAGCGTCCACCCAGATGCCGGTGACAGTGCCGTTGGTGTCGAAGCCGATGATGACGGACAGGATGCCGCCGTCAAAGCCCTTTTCCTCAGCCTTGATGGCCAGGGAGCCGTCGGTGGCCTTTACAGCACCGGTGATGTTCTCGGTGGTGTAGTCGGTCACTTCCTCCAGATCGGAGGCGCTGGAAACGGTGGGCATCACGTCCACATAGGCAGCCAGCGTTGCGGCCTTCTGGTTATCCTCAATGATGGGAGCCGTAAAGGAGTTGACCATGGCCAGCAGCAGGCTGACGATCAGTGCGATCACGCTCAGCACAACAACAGGCTTTACACTGGTCTCCCAGGAAGAATTCTTATTCATTTGCCAGCACCCTCCTTTGCTTTCTTTGCAGGCTTAACATAGCCGTAAGGAGTCTGACGGGTCCAATCGTTGATAAAGGGGACCCACAGGTTCATAAACAGCAGCGCGAAGGAAACGCCCTCGGCGTAGCTGCCCCACTGACGGATGGCGAAGGTGACGATGCCCAGGCACAGGCCGTAGATCAGCTTGCCCTTCAGGGTAAAGGGGCTGGTAACGTAGTCCGTTGCCATGAACACAGCACCGAACATCAGGCCGCCGGACAGGATGCCGACCAGTGCGCCGTGCAGGCTGCCGGTGGAGATCAGGTAGAAGATAAACATGCTGCCGATGTAAGAAGCGGGGATGGCGATGCTGATGGTCTTGGTGGCCACCATATAAATCAGGCCCAGCAGGATGGCCAGAGCGCAGGTCTCGCCCAGAACACCGCCGTGCACGCCCATGAACAGATCCAGCAGGCTCAGCTTGCTGGTGTCAGCCACAGCCAGCGGGGTAGCGCTGGACAGCTGGTCAACCGCTGCATCGGGGAACACCCAATTGTTCATGGAACCGGCAAAGCTGATGAACAGCACGATACGGCCGACCAGTGCAGGGTTTGCAAAGTTCATGCCAATGCCGCCGAACAGCTGCTTGACCACGACGATGGCAACCAGGTCGCCGATGATGAGCTGGCCGATGGGCATGCCCACGGGCACGTTCATGGCCAGAATAATGCCGGTGACCACAGCGGACAGGTCGCTGATGGGGTTTGCTTTCTTCAGCAGCTTGCAGTACAGCCACTCAAAGGCCACACATGCCACAACGGACACTGCGGTGACCAGCAGGGCACGCGCACCAAAGATGATTGCAGAGGCCACCACACAGGGGCACAGGGCAACGATCACGTTGGCCATCAGGCTCTGGGTCGTTTCCTCACTGCGCAGGTGCGGGGAGGCCGAAACAATAAGCTTCGTATCCATTACTTATTGCCTCCTTTTTTGATTTCACCAAGGTAGAACGCCTTTGCCAGGCCCATCATCTGGGTGCAGGGGCGCTTTGCCGGGCAGACAAAGGTGCAGGAGCCGCAGTTGAAGCAGTAATCAACATGCAGCTTGCCCAGCTCCTGAACGTCGCGGGCAGCGTAAGCCTGGTTGACCTCCACGGGCTCCAGACCCATGGGGCAGTACTCCACGCAGCGGCCGCAGCGGATGCAGGGGTTGACCTGCGGGGGCTCTGCAGCAGCGGCGCTGAGCATGATCAGGCCGGAAGTGGTCTTGGTGGTGGGGTAGCTCAGGTTCTCCACAGCGGGACCCATCATGGCACCGCCGGCAACCACCTTGCCCAGCTCCACGCCGCCCTTGAGGCCGGCAGCGTTCAGAACATCCTCGTAGGCAGTGCCCACGGGAACGATCAGGTTCTGGGGCTTTGCGCAGGCATCGCCGTCCACGGTGATGCAGCGGCTGACCACCGGCATACCGGTCTGCAGGTACTTGCCCAGGGTGGAAACAGAGGTCACGTTCATCACAATGGCACCTGCATCTGCGGGCAGACCGCCGTGCGGCACCTCGCGGCCCAGGCACTTCTCGATCAGGATCAGCTCTGCGCCGGTGCCGTAAACACTGGGCAGTGCCTTGACCTCAATGGCGGGCTTGTCTTTGGTCTTCTGGTTCAACAGCTCGATGCACTCGGGCTTGTTGTTCTCAATGCCGATGATGCACTTCGGAATACCGGTGTACTTCAGCACGGCCTCGATGCCGCGGACGATATCATCGCTGCAGTTCAGCATCTCCTGCGTGTCGCTGGTCAGCCAGACTTCACACTCGGAAGCGTTGATGAGCAGGGTGTCCACGGTCTGCTTGGGCTGCAGCTTGACATCGGTCGGGAAGCCTGCGCCGCCCAGACCCACCAGGCCGCACTCACGCACGGCTGCCAGGAAGCTGGCCTTGTCGGTGACCTCGGGTGCCTTCACGGCAGGGTCCACGGTCTGCTTGCCATCGGTCTTGATGACAACAGAGTCGCACATCCGGCCATTGGAGAGACGGAAGGGTTCCACAGCGGCCACGGTACCAGAAACACTGGAGTGGATATTTGCAGAGACAAAACCGCCTGCCTCGCCGATCTTGGTGCCAACAAACACTTCGTCGCCCTTTTTGACCAGGGCTTTCGCCGGAGCGCCGATGTGCTGGCTCATCAGGATGCGTACCTGCGCGGGCAGAGGCATCGGAACTGGTTTGCTTGCAGCGGTTGCCTTGTCATGCGGCGTATGCGCGCCAAGCGCCGCACGTTTCAGCTTGTTCAACATGGAATAAATCCCCCATTCTGCTTGAATTGCCACCCCTGCCCTCATGCGGGCGCACTGCGGCAGGGACAGCAGCTGCTTAACACAGTTATTGTATCATTTTACAGCCGGAAGTTCAACGACAACAGCACCAAAATGATGCAATTTCCTCAATTTTCTTTGCCATTTTTAACGATTAGTCGTATCTAACCAATTGTTTTTTTATTAACAACCACCAACTTCACGCAACTTTACTACCGTTTGCCTTTCTACCGGGATTATGGTATACTGTTGCTAATGACCCTGCGGAACGTCCCCTGCTCCGCATTTGAACGACCGGGCCATGCCCGCCAAGGAGGATCGGATACCATGAAAGTTCTCAAAGCTCTGCTTGCCATCTTCACGTTCTTAGCCGCCGCACTCACCTGCACGCTTCTCTTTGTGCAGGACAGAAACGCCCCCCACTATATTAAGATCTACGAGAACGAGCAGTAAGCGGTTTCTCTGACACAAAAGCCCCCGGAAAGCGGTTCGCGCCGTTTCCGGGGGCTTTTTATGCGTTATGCTGTTTTGGCGTTGTGTGATGCTCAGTTCACGTCGAACAGGCAGACCAGCTGATAGACTGTGCCATTTTCCGTTTTGACAAACGCCACACCGATTCTGTCTGCCAGATTGTATGCGCTGGTATCTTTGAACAGCACATCATACTTGGCACTGCCCTTCACCGCCGGGTTGCCACTTGTCAGACCAGGAATCACATTCTTATCCGTCAGGCCAACTACGATCTTCGCATTGCCGCCCATTTTTGCGACAATTTTCTGATACTCTTCTGCGTAGGTAACGGACTTCTCACGGTTTTCCAGCCAGTTGTTCAGCAGTTCTTTTGTGATCTCGCTGTACTTTGCACTGTAATACACCTGACCCAGACCCTCCTTGGAGTCTGCTGCCATGTGATTCACAGTGTCAACCACGTTAGCAGTATCGATATCCGGGATAACCTTATCCGGGTCGGTGGTGCCGTCGCAGGCGGTCAGCATTGCCAGTGCCAGAACACCGGCCAGAACAAGTGCCAGAACTTTTTTGAAACGTTTCATTGCAATGCCTCCTTGATTTTATTTAATCGTTATCTTCACACCCGAGCAGGAATCTTATGTAGGCAAAGGTGCGCTCCTGCCCCAGATCCCGGACCATCAGCAGCAGCTTTTCCAGCAGTGCCCTTGTTTCGGGATGGAGCAGATAGTGATCCTTGCTCTTTTCATAATACTGCCACGGGGATGCGTCGGTGTACTTGTCGCCCAGATAGATCTGACTGGCCGCCACGCGGTCGCAGACCATCTCGCAGACATAGCGCAGGGGCATTTTCATGCCGCCCAGGCCGGATTTGTTGGTTGTGTAGTCGATCCAGTATTCCAGATGGTGCTTGTTGCGGCCCTTATGGTGGAGCCATGCCGAGGAATAGCCCCGGGCGGCGCGCTCTGCCTCGTTGGGGCTGTGGTCGCCCTGATAGTAGATGCAGCCCGGGATGAACTCGGTGGGGCTGTACTTGCTCAGGTCATGGGTCAGGCCCTGCTGATAAAGGCCGCATTCAAAGCAATATTTCATCACCAGCAGTTTATGCCGGGTGATGGTCTCAAAGTGTCCCTTGATGTTCATTGGAGGATACCTCCCCGGAATCTTACCGTTACCCTGCCCTCTTTCAACCTGCGCAGATCGTCGCTCTCCGAAAAATCCTCCCGGTCACGGGTCAGGTTGGGGTTGTAGTAGGGGTCATCCAGAATGTTTTCCTTGCCGTGGATGGTGTAGAGCCGCTGCTGCTCCGCCGCAAAGCGGGCCGCCTTGACGGGGTCTTTTTCATCCCCACCCCGGCTCTTGCTCTCATAGTGGATGAGCTCGGCGTAGGGGGTCCAGGCAATGCGGTAGCCCGCATCCCGCACCCGCAGGCAGAAGTCCACATCGTTGAAGGCCACGGCAAACTGCTCGTCCAGCCCGTGCATCTCGTCATAGACGGCGGTCTTTACCAGCAGGCAGGCACCGGTCACACCGGAGAAGTCCTGCACGGTAGAGGTGCGGAACAGATAGCCGCTGCCGCCCTTCTTCTTATACTTGTGGCTGTGGCCCGCGTAGCCGCCCAGACCCGTCACGATCCCTGCGTGCTGGATGGTCTCATCCGGGTACCAGAGCATGGCACCGCAGATCGCCGCGCCGCCGGGGTGGGCACACTGCCGGAGCAGCTCCGTGAGCCAGTCGCCGTTTACCACTTCCACATCGTTGTTGAGCAGCAGCAGGTAGTCGCCCTCTGCCGCTTTCCGGCCAAAGTTATTGATGGCCGAGAAGTTGAAGCCCTTGCCCGGGTAGGTGACCACCTTCAGGCCATCGTACCGCTGCCGGGCCTTCTCGTAATAGGCAAAGGTGGCCGGGTCTGTGGAGTTGTTCTCAATGACGATGACCTCGAACCGGTCCCAGGTGGTCTTTTTCCAGATGCTCTGCAGGCACTTTTCCAGATCCTCGGTGTGATCCTTGTTGGGGATGAGGATGCTCACCTTCGGCTCCCCCACAATGTCCCACCTGACCCGATAGGTGCTGGGGTACAGGCCATCCTCTATGGTGCCGGTGCGGCCGGTGCGCTCCAGATGGTCGGCCAGCGCCTTTTTTGCCGCTTTGGCAACGTAGGGCTTGGCATCAGTGCCGCCGGAGGTCGAGCCTTCGTGCACCCGCCAGTAGTAGAGCACCTGCGGCACATGGGCCGCGCCGCCCACCTGCTCAATGAGCCGGAGGAAAAGGTCGTGGTCCTGACTGCCATCACATTCGGGGCGTTCCCCGCCCACCTGCTCGAACAGCTCCCGCCGGAACACGGCCAGATGGCAGATGTAGTTGCAGCAGAGCAGATAATCCGGGGCGTAATCGGGCTTGAAGTGGGCCACCAGCGGCTTTTCGATCTTTTTGGTGAAGAGGGCCTCGTCGCTGTACAGGAAGCCGTCCGGCTCCCCTGCCTCGCGCAGCTGCCGGATCGCCCGGCCCATGGTATACATGGCGTGGGGCGCAAGGATGTCATCGTGGTCGGCCAGCGCCAGATATTCCCCCGATGCCAGTTCAGCGGCGGCGTTGGTGTTGGCTGCAATGCCCTTGTTTTCGATCTTTTTGTATACGATGTGTTGATATTTTGCCTGATATTCCCTTACGATATTCCCCACACTGCTGTGGGCGGCATCGGAGGCATCCGCCAGGCAGAGCTCACCGTTGGGGGCGGTCTGGTTCACGAAGGAATCCAGAAACTGCCGCAGAAACACCTCAGGAGTATTATACAACGGTGTCAACACGGAAATCGTCGAAAGTTGGCAGTTTTCAAAATTTTTTCCTGCCACTTCGGCTCTCTGGGCTTCCAGCACCTTTTTTGCGGGCAGGTAGCGGGCCTTTTTGCCAAAGCACCGCCGCCTGACAAAGCCCGCGCCCCGGGCCAGCATGGTGCCCAGACCCTCGTCCTTTGTCAGCTGGACCGCATAGCCTGCCAGTTCTCTGGCACGTTTCAATCGCACATTCATGGCTCAGGCCTCGCCGCGCTGGGTGGCCTTGTAGGCCGCGCAGACTGTCTCGGTATCGCCGTTCATTTTCAGATGGCCGTGGCTCAGCCATGCCACCTTGCTGCACATCCGCTCGATCTGCTCGATGGAGTGGGACACCAGAATGACGGTGGTGCCGCCTGCCATCAGCTCCTTCATCCGTTTTTCGCATTTCTGCTGGAACAGGAAGTCGCCCACCGAGAGCACCTCGTCCGCGATCAGGATATCAGGCTTGGTGATGGTGGCAATGGCAAAGCCGATGCGGGCCACCATGCCGGAGGAGTAGTTTTTCAGCGGTACATCCAGAAAGTTCTGCAGCTCGCTGAACTCCACGATCTCGTCGAACTTCTCGTCCAGATACTTGGGCGAGAACCCCAGCACCGTGCCGTTGAGGTAGATGTTCTCCCGGGCGGTCAAGTCCATATCAAAGCCCGCACCCAGCTCGATGAGCGGGGCGATGGTACCGTTGACGGTGACCTTGCCCCTGGTGGGCTTGTACACGCCCGCAATGGTCTTGAGCAGGGTGGATTTGCCCGAGCCGTTCAGACCCACCAGACCGTAAAAATCGCCGGGCATGATGTCCAGGCTCACGTCCTTCAGGGCGTAAAACTCGTCGTACTGCAGGCGGCCCTGCACCATGGCCAGCAGATATTCCTTCAGGCTCTCGTGCTTTTCGGTGGAGAGGTTGAAGCACATGGACACGTTGTCCACTTTGATGATCGGTTCCATTCTTCTCCCCTCCTTAAATATGCAGCACAAAACGATCCTGCGTTTTGCGGAACATGTGCACGCCCACCCACATGGAGACCACAGCGCAGATGCCGCAGACCGCAAACATGTTGAGGTCCAGCGGGATGCCCCACATCAGGGTGCGGCGGAAGCCGGTGATATACCAGTACATGGGGTTCAGCTTGATGATCTGCTGCATGTTGAACCCGCCGATGGAAAAGGTCATCTGGGTGGGGTCATAGAAGATGGCGGAGAAGTAGAGCAGCGCCGTGATGAACACGCTCCAGATGTGCATGATGTCCCGGAAGAACACCGTTGCCGCCGCCAGGAACAGGCCCACCCCCAGGCTGAAGAAGAAGAGGGTGATGAGCGGGTAGAGCGCTTCCAGAAGGGTCAGGTGGAAGGGCGCGCCGGTAAAGATCATCACCAGCAGCAGGGCCACAAAGCTGAACACGCAGTTCACCATGGCAAAGCAGCACTTTTCCAGCGGGAAGATATACTTGGGGATATACACCTTTTTCAGCAGGGGGGCAGCGCTGAGCACGCTGCTCATGCTGGAGGAGGTGGCCTCGTTGAAGAAATTGAAGAGCAGCTGACCGCACATCAGGAACACCGGGAAGTTGTCGATGCCGCTGCCCCGCATATCCATCAGGCTGCTGAACACAGCCCAGTAGACCAGGCACATCAGCAGGGGGTTCAGCACGCTCCACAGCACACCCAGCACGCTGCGGCGGTATTTCAGCTTGAAATCACGGCTGACCAGATTCCACAACAGATAGCGGTAGCGCCAGAAGCCGTTGAACATTCCTTTCAGTTTCGCCACGGGCTATCACCACTTTTCAAAGAATTCAAACTTCTGGGCTGCAAAGGGCTCATGCAGCTTGTCCTTTGCGCTGGTCTTGTGCTCACAGCCGCAGTCGGGCCACTGCACGTTCACGGTGGGGTCATCGTAGGGGATGCCGCCCTCGCTGGTGGGGTCATAGACATCGGTGCACTTGTAGCAGAACTCGGCCACATCGCTCAGCACCAGGAAGCCGTGGGCAAAGCCCTCGGGAATATAGAACATCTTCTTGTTCTCCTCGCTCAGGGTCACGCCCACCCACTTGCCAAAGGTGGCGCTGTGGGGGCGGCAGTCCACGGCAACATCATAGACCTCGCCCTTGGTCACACGCACCAGCTTGCCCTGAGTGTGGTTCTTCTGGAAATGCAGGCCGCGCAGCACGCCGCGGGTGGAGCGGCTCTGGTTGTCCTGCACGAACTCCTTGTCGATGCCGGCAGCAGCAAACTGATCCTTCTGGTAGGTCTCCATAAAATAACCGCGGTCATCACCGAACACCTGCGGCTCAATGACCACAACACCAGGGATCTCGGTCTCAGTAAACGTAAACTTGCCCATATTTCTTTTTCCTCTCTGTTTTCTTTCAGAAATTTTTGTCTGTTTGTAGTATATGGAAAAGTCCTTGCGGGCTTTTGCGCGATTTTCAGACGGCTCGTTGCCTGTCAAGCCCACCCTCTCCGTCAGCGCTGCGCGCTGCCACCTCTCCCGAAGGGCGAGGCCTTGGCAGTCATTGCAAAGTTTGTGGTTTTGCCAAAGGCTCCCCCTTTGGGGGAGCTGGCGCAACAGCGCCTGAGAGGGCGAGGCCGTCAATGTCTCGCCTTCCGTTTCCTGCGGAGCTTCGCCCTCAGCCGCACCACGCCGAACGCCGCAAGGGCAGCCAGCACGGTGGCACCGACCGAGATGGCCAGCAGGCCGCCTGCGATCCTCTTCGGCCCCACATCCCGGGAGGCGGGCAGGGTGGCGTTGGCGCTCTTGGCCAGCAGCTCCTCCAGCCCGGTCACAGCGGCAGGCACCCGGACGCTGGCCGTTTCCTGCACGTCCCGCCCATGAATGGTATACACCGCATACACCGCCGGGTCAACCCCCAAGAGGTATCGTTCGGGCAATTCCAGTGTGACCGACACATCCGCAGCGGTCAGGCCGTCGGCCAGCAGCAGCTTCACGCCCGGGTCAGAAACCGTCACCGTGCCCAGCGTGCTGCCGCCGCCCGCCACTTCCAGCTCCCCGGTCACGCCCTGGGCAGGGATCTCGGTGTAGCCGGTGTAGCGGGCAAAGGCATCGTCCAGCAGGGCGCGGACATCGTTGTATTTGTCGGTCTTGATCTGGCTCTGCATGGTCACGCAGATCAGCCGCACGCCGTTCTGCTCCGCCAGGCAGACATAGCTGTACCGGGCAATGTTGGTGTAGCCGATCTTGGAGCCCAGGATGGCTGGGATATAGTACCGGCTGGAGCTCACCCTCATTTTATCCTGCTGGTGGAAGTACCGGGTCACGGGCTGGACATTGGTCGGGCCCATGGTGTACATCTCGTTCCGGGTAAACAGGGTCTCGAACCCGGGCTGGGTCAGCGCCCAGCGCAGGATCTGCGCCATGTCATAGCAGCTGGTGTAGTGGTCCTCATCGCTGATGCCGTGGGGGTTGGCAAAGTGGGTGTGTTCCAGCCCCAGCTCCTTTGCCTGCGCGTTCATGGCAGCCACACCGCCCTCAATGGAGCCGCCGCCGAAGTATTCGGCCAGCAGGTTGGCCCCATCGTTGGCGCTGGCCATCATGGTGGCATACAGGGCATCGGTCAGGGGCACTTCCTCCCCTTCCTGCAGGGCGATATGGCTGGAATCGGTGCCCGCCAGCGAGTAGACATCCTCGTGGCTGACCGTCAGCTTGACATTGTCCCACTTGCCCTGGGCCTTTTCACAGGCAAGGCCCAGCGTCATCACCTTGGTAATGGATGCCGGGTGCAGTTCCTCGTTCATGTTCTGCTGGGCCAGCACCAGACCGGTGTCGGCATCGATGATGCAGTACGCTTCCGTAGCCGTCAGTGCAGGCCCGGCAGCTGCCGCGCCCGGCGCAAACGCCGCCAGTGCGGTCAAAAGCACCGCACACAGCATGGCGATGTGTTTTTTCATTCCAGTTCCTCTATCTCAAGATATTATAATATAGTATACCACATTTTTATCCCTCTGAAAAGAGAAACCCTCAGTTCCACTCCCGGAGCACCGGCTGCAGCTGCTGACCGTGCAGGGCAGCCTCCAGTGCAGCGGGCAGCAGGGTGAGATCCGCCTTCAGACTCTGGGGTTTCTGCGCTGCATCGTCCTGTCCGTAGGGCACAAAGTAATAGTGCTTGCGCTGCATCAGCCTGGCGATGTTCTCCCCGGAAGCCCCCAGCCCATCGTTGGTGGAGACGGCCAGCAGCACCGGGCACCCGACCCGCAGCAGGCTTTTTGCCGCCAGCGTGACCGGCGTGTCGGAAAGGCCCGCCGCCAGCCGGGCCAGCGTGGTGCCGGTGCAGGGGGCCACCACCAGTGCCCGGGCCAGCTGCCGCGGCCCCAGCGGCTCCACATCCTGCAGGGTATCCAGCACCCTGTGGCCGGTCAGGGTCTCCAGCCGATCCTTCCACTCATCCGCCCGGCCAAAGCGGGTGTTCAGGCCGGAGGCCGCATAGCTCATCACCGGCAGCAGCTCCCAGCCCTGCCGCACCAGCTGTTCGGCCTGAGCCACCGCCGCGCCCAGCGTGCAGAAGCTCCCGCAGACCGCAAACGCCACTGTCCCGCGCAATTGCCTTTTCATGGTGTTCCCTCCCTTTCCGCCAGGATCTCACAGACCGTCCGGGCCAGAGCCTCGCCCGCCGTTTCGGGAGCGCAGGCCGTGGGCAGGCTCAGGGCATGGATGGCCCGGTGCCCCAGCCGCCGGGCTGCGGCAAAGTCAGTGCCGCCCGGCTTGGATGCCAGATCCACGACCAGGCTCCCAGGCCGCAGGGCTGCCAGCACGGCTTCCGTCAGGACAGGGACCGGGATGGTATTCACCACCGTGTCAAAGGCCGGAGCAGTCTGTTCCAGCCGGGCCAGATCCACGGCCCGCAGGCTGAAACTCTCCGCCAGCGCCCGCTGGGCCGGCCGCCGCGCGGCCACCGTCACCTGTGCGCCCAGTGCCGCCAGCCGTACCCCAAGCGCCTGCCCCACCGGCCCAAAACCGGCCAGCAGGATGGCGCTGTTCCAGAGCGTCCGCGTCCGCTCCGCCATCAGGATGCCGATGCAGCCCTCTGCTGTCGGGATGGCGTTGCAGAGGATCAGTTCCTCCCGGGCAAAGTAGTCCACCAGCTCCACGCCCGCCTCCGCCGCGATCTGCCTTGCCTGCGCCGAGAGCTTTCCGCCCAGCGCCAGCGCCCCCGGTTTTGCGGCCCGCAGCAGCTCCGCCAGCGGGGTGCGGCTCTCGTCCAGCGGCAGCGGCAGTAAGATGTAATCGGCCAGCGCCGTCTGCTCCGGCCCGCCCACCGCAAACCCGGCACGGGCCAGCGCCCGGCCTGCCGCCGCCAGCCGCGGGTCCGTTCCGATCACCGCAAATCGTCTTTGTCCGTCCATTCCCGGCCCCTCCTCCCCATGGTCTGCGTCATCCTATGCCCATGGAGCGCCGGGTGTGAAAAAGCCGCCGCTCTCCGTCAGGAAAGCAGCGGCGATCTGTTTTTTACGATATCGGCTTTTCGGTCAGAGCGGCGGCAGAGATTGCCTCCGGCTCCTCCATGTTTCGCGTCCGCTCCACGGCCTCACGCATCCGCGGCAGCTGGACGGCTTCATCAAAATCCGCATATTCCTTTGCGTAGGCAGGCACCATCTCCAACCGGTATTCTGCACTTGCAACGCTCCATTCCCGGATAGAAAAGTGCTCCGGCGGGAAATTCAGCCAGTTTCCACTCTCTCCAAACTGCGAGACCGCGTCCACCTGAATGCGGAACAGATTCTTTGCATAGTAAGCGGTCCTTGCGATATTTTTCCGGTAGAGCTTCTGCAGATCCTTTTCCCGGCTCGTCGCCTTGCAATACGTCACAAATCGGGTGTCTGCCATCCGCTCTCTGGCTTCCAGCAGGCTCAGGATCGCGCCCTTCTCATCTACCAGATACCCGTTGGTCGTCGGGTCCAGCATACACCACTTTTCCTGCGACCGGTCGTAGATCTCCGTGACAACATGACAATCAAAATCGAAGGGAGAATAGGGCAGGAAGCGCACACGCCGTGCGTAGATTCCCAGTGCCAGGCAGACCTCCTCCAGAATTTTAGCCTTATTCAGGCAGTTGATGCCCTGTTCCGGTTTATCCAGACTGTAATCCAAAAGCGCCAGGGCGTTGCAGTCCACATGGCCGTCGTACCACGGGCTGTGCGTCAGCTTAGGCGAGAGGTATTTCAGCACCCGAATTGCCCGCTGCAGGTCCGTGCCTTTTCCTGCAATTTTCTCAAAGGGATACTTTTTCAGGAGGTCGGCATACTCCGGGCAGTCCATGCGATATTCCACCGCCGTGCTCTTTCCCGGTTGAAAGCTCCGATTGTTCCGCAGGATTCCACGGTAAACATTGTAAAGGACTTCTGTCTCTTCAAAATTCATTGTTTTTCCCCTCTCTTTTTTGGATAGACGAACGAATGGCCGTAAGTGTTCATTTTCCCCTCTATTTTCAGACCCTATCGTTTTTTATGATACCACGGTTTTCCTGCTCCTGCAATGCAAAATGCCCGGCCATGCGGGCGTTCCCACACAGCCGGGCGGCTTCCTTTTTCATCATTCGGGTCTGCTCAGGGCCGCTTATATTTCAGCGGTGTCTGCACCTGAGCACGGATCTTGAGCAGATAGGTCCGGGTCTGCTCGGTGCCCCGCAGGATGGCTTCCACCTGTTCCCGCTGCTCCGGGGTCAGGGCCTCGTCCTCGGCCAGCAGGTCGGCGTTGCCCTCAATGACGGCCAGCGGCGTTTTGAGCTCATGGGAAAGCTGGATGATCTGCTCCCGCTGCTGCTGCTCCATTTTCCATTGGGCCTGCAGGCTGGCCGTCAGCTCCTGCCCCATGGTCTGCAGGGCAGCCAGTGTCTCGGCGTATTCCCGCACCTGCGCCCCGGAAAAATCGATCTCTTCCACGCCCTTTTTCTCAGCCACCTGCCGGGAGACCTCGGTCAGGCGGGCCGTCTCCCGGGCCAGAAACTTTCTGGAGCGGTGGGTGCTCCACACCACCGCCCCCACCAGCAGCAGAATGCCCAGAATGCTGTGCACCGTCTGCACATCTGGCAGCTTTCCCCGCAGCGCAGGGGCGGCGTAGGGCACGGCATAGTCAAATTGCAGCAGACAGACCGTTCCGTCCCGCAATTTTGATGTCATATAATACTGTGTGTATCCAAAATGCCAGCGGTTTTTCCCCTGCCGGTTCTCCATTGCCCGCTGCAAGTGCCCGGCATCCATGTTGGTGGCCAGCACCTCGCTGCTGTCCGGCGCGGCAAACAGGGCGTAACGGCACAAGGAGTCCAGCTGGGTCTCATCAAAGGTGGCGGCAGTCATGCCCGGCAAAACGTCCTGTGCAGCCTTCTGGCAGGCCTGCGCGGCCTGATTGGCCGGGAGCGCCAGCCCGCTGTTGATGACGCACATCAGCGCCGCAAACCACAACAGCAGCGCCAGCACACAGCAAAAGACGGTCTGCACCAGATATCGCAGCAGCACGCTGCGCAGAGAGGTCAGTCTTCGCTTTTCCATCGGTATCCCACACCCCATACGGTATTGAGCAGCTTTTCCGGCTCCGGCACGCCCGCCGCCCGCAGCTTTGCCCGGATATTTTTGATGTGCTGTGTCACGGCGGTGTCGTCCGCAGTGCCGTCAATACCAAAAACCGCTTCGTAAATTTGCTCCTTGGTAAAGGTCTGCCCGGCGTGAAGCACCAGATACTCGCAGATGGCATACTCGGAGCGGGTCAGCGGCAGAGGAGTTTCTCCCACCGCCGCCTCCCGCGCGGACAGGTCAAAACTGACCCCGCCGCGCACCAACCGATGCACCGGGGTGCGGTTCTGCCGCCGCAGATGCGCCGCCACCCGGGCGCGCAGCTCTGCCACCCGGAAAGGCTTTGCAAGGTAATCGTCTGCCCCGATGCCCAGCCCCTCCAGAACAGACGCTTCGTCTGTCCGGGCCGTCAGAAACAGAATGGGGGCATCGGTCAGGCCCCGGATGCGGCGGCAGACGGCAAAGCCATCCTCCCCGGGCATCATCACATCCAGCAGGATGCAGTCCGCCCAATGGCAGAGTTGTTCGGTAAGCTCCGCGCCGGAGAGCCGCGTTTCCACCCGGTGGCCGTCCCGCTCCAAGGCAGTGCGGATCAGCTTGCAGAGTTCTATATTGTCATCCACTGCCAGAACATTTGCCACAAGATCACCTCAAAACGTTATAAAGCAGGCAGGACGCACCATACAGCAGATACACATGGGCCGGGTAGAACCAGTAGAACAGCTGTTTATGCCCACTGCCGCGCTGCCCGTTGTACAGCAGCATCAGCAGCACCGCCGCCACACCGAACCACTCATAGTTGTTGGTGAACATCTGGGTCCAGACAAAGCCCTCCTGCCGGCAGGCCATCCCGAAGGTCAGCACAAAATCACACAGGAAAATCACCAGTGCCCATACCGTCAGCTGCACTTTGCGCCGTCCACGCAATGCATACAGCAGCGCACCGCCCAGCAGAAAGCTCCAGCTGCCGTCTGTGATGCTGGTCCACAGGGGCAGCGGGCTGGTGATGACAAACGCCACCACCGTGGAAGCCCACGGCATCTGCTGGATTTGGGGGAAGGCGCTCAGGAACGCCATTATCACAAACGGCCAGCCAGCCACCGCCGCGATGGCCGCCACGCCCCTGACCCATTTCTTTTCCCGGAGCCAGTCGATACCCTGCCAGACGATGCACAGCAGCATCAGATCCTGAAAAATAGCGTTCAGCGGGTAGAAGCCATCCCCGCGCCGGAAGGCTTTGGCGTAGATCATAAAAAATTCCAGCGCCGCCATGGCCGTTCCGATACCCCAGATGCGGATAAAATACCGCCTGCGGTCATGGGTGTGGGCAAAGCCCTCCACCGTGCAGAACAAAAACAGCGGTGCGCTGAGCCGCCCCAGCATACTGAACACCGTTGGGATGCAGCCGGTGAACTCGAAGAAATAATGAATGTGATCCAGCACCATCAGCGCCAGTGCAATGGTCTTGAGCTGGGTACCGTCCAGCCCGTTTTTCAATTTTGTCAGCATACAAATTCCCCTTTCGATGATGCTATCATTGTAACAGGGAAATCTGTAGGAATTCTAAGGGAGAACTTATTTTTCCAGATAATAGCACACCAGATCCGTGGGGCCGCGCTCTGCATGGCGCATGGCCTTGTGTTCGATGCCCTCATAGGTGAAGCCCAGCATTTTCAGCAGCTCCCCGGAGATGGTGTTATAGGCATAATGCCCACCCGTGAAAAGCACCGTATCCGTTTTCTCGAAGAACGCCTGAATCACAGCCGCCAGCGCTTCCCGGGCATAGCCCTGCCGCCGGACATCCGGGGCCATCTCAATGCCCAGCTCCCAGCCGGGCACGGCACGCTCGGCATCCATCAGCGAGATCACGCCGATCACACGCCCATCTGCCTTGCGGACAACGCTGTAACGGGTCTGTCCCGCAAATTTCTGCATCAGACGGTCATATTCCTCATCCATTGCATCAAAGGCATGGTAACCTCCGCAATCCAGCGTGGTCTGCTCATCCGAGAAAATCGCAAATACGTCCTGCGCGTCCTCCACCCGGAACTGCCGCAGCCGCAGACGCTCTGTCTCGATTTCAAATACTTCCATTTGTACCTCGTTATTTTCAGGTTTTATCGTACTTTTTAATGATACCACTGTTTCCCAACCCATGCAACGTAAAAAGCCCGGCCATGCAGGAAATCCCACACAGCCGGGCCAATTCAATTTCATTTTGCAGAACACTTTTCGGCATCGATGGCCAGCACGAACATCAACACATGGAGCGCGTCTGCCGGGTCAACGATATCCAGCACATAGGTGTCCGTCCACTGCAGCAGCTCTTTGGAAACCGTTGCGACTGTCTCTCCCACCGGCTTTGTAATGGTGTAATCCCATCCAGGGAAATCTCCCTCCACATGCCAGCCGTTAAAATCGATGTTGTACTTGGGCTTGAACCAGCCCAGTTCCTTTTCGAGGCAGCCGATATAATTTTCACCCTCATAGAGTTCAAACTTGGGCAGCCAGGTCAGCACTTCCTGCTTAACAGTACCAAGCTCGTTCTCTTCCGTGTCGAAGATTTTCAGGCAGTGCCCCCACGAGAGCTGCCCTTTTACCACATAGACCGTGTTCTCGTTTTCATCATAGATATCATAGCTGTCGAACCACGAAAACATCCGTTGTTTGAATAAAAGCTTCATCCTGCCCCTCCTCTTTTTGCGATTTCATCGCAGACAGAATACATGCTTATCCCATATACGATTCAGGGACGGGTTTTAAGGCGCCCTCCCGACAGAAAATTCGATTTTCTCCTAACAGAAGGATTTATCTCAGATTCTAGGTCGTCGAAATCACACAGCCCGCCACGTGAAATGCTCGTGCAGCAGGGTCGATTTTTGTTCTTTGGTCATTCGCAGAGTTTCTTGTACGCTTTCTGCACGATTTGTGCCATCCGCAGTCTGCGCTCTTTCAAAAACTCTATATATTCCATCTTTTCAAAATCCGGTGGAAGGGCATGATCCTCGCAGGTTTTGTGGTATTCTGTTTCCCCCATCCGGTTCCGATAACGTTCCACATACTCCACCGGCGGGTCATCAGAGATATCAATGTTGGTCACATAATCCAAATAAGTAAAATTTGCAATCTGATTGCGCTCTCGGTCGGTCATATAGCCAATCTGTGTCAGGTAATTTTTAGGGAAAATGTGATGCTTGTCGACCGCATTCTTGGTTCCGCTTGCTCCCAGAATGAAATACTTTGACACCGGTGTCGCGCTGAACAGCATCGGTGTATTTAATACGACCTGCGCTGCAATATAGCCGTTCCAGGCCGGAGAGATTGCCGCAGCGCTATTCAGTTCGTTCGGCAGCGTCAGTCGGAAGTAATCTTCCGTAAACCGCGTTGTAATCGTCCGCTCAATGTACGCGATAAACTGCTCCGCATCATGAACATTTCTCAGGTCAGCAAACTGCTTTTCTACTTCGCTTTCGGTCGATCCGGTGTAAAAGTAGGTAATAGCACCCATAAAAAACCATTTGGCAATCGTCTTTTTGAGCCTGACCGCATCCAGTTTATAGTCATATTTTGCAATCAGGTAAAGTACATAGCTAAAAACCACCGCATTGGATGATGCAATCTGTGTTTTGCTGATGTATCCTGCCTCTCCAATGCAGTTCAAAAATGCATGCCAGTTGTTCAGGTCCATCACCTTGAGCAGGGCTTCTTTGAACTTCGCAAGATTCTCCTGTCGCTCCTCGGCAGAATATTTTCCGGTTTCCAGATTTTTCCCTCGTAGCAGCATATATGCATAGCGCAGTCTTGCTCTGCGGAAACCAACACCGACAGCCATTCGGATCAGATGGGATGGCTCGATTGCAATGATGTTATTATAGGATGTTCCACTTGCCGGGATGCGGGATTGCTCGCAGAACAGGTTCATCTGGTCACTGGTCTCATTTTCATAAACCGAGATCAGGGTCTGGATAAAATTATTCTCTGTCAGGCTTTGTCCACCAGAGTTGACCCGCACAAAAATATCTGCTACATCTTCCTCTCTGGCATTGTAGCTGATTTCCAATGTCGGAAGTGAATACTCTGAAAGGTTAAGCAAATCATTTATATTATTTTCGATCAGATCTTCTTCCGCATCTGTCAGCGCTTTCTCTTCACGCTTGTTCCTTGCTTCGTTTACTGCCCGGATATACTTACGTCGAAAAGCACTAATCGTATTATTTTCTTTTGCCAAAAAGACATCCGACACTTTGGGAATCCATTCCGGCGTCCGCTCAAACGCAGACGTCCACACCGCAAATTCTCGCGTCAACGGATTGAAAGAGATTTTAATTTCACGCTCCACAAAGTTTTTATCTTTTACTTTCACGCCATACATCGACGCTACAAGCGCCGTCAGGCGTTGCTGCCCATCAATAACCAGTTCTTTTGGCTCCGTATAGATTTTACCGTTAATGCCTATGCCGCTTTTCTTCTCATCATAATCCGCTGGTGACTCCCACAGCATAATGTATCCGATTGGATAGCCTTTCAGCATCGAATCGTAGAGCTCACGTATCTTATTATCTTTCCAGACAAACGGCCTTTGCAAATCAGGCAGTCCGATTTTTCCGATTCGGACATCTCGTACCAGATCGCCGACTTTGCTTGGAATATTTTTAAACAGTTCCGTTGCCATTTTTTCTGCCTCCTTTTCTTTATTATAATAAACCGTTGTACAAAACACAACAACAAAAACCGCCCTGAGAAATCTCTCAGAGCGGTTTTCCATGTAAGTCGGCGACTACCTATTTTCACACGCCGTTTCCAGCGAACTATCTTGGGCACGAGTGAGCTTAACTTCTGTGTTCGGAATGGGAACAGGTGGAACCTCACCGTCATCGTCACCGACCAATATGACTGGTTCAGTATAACATTTCTGTTCTACTTTGTCCAGTGTTTCTTGAAGGACGTGCCTTCAAAACTGAATAATCACTGCTCACATTTTGTCATTGACTTGAGAATTCAAGCGAATTGTGGTCAAGCCCTCGATCTATTAGTACACACTTGCTGAATGGATCGCTCCACTTACACATCGTGCCTATCAACCTCGTAGTCTACAAGGGATCTTACCTGATTCAATCAGTGGGATATCTTATCTTTGGGTCGGCTTCACGCTTAGATGCTTTCAGCGTTTATCCGATCCGTACGTAGTTGCCCAGCTATGCTCCTGGCGGAACAACTGGTGCGCCAGAGGTACGTCCGTCCCGGTCCTCTCGTACTAGGGACAGCTCCCATCAAATATCCTGCGCCCACGACAGATAGGGACCGAACTGTCTCACGACGTTCTGA
>ENA-ORRL01000572-ORRL01000572.1-human-gut-metagenome-genome-assembly--contig:-NODE-572-length-38257-cov-10.315455_pt1 | contig 38257 bp, 30 predicted proteins | sample MGYA00242175_ERZ509134 | MGnify/ENA primary metagenome ERZ509134 (study PRJEB26280, sample SAMEA2338660) | human gut metagenome | biome: human gut; feature: human-associated habitat; material: faeces... | reverse complement strand
TCCAAATACAACCTGTCCGTAGGTACTGCAGCAGACAACGGAATTATGCCGTTCTTCGTAAGCAGCACCGGCGCATTCTACGGTGCACACAACAAGTTCTCCGTAGATAAAGACGGAAATGTAAATGCAAACTCCATTCAAACCAATGCACTGAATTCCAAATACAACCTGTCCGTAGGTACTGCAGCAGACAACGGAATTATGCCGTTCTTCGTAAGCAGCACTGGCGCATTCTATGCAGCAGGCAACAAATTCTCTGTAGATAAAGACGGTAAAGTAATTGCTCCTGAAGCAGAAATCAACAAGCTGACTGCTAAAGAAGGTGTAGTTGGCAATGTTGTTCTGAAAAATGGCGTATTCTACAAGAACAGCGCACTGCGTGACGGCGAACTGTTCATTGGCGATAATGACGGCAACTACAGCCAAATCACTCCGAAATCCGCTAAACTTGGTCAGGTAACTATCGATGAAAAAGGCAACATTGCCGGTGTAAACTCCATCCAGACAAATGCACTGAACGCAAAATACAACCTGTCCGTAGGTACTGCAAATGAAAACGGCACTGTACCGTTCTTCGTAAACAGCAACGGTGCATTCTATGCTGCAAACGGCAAATTGGTTGTAGATAAAGACGGCAAATTAGTTGCTCCTGAGGCTGAACTTGGCAAAGTAACTGCTGACGAAGGCGTAATCGGCAACGTAGTTCTGAAAGACGGTGTATTCTATAAACATACCGCATTGCGTGACGGTGAGCTGTTTGTAGGCGATGCAGATGGCAATTACAGCCAAATCACCACTAAAGGTGCTAAACTGGGCAAAGTAACTGTTGCTGCAGACGGCAAGATTTCCGGTGTAGCAGCAGGCGCAGTAACCGCTGATTCTACTGACGCAGTAAACGGCAGCCAGCTGCATGCAGTAGCAACCGAAGCAGGCAAACACAGCAAGGTTGTAAATGGCTCCAACATCAATGTTGAAGAAACTGATGTTGACGGTCAAAAGTTCTACAAGGTTAACCTGAACAAGGATATCATGCTTGGCGACCTGACCGGCAAATATGTAAACATCAGCGGTACCAACGGTACTATCGAAACCACCGGCTACATTGCAACCCAGGATCGCGTATATGCTGATAAGGGTGCAAAACTGGCAGATATAGACGTAACTGGCAATAAGATCTCTAACGGCGCTTCCTCCATCGTTCTGGACGGCAGCAATGTTAAGGTTAACGATAAGGTTACTATTGATCAGAACGGTAAGATCAGCGGCGTAGCTGCAGGCGAAATCAGCAGCACCTCTACTGACGCTATCAACGGCAGCCAACTGAAAGAAACCAATGACCGCGTAGCTGCAAATGAAACTGCTATCAAGAATAACACTGAAGCTATCTCTAAGCTTGATGGCCGCGTAAATGCAAATGAAACTGCTATCAAGAATAATGCTGAAGCTATCAAGAATAACGCTGATGCTATCTCTGGACTGAATACTCGTGTAGATGATGTTGCAAATATTGCTAAACAGCACACCACTGTTACAGCAGGCAATAACATTACTGTAACCAAAGGTTCCAATGATAAAGGTGGCGAGAATTACACTGTAGCGCTTGATAAGAATATCACTGTTGACAGCGTCAAAGTTGGCGACAAGACCTATATCAGCGATAAAGGCCTGAATGCTAATGACCAAAAGGTTACCAACGTAGCTGCAGGTGAAATCAGCGCAACCTCCAAGGACGCTGTAAATGGCAGCCAGCTCTATGCTACCAATCAAGAGGTTGCTAATAACACCAACCGTATCAACCAACTGGGCAGCCGTGTAAACAAGGTTGGCGCAGGCGCAGCAGCTCTGGCAGCACTGCATCCGATGGACTTTGATCCGGACGACAAACTGACCTTCTCCGCAGGCTACGGCAACTACGGCGGTGAAAACGCTGCTGCAATCGGCGCTTACTATCGTCCTGACGAAAAGGTAATGTTCAGTGTTGGCGGTACCGTAGGCAACGGTGAAAACATGGTTAACGCAGGCGTATCCTTCTCCCTGGACCGCACCAACCACGTAAGCAACAGCCGTACTGCAATGGCTCGCGAAATCCTTGACCTGCGTGCTGAGGTTACCGAGCTGAAGGCTATGGTTGCTAAAGGCGGCTTAGGCTCCATCGCAGAAGATAAGATGAAGATCTTCCCGGATGTTGCTGAAAACCACTGGGCATATGAATACGTTGGCAAGCTGGCAGCTGCAGGCATCATCGAAGGCTATCCTGATGGCAAATTCTCCGGTGACCGCATGATGAGCCGTTACGAATTTGCTGCAATGCTCTACCGTGCAATGCAGAAGGGCGCTCAGCTCGACAGCAAGATTATCAACGAGTTCGCTCCTGAAATGGGCCGCATCCGTGTTGACCGCATCAGCGGCGAAGACGGTGACCGCGACAAGATTGAGCGTGTACGCGTAAATGCTGTTAAAGGCGAACGCGACCATTACGGCAACAAGATTGCTAAAGCTGAAGCCAAAGCTAAATAAGCTTTTTCCGCTCATTAAGTAAGCTTCAAAAAATAATATTGTGTTCAACAACCCCCGCTCCTGTCGGCTTGGCCGACAAGGGCGGGGGTTTTGTTATGCCCAAGCAGTAGTGCGGTACTTTGCTCTATGGATAAAAACATACTGAATGCATAGTATATAAAGTTTCGTTTATAAAAGAAATGTGCATTTGTATATACTGCTTGGAGCTTAGCGGCGCAAAACGAAAAGCATACAGGGAATAAAGTAACTAAAAAAACATTACACTTTTTTAAAATATCGCAAGAAAAACCGTTTTTTAAACTCTCAGTGCAAGTAATGAGGTTGAAAAATAAAGATAAAAGTGCTAAAATAAAAGTACAGGGAAAACGTCAGAAAATTCCATATAATCTTTTGTTAAAGTGCTATAAGCTTTTATTACTAATGCATTAATAAAAAGTTAGTATAGAGATTTACCTGACAATATACATAATTGCAAATATTAAAATTATATATAAAAGCACCTTGGCGGTATGGTTGCTGCTATAAATACTTAACTTGTTTCCTTACGTGGTCTAAGCCACGCTTTAATATAGCTATTCATTTTTTTGAGTATGTTAGGAGGAGTGTTTTTATGAACAAGGTATTTAAGGTTATCTGGAGTGAAGCGCGTAATGCGTATGTAGTTGTTTCCGAAATGGCAAAAAGCCATGGAACTAAAAGCTGCTCCACGAAAAAACTGTTGGCAATGCTGATTGCTACAGGTGTAATGACCTGTGCAAGCGTAGCGCCGGCGATGGCTGCTAATTTGGCACCGACAGATACAAAGATTGAAGTTGGCAACGGTGCAAAGTGCTAGCGGTCAAGGCAGTGTTGCAATTGGCAATAATGCTCAAGCAAGCGGCTTAGTTGGTATTGCTATCGGCCGTGATGCCGAAGCAAGCGGAACTGACTCTATTGCAATCGGTAGCGATACCAAAGCGACCAAAATTTATAGTGTTGCAATCGGCAATGATATTCATTATACAGGCGAGAGCGCAACTGCTGTAGGTCAGCAAGCGCATGCAACCGGTAAAGTATCTACTGCTATCGGTATTATGACCAATGTTGATGCTGATTGGAACGCAGCACATCAAGGTCAATGGAGACAAGCAGGTGACCATTCTACTGCTGTCGGTGCTTATTCCGGTTCTTGGGGACTCGCCTCTACTGCTTTAGGCGGTTTTTCCAGAGCAGACGAAAAATTTGCTACTGCCGTTGGTTATGGCAGCCATGCAACTGCTGAGCGTGCAACTACTTTAGGTGCTAAGGCTGAAGCAAGGGCTTATGAGTCTGTTGCAATCGGTGCCTTCTCTGTTGCCGATAGAACCGGTGGTTATGTTGGCTTGTATGCTCCGGAAGATACAAACAGCCTTACTTGGAGAGCCAATGGTGGTGCTGTATCTGTAGGTAGTGCCACTCTTACTCGTCAAATTACTAACGTAGCAGCAGGTACTGAAGCTACCGATGCTGTAAACGTAGCACAGCTACAAGAAGCAACCCAAAATTCAGCTTGGCATCTTTCCGCTGAGGAGGAAATTACAGGAGATATCAATAGCAGAACTAAAATCAATCATGGTGATACTGTTCACTTCCGGGGTACTGATGATAATATTACCATAAGCAAAGAAGAAACTGAAGATGCTACTGTTATGCATGTTGCGTTGAGCAGGAATCTTGTGATTGACAGCGTTCAAGCAGGCGATTACTTCATGGATTCTTATAGGGGTATTGGCGTTGGCAGAGATGCTTACATCACCGAAGATGGCTTGAATGCTAACGATAAAGTAATCACTAACGTAGCTGCAGGTGTTTATAATACTGATGCTGTAAATGTAGGCCAATTGAAAGAAGTCGAAGAGGTAGCTGCAAATGCAAATAAAGGCTGGAATCTTTCCACTAACGGTGTTGCTACTTCCGCTATTAATGTAGCACCCGGTGAATATGTTGATTTCAGCGGCGATAAGAATATCAGCGTAAGCAATGACAAGACTAAGGTTAAAGTTGAGCTGAACAAGGATCTGGTTGATATCGAAAGCATCAGCAATGGCGATGCTAAATTGACATTGGGCGGTCTTTCGAGCGAATTGACTAATGGTCAGGGCGCATCCGTAAAACTGTTTGGTGATGCAACCATTATCAATGGTAAAGTAAACGTATACAATGACGGTCGTATTGCAGGCGTTGCAGCAGGCATTAACGATACCGATGCAGTTAACGTAAGCCAACTGAAGAACAGCGCTTGGAAACTTGCTGCTAATGGTGTTCTGACCGAAGCAGAAGATGTAAAAGCCGGTGATTATGTTGACTTCAATGGTGACCAGAATGTCAGCGTAAGCAAGGATGCAAAAGACGGCGTTAAAACTGTTAAGGTTGAACTGAACAAAGATCTGAAAAATATCGAAACCATCAGCAATGGCGATGCTAAGCTGACCTTGGGCGGCTTTACAACCGAACTGACTAACGGTCAGGGCGCATCCGTAAAACTGTTCGGTGATACCACTACTATCAACAATGCAGTAACCGTATACAAGGATGGCCGTATTGCAGGCGTAGCTGCAGGCATTAACGACAATGATGCTGTAAACGTAGGTCAATTGAAGGCAGTAGGTGCAACTGCTAACATGGGCTGGAATCTTGCTACCAATGGTGTTGCAACCGAAGCAACCAATGTAAAACCCGGCGATTATGTTGACTTCAGCGGCGACAAGAACATCAGCGTAAGCCATGACGGCACTAAAGTTAAGGTTAAGCTGAATGAAAATATTGATGTAAACTCCGTTCAAACCAACGCTCTGAACTCCAAATACAACCTGTCCGTAGGTACTATGGCTGAAAACGGAATCATGCCGTTCTTTGTAAACAGCACTGGCGATTTCTACGCAGCACACAATAAATTCCACGTGGATAAAGACGGCAAAGTAACCGCAACCGCAGGCGAAATCGGCAACGTAGTTCTACAAAATGGCGTATACTACGGTCATTCCACATTGCAGGACGGCAGCCTGTTACTCACCGATGATAACGGTAACCACAGCTACATTGATGCTAAGAGCGCTAAGCTGGGCAAAGTAACTGTTACTGAAGACGGCAAGATTACCGGTGTAGCAGCAGGTGCAATCACTGCTGATTCTACTGACGCTGTAAATGGCAGCCAGCTGCATGCAGTAGCAACTGAAGCAGGCAAACACAGCAAGGTTGTAAATGGCTCCAACATCAATGTTGAAGAATTTGATAATGACGGTCAAAAGATTTACAAGGTTAACCTGAACAAGGATATCATGCTTGGCGACCTGACCGGCAAATATGTAAACATCAGCGGTACCAACGGTACTATCGAAACCACCGGCTACATTGCAACCCAGGATCGCGTATATGCTGATAAGGGTGCAAAACTGGCAGATATCGACGTAACCGGCAACAAGATCTCTAACGGCGCTTCCTCCATCGTTCTGGATGGCAGCAATGTTAAGGTTAACGATAAGGTTACCATTGATCAGAACGGCAAGATCAGCGGCGTAGCTGCAGGCGAAGTAAGCAACACCTCTACTGACGCTATCAATGGCAGTCAACTGCATCAGACCAATGAGAATGTTGCAGCTAACAGAGCTGATATTGATAAGAATAAAGCAGATATCGCAGCATTGGATAACCGCGTAACCAAAAACGAGCAAGATATCAAACAAAATGCAGCAGATATTGCTCAAAATAAAGCAGATATCGCTACCAATAAAGCCGATATTGCAACCAACAAGGCAGATATTGCTACCAATAAAGCAAACATTGCCCAAAATGCAGCGGACATCAAAAAGGTTGAAGAGCTTGCTAAGAAACACACCACTGTTACCGCAGGTGACAACATTATTGTAACCGAAGACACCAATAAAGACGGTGGCAAAGAATACAATGTTGCTCTGAAGAACAATATTGATCTTGGTGATAATGGCAGCGTAACAACCGGTCAAACTGTAATGAACAACGATGGTCTGAAGGTTGGTAAAGACGTAAGCGTAACCGCAACTGCTGTAACCGCAGGCAAGACCTCCATCAGCGATGAAGGCGTAAAAGTTGGCGACAAGACCTATATCAGCGATAAAGGCTTGAATGCAAATGACCAAAAGGTTACCAATGTTGCTGCAGGCGAACTCAGCGAAACATCTAAGGACGCTGTAAATGGCAGCCAACTGTATAAGACCAATCAAGAAGTTGTTAACAACACCAACCGCATCAACAAGCTTGGCAGCCGTGTAAACAAGGTTGGCGCAGGCGCAGCAGCTTTGGCAGCACTGCATCCGATGGACTTTGATCCGGACGACAAACTGACCTTCTCCGCAGGCTATGGCAACTATGCAGGCGAAAACGCTGCAGCAATCGGCGCATACTATCGTCCTGACGAAAAGGTAATGTTCAGTGTTGCAGGTACCATAGGCAATGGTGAAAACATGGTTAACGCAGGCGTATCCTTCGCTCTGGACCGCACCAACCATGTAAGCAACAGCCGTACAGCTCTGGCTCGTGAGGTTATCGACCTCCGCGGTCAGCTGGCAGTAATGGGTGCTAAGATGGCTAAGATGGAAAAAGCATTCGGTATGCTGGATGAAACCAAGACCAAACTCTTCCCGGATGTTCCGGCTAACCACTGGGCATATGAATACATCGCTAAGCTGGCAGGCAACGGCTACATCGAAGGCTATCCTGACGGCAACTTCGGCGGTGACCGCCTGATGACCCGTTATGAATTTGCTGCAATGCTCTATCGTGCAATCGAAAACGGCGCAGCTCTGGAAGAAAAGATCATCAAAGAATTTGAGCCTGAATTGGGCCGCATCCGTGTAGACCGCATCAGCGGTGAAGATGGCGATCGCGATAAGATCGAACGTGTACGCGTAAACGATACTAAAGGCGAGCGCGACCATTACGGCAACAAGCTGGCAAAATAAATTGTCGGCAGTGACAAGTGAATAAAGTTCAGTAAACAGTAAAGGCGTTCTCCCGCAGGGGAGAACGCCTTTTGCAGTAATGAAATATGCCCTAAGTGTAATAGCACTTTTTGTTTAACGAACTATTGTTTTTAAAGCGTTTCTGTGTTATAATTACCTTAGTTGCATAGGTAGCCGCATTTTTGCGGAGCTTATGCCTGGTCGTGCGGACCAGTGGCGCCTGTCGAGCTTTCGGCAGGCGCCTTTTCTTTTATGTCAGTTGCAATCGCCGGCTTATATATTTTTGCCTGACTTTATGCTATAATCAAAGGAGGAAACATATGAAAAAGCAATTTTCTAATCTTGACAAGCTGACTCTTTCCAACGATTTTCTTTTCAAGCACGTTATGCTCAGAAAACGCATCTGCAAGCATATTCTGGAGGAACTTTTACACACCGAAATTGCAGACATTACCTATCTTGAAGCAGAGCAGACTATTGATGTTTATCCTGACAGCCATGGTATTCGTCTGGATGTTAGAATTGCAGATGCTGCCAATACTCATTACAATTTGGAAATGCAGGTAAAGAATCCTGTTAATCGTGCTACAGGAAAATTTCTGCTGCCTAAGCGTACCCGCTACTATCAGGCTATGCTTGATACGGATATGCTGCAAAAAGGTCAGGATTATGACGAATTATCTCCTACGTATATAATTTTCTTCTGTCTGTTTGATTTTTTTCAGGATTCCCAGCGTATTTATACCTTTAAGAAGCGTTGTCTGGAAAACATGAATATTGAATTGGCAGATGAAGCAGTTATTATGTTTCTCAATACCTTGGGAAGCAAAGGAGATGTGTCACCGGACATTCAAAGTCTGTTTGACTACATCAACAGCAATACTATTACCAGTAATTTTACACGTGAGGTTGCTGAAACGATTGTAGAAATTAAAAATGACAAGAAAGTGAGGGATGCCTATATGACTTACGAAATGCGTATGAAAGATCTGCGTGACGAAGCACATGCCGAAGGTCTGGCTGAGGGTAAGGCTCAGGGTCTCGTCGAAGGTAAGGCAGAAGGTCTCACCGAAGGCAAAGCAGAAGAAAAGACTGCAACTGCAAAGCGTCTTTTAAGTATGGGATTATCTGTAGAGGATATTGCTAAGGCTACTTCACTTTCCATTGAGCAGGTTGAAGCAATTAAGGCGGAATGAATTTGATAAAGATTTTTTTCTTACAGTAAAGGCGTTCTCCCGCAGGGGAGAACGCCTTTTGCAGTAAGAAATGCTATGGGAATACGTATAACTGATAATGCATCAGAATACTTTATACGTCCTTTAGACAGGCATCCAGTGCTTGGGCAACATCGCTGCATTGCTCAAGGCTTGCTACCCAATTTTGTAAACGTAATGCTTTAGCTTCACCGTAGACAGGTACGGCAAGGCTCATAAATTTAGCGCAGAGCTCCTCCCATGTCAGGGGATTTTCCGGATCTCCTTTAGGATAATCAACCTGCATTGTAAGTGTTTGTCCGTTATGCAGCTGGATTTCTACTCTGGAAGCCAGCTTGGAAGCATCTGCCGCATGAAGCTGTTCCATAGCCTCATCACGGATAACCTCGATGCGCTGCATTAAATCCGTAAGCTCTTTGTTATGGATACATTCCTCGCTGAACTGCGCAATGCCTACTTCGCCGAACTTCAGCATAGCAGCGGAGCAATATTGAATACTGAATTTGCCGCCGTAGGGAGTTTGCGGCTGCGGATTGTTGATCAGATAGTTGGTAATATCGTTGACGTACAGCTTAATTTTAGCGATATCCTTGGGCTGCAGGGAATGAGCCTTGCGCAGCTCCTGAATGGCGTAAAGTGCGGCATGGGCGTGCTTGCAGCAGGCGTAGGGCTTGAAGGAGTTTATGTCGATTTTTAGTTTATCAGTGCTCATGTTTTCGGTAAGTTTTTCTAAATGCGGTTCTTTGACCATGGCACGGCAGAAGCCCTTTTCGCCTTCTAAAATTTCACTGGCTGCAGTAAAACCCTTCTGCGACAGATAAGCGCTGAGGACACCGCTGTAGGAAGCCTTGCCCGTGTGCAGCGGCTTGCTCATGGCACCTTCTTTGAGAAATTCCCACAGGCCTGCGGCCTGGGTGCCGGCGCTGCCATAGCACATCAAGGTCTGCTGTGCGTCAAGTCCGAGGGCGTTGGCGGCAGCAGCACCGGCGGCGATGGTGCCCGCAGTACCGGTAGTATGCCAAAAGAAGTAGGATTCCGGGATAACCGCTTCGCCTACGCGGCCGCTGGCTTCGTAGCCTGCACAAATTGCTGCGATGAGCTGCTTACCGCTTTTGTGTTCTGCATCGCAGATAGCCAGCGCGGGGGAAACAACAACGCAGGCCGGATGGATAATAGACGGGTTATGCAGGTCATCGAAATCCAGACTGTGAGAGGCAGCGCTGTTGATAAAGGCTGAGTTCAGGGCACTGGCCTTTTTGGCGGGAAGGCTGCCGAAAATATTCGCCTGCGGGGCATCTCCCTGCAGGATAACATCATGTATAATACGTACCGGTTTTTCCTGCGAACCGCGGATAGCAATTCCCAGCCAGTCCAGCAGACATTGTTTAGCCATTTCGATGCTGTGAGCAGAAAGCTTTTCGTAGCACAATTCTGCGGTAAATTTTGCTAATGCTTTAGTTGTCATTGTTAATACCTGCCTTTCGTCAAAATAAATTATTGCCATGGTATTCGCTGAATGAAGTGTGAATACCTGCCTTCTTACTTTATTTTTTTCTTCGGGCGGTATTCCGAGATAAACAGGCCAGTCATCGTCAGAATGGTACCGAGTGCTACCAGCAGAGTAATTTTTTCCTGCAGGACAATCGCCGAGGTAATGACGGTGATGACGGGCACCATATAAATATAAACGCTGGCCTTTACTGCCCCCAACTCCCTAACTGCTAAGTTCCAGGTGACGAAGCAGAGTGCGGAAGCACCCAGTCCTAGAAATACGATATTGAAAAGATAGGTAGTATTGGCGAAGCGTGCCAGGTTCAGCTCAAAATCCAGAAAGCCTAGCGCCGGCAGCATAAAGAGAATGCCGTAGAAAAAGGTTCTGCGAGTGGCGAGGATAACAGGATAGCCGTAGCTGCTGATTTTTTTCGTCAGCAGGGCATAAAACGCCCATACGACAGCGGCGGAAATCGCCAGCAAATCACCCAAGGGATTGAGCTGCATGGCTGCACCGTTGAAGCTGATGCAGGCAATACCAATCATCACGATAAAAAAGCCGATGATGAACTGCTTGCTTAAGCTGCCGGCAGAATGCATAAAATAATGCGCCAGCAGCGCGGTAAAGAAAGGCGCTGTGCTGCCGATTACGCTAACGTTGGAGGCTTGTGTGTAGGTCAGGGCGATGTTTTCCAAAAGGTAGTAGAGGCAGATACCGCAAAGGCCTGCGGCCATAAAAACAGGCTCCTGCTTTTTATCTGTTTTCAGCATTTTAGGATAGGCCAGCCAAAGGGCGAAAAAGGCCATAATAAAGCGGAAAAAAAGAATTTCCAGCGGCTGAAAGCCGGTAAGTAAAACTTTGGTAGAAATAAAGGTTGTGCCCCAGGTAGCAATCGTAATGAGGGCAGCAAGGTGACCGATGTAGCGGGTGTTTTGCATTTGCTTAGGAATCTCCGTTCTTTTAGTGCGCAGTAAAACGCACTCTATGATTTTAGCAGGCTAAAATCCTGCTATGAACAAACTATCCCCTCTGCCGGTATGACAGAAGGGATAGGCTTTAAGTTTTTATTTTGTGTGCTTGTCTTCGGCAGCCTGCTTATTGGGGGCTGCTGCTGCGTATTTCGTCAGGGCAACCTTCGTAATGTGGAAGTCGCCTACGGCAGCAGGACCGTCGATACAGCCGTTGGAGCAGGCCATGCCTTCGATATAGCTGCGGTCGAGCTTGCCTGCGGCAGCAGCCTTAACCGTATCAAGGCATTTGTCCAGTCCGGAGCAGTATTGCGCATTATGTACCTCACCGCCCATATCGGCAACCGTATCCTGCACGGCAGCACTTACGCCGGCCGTCAGAGGGAAGCTCAGGCCAAGCTTGGAGGCATCGCGTTCATAAGCAGTATCACCGCTCATTTCCGCAAATTTGATATCCTTGCCCTCCAGCATGCACATAATCTCTTCAAAGGTCAGCACGTAGTTGATGGTTTCGCGGTGCTCGCGTGCTTCCACCTTTTTGGCGATGCAGGGACCGATGAACACAGTAACGGCATAGGGATATTTTTGCTTTATCAGCTCAGCGCAGGTAAGCATGGGGGAGGGAGTGTCGGAAATCTTGTCTGCTGCCTCCGGTACCTGTGTTTTAATCAGCTTAACGAAGGCAGGACAGCAGGAGCTGGTCATAAAGCCCTGCTTGGCAGGAACCTTTTCCAGATATTCCTCTGCTTCCTTAACGCTGGTGATATCGGCGCCAACGCCAACCTCTACAACTTCAGCGAAGCCTGCTTTTTGCAGTGCCTCGTAAATTTGCGCCATGGTAATCTTCAAACCGTATTGGCCTACGATAGAAGGTGCCACAAGGGCGATAACCTGCTTGCCCTGCTGAATTTCGCGGATAACGCGGATAATATTGCTGCGCTCGTCGATAGCGCCGAAGGGGCAGGCATTGCGGCAGGCACCGCAGGAAACACATTTTTCGTGGTCAATGACAGCCTTACGGTTTTCACCGATGCTGATAGCACCGATGGCGCAGGCACGCACGCAGGGACGATGGATTTCGATAATCGCACCGTAGGGGCACATCTGCTTGCAGCGTCCGCATTCAATACATTTCGTTTTATCGATAAAGGCGCGGTCCTGAATAATGCTGATAGCCTTTTTCGGGCAGTTATTCATGCATTTGTGGGTGATGCAGTGACGGCACATATCGGTAACGTAATAAGCATCAATCGGGCATTGGTCGCAGGCTGCGGGGAGCACGTCGATAATCGGCAAATCCGTGCGCTCAGGCTCGTTCAGCGTCAGCTTGGAAGCCTCGATGATATTGCTGGAGCACTCCTGCCCCAGCGCCATATCAATACGGTTTTTCAGTACGGCTCTTTCTTTATAAACACAGCAGCGGTAGCGCGGAGTGTCCTCGCGTACCTCCTGCAGAATATCGTAGACGTGGTCAGGCAACTCGTTATTCCAGGTGTAGCGGGATAAATGCTCCAGCACCATGCGGCGCAGCTGCGCAACAGCGGTTAATTCCATAAGGGTTCCTCCTTGGCAATTAGTTATATTGCGTTTTGCATTGCATACTCTATACTGTACAATTCTTTACAGAACGCAAAAATCCTGCTGAGGAGCATGCGTAATGGTTTTAATAATGTTAAATTTGGTATTTTTCTAAACAGTTATATAGATGAATCTGTCAAAAAATCTCTGATATTTTTATGGATAATACCATTACGGCTCATATCGAATTCGTCGAGTGAAAGCACATATTTCGGATAATTATCGGTAATTTCATTGTAAACACCGAACTCACGTTGAATAGTTTCTTCTGCAGCCAATAAGTACGTAACTTGAATATAAATTTTTTTATCCTGTTTTTCACAGATAAAATCAATTTCTTTGGTATCTACCTTGCCGATGCTCACCTTATAACCACGGCGTAAAAGCTCCAGATAAACAATATTTTCCAGAATGAGATTGATATCCTTCATGTTGCCGCCGAAGACTGCTTCGCGGATGCCATGGTCAGCCACATAATATTTTTCGTTGATAGCAAGCAGCTTTTTACCTTGTATATCCTGACGTTTTACCTGATAAAACAGAAAGGCATCGGTGCAGGCTTTAACGTAGTTGATAATGGTTTCTGTTGCCATGCTGCGTCCTTCGCTTTTCAAATATTTAGAAAGCACATTGGCAGAAAAAATGGTACCGATATTTGCAGTTATGTAGGTAAGTATGCGTTCAAGCATGTCAACATCACGTATATTGTTGCGGCGTACAATATCTTTCAGTTCTACTGATGTATATACATCCTGTAAATATTGCTTGCAGGCAGCTTCGTTATATTGCAGGGATGCCAAATAGGGCATTCCTCCGAAGTGCAGGTATTTCTTGAAGCATTCTGCTTCACTGGTATTAGGCTGTATAGTATTATATAGCTCAATAAATTCAGAAAATGAAAAAGGATAAATAACAAATTCTACATAGCGTCCTGCTAAATAAGTGGCTAATTCACCGGATAGGAGTTTGGCATTGGAACCGGTGATATAAATATCACAATTAAGCTCTATACGTAAGGAATTAATACATTTTTCCCAATCCTTTACCTCTTGGATTTCATCAAAGAAAAGATAAATTTTTTTTGTTAAAGCTTGGGTTTGGCTTATTATTTCATCATGAAGAGCTAGGGCATTGCAAAGCCTGGCGAAGCTCATATTTTCAAAATTATAGGAAATAATCTGTTGGGGAGTAACTCCTTGTTGTAACAGCTCTTGTTTTATAAGATCTAACATAACAGATTTACCGCAACGTCGGATACCTGTAAGTACTTTTACTAAATCACTGTTAATGAATGGGCGGATTTTTTTCATGTAAGATTCTCTTTTGATCATGTAAATCACCTCACTATCTATATAATATATCAGTTATATCTTAAATTCAAGACGAAAATCGAATTTCTATCAGATATAACTGAAACTTTTCGCGATTTTAGAATTTTATCAGTTATATCTGATAAAAATCCCGCTGCTGTAGTCAAAAAAAGCATACTTTTTTAGTATACGCAGAAAAAAATTAAAAAATTTTCCTCTTACCCTCTTTACAAATTGAAAACCTGGTATTATAATAAGCGCATAAAGCAACAACGTGGTTGTTGGATCGAAAGGTCCAAACTTCGTGGTTGCTTTTTCTTTTATATCAGCGGTGAGAATTATAATTTATATCTTACCCATGATAAGTGCAACGAAGCACCGTAGCAGCGCAAGGCGCAGCTGACGGTGCTTTCTTATTTACAGAGCCAGAGAGAAGAAAATCTGTAAAGCACAAAAAATGTAATTCAAATGAGGGGCTTACACTTCGTAAACCCAAGGAAATTCTCAGAGAGAAATTAGGGAGGTTTTACAATGAATGATGTACCGAAACTGTTTGGCAGCTTAGTTTTTAACGAAAGCGTTATGAAGGACCGTCTGCCGACTGCAACCTATAAGGCATATAAGGCAGCAGTGCTGGCAGGCACTCCGCTGAATCTGGAAATTGCTAATATCATCGCCAATGCTATGAAGGACTGGGCTCTGGAGCATGGCTGCACTCATTTCACACATTGGTTCCAACCGATGACCGGTATTACTGCTGAAAAGCATGAAAGCTTCATTTCTCCTACTGCCGAAGGCCGTGTTATTATGGACTTCTCCGGCAAAGAGCTGATTCAGGGCGAGCCTGATGCTTCCAGCTTCCCGTCCGGCGGCTTGCGTGCAACCTTCGAAGCTCGTGGCTATACAGCATGGGACCCGACCTCCTATGCATTTATCAAAGATAACTGCCTGTGCATTCCTACAGCCTTCTGCTCCTACACCGGCGAAGTGCTGGATAAAAAGACTCCGCTGCTGCGTTCCATGAATGCAGTCAGCAAAGCAGCCTGCAAGCTGCTGAAGCTGTTCGGCATTGATACTATCCGCGTCAACAGTACTGTTGGTCCGGAACAGGAATATTTCCTCGTAGATAAAAAAATGTGGGAAAAACGTAAAGATCTGGTTTACACCGGCCGTACCCTTTTCGGTGCGAAATCTCCTCGTGGCCAGGAGCTGGACGACCACTACTTCGGCATTATCAAACAAAGAGTTCTTTCCTTCATGAAGGATTTGGACGATGAGCTGTGGAAGCTGGGCGTACTTGCTAAAACCGAGCATAACGAAGTTGCTCCGGCACAGCACGAGCTGGCACCTATCTTCACAACTACCAACGTAGCATCTGACCATAACCAGCTGATGATGGAGTTCATGAAACGTGTTGCTCTGCGTCATGGTCTTGTTTGCCTGCTGCATGAAAAACCTTTTGATGGTGTAAACGGCAGCGGTAAGCATAACAACTGGTCCTTATCTACGGAAGAAGGCCTGAACCTGCTGGATCCCGGCAAGGAGCCGTACAAAAACCTGCGCTTCCTGACCTTTCTGGCAGCAATTATCAAGGCTGTTGATGAATATCAGGATCTGCTGCGTGTATCTGTTGCCAGCGCCGGCAATGACCATCGTCTGGGTGCAAATGAAGCTCCTCCGGCTATCGTTTCCATGTTCCTTGGCACTGAGCTGACTGCAGTTCTCGAAGCTATTGCAGCAGACAAGGTTTACAACGGCAATCCGGAAAGCTACATTAAAGTAAGCGACGATACCATTCCTGCTCTTGTTAAGGACAACACCGACAGAAACAGAACCTCTCCCTTCGCCTTCACCGGCAATAAATTTGAATTCCGTATGCTGGGCAGCATGTTCTCCATCGCTGGCCCCAACATCGTACTGAACACCATCGTTGCCGAAGAGCTGGATGAATTTGCCGATAAACTGGCAGATGCTCCTGATCTGGAAGCAGCAGTATATGATTTGGTTAAAGAAACCTACAAGGCTCATAAACGCATTGTCTTCAACGGTAACGGTTATACCGATGCATGGGTTGAGGAAGCAGCTAAACGCGGTTTGCTGAACCTTAAATCTACTCCGGAGGCTCTGCCGTATCTGGGACATGCCAAGAACATCGAGCTTTTCGAAAAGCATAACATCTTCACTAAAGCCGAGGTTGAATCTCGTGTAGAAATCCTGCTGGAGAACTACAGCACCACGATTTCCATCGAAGCAGCAACCATGCTGGATATGTTCCATAAGGATATCCTCCCGGCAGTTACCGCATATACCGGAGATTTGACCAAAGCAGTACTGGATAAAAAGGCTGCCGGTGTCAGCGCAGGTTTTGAAGGCGCACTTGCTGATAAGCTGAGCAAGCTGGGCGGAGAAATGTATGCATCCTCCCTGAAGCTGGAAGATGGCTTGAAGGAAGCAGCAGAAATCGGCGATAGCGAGAAGCAGGCTCTGTACTATCACGATACCGTTCTTGAAGAAATGGGCAAGCTGAGAAGTGCTGTTGATGCTGCCGAAGCTTTGACCGGTGGTAAGTATCTCGACTATCCGACTTATGGTGAGTTGTTGTTTGGTGTAAATGAGTAAGCTGCAGTTGCCTTCTCGACAGCCTTGAGTAAGGTGTGTTAAGATAAAATAATATATATAAACTCATACACAATGGGGTGTATCCGAAAAATCGGGTACGCCCCTTTTTCTTTAGCTAATGCCATGTGAGCGCTGCTCAATGACACGTTAAAAAATATTATAATTTGAGGGGTGTTTACAAATGGACAAATATGTATCTGCCGATACTATATGGGTGCTGATAGGTGCCTTCCTGGTATTCTCTATGCAGCCTGGCTTCGCAATGGTTGAAACAGGCTTTACCAGAGCCAAAAATGCCGGCAACATCGTCATGAAAAATGTCATGGATATGTGCCTCGGCTCCATTGTTTTCTGGGTTCTGGGCTTTGGTCTTATGTTTGGTACCGATATCGGCGGCTTCATCGGCACGCCGGACTTCTTTGTAAAAGGTGATTACGGTGCCAGCTATCCAAGCACTGCGTACTTTATCTTCCAGACGATGTTCTGTGCTACAGCAGCAACCATTGTTTCCGGTGCTATGGCAGAACGTACCAACTTTCTGGTTTATTGCATTTACAGCGTATTAATCAGCGCTATTATTTACCCGATTAGCGGTCACTGGATTTGGGGCGGCGGCTGGCTCGCACAGATGGGTTTCCACGATTTCGCCGGTTCTACTGCCGTTCATATGGTAGGCGGCGTTGCTTCTCTCGTCGGTGCCAAGATGATTGGCGCGCGTATCGGCAAATACAATGCCGACGGTACGGTAAACGCTATTCCTGGTCACAGCATTCCGCTTGGTGCCTTGGGCGTTTTCCTTCTCTGGTTCGGTTGGTTTGGCTTCAACGGTGCTTCTACCGTCTGCGCAACCGGTGATGATGCCTTGGTTTCCATGGGTGCTATCTTCATTACCACTAACATGGCTGCAGCAGCTGCTGCTACCGCAACTATGATTTACACCTGGATTCGCTACGGCAAGCCTGATGTTTCCATGACACTGAACGGCGTGCTTGCAGGTCTGGTAGCAATTACCGCCGGCTGCGATATGGTAAGTCCGGCCGGCGCTTTAATCATCGGCCTGATTGCCGGTGTGCTGGTAGTTGCTGCTGTTGAATTCTTCGACCAGAAGCTGAAGATTGATGATCCTGTCGGTGCAATTTCTGTTCATGGTGTCTGCGGTGCCTTCGGTACTCTCGCAACCGGTCTCTTCGCTCTTGACGGCGGCCTCTTCTATGGCGGCGGTACTGATTTCCTGGTAAAACAAATCCTCGGCGTTGTAGTTGTAGCAATCTATGTTGCGATTACGATGACGATTATCTTTAAAGTTCTTGATAAGCTTTTCGGTCTGCGTGTTAAGGAATCCGAAGAAATCAAAGGCCTGGATATGGAAGAGCATGGCCTGCTCAGCAGCTATGCCGACTTTATGCAAACTCCGTTGGAGGCACAGACCTCTGTTACTACTACTTATGTTACTCCGGTCAAGGAAACTGCAGCTAAGCCTGCAGGTGCAGTAAAGATGAGCAAGGTTGTTATTATCACCTCGCAAAATCGTTTCGAAGCATTGAAGAATGCTTTGGATAAGCTGGGCATTACCGGCATGACTGTTACCAAGGTTCTGGGCTACGGCATCCAGAAGGGCTCCACGGAAATGTATCGTGGTGCTGAGGTTGCTGCACACCTGCTGCCGAAGGTAAAGGTTGAAATGATTGTTTCCGCAATTCCTGTTGCAGCAGTAGTCAATGTTGCTAAGCAGGTTCTGTATACCGGCAAATACGGCGATGGCAAAATCTTCATCTATGATGTTGAGGATGTTGTTAAGATTCGTACCGGTGAAACAGGCTATGATGCTCTGCAGGATTATCCTATTGAGGAAAAATAATTTGCTTCTCCCTAATCAAACTCCCTAATAAAACAGGAAGGCGTTCGATGTCTTGCGTAATGCAGGCTAAGAGCGCTTTTCTGTGTGTTGGAGGAGAATGCTTTTGTAATCTTATTATCGCGAAAAAACTTGCAAAACTGCATTGTTTAGGGCAAAATAAGATTGAATCGTATTTTAGTCGGATTGGAGTGAATGCTATGAATAAAAACGTTGCTTTATATAATGAGATGATAGCTTTTTTTGCCGGAGATGCACGCCGCTGCCAGCATTTTATCAAGGTTGCCAGCCTGGCCAAGCAGCTGGCTGAGAGCGAGGCTGCTGATGCAGAGCTGACAGAGCTTGTGGAGGCGGCCGGTCTTGTGCATGACTGCGGTATTAAACCCGGCGAGGCCAAGTATGGTGCCGGTCATTGCACAGGCAAAATTCAGGAGCAGGAAGGACCTGCGGTAGCACGCAAACTTTTGCAAAAGGTTGGGTATGCCCCTGAAAAAATTGAACGCATCTGCTATCTTGTCGCTCATCACCATACGTATAATATGATTGACGGTCTTGATTATCAGTTGCTTGTGGAAGCTGATTTTATAGTAAATTTTTATGAGGACGGTACGCCGAAGGAGAATATTGCCAAGGCTGTAGAGCGGATTTTTAAAACAGAGAGCGGAATAAAGCTGGTAAAGACTATGTTCGGTCTTTGATATACAATGCTGTGGCTTGCTGGTCACAGCATTTTTCTTGCTATTTTGCCTCATGCTTGCTAAAATAAACAGGATTAGTTTTTTTTGGAGGCATAGAATATGAAGAAAATTTATGATTTAGCAGAACAATATCATAACGAGGGAAATAACTGCGTAGAATCCGTAGTTAAGGCGTGCAATGACGGCTTAAAGCTGGGCCTGCCGGATGTGGCAATCCGCATGGTGTCTGGCATGGGTGGCGGTATCGGCCGCAGCGGCTGCGTGTGCGGTGCGCTGAGCGGCTCCTGCCTGGTTATCAGCTCTATCGTTGGCAGATTGGACCCGTCTGAAAAGCATCAGACAGAGGTCTATAAATATACGCATGAGTTTCATGAGCGCTTTACCAAGCATTTCGGCACTTCCTGCTGCAGAGCACTGAATCGCCTGAGCTTCGGTACACCGGAATACAGAACTAAATGCATTAAAATTACTGCCGAAGCAGCAGACATGGTATCCGATTATCTGCAGGAAAAGGGCCTGGTAAAATAAGCATTGGCTGCGAAGCTGAAAGAAGGACTGATGGAGGTCAGGCTGATGGAAAAAACTGAGTTGAAGAACATTGTAATTTTAGCAACCGGTGGCACTATTGCCGGCAAGGCTGCTTCCGGTACCCAGATGACAGGCTATACTGCTGGTGCCTACAGCGTTGCCGATTTGCTGGCAGGTGTGTCTGAGCTGGGCGAGCTGGCGCATATCAGCGGCGAGCAGTTGTGCAATATCGACAGCAGCAGTCTTACCGATGCTTTATTGCTGCGACTGGCGCAGCGCTGCAATGAGCTGCTGGCACAGGAGAATGTCGACGGCGTTGTTATTACCCATGGTACCGATACTATGGAAGAAACGGCCTTCTTCCTGAACCTGACGGTAAAGAGTGCTAAGCCGGTGGTACTCGTGGGCGCAATGCGTCCTGCCACCGCAGTCAGTGCCGACGGACCTTTGAATATCATCAACGCTGTTAAGGTGGCTGTGGATGCTGCAAGCGCCGGGCAGGGCGTGCTGGTGATGATGAACGATGAAATCTACAGCGGGCGTGACGTGACCAAGACAAACACGGCGAATGTGGCAACCTTCAAGGCAACGAACGGTGGTCCTTTAGGCTTTATCGTTGGCGGTGAGGTACATTACTATTATCGCAGCGTGCGTCCGCACACACTACAGAGCGAATTTGATGTGAGCGGTGTTACTGCTTTGCCGCGCGTGGATATCATCTACACGCATATCGGTGAGGACCGCGTATTTGTGGATGCGGCATTGGCAGCAGGCGCGCGTGGCCTTATCTACGCCGGCAGCGGCATGGGCAGCATTCATGAGGCTGTGGAGGCAGCGCTGGCAGAGGCTGTCGGCCGCGGCGTTGTCGTTGTGCGTTCCAGCCGCACAGGCAGCGGCATTGTTGCCGCCGGCTTGGAGCGTTGGCAGGAGCAGGGCTTCCTGTATGCGGATAATTTGAATCCGCAAAAGGCACGCCTTTTGCTGCAGCTGGCACTTTTGCGGACGCAGGAGCGTAGCGAGGTGCAGGAGATTTTCAGCCGTTACTAAAAGATAAACAGCATAAAAAGCAAAAAAGCTATCAGCGGGCTTATCCCGCTGATAGCTTTTTTTATGCGCTTTAAAATTTTACCATCTTCTGTAACCGTTATGGTGCTTGGCACGCTCTGCCTGACGGGCAGCGCGTTCTGCTTCGTAAGCCTCGCGGGCAGCGAAGAAATCCTCCAGTTTCCAGCCACGGTTAAACATTTCAATCAGCAGCTTGCCGGTGTTGTTGGCATCGTCAAAGGCTGTGTGCCACAGGCCGGCGGTGTTGACCTCCTGCTCTTCGGTAGCCTTTTTCAGACCGGTGGTGTAATCATCACCCTTCCACAGGCGGTAGGCCAGCGCCAGATCAAGATAGTCCTCGTATTTTACGGGGTTTTCGATTTTATGACGCTCGCAGCCTGTCTGCAGTACCTTGTAATCCTCGGTTCCCCAAGCTACGAAGTAGGTCTCGCCGCTTTCGTACAGCTTTGCCAACTCCTGTACCATAGCAGGGAATTCAATGGCCTGCTGCATATCCTTGGCAGTTATCATGCAAAAATCCATAGAATCCTTGGCCTGCTTGGGATAAAAATGTGGTTTAACAAAGCTTTGGATGCGTCCGCAGTCGGTGAGCGGTTCGCCGTCCAGTTTCACTGCACCGATTTCGATAATCTCGGAAAAGAAGCCGCGCGGACGGCCGACAGGGCGCTCGTAGGTAGTAAATTCAAAATCAACGACTAAAAATTTTTTCATTGTAATTCCTTCTTACACTAAAGCTTAGCCTGCTGCTCAGTGTTTTTTACCGCAGCATTTTTTATACTTTTTGCCGCTGCCGCAGGGACAGGGGTCGTTAGGATAAACCTTTTTGGCCTTGGCACCTACACGGGTGTTTTGCTGAGCTGCCTGCTGTGCGTCGCGCAGCAGCTTGATAGTTTCGTTAGGAGTGTGGCCGCCGAGGCAGAACATGCGGGTAGCACTGTTGCGGGCGTTCTGCAGCAGTACGGAAAGTCTGCCGAGATGGCTGTAATTGTTCCAGGCAGGAATGTTAGCCTGCAGCTTCTGAATCAGCTCGGAGGTGTTACCGTCAGTATTAGAGTTCTCAAATTCATAGATATATTGGCACCAGTAATGTGCATCCAGTGCCGCAACATTCAGCTCTTGAGTGAAGAAGTCATGCAGATCCTGATATGCGGTAGTAGATTGCAGATAGCCGTAGTGGGAAAGCATGGTGATTTCCTTTACGGTAGGCAGGTACAGGCCGAAGGGCTTTCTGCCCTGCTCCAGTCTGGTGTAGAAGTCATCGCTGTCATTTTTCTTGAGCAGGATGCGGCCATCTTTAATTGCACAGGGATTAAAGTTGCTCGGAACCTCGGCAAGTAATTGCGGCAGAGTTTCCGGAGTAAGCTCAAAGCCTGCTTTTTGATTATACATTTCGCAGAAAAATTCCACCGGCAGGATAAGGTGCAGGCTGGACATAGCGGTGATGCAGTCCAAAAGCCATGCCAGCTGTTGGCGGCGTGCCTGAAAATCTGCGGTGTTGATTTTTTTGTAGACAGTGCGTGCTTCCTTTACTGCTTCGAAGCAGTCATCGGGATAGGAAACAATGTAGCCCATAGAAATAAAGGGCAGCAGCAGAGCATATTCGCTGTAGGTAGGATGGAAGCATTTTTTCTCCAAGGCTGCTTCGAAGGCCTGAATATTTTCGTCCGGCATAATAGCAAAGCGTTTTGCTGCAATTTCCGGCTTTTGCAGTTCTGTGCAGATTTTTTCTGCCAGCTCGTCCTTTTTGAGCTTGCTGTAGGTGATGCAGAGCTGACGCGCTGCAAAAATTAATTTATCCTTAGTGAAGGCTTTTAAGTAATCCAACAATACAGGCTTACGGGATGGTTGATTCTTGGTTTTGGTTGTACTTGCAGACATATTGATAGAAAATCTCCTTCTTTGTAATCTTACGTATCTTTTAATTATAAATAAAAACAGGAAATATAGCAAGTGAGGAAATTTAATATACAGTTTATTGTACGTTTTTCGGCTGTTAAACTTATTTTTCAGCTTCCTCTTGCTGGCGACGCATAGCAGGAATCAGGAAAAAGGCACAGTAAATAAAGGAAAGCAGCACAAGTGCACCTCCGCCGAGACCGATATAAGCGATGGAAGCATGCGTACAGATAAGTCCGCCCAGATAGCTGCCGCTGCCGATACCAAGATTATAAATGCCGGAGTAAATCGACATAGCCACAGCGGAGGTGCTCATAGTAGTTGTGCGCAAAAGCTCTGCCTGGCCTACAACGTTGAAGGCGGTAACGAAAATGCCCCAGATTGCGCAGAGCAGCACCAGCAGATAATGATTGATGCTTATGGGGTAGAGCAGCAGCAAAACAACTGCAACGCCAAGTACGGTGATGCGGAAGAAGTGATAGCGGCATTTATCATACCATTTGGAAAAGGCTGCGCTGCCCAAAAGTCCGGCTGCACCGAAAATAACCAATGTTATGGTTATCCAGGCATCATCCATCAGCGCAATCTGCTTCAGGTAAGGCTCGATATAGCTGTAGGCGGTGTAATAGCCGGTGGGGAGTAAAAAGGACATCATATAGAGGCCGATGAGCACAGGATTTTTCAGCATTACCGGCAACTGCGAAAGCGTAAACGCTTCGCTTTTTTCCAGCTTGGGGAAGACGAAGAACATATAGGCCAATACGATGAAGGCCAAAACGGCGATGCACATAAAGGCCATGCGCCAGCCTACGTAAAGGCCGATGATACGTCCTAAAGGCAGTCCGACGATGATGGCGATGGCCGTGCCGGTTACAATCATACTCATAGCTAGTGCTTTAAAGGGAGCTTTGACTAGACGCACGGCGATAGGCGAGGCGACGGACCAGAAAATGGAGTGGGCGAAGGCTACGCCGATACGCGAAAGCAGCAGCGTCCAAAAGCCGGTTGCGAAGGCAGAGGCTACATGCGATACGGCGAACAGGCTGATAGTTGCCAGCAAAAGCTTGCGCAGCGGATAGCGGGAAGCGGCAATCATCAGTGGCAGGCTCATGAGCATTACAACATAGGCATAAATGGTAATCAGCATACCGGCCTGCGCTTCCGTCATGCGGAAATCTGCGGCGATATCGGATAAAAGGCCTATGGGCATAAATTCCGATGTGTTAAAAATAAAGGCGGAAACGGTCATGCCGATTAACGGCAGCCATTCGCGGGTAGTTATTTTGTTTTCCATAATATATCAAGCACCTGACTTTCATTCTATAAAATTGCGCTGAATATTATAGCACAGCATATTTGTGTGCTACAAGCAAAAAGATTGTAAATTATTTGTTGCGGGATGGTGCGGAGGTTTTCTTTGAAAAGGGCTGTCGTTAAGGGGCAAAAACAGTAAAGGCGTTCTACTTAGGTACGGTAGAACGCCTTTGAATCTTTTATGCTTCTTTTACTTCGCTGTCGCCAGCATCAGCTTAATGCGGTTTTCCTGATTAACGCGGGCAGCACTGGCATCGTAGTCCAGTGCCAGAATATTGGCCTCTTCGGCAATCTCCTTGATTTTGTTAATCATACCGCGGCCTGCGATGTGGTTAGGCAGGCAGCCGAAGGGCTGAGCGCAGATGATATTGGTGTAGCCGCTGTGCACCAGCTCCAGCATTTCGGCAGTAAGCAGCCAGCCTTCGCCCATATTATTGCCGTAGCCGATAACACCCTTAGCCATAGCCTTGGTTTCCTCATAGGTGGCGGGGGCGCTGAAGGGAGCGATACTGAGAGCCTGATGCAGTATGCCTTCCATATATTTTAAATACCACATAGCGCCCTTGTTGACACTGTATTTAAGCAGACTGCCGCCGTAAAGCTTATAGTCCGTAAGATAAGTATCAACACAGTACATAATGAAATTCATCAGACCGGGCAGCATATATTCGCAGTTCTGACGCTGCAGGAAGGCTTCCAGATTGTTGTTGCCCAAAGCGGCATATTTGATGTAGATTTCACCGACAATACCGACCTTAGTTTTTTCCTTGTTGGTGATAGGCAAATCCGCAAATTCGTGCGCAATAGCCTTAGTAAGCTGCTTGATGGTACCTAAAGCCTGCGCCTTGCCACTCTTGAAGGCTTCGCTTAAGCGTGCCAGCCATTTTTGCGCCAGTCTGTCGGCAGCGCCGTGTACAACTTCGTAGGGACGTGTTTTATTCGTCAGGTACATCAGGGTATCGCCGTAAACAACGGCAGCCAAGAACTTATGCACCATAGATGCGTCCAGATGGAAGCCGGGCTGCTGCTCCAGACCGTTGACGTTGAGGCTGATGACAGGGATGTGCGTAAGGCCGGCTTTTTCCAAAGCCTTGCGCAGCAGATAGATATAGTTGGAGGCACGGCAGCCGCCACCGGTTTGGGTGATAATCAGCGCAGTGTGCTCCAAATCATATTTGCCGCTTTCCAAAGCGTTTATCAGCTGGCCGATAACCAGCAGTGCCGGATAGCAGATATCATTATTGACGTATTTCAGACCGGTTTCAATTACCTCGCGCCCGGTGTTGTGCAGAACCTCGGCTTTGTAGCCACAGCTTACGAGTGCTGCCTGCAGCAGTGAAAAATGCATAGGCAGCATGCCGGGTATAAGTATAGTATGCGTTTTTTTCATATCCTCCGTGAAGGGGGTAAACTTAACGTTAGCTGCTGGTAGCATATGCAAATCTCCTTTAATTATTATCTATATCGAAAAGCTGGGCTGCGGAGAACAGACTGCGGATGCGGATTTTGGCAGCACCAAGGTTGTCGATATCGTCTATTTTTATTTGTGTATAGATGCGTCCGCGTTCTTCGAGGAGGCGGCGGCATTCATCGGCCGTAATCGCATCGCAGCCGCAGCCGAAGCTTACAAGCTGAATCAGATGCATATCAGGATTTTGGGCAACATATTCGGCTGCCGCATACAGGCGGCCGTGATAGGTCCACTGGTTGAGCACCTGCAAATCGCGGTTGAGCTCCTTGGTCTTGATATGACTGCTTACGGCATCTTCGCTGACGAGGGCAGCGCCCATGTTGGTAATCAGGCGGTCGATACTGTGGTTGACCTTGGGGTCGATGTGATAGGGACGGCCTGCCAGTACAACGATAGGTTTATGCTCTTCGCGTGCCTTGCTGATGATTTGCTGCCCTTTAGCTTTTACCTGTGCTTCATAGTCATAAAAGGCATTGAAGGCAGTATCAACGGCCTTGCGGATTTCATCCTTGGTGATATCCGGATAAACCTTGGCAAACATTTCCTGCAGCTTTTTGACCAGCTTCTTTTTGTGGAGCAGGCCAAGATAATCATAGAAGAAATGTATCTCGGGCTTATTCAGATCACGGATATTGGCGTGCAGAACTTCGGGATAATAGGCTACGACAGGGCAATTATAGCAGTTTTCCGTGCCCTGTTCATCTATATTGTAGGTCATGCAGGGATAGAAGATATTGGTGATTCCCTGCTGCAGCAGCCATTTGATATGGCCGTGCATCAGCTTGGCCGGATAGCAGACGGTGTCGCTGGGGATGGTTCCCTGACCAAGACGGTAAATAGTTTTGTCTTCAATCGGACTATGGACAACCTTGAAGCCCAGGCTGGAGAGTAAGGCATTCCAGAAGGGGAGCAGCTCATACATATTCAGGCCCATAGGTATACCCATAATGCCGCGTTTAGGCGTTTCGTTAACAGGCAATTCCTTGAGCAGCTGCAGCTTTTGACGGTACAGGTTCAGCTCATCCTTGGGTGCCATGTGGGTGATGGGGCGTTCACAGCGGTTGCCGCTGATAAAGCGTTTGCCGCCGGCAAAGGTGTTGACGGTGAGGTGGCAATGGTTATTGCACAGGCCGCAGGTCATGCCTTTGACGGTATGAACGAATTCACCCAGCTGTTGCAGGTTGAGCAACGTTGTCTGATGCGGTGCGTCCTTGTAGCGGCGTTGTGCGTACAGGGCAGCACCGTAAGCTCCCATAAGGCCGGCAATATTGGGACGGATAACGTTCAAATCCATTTCCTGCTCAAAGGCGCGCAGTACGCAGTCATTGAGGAAGGTGCCTCCCTGAACGACGATGTGCTTGCCGATGGCCTCCTTGCTGGCCGGACGGATAACCTTATATAAAGCGTTTTTGACAATACTGATGGACAGGCCGGCGCTGATGTTGGCAACGGAGGCACCGTCCTTCTGTGCCTGCTTAACGCTGCTGTTCATAAACACGGTGCAGCGGCTGCCTAAATCTACCGGCATATCTGCTTTAAGACCGATTTGTGCGAACTGCTCGGCTGTGTAGCCCAGAATTTCGGCAAAGGTCTGCAAAAAGCTGCCGCAGCCGCTGGAGCAGGCTTCGTTCAAAAAGATATTATCGATGGCACCGTTATGGATTTTCAGGCACTTCATATCCTGTCCGCCGATGTCCAGAATGAAATCTACCTCAGGCTCCAGATATTGGGCAGCATAAAAGTGTGCCATGGTTTCTACGATACCATAGTCAACACCAAAGCCGTGGCGAATCAGATCCTCGCCGTAACCGGTGACTGCACCTGCCAACAGGCGGCAGTGGGGATATTTTGTATAGAAATCGGTAAGATAATTGCGGACGGCAACAACAGGATTACCCTTATTGCTTTGGTAGAAGGAGTCAAGCAATTTGCCGTCTGGACTCATAACAGCGATTTTAATAGTCGTACTGCCAGAATCGATACCGATAAAGGCTTCGCTTGCCTCCGCAGGGGTGCCTATAGCGACACTTTCCTTAGAGTGACGCTTCTTAAAAACAGTATATTCGCCTTCGTTTTTAAACAGCGGCGGCAGATGTTCAAAGCTGTGCTGTGCTGCTGCTGCCTGCAGTTTGGCGGGCAGAGTGGTAAGGTCCACCTCGTGCTCGGCGCAAAAGGCTGCACCCATTGCTACATAAAGCAGGCTGTTTTCCGGGCAGACGCCTTTGATATTCAGAACACTGTCAAAGGCATCACGCAGACAGCTCATAAAGGTGAGCGGACCGCCAAGATACAACACATTGCCGCTGATGGGACGGCCTTTGGCAAGACCTGTGATAGCCTGGCTTGCTACAGCGTGGAAGATGCTGGCTGCCAAGTCGCTTTTTTCCGCACCCTGGTTGAGCAGCGGCTGGATATCGCTTTTGGCGAAAACACCGCAGCGGCTGGCGATGGTGTAGGTGTTCTGTGCCTGCTGTGCCAGCTCGTTCATTTGGGGTGTTTCTACATTCAGCAGGGAAGCCATCTGGTCGATAAAAGCACCGGTGCCTCCAGCGCAGCTGTCGTTCATACGTGCGTCAAAATGGCGGCCTAAGAAGAGGATTTTGGCATCCTCGCCACCTAATTCGATAACGGCGTCGGTTCCTGGATTGAGCTTTTCGGCGCAGATTTTTTCCGCAAAAACCTCCTGCACGAATTGCAGGCCGCAACTGTCCGCTACACCGATACCACCGCTGCCGCTGATGGCCAGACGTGCGCTATGCAGTGTAGGGAATTTAGTCATCAATTCTTTATGTAGGGCCAGAATTTTCTCTGCAATCTGGCTGTAATGTCTTTCGTATTTATGGAATAGCAGATTGCCTGCATCGTCCAGTACGGCGATTTTAATTGTGGTACTGCCAATATCCAATCCTATCTGCATAGTAACCTCCTGGAATATGAAGCTCAGGGCGATATCCGAAGCATGTTCATATTCTTTTTTTATAATCTGAATCTAAGCTGATAAATACTCATCTTATATTGTAATACTTTACCTGTAATTAGTAAAAGGTGTCATCAATAATTAAAGTAAAAAAAGTGTGAAACGCTGCAGCGTTTCGTCGTTTTGCAGCGGAACAATGTTGTACTCAATATATATAATATATTTTACAAACTTATATATTATAAAAATCTCTGCTGTAATAGGTATAATAAAAAACCGTAAAGCCGTTTGAGGCTCTACGCGTAACCAAAAAGGACTGCGCTAAGACTGTAGCAGTCGGAAACGCAGTCCTTGCTTACTTAAATTATAGCAAAGATTTTGTGAAAAAGCTGTGATTTTATAAGTACAGCAAAATAGGTATGTAAGGATAAGACTATGGTGATTGTACTGTTGTTTTAGGCAAGCAGAGTTTGCAATATTTCATTATAGGTTACAAGCTTTACGTTACCGCTTTGGGATGCAGTTTGTTGGCAGCCTTTGGTGAATCCGCTTTTAGAAAAGATATAGAGGACTGTTTGGGAATAATTGAACAGACTGCTACGGTGCTGCAATAGCTCTAACACACCAACATCTACTTTCTCGTTTGTCCATTTACATTCGCCAAAAAGTGCAGTATCCTTGTCTTGGATTGCCATAATATCAATTTCTGTTTGTTTGTGTAATTGTTTATCCGCACCCCACCAACGCCCAAGGTCGGTAAAGTCGATTGGCGCATTATTATTGAGTAGAAGCTGCCATAAATATTGTTGACAGATATCTTCAAAAACCCTGCCCATATAATCTGCTAAAAAAGGTTCGATGCGCTTATAGGCAAGCTCTTGCGCTCCACGGGAAATCAAGGAAATATTTGCCGGTATAAAGCGATACCAGAAGCGGAACATATTATCGCTGATTGCATAGATAGATTTGCGTGAAATTTTTTCGCCGTAAGGTGTTTCTCGTTTTACTATACCTAGAGCGAGCAGGTTTTTCAGATAGCTGGCACAGACATTACTGTCCTCGCCAACCTTAGAGGATATTTCGGATAAACGTGATGAGCCTGTGGCAATAGCTGTAATAATGGCATTATATAAAGAAGCCTCACGTACCTCCTGCTTAAGAAGATTTTCCGGTTCTTCAAATAGTGAAGAGTTTGGATTAAGAAAGATGTTTTTTATATTTTCCTCAATAGAAAGCTTATCGTTAAGCTGCAAAAGGTATTGCGGTGTTCCGCCGACCATACCATAGGCGATAGCCTTATCAATAGGTGACAAATTGGTAAGATAACTGCAGACTTCTGCAAAGCTGAAAGGGTGAATTTTCAGTTGAGCTGTACGTCTTCCATAAAGAGGCGCCTTATAGGCTAAGACATGATCCTCCATATATGACATGGAAGAACCACAAAGAATCAGCATAAGCTTGGAGGTATCCTTGTATTTGTCAATTAGCATCTGCAATGTTGAGGCAAGGCTGTGGGAAGCACGTGCTACATAAGGATATTCGTCTATTGCAAGTATTATGCGTTTGCTCATGGAAAGCTGAAAGACATATTCCAAGGAATCTTGAAAGCTTTTGAATGCAGTGTTTATATTAATGCCGGTAGCAAATTCCATGATATTATGGCTAAAGTTATCAAGATTTTGTTTTGCATTGCTTTCAACGCCCATGAAATAGATAGCCGGTTTATCTTTGATAAAATGACTGATCAGTGCTGTTTTGCCTACACGGCGACGGCCGTAGATTACGGCAAATTCAAATTTGTCAGAAGCGTATAGTCTGTTTAATATTGCAAGCTCCTGCTGTCTGCCGATAAACATTTATTAGCCTCCTTTTGCTGTTTATAAATATGATATAAGCAATATTATAATCAAGAAAATGACATGCTGTTTGAAATTAAATATCTGTCCTTAGGTTAAATTATATCAGTAATCATAAATTTACTCAAGTACGATTTACTAAAGTATACTTGAGTAAATTCATAAGCGCATATGAGAAAGTGCGGATTAATTATGTACGTACTCTGTTAGCTTAGCAATGCTTTTACGCAAAAGAAAAGCATACAGACTATGTTGAGCAGTAGTCTGTATGCTTGCTGTTGCTTTATAAGCTTTAGAATGTTCCCTGCACCAGCTGGGCAATGTTCTTGGAATGATCGGATACACGCTTCATGTTAATCAGCAGCTCCATCATGACAAAGCCTGCAGTCGGATTGCAGATGTGCTCGTTGAGGCGCGTGATATGATTCTTACGGATTTCCTTCTGGTATTGCTTAACCTCACGGCACAGACGCACAGCGTCCTCCGCAATAACCTTATCATTTTTCTCTAGGGCCTCCAATGAACGTCCGGAGGCACGCAGTACCATTTCGCTGAGCTGCAGCAGCTCGGCCTTAGCCTCATCAGAGAAAACAACGTCCTCCTCAACAAGCTTGCGTGCGCGTTTAGCCAATGTTTCACCATGGTCACCGATACGTTCGATATCCGTGCAGGCGTGCAAAAGACCGGTGTGGCGTGTCGTCAGGCTTTCGCTCATTTCAGATGAGCTCATCTGCGTCAGATAGTCGGTAATATCTCGCTCCAACGCATCGACAACAGGCTCGTGCTCCAAAACGTATTTTACCTTGTCGGCATCAAAGCTTTGAATAGCCTCCATGCCAAGACGCACGTCCTTGCGTGCCAGCTCGCCCATACGCACAACCTCTTTGACAGCAAGGCTGATAGCGATAGAGGGAGTGTTCAGCATGTTTTTGTCAAGATAAACAGGGCGCATGGAGATGATTTCTGCCTTGCCGGGCACAATCTTTTCTACCAGCTTGATGAAAGGGTTAACAAAGGGCATAAAGAGCAGCGTGTTCAAAATGTTGAACGCCGAGTGCGCATTCGCAATCTGACGCGCTATGTCGCCGTCAGGCGATACAAGCAGCACGAATTTAATGAAGAACGGCATAAAGACTACAAAAATTATACTGCCGATGACGTTGAACATTACGTGAGCTGCAGCTACACGCTTAGCCGTAAGGTTAGCACGCAGTGAAGCGAGTACGGCAGTAATACAGGTACCGATATTGTCGCCGAGCAGTACAGGAATCGCACCCTCCAGCGGAATAAGTCCCTGACCGGCCATGGCGATAAGAATACCGATGGTAGCACTGCTGGACTGAATCAGCACAGTCATAATCATACCGATACCGATGCCAAGCAACGGATTGCTGGAGAAAACCTCGATGAAATGCACAAAGCCGGGATAGTTACGCAGAGGCATAACCGCTTTGCCCATCATATCCATGCCCAGCATCAGAATACCGAAGCCCAGCATAACCTGACCAAGATATTTTGTGCGGCTTTTTCTCGCCAGCAGCTGCATCAAAAAGCCGATGAAGATTAAAATCGTGATATAATCGGAAAGCTTGAAGGCGATGAGCTGTGCCGTCATAGTAGTACCGATGTTGGCACCCATGATAATGCCGAAGGCCTGCTTCAGCGTGAGCAGGCCAGCATTTACCAGGCCTACGGTCATAACGGTGGTAGCACCGCTGGCCTGCAGCACTGCAGTAACAACTGCGCCTAACAGAATTCCCATAGCGAGCACGCCTGTCATGGCTTCCAAAATCTTTTGCAGCTTAGCGCCGGCAGCCTTTTGCAGACCGTCACCCATCAGCTGCATACCATACATAAATAAGGCGATACCGCCTAAAAATGCCAAGAAATAAGCAAGCATAAAAAATAAGTCCCCTTTTTTAATTTGTATGCATCCATGATTGCTGTAAAAACAGCATATACCTATACTTATTATACTCGAAATTTTATGATGTTAAAAGTGCGTAAGGAACTTTACATAAATTTTACATTAATCAAAATGCTTCCAAAACAAAAAAATACACCGCACATTTCGCACGGTGCGGTGTATTTTAAGGAGAGGTGTATGATGAAAAGATATGTTTAGGAGAGTTGCTTTATAAGAGTCATGGCTTCATCTACCGAAAGCGTGCTGCCGACAGCAACTAATTTTTCGTCGATGACTAAAGCGGGGAAGACCATCACTCCATAGGCCACTACCTTTTGGAATTCGGAAACTTTTTCAAACTCAGCCTTAACCTTGAGCTTCTTTAACGCAATAGCAGTATTCTGCAGCAGCAGCTCTGCCTGCTTAGTCATGGGGCCAAGAATTTTAACGTGCATTGAAATCACCTTTCTTTGCTTGCCTTGTTCAATAGGTTCCTTTCATCCTCGAGTATTATTGTAACAAACATATATGACAAAGGTAGGTGTAATCTGTGAATTAATTTAGAAACCTTTATCTGATTACTTTAAAATTACTTTTAAGAAGGATTTCAGACGTTCGTTTTTGGGGTTAACGAAAATTTCCTCCGGACTGCCCTGCTCCTGCACATGGCCGTCAGCCATGAAAACAACCTTGGTGGCAACTTCACGGGCAAAGCCCATTTCATGCGTTACGACTACCATGGTCATTTTTTCGTCTGCCAGCTCGCGCATAGTGCGCAAAACCTCACCGGTCAGCTCCGGGTCCAGAGAAGAGGTAGGCTCGTCAAAAAGCATAATGGCGGGCTTCATGGCTAAAGCACGGGCGATAGCTACACGCTGCTGCTGGCCGCCGCTGAGCTTGCGCGGATAAACATCACGCTTTTCGGAAAGGCCGACCTTTGCCAGCAGAACCTCTGCTTCCTTGATAACTTCTGCTTTATCGCGCTTTTGTACGTTGACAGGCGCTTCAATCAGATTTTCCAGAACAGTCATATGCGGAAAAAGGTTGAACTGCTGGAATACCATGCCCATTTTGCAGGCGATGCGGCGGACATCATTGTTCTTGACATATTCCGTACCACCGGAGGTTTCACGGCACAGCTCTTCGCCGTCGATAGTAATGCTGCCCTTATCAATTGTTTCCAGCTTGTTGAGACAGCGCAGCAGGGTGCTTTTGCCACCGCCGGAAGGGCCGATTACGGCAACAACCTCACCCTCGTTTACTTCTAGGTCGATGCCCTTGAGTACTTCGAGGTTATTGAATTTTTTCCAGATATTGGTTGCTTTGATTTTAGTAGTCATAGTGGTTACTCCTCCTATTGGTCATATCTGGAGAAGCGTTTTTCCAGACGTTCAAAAACAAGGGTTAAAATCAGAGTTGCCAGCAGGTAGAAGACTGCTGCAACGATGAAGGGGGTAATAGAAAAGTCGCGCTGTACCAGATTACGTGCGGTACGCATCAGATCGTTCATTGCCAGAACGTATACCAAGGAGGTATCCTTTACCAGAGTAATGGTTTCGTTGCTGATAGGCGGCAGAATGATGCGGATAACCTGCGGCAGGATGATGCGGCGCATGGTCTGTACATAGTTCATGCCCAGAGTGTGCGCTGCTTCGTATTGGCCCGCAGGAATAGCCTGAATGCCGGCGCGGAAGATTTCGCAGAAGTAGGCAGCGTAGTTTAATACAAAGGCTACGATGGCCGATTCAAAGTCCGGCAGGCGGATGCCGACGGACGGCAGTACGAAGTAAACAAAGAAAATCTGCAGCATCAGCGGGGAACCGCGCAAAATCCAAACGTAGCCGCCGATGAGGGCCTGCAGGGGTTTAATGCCGGAAACACGGCCGAGGCTGAGCAGAATGCCCAACGGAATGCTCAGTACGATGGTGATAATAAAAACTTGAAATGATACCAGGCAGCCATCCATCATCTGAGGGATGATATTTAAAACGTAATCCATAAATTATTTCTCTCCATATAATTATAATATGGGCTGCCGCTAAATGCGACAGCCCTCAAGTGATAACAAATTAATATTTTGTGATATCTGCGCCCATCCATTTTTCGGAAATCTTTTTGCAGGTACCGTCTTTTTTCATTTCATCCATAGCTTTGTCGATGCGGTCTTTGAAGTCTTTGTCGTCCTTACGGAAGGCAATTGCTACAACCTCATCACCCATGTTCTGCTCAAGAATTCTGTAGGCACCGGGTTTCTTTTTGTCATAATAGCCGCGAGCAAGAACTGCGTCTACGATAGCAGCATCAACACGTTTGTTGTCTATTTCCATGTAAATAGCTGCGAAGTCGGGATATTTGCGAACTTCCTTCATGGAAGCTGCCAGCTCTTTGTGTGCAGGCTGCTCGAGCAGGTAGGAGCCTGTGCTGTCATCCTGTACCGCTACGATTTTACCCTTTAAATCTTCGAGGGTTTTAATCGGAGAATCCTTAGGAACAACAACCAGCTGGGAGTTGTTGATGTAAGGCTTGGACATGCCATATACCTTTTCACGCTCCGGGTTAACGGTGAAGCAGTTCCAGATAGCGTCAATGCGTTTGGATTTGAGCTCTGCTTCTTTTGCACCCCAGTCGATAGGCTTGAATTCTACTTCCATGCCGGCACGCTTGCAGGCTTCGCGTGCAAGGTCGATGTCCATGCCGACGATTTCATTCTTTTCATTGCGGTAACCCATAGGAGCGAAGTTGTCGTCCAGACCGATTACCATTTTTTTCGGGCCATCGCTGCCGCAGCCGGCAACCATCATGAGCATCATCATCAGGCCCATTACTAAAGCTACTAATTTTTTCATTTTCCACACCTCATTTGTTAATTAGCATTTAACTATGTACCCATTATACTTTAGTATGCTAAATTTGTAAAGTACTAAATGCAAATTTTTTTAGAAATTGCAGTAAGCTAAGAAATAAGCTCCCACAGAAGTCTGCGGGAGCTTTTGTACTATGCTTAGGTAAATCAGAATGCGGGAGTAATGGAGCCTTTGAAGTGGTCCTCGATGAATTTTTTGTTTTCGGCGGAGGTGTAAATCTTCTTCAGCTGTTCCATACGCGGATCCTTTTCGTTAGCCTTGGTGGTTACGAAGATGTTAACAAACGGGTTATCGGCGCGTTCAACCAGCAGGCTGTCCTTAGACGGATTCAGCTTGGCAACCAGTGCATAGTTGGCATTGATTACGGCAATATCAAGGTCGCCCATTGCTTTAGGAATGGAAGCAGCGTCCAGCTCCTGAATCTTGTAGTTTTTCGGATTTTTGGTGATGCTTGCTACAGAGGTGGAAACATCGTTTTTATCCTTAACTTCGATGAAGCCTTTGTCAGCCAGAACCAGAAGTGCGCGAGCACCATTGGACGGATCGTTAGGAATGCCGATGGTTGCGCCTGCCGGGATATCCTCAACCTTTTTGTATTTGGTGGAATAGATAGCCATCGGGAAGTTTACGGTTTTGAAAGCTTCAACCAGCTCGAATTTAGGCTCTTTTTTCAGAGTTGCTGCCAGATACGGAGCATGCTGCATGGAGTTGGCAAACAGCTCGCCCTGTGCCAGGGATACGTTCGGGGTTACATAGTCGGAGAATTCGACAACTTCGATTTTCAGGCCTTGTTTTTCAGCAAGCTTTTTAACGTTGTCCATGATTTCAGCGTGCGGACCTGCGGTTACGCCGATTTTAACGGGTGCATTCGGGTCAGCCTTTTTGTCGGCTGCCTTGTTGTCACCGCCGCAGCCTGCGGCGATGATGGTCAGTGCGCAGAGCGCAACGGTAAGTAAAAGTTTGGTAATTTTCTTCATAAGTTGTTCCTCCCTAAAATAATGGTGGTCTGCTGTCTGGCAGCAGCGGCTTTTTTCTTTATTACGTCGATGAAACTCGCTTCATCGTTGTAAATCCTCATTTGGCCTGTAGATTACAGTTTGTTTTTGTTAAGCTTTTTGGATGCGTAGTCGCCTAAGGACTGCATTGCCTGTACCATGACGATGAGCACGACAACGGTGGCAATCATAACATCCATCTGGAAGCGCTGGTAGCCGTAGCGGATTGCTAGGTCACCAAGACCGCCGCCGCCTAAGGTGCCGGCCATTGCGGAGTAGCCGATTAAGCTGATGATGGCAAGCGTTACGCCCAGTACGATGGAATGCATTGCTTCTGGAAGCAGTACCTTAGTGATAATCTGCATCGGGCTTGCACCCATAGCCTGAGCTGCTTCGATAATGCCGGGGTTGATTTCCAGCAGAGAAGATTCAATGATACGTGCAATGAACGGTGCTGCGGAAATAGTCAGCGGCACGATTGCTGCGGTAGTACCGATGGAAGAGCCGACAATCATACGTGTCAGCGGAATAATTGCTACCATTAATATAATGAAAGGAGTGGAACGCGTTGCGTTGACAATCGCGCCCAGAATAGTGTTAAGCGGCTGGTTCGGCAGGATGTGATCCTTGCGGGTTACGGTAAGGATTACGCCCAGCGGAATGCCGATTAAAGTGGAAAGTGCGGTAGAAGCGAAAACCATGTAGCAGGTTTCCCAAAAGGATTTTATTAAAAGGTCAATCATATCAGGACTCATAGCCAATTACCTCCGTTTTCAGATGCTGCTGATGCAGATATTCCAATGCATTTTTAATGCGCTCGCGGTTACCGGAAATCTCAATCAGCAGGGTGCCGAAGAGGATATCCTTCAGCTGGTCGGTATTACCGGAAATAATGCTTACGTCAACATCAAAATGTTTTACCATACCGGAAATAATAGGCTCGCTGGCACTGTCGCCGATGAAGGAGATACGCACCAACAGCTTGCTGCCTTCTGTATAGGTATCGCTTAATTTCATCTGTTTAACGATGTCAGGCAGCTCGGCGTTGATAACACTCTTGGTAAATTCCTTGGTAGTGGGGTGCTGCGGATTGGTGAAAACATCAATCATCGGGCCTTCCTCAATGATGTCGCCGCTTTCGATAACAGCAACGCGGTCACAGATGGTTTTTACAACCTCCATCTGGTGTGTAATCAGCACGATGGTCAGATTCATCTTTTTGTTGATGTCCTGCAGCAGATGCAGAATAGATTTGGTAGTCTGCGGGTCGAGGGCGCTGGTTGCTTCGTCGCATAGCAGTACCTTAGGATTGCTTGCCAGGGCGCGGGCAATGCCTACACGCTGTTTCTGGCCGCCGGACAACTGGCTGGGATAGTAGTTGGCACGGCTTTCCAACTGTACCAGCTCCAGCAGAGGACGTACGCGCTTGTCGATTTCGCTCTTGCTCAGACCTTGGATTTCCAGCGGAAAAGCGATGTTATCATAAACAGTACGGCTTGCCAGCAGGTTGAAGTGCTGGAAAATCATGCCGATGCTTTGACGTGCTTTACGCAGCTGTGATTCGCTCATGGCGGTCAGCTCCTGGCCGTCAACGAATACCTGGCCTGCAGTCGGTTTTTCCAGCATGTTGATGCAGCGCACCAATGTGGATTTGCCGGCACCGGAAAGACCGATGATGCCGAAAATTTCGCCAGCCTTGATGCTCAGGCTTGTTTTGTGCAGAGCATGGATGTCGCCGGCTTTGCTGTAGTAGGTTTTTTCTACATTAACTAGTTCTATCATTCTTGTGTTCCTTTCTAATGTGACCGCAAGTTTCAGCAGTCCTTATTTTAGTGTGAGAGATTATTTTCCAATAGAAGTCAGCGGATGCTGCTTGAGAGTCGCATTCTCCGGTGTACGTCCGCTGTCGGAATCGACGGCCGACGTAAAAAAATCCTTCACCGGCACGGCGAAGGATACTTTGCATCTGTAATCTTCATCTGCCGGAATTATCCGTTGGAATTGGCACCGTTCACTGATGTGTGGTTGCCGTAGCTTCATAGGGCCAGTCCCTCGGCTACTCTTGATGAAATCTCTGTTAAGTTTGAATGAAATAATCATACATCTATTTTAGGATATTGTCAACAGTTTTGCGTAAAATTTACTGAAAAACTGTAAAGCTGTAAAGCTGCGTCCAATGGATTTCGGAAGTTTGACAGTTGCAAAGGTAAAAAAACGCTGAAGGCCGCATAGAGCCTAT
>ENA-ORRL01000556-ORRL01000556.1-human-gut-metagenome-genome-assembly--contig:-NODE-556-length-38933-cov-10.284171_pt1 | contig 38933 bp, 32 predicted proteins | sample MGYA00242175_ERZ509134 | MGnify/ENA primary metagenome ERZ509134 (study PRJEB26280, sample SAMEA2338660) | human gut metagenome | biome: human gut; feature: human-associated habitat; material: faeces... | reverse complement strand
CCTGTACGAGTACGGCATCTTCAAGCAGAAGATCGTGGACGGCTGGCAGCAGGAGCGCGCTGACAACTGGCTGCCCGGCGGTCAGGTCTGGCTGAAGAGCCACCCCGATCAGGCCATCGAGGTCCGCTTTGACGGTGAGATCCGCGAGAACTGGGATCACGGCTTCCACTATATCCAGCACACCAACTACAACAGCGTTATGGCTGTGCCCTCCGACATGTATGTGCAGGGCTACGACGGCAAGGGCGTTGCCAAGCTGCGCCTGTGGCAGGCCAAGGCTCCTGACTTTGATATGTCCAGCTTCTCTCTGGGCAACTACAACACTGCCATGAGCAAGAACGCCAGCGCCGAGCTGATCTCCAAGGTGCTGTACCCCAACGACAACCACATTGAGGGCAAGATCCTGCGCCTGCGCCAGCAGTACTTCCTCTCTGCCGCATCCATCGGCGATATCGTACAGAACCACCTGTCCACCTACGGCACGCTGGAGAACCTGGCCGACAAGGTCGCCATCCAGCTGAACGACACCCATCCCACGCTGGCCATCCCCGAGATGATGCGCATCCTGCTGGACGAGTGCGGCTTTGACTGGGATAAGGCCTTTGAGATCTGCCAGAAGGTCTTTGCCTACACCAACCACACCGTTATGGCCGAGGCTCTGGAGAAGTGGAATGTGGACATCTTCAAGATGACCCTGCCCCGCATCTACCAGATCGTGGTCGAGATGAACCGCCGTGCCCGCGAGGAGCTGGAGAAGGCATTCCCCGGCGATGAGGGCAAGATCAACTACATGGCTCTGATCGGCGACAACCAGGTCCGCATGGCAAACATCTGCGCCTACACTGCCAACAGCATCAACGGCGTGTCCAAGCTGCACAGCGAGATCATCAAGGAGAGCGTGTTCCACGATTACTACCTGTTCAAGCCCCAGGCTTTCAAGAACGTGACCAACGGCATCGCTTACCGCCGCTGGCTGCTGGCCTCCAACCCTGAGCTGTGCAAACTGCTGGACGAGACCATCGGCGAGGAGTACAAGCACGACGCTTCCAACCTCTCCAAGCTGAACAAGTATGCGGACGATAAGACCGTGCTGAAGCGCATCAACGAGATCAAGCTGAACAATAAGAAGAACTTTGCCGCCTATCTCGAGAAGAGCACCGGCCAGGTCATCGACCCCAATTCCATCTTCGACTGCCAGGTCAAGCGGATGCACGAGTACAAGCGTCAGCACCTGAACGCCCTGAACATCGCCGCTCAGTACCTGTATCTGAAGGAGAACCCCAACGCTGACTTCATCCCCAAGACCTATATCTTCGGCGCAAAGGCTGCCCCCGGCTACTACATGGCCAAGCAGATGATCCGGATGATCTGCAAGCTGGGCGACCTGATCAACAATGATCCCGCCGTGCGCGACAAGCTGCGCGTGGTCTATCTGGAAGAGTACTGCGTCTCCCTGAGCGAGCACCTGATGCCCGCTGCCGAGGTCTCTGAGCAGGTCTCTCTGGCAGGCACCGAGGCTTCCGGTACCGGCAACATGAAGTTCATGCTGAACGGTGCCATCACGCTGGGTACGCTGGACGGCGCAAACGTTGAGATCGCCGATGCCGCCGGCAAGGAGAACGAGCTGATCTTCGGCATGCTGACCCCCGAGGTCAACAACCTCAAGCAGGTGGGCTACCACCCCAGCGCTTTCATCATGGGCGATGACGTGGCAAATGCCGCTCTGAACTTCCTGGAGCGCGGCTGGAACGGCGAGGACTTCCACGAGGTCACCGAGAACCTGCGCACCAGCGATCCTTATATGGTCATGGCCGACTTCAAGGATTACCGCCGTGCTCAGGCCGACCTGCAGCGCCTGTATGCTGACCGCGAGAAGTGGGCACAGATGAGCCTGAAGAACACCGCCAACAGCGGCATCTTCAGCGCAGACCGTTCTGTGCTGGATTACGCCCGCGATATCTGGCACGCTTCTGCTGTGAAGTAATTGGAAAGGTTAACCCCCCAGTCACCTACGGTGACAGCCCCCCTAGTAGTGGGGCCTCTGGCGTTACGGGAAGTTTTACAGCTTTTCCTTTACGCACAGACTTCACCGTTCTGCCAAGGCCTCCCCTACTAGGGGAGGTGGCAATGCGAAGCATTGACGGAAGGGTTTAGCACAAATATATCTCTGCCCCGGAGCCATTACGGAACCGGGGCTTTTTTTGAGAAAGGAACGACCCCACTTGTCTTGTCTGTTCAACAGTTTTGACCCCTATTTCAAGCAGCCCTTTGGTGCGGTGCGCGCCGGGCAGACTGTCCGGTTGTCGCTCTGCATCCCCGAGGAGCTGGGCTATGTAGACCCGCACCTTGTCCTGAAAAAAGAGGGCAAGTTCGATGTTCCCGTCTACTACCGGATGAACTTCGATGGCCAGACCCCCAGGCAGAACCACTTTTCCGTGGAAGTGCCTTTGAATGACCCGGGTCTCTACTTCTACTACTTCGACCTCTACACCGACTTCCGCCGCATCGTGCGCGGCCCCGACAACTGCGGCGTGATCAGCTGGCAGGATGGCGAAAGCTGGCAGATCACGGTCTATGAGCAGGACTTTGAGACCCCCGAAAGCATCAAGGGCAAGGTGTTCTATCAGATCTTCCCGGATCGCTTCTGCGAAGGGGTGGAGAACAAGCCCATGCCCTTTGCCGACCGCATCTATCAGGCCGACAAGCACGCCGAGCCCTTCTGGCAGCCCAACGAGGTGGGCGGCCACCTGAATGAGGATTATTTCGGCGGCGACCTCAAGGGCATCCAGCAAAAGCTCCCCTACCTGCACGAGATGGGGGTGGATTTCATCTACCTCAACCCCATCTTTGAGGCCCACTCCAACCACCGCTACAACACCGCCGACTACCTGAATGTGGACCCCCTGCTGGGCACCAACGAGGATTTTGAGGCACTGTGCACCGCCGCCCAGAAGTACGGCATCGGCATCGTGCTGGACGGCGTGTTCAGCCACACCGGCTCCGACAGCCGCTACTTCAACCGCGAGGGCCGCTATGGCGAGGGCGGCGCGTACCGGGACCCCAACTCCCCTTACCGCTGCTGGTACGATTTCGGCCCCCAGTACAAGGGCGGCTACCGCAGCTGGTGGGGCTTTGAGACCCTGCCCGAGGTCGACGAGGAGACCCCCTCCTATGTGGAGTTCATCACCGGCCCGGGCGGTGTCATCGACACCTGGCTGCGGCGCGGCGCGGCAGGCTTCCGGCTGGATGTAGCCGATGAGCTCCCCGACGAATTCATTGAGAAGGTGCGCGCCGCCGTCAAGCGGGTCAGCCCCGAAAAGTTCCTGCTGGGCGAGGTGTGGGAGGATGCCACCACCAAGTTCGGCTTCAACAAGCGCCGCACCTATCTGCTGGGCAAGGGTCTGGACAGCGTGATGAACTACCCCTTCAAGAACGCCGTGCTGGATTTCGTCAAGGGCAAGCCCGCCGAGCAGGCCATGACGGAGATCCTGACCATCTGCGAACACTACCCTGCCCCGGCCATGGATACCGCCCTGAACTTCCTTTCCACCCACGACACCGAGCGTGCCCTGACCGTGATCGCTGACGAGCCCGCCAATGGCCGGGGCCGCGCGTGGCAGAGCGGCCGCTGTGTGACCGGCGATGCCTACGAGGAGGGGCTGCTCCGCCTGCGGATGGCCTACGCCATCATCTACACCCTGCCGGGTGTGCCCTGCCTGTACTACGGCGACGAGATCGCCATGCAGGGCTACCGGGACCCCTTCAACCGGGCTTTCTTCCGGTGGGACGCCCACGAACAGCGCCTGCGCCCCGTGCTGGCACAGCTGGCACAGCTCCGCCACACCTGCGAGGCCTTCCGCACCGGCCAGCTGCGGGTCCTGCGTGCCGAGGACGGCATCCTGCACTACCAGCGGGTGGGCAAGGTGGAGACTGCGGAGATCATCGTCAACCGCACCGAACATATCATCGTGGAGACCCTTGCCAGCGGCAAGAGCACCGAGGTGAATCCTATGGGCTTCACCATCGTGGTGGAAGAGGTGGGGCATAACCCGGACCACAGCTACTATGATTATGTATAAGGAGACGGATTAAACCTCTCCGTCATCTTCGCTGACGCTTGATGCCACCTCCCCTAGTAGGGGAGGCCTTGGCAGATCGTCGCGTTTTCGAGCGCGAGCGCTTCGCTACATTTAGCCCTGCTGCCGCAACGTTTTTCCTTGCGGCAGCAGTTGGTTTTGGAGCCGCAGGCGAAAACATGAAAAAACAAATCTTTTGCCAAGGGCTCCCCTACTAGGGGAGCTGTCGCGGCGAAGCCTGCGACTGAGAGGTTGTACAGAGCAGCACTCGCCCTTAAATAACAACATATTGTCATTTCCACGCCTTTGTTATATAATAAACGAAGAAGGAGGGATGTTCGATGTCCATTGACCCCATTTTCTGGCTCCTTGCCGCCGTCGGTTTCCTGGCGTTGGAGGGCATGACCTTCAGCATGGTATCCGTCTGGTTTGCGGCAGGCAGCGCGGCAGCCCTGCTCTGCTGCCTGTTCACCCACTCGTTCCGGGTGCAGGCGGTGGTGTTCATTGCGGTCAGCGCGGTCTGCCTGCTGGCATTCAAGCCGCTGGCCAAACGGCTGCACAAGCAGCCCACCCCCACCAACGGTGACCGCGCCCTTGGCCGGGAAGCCCGGGTGCTGACCCCCGTTTCTGCCCAGCAGACGGGCCGGGTGCGGCTGGATGGCGTGGATTGGAGCGCCCGCTGCGCCACCCCCGGCGATACCCTGACCCCCGGGCAGGCCTGCCGGGTCACCGAGATCCACAGCACCCTGCTCATCGTGGAACCCATCCTGACCGAATCCATCAACCACTGAAAAAAGGAGCGTCTCTATGCCTATCATGCTGTTCGTGATCCTCGCGCTCATCTTTGTCATCCTGCTCATCATTGTCACCAACATCGTCATCGTGCCTCAGTCCATGGTGTACGTTGTGGAGCGTCTGGGCAGCTACTCCGACACCTGGTCGGCCGGCCTGCATGTCAAGATCCCGTTCATTGAGCGGATTGCCAAAAAGGTCAGCCTGAAGGAGCAGGTCGCGGACTTCCCTCCCCAGCCTGTGATCACCCGCGATAACGTTACCATGCAGATCGACACCGTGGTGTTCTTCCAGGTCATGGATGCCAAGCTCTACACCTACGGTGTCAACCAGCCCATCGCAGCCATCGAGAGCCTTTCCGCCACCACCCTGCGCAACATCATCGGTGAGATGGAGCTGGATCACACCCTGACCAGCCGCGATGTCATCAACGGCAAGATCACGGCCATCCTCGATGAAGCCACCGACAAGTGGGGCATCAAGGTCAACCGCGTGGAGGTCAAGAACATCATCCCGCCGCGCGAGATCCAGGAAGCCATGGAGAAGCAGATGAAGGCAGAGCGCGAAAAGCGCGCCGTCATCCTGAAGGCCGACGGTGAGAAGCAGGCCGCCATCACCGCCGCCGAGGGCGAAAAGGAAGCCGCCATCCTCCGTGCCGATGCCGTCAAACAGCAGCGCATTCTCGAAGCTGAGGGCGAGGCCCAGGCCATTCTCGCGGTGCAGAAGGCCAACGCCGATGCCATCCGCCTGCTGAACGAGGCCATGCCCAACGACAAGGTGCTGGCTCTGCGCAGCCTGGAGGCACTGGCCAAGGTAGCCAACGGCAAGGCCACCAAGATCATCATTCCGTCGGAGCTGCAAAATCTGGGCGGCGTTGTGCCCAGCATCAAGGAGCTTCTGACCGACCCGAAAGAGGACTGATCCATGATCTACGATACCCTGAACAATCTCCCCAACTATCTGGGCCTGTGCAGCAGTCTGGACAGCGTCATCGAGTTCATCATGGCGCGGGATATCAACAACCTGCCCGCCGGGCGCACCCGCATCGATGGTGACAAGGCTGTGGTCATGGTGAGCACCGTGACCCCGCAGGCCAGCGACAAGGCCCCCTTTGTCCGGCACGACAACCACCTGACCCTTGAGACCGACCTTGAGGGCAGCGAGCTGTTTGAAGTGTCCCTGGGCGAGTTCAGCCCCACCCGGCCCGCTGACGAAGCCGCTGATACCACCGTGGGCACCGCCGGCACCAGCATTGCCGGAATGCTCTGCGAGGGCCGCTTTGCCCTCTATCTGGCCGGGGAGCCGTACAAATCCGGCTTGAAGGCCCAGGGCTGCGGCAAGCTGAAAAAGGCCGTGTTCACCATGGAGCTGGACCCGGACGAGGAAGACGAGACCGAGGCCGAATAATTCCTGAAAGCACGAACTCCACGCAGCGTAGGTTGCGTGGAGTTTTTTTGTATAGTATACTCTGGTTCAACAATTACGCTTGCCCGACTTGCCAAGGGCTCCCCTATTAGGCAACGACGACGACCGCCGCCAGTGGCGGATGAAGGGAGGAGTTGTTGGGGCCGCGGCCAGCAAGACACGAGCACAATACTTTGTGCGAAGTGGATGCTGGGAGCCGCAACCCGTACGCTGTCGAGCAACGCGAGACTGAGAGGTTTCATTCATTATGAACACATACGTCACAGGCAGCACCATCCGGCAGCTGCGGGAAGCCAAGGGCCTGACCCAGGCAGAGCTTGCCGGAACGCTTTCTGTCAGCGCCAAGACCATTTCCAAGTGGGAGACCGCCAAGGGTCTGCCCGATATCTCCCTGCTGGAACCGCTGGCTGCGGCTCTGGGGGTCAGCGTGCTGGAGCTGATGCAGGGAGAACCCATCATCAACCGGAACCGGGCAGCCAACCTGCTGCGGAGCAAACTCTACGTCTGCCCCCTCTGCGGCAATGTGCTCCACGCCACCGGGCAGGCTGTGGTGAGCTGCTGCGGCATCACCCTGCCTGCGCTGGACATCGCCGAAGCCGAGGATGCCGACGAGCATCATCAGCTGACCGTGGAGCGGGTGGAGGACGAGCTCTTCGTCACCCTGCACCACCCCATGGAGAAAAACCATTACATCTCGTTTCTGGCCTACCTCACCGGCGATAAGCTGCAGCTGGTCAAGCTCTACCCCGAGGGAGATGCCTCTGCCCGCTTCTCCCTGCGGGGCGCAGGTGTGCTTTACTTCTACTGCAACTGCCACGGCCTGATGAAGGCTCCGGATTTCCGCACCGCCACCCGGCGCACCTCACCCCAGAAGATCCACCTGCGGGAGCCGGATGAGGGCGACCGGGAACAGGTAATGGCCTACCGGGAAGAATTTCTGGCCATCGGCTCCCGGATGGACGGCACCTCGGCTCTGGACAAATATGCCGACTTCGATGCCTGGCTGGCCCAACTCCGCAAGCTGAAAGACCCGGCCACCACCCCCGCCGGTCTCGTGCCCGCCACGGAGTATCTGGCTCTGGACGAGCACGAGCATCTGGTGGGCATGACCAACCTGCGCCACCGGCTCAACGATTACCTGCTGACCTACGGCGGGCACATCGGGTACAGCGTCCGCCCCTCGGAGCGGCAGAACGGCTACGCCACCCAGATGCTTTGCCTGACGCTGGAAAAGGCAAAAGAACGAGGCATCGAAAAGGTGCGCATCTGCTGCGACCATTACAACGTTGCCTCAGCAAAGACCATCCGCGCCAACGGCGGCGTGCTGGAGGATGAGCAGTTCGATTCCTCCGATGGAACGCTGACCCAGCGGTATTGGATACAGAATAAGTAAAAAGAGGCTGTTGCCAAACTCCTTCCGTCATCGCTCACGCGATGCCACCTTCCTCAATGAGGGAGGCTTTCACAGATTGCCATTACGTCAAGGCTCCCTCCAAGAGGGAGCTGGCGCGGCGAAGCCGTGACTGAGGGAGTTGTCGGCAGCAGCCTTTCTCTATTTCAGCCCAAATGGAACATATCGATCAGCACCACGGCGGCCAGGCCATAGTAGACCACCACTGCCACCAGATCATTGATGGTGGTGATGAGCGGGCCGGAAGCCACGGCGGGGTCGATGTGGATCTTATGGAACAGCATGGGGATGACCGTGCCCACCAGGCTGGAGATCACCATGGCCACGACCAGAGATACGCCCACACAGCCCGAGAGCAGGAAGGCTTCACCCCAGGCGTAGGCCTTGAAGAAGTGGATGTAGCAGCCCAGGAAGCCCAGCGCCAGCACGGCCAGCAGTGCACCGTTGGTCAGGCCCACCCGCATTTCCTTCCAGAGCAGCTGGAGTTTTTTGGCAGTGGTCAGGTTCTCGTCCACCAGCACACGGATGGTCACAGCCAGCGACTGGGTGCCCACATTGCCGGCCATATCCAGCACCATGGACTGGAAGCAGATGACGATGGGCAACACCGCCACCACCGATTCAAACGCCCCCACCACCGAGGACACCAGCATCCCGAGGAACAGCAGGGCAATCAGCCAGGGCAGGCGCTTTTTCACACTCTGGAACACACCCTCGTTCAGGTCCTCTTCACTGGTCAAGCCGCCGAGTTTTGCGTAATCATCGCCCATCTCGTCGTCCACCAGCTCGACCACATCCGCCGAGGTGATGATGCCCAGCAGCTTCCCGCTGTCGTTCAGGACAGGGAGCGAGCGCTCGGCGTAGTCCACGATGCGGTCGATGCAGTCGCTGATCTTCTCGTGGTCGGTGACGTAGGGGTAGGAGCAGGCGATCAGCTTTTCCAGGCTCTCCTCCGCACGGGCCACGATGAGGTCTTTCAGGTCGATGGCACCATAAAAGTGCTCGTTCTCATCCACTACATACAGGGTGGAGATGTTATCGTTCTCGCCTGCCTGCTTCACCAGCTCACTCATGGCCTGTCGGATGGTCATATCCCTGCGGATGCAGATGTAGTTGGTGGTCATGCAGCTGCCGATCTCGTCCTCGTGATAGGAGAGCAGCAGCTGCACATCATCGGCGGCATCCTTGTCCAGCTGGTGGACGATCTTTGCCTTATCGTCCTCTTCCAGGTCATCCAGAGCATCTACGGCATCGTCCGAATCCATGTGGGAGATGACCCGGGCGGCCCGCTCGGGGTCCAGCTCCTTCAGGTAAGGCTCTGCATCGTCCAGATAGGAGAAGATCTCTGCCACCGTATCCACGCCTAGTACGGTGTACACCTTCTGGCGCTCCTCCGGTGTCAGGGCCGTCAGGGCATCGGCCAGGTCGTTTTCATGGTAATCGGACAGCTTTTCAGCCAGCTCTGCCTGGGGCAGGCCGCTGTGGATGATGTCCAGAATTTCCTGCACATAATTTTTCTTCTGCATGGTTTGGTCCCTCCGTTTCCCGTTTTCGGGCATAAAAAATACACCGCATCGGTCTGGTTACAACTCCTGCGGTGTACAAAGGGCATGCAGTTCAGGATGCGGCTAACACGTTTGCAAGGCCCGCATCGCAGGAGAAGCGTTGTTTGGGGTGATCCGTATGGTCACTGGACATGGAAACAAACTCCTCCTTGGTGTAAGATTTTTCTTTCAGCCCCGTTATCATACTACGCCGGGCCGGATTTTTCAACCCCTTTTACAGTTTTTTTACCAGATTATTGCTATATTGCACAAAGAAAAGCTTACTTCTTATACTTTCCATACCATGCCACCGACACCCGCCAGGACACGGCATACAGCACCAGCACCGCTGCCAGCACACCGACGATGGCAATGGCCGCGCCCGGTTCCGGCACGGCATCCATCAGGACCGTCCCGCCGCCCAGGGCCGCGCCCATTCCGGCAAACATCAGCATGTAGAGCATCCGCGCCTTTTCTGCGCCAAAACGGTAGTACAGCGGCAGCATGATCCCGTTTATCAGCAGGATGGCACACACACTGCCCGCCAGCAGGGACAGCGCATCCTTGTCCGGGGTCGTTCCGGTGCGCAGAGAGATCACCGTTATGAACAGTCCTCCAATTACAACAGCCGCCGCAGCGCAGAACAGACCCACGAGATATTTTTCTGCCACCTGAAGTTCCTTGCTCAGCGGCAGGGCAAAGCTGTACTCCGTCCACCCGCTGGCGTGGTCGTAGGAAAGCAGGTAGGCGGGCATGATCCCCAGAAAAACAGCTGAATAATCCACCGCAAAGCCCGAATCCCCGGAAGTGCTCAGGATCCAGATTGCCAGCACGGCCAGCACCGTGAGGTACATCATCCGCATATTTGTTTTGACCTGATACCAATCCTTCAACAGCAAACCTTTCATCGCACATTCTCCCCTTTCACCATCAAAACGAACAGTTCTTCGATGCTCACCGGTGTCAGGGTGCTGCCGGCCGGGACAAGTTCCCTCTTCACCAGCGCCTCGGCCCCGTAGGCTGTCACCCGACGGCTGACGATGGCGTTTTTATCCAGCTCCTCCAATTGCCCGGCAGTGCCGTGCCAGAGAGCGTACTCCTCCCGCAGCGTGTCCTTGTCCTCACAGAGCAGGAGCTTCCCCTTGTGCAGAAAGGCAATGGTATCGCAGAGCTTTTCCAGATCGCTGACGATGTGGGACGAGATCAAAATTGCATGGTTCTCATCCCGCACAAAGTCCAGCAGCAGATCGATGAGCTCATCCCGCACCACCGGATCCAGGCCGCTGGTGGCTTCGTCCAACAGCAGCAGCTTCGGGTGGTGGGAAAGTGCCACGGCAAGGCACTGCTTCATCTTCATGCCGGTGGAGTAGTCGCCGTACTTCTTGTTCTCCGGAAGGTCAAAGCGGCGGCACCAGTCGGCGTAGGCGGCGGCATCCCAATTGGGATAGATGCCCGCCATCACTTTCCCCACCTGCGGCGCGGTCAGGCAGGTGGGGATGCCCTCGCCGCCCAGCACCACGCCGATATCGGCTTTGGCCAGCGGGGTGATCCCCTCCTGCCCGAACAGCTTCACAGTGCCAGCGTCCCCGTCGATCATGTCCAGGATCAGCTTAATGGTCGTGCTCTTGCCCGCGCCGTTCTCACCGATCAGCCCGCAGACTGTGCCGCCGGGCAGTTCCAGATCAATGGGCCCCAGCGCAAAATCCGGGTAGTGCTTTTCAAGGCCGTGCAGTTCTAATGCGTTCATGGTTCATTCCTCCCACAGCAATTCCAACATTTCGGTCAGTTCCTGTTTGGTCAGCCCGCAGGGAGCCGCCAGCCGGACGGCTTCCGTCAGGTGTGCTTCGATTTTTTTCAGGTTCTCTTCCCGGAGCAGCTCGGTGTTTTTCGCCGCCACGAAAAAGCCCTTGGCGGGCACCGCATACAAAAAACCTTCCTGTTCCAGCTCATCGTAGGCCCGCTTTGTGGTGATAACGCTGATGCGCAGATCCCGCGCCAGCCCCCGGATGGACGGCATAGCTTCCTCCGGCTGCAGTTCCCCGCTCAAAATCTGGTTCTTGATCTGGGTGTAGAGCTGTTCGTAGATGGGTGCACCGCTCTTGTTATCGATGAAGAGATTCATGTCTGCCGCCTCCGTTTCATCTGTATATTTACAGTATATACAGTAGATACATGGTTGTCAATAGGCAGATACAAAAAAGCAGCTCTCCCGTTGGACGGGAAAGCTGCTTTTTTCATCTGATCAGGCTCTGACTGTGGAGCGGCTTAGTAGGCCACGCCCCAGTAGACCATCTTGCTGGCGGGCTTGCCGCAGCAGGGGCAGACATCGCTGATGTGCTCCTGCTCAAAGGGCATGCAGCGGCTGGACAGGCCAGCCTCTTCCTTCATCTTCATCTCGCAGGCCAGGTCGCCGCACCACATGGTCTTGATGTAGCCGGTGTTGGCCTTGGCCAGCTCCTTGACTTCCTCCATGGTGGTGGCTGCCCAGGTGCGCTTCTCGCGGTTGGCGAGGGCACGCTCGTACAGGTCCTTGCGCAGGGCCTCCAGCTGGGCCGGGATCGCGGTCTCCAGCTCATCCAGGCTCACGAAGATCTTTTCACGGGTGTCGCGGCGGACCAGCACGCACTGGTTCTTTTCCAGATCCTTGGGGCCGATCTCCAGGCGCAGGGGCACACCCTTCATCTCCCACTGGGAGAACTTCCAGCCGGGGGCGTTGTCGCTGTCGTCCAGCTTGACGCGGGCATACTTGCTGATCTTCTCAGCCAGCTCGGCGGCCTTCTCGGAAACGCCGGGCTTGTGGGCGGCGATGGGCACGACCACGACCTGGATGGGGGCCACTGCCGGGGGCAGGATCAGGCCGTCGTCATCGCCGTGGGTCATAATGATGGCACCCACCAGACGGGTGGAAACGCCCCAGCTGGTCTGGAACGGGTGATGCAGCTGGTTGTCGCGGCCGGTAAAGGTCACGTCGTAAGCCTTGCTGAACTTATCGCCGAAGTAATGGCTGGTGCCGCTCTGCAGGGCCTTGCCGTCCTTCATCATGGCTTCGATGGTATAGGTAGCCTCGGCACCGGCAAACTTCTCCTTATCGGTCTTGCGGCCCTTGACAACAGGGATGGCCAGATCCTGCTCGCAGACATCCGCGTAGCAGTTCAGCTGCTGCTGGGTCTCGGCCTCGGCCTCGGCGGCAGTCTCGTGGATGGTGTGGCCTTCCTGCCACCAGAACTCACGGCTGCGCAGGAAGGGACGGGTGGTCTTTTCCCAGCGCACCACGCTGCACCACTGGTTGTACTTCATGGGCAGCTCACGGTAGCTGTGCAGCACGCGGGACCAGTGGTCACAGAACATGGTCTCGCTGGTGGGACGCACCGCCAGGCGCTCTTCCAGCTTGTCGGAGCCGCCCATCGTGACCCACGCCACCTCCGGCGCGAAGCCATTGACCAGCTCGCCTTCCTTCTGCAGCAGGCTCTCGGGGATCAGCACGGGCATGGCCACGTTCTCGTGACCGGTTGCCTTGAACCGGGCATCCATGTCCTTCTGGATCAGCTCCCAGATGGCCTGACCATAGGGGCGCAGGATGATGAAGCCCTTGACACTGGAGTACTCCACCAACTCTGCCTTGACGCAGATGTCGGTGTACCACTGTGCAAAGTTTTCTTCCTGGCTGGTGATCGCCTGCACAAGCTTCTTGTTGTCTTTTGCCATTTTGTTATATCCTCCTAAGCCGTGCGCCAAACGCCTGTGTTCCAGCCGTTCCGCACGAGCTCATATTAAAAGCCCCGCTGCAGTGCCGCCGTGTGCAGCACTGCGGGTGCGGGGCCTTTTTGCAAAACTGTTATCAGCCCTTGTGGCTGTCCACAAATTCCACCACGTCGCCCACGGTGCGCAGATTCTCGATGGCATCGTCCGGCACCTCAATGCCAAACTCATCCTCCAGCGTCATCACCATGTCCACGATATCCAGGCTGTCGGCCTCGAAATCACTCATAATGTCGCTCTCCATCGTGATCTTAGCAGGGTCAATATCCAGCTGCTCTGCCAGCAGTGCACGGATCTTTTCAAAAGTATCCATCGTCGCGGTCTCCTTTTGTCAATGATTCTTTCTTCTCTGCCTGCACGCCCTCTCCGGCGCGCAAAAGCACTCTCTCTTTTTATATCCCATGGGCCGTATCTTGTCAAGCCCTGTTTTGCATTCCGGCCCTTTACGGGCAGAAAAAACCGATGAAAATTGCACAAAGCCCTCTTTTTTGCTTGACAGAAGCCCGTTTGATTCTTATGATTATATGTGACGAACCAAACCTCTCAGCCATGCTGCATCAGCATGGCCGCAGAGGTCCCGCCTGTAAAGGAGAATGCTCCATGAAATTGTCATTTACCAAGATGCAGGGCTGTGCCAATGATTACATCTATCTGGACTGCCGTGCATCCGGTGTGCCCGCAGACATTGCCGCGCTTGCACAGCGGCTCTCAGCCCGGCATTTTTCCGTGGGTGCAGACGGCATCATCTGCATCTGCGCCCCTGTGACCCCCGGGGCCGATGGCCGGATGCGCATTTTCAACGCGGACGGCAGCGAGGCCCAGATGTGCGGCAACGGCGTGCGCTGTGTGGCCGAGTGGCTCTACACCCACGGGGTGGAAAAGCCTGTCCTGACCATCGACACCAACAGCGGTGTCAAGCGCATCAGCCGACAGGGCGCACAGCTGTGGCAGGTGGAGATGGGCGCTTACAGCACCCTGCCGGCCGACCTGCCGGCCATCCACATGGGCGAAGGCCCGCTGGTGGATCAGCCGCTCACCGTAGAGGGAAAAGTGTGGAAGGTGACCTGCATCAGCGTGGGCAACCCCCACTGCGTGACCGTGGTGGAGGATGTGGACAGCCTGAAGCTGGAAGCCATCGGCCCGGCGTTCGAGCATCACGCCAACTTCCCGGAGCGCATCAACACCGAGTTCGTGCAGGTGGTGGATGCCGCCCACCTGAAGATGCGGGTGTGGGAGCGCGGCAGCGGCGAGACCTGGGCCTGCGGCACCGGCACCTGCGCCACCGTGGCGGCTCTGACCGAGCTGGGCATCTGCCCCGCCGGGCAGGATATCCATGTGCAGCTGCGCGGCGGTGAGCTGGTCATCCGGGTACTGCCCGGCAGGCAGCTGCTGATGACCGGCAGCGCTGTCACGGTGTACGAGGGAGTTGCGGAAGTTTAACATTCTCGCCCTCTCCGTCATTGCTTTGCAATGCCACCTCTCCCAAAGGGAGAGGCAATTGCGGCTCAACGGTCAGCTTCTGCTGGCGTAGACGCTGCATCGGCTCTCCCTTTGGGAGAGCTGGACGCGAAGCGGCCTGAGAGGGCGGGCAATCATATAAAGTGAGGGAACAACTTATGAAAATGAATCACCATTACGGCGAGCTGAAGGCAAGTTACCTGTTCGTGGACATTGCCCACAAGGTGGCCGCCTATCAGGAAGCACACCCCGAAAAGGAGATCATCCGCCTGGGCATCGGCGATGTGACCCAGCCTCTGGCAAAGTGCGTGGTCACCGCCATGCAGGATGCCGCCGCTGAGATGGGCACCAAGGAGGGCTTCCACGGCTACGGCCCCGAGCAGGGCTATCCGTTCCTGAAGCAGGCCATTCAGGGCTACTACGCAGGCCGCGGCACCCAGCTGGCTGAGGACGAGATCTTTATCTCCGATGGTGCCAAGAGCGACCTGGCCAACGTGCTGGGCCTGTTTGATGTGGACAACACCGTTCTGGTCCCGGACCCCGTGTACCCCACCTATGTGGACGACAACGTGACCGACGGCCGCAAGATCATTTACGGCCGCACCAGCCAGGAGAACGGCTTCCTGGGGATGCCCGATGACAGCGTGAAGACTGACATCATCTACATCTGCAGCCCCAACAACCCCACCGGTGCCGCCTACACCCGTGAGCAGCTCAAGGCCTGGGTGGACTACGCCAAAAAGAACAACGCCGTTATCCTGTACGATGCCGCCTACGAGTGCTTCATCACCGATCCCGCTCTGGCACGCAGCATCTTTGAGGTGGAGGGTGCCCGCGAGTGCGCCATTGAGATCTGCTCCTTCTCCAAGATCGCAGGCTTCACCGGTACCCGCTGCGGCTACACCATCGTGCCCCACGAGCTGGAGCGCGAGGGCATGAACCTGAACAAGCTGTGGCTGCGCCGCCAGACCACCAAGTTCAACGGCGTGCCCTACGTCGTTCAGCGCGCTGCTGCCGCCGTGTTCACCGAGAGCGGCATGGCTGAGATCCAGGCCAACCTCGATTACTACCGCCAGAACGCCAAGGTCATTGCCGACGCGCTGGACGAGTGCGGCGTGTGGTACTGCGGCGGCAAGAACAGCCCCTACATCTGGCTGCGCTGCCCCGGCGGCATGAAGAGCTGGGAGTTCTTCGACTGGCTGCTGGAGAACTGCGGCGTGGTCGGCACCCCGGGTGTCGGCTTCGGTGAGTGCGGCGAGGGCTACTTCCGCCTGACCGCCTTCGGCGATGCCGAAAAGACCAAGGTCGCCGCCCAGCGCATCAAGGCCGCCATCCAGACTCTGTAATCTTACACAAGCAAAAAGGCGATGCAGTTTTGAACAGCTGCATCGCCTTTTTCTTTTATTTCCGGCCCGTCAGCCGGTTGAGCAGCATCACTGCCAGAACAATGATGCCGATGACAAGGATGATGCCGACCATCCCGATCAGCATCATCGGCAGCGTGGTCATCCACGAAGTAAGATGAAGCATGCGATCACCTCCGTTAAGCCATCAGGGTCAGGATCAGGCCGCCTGCAATGACGGACGCGATCTGTCCCGAAACGTTGACGCTGATGGAATACATCAGCAGGAAATTCTGGTTGTCCTCTTCCAGGCCCATCTTGTTGACCACACGGCCGCTCATGGGGAAGGCCGAGATACCGGCCGCGCCGATCATGGGATTCAGCTTTTTGCCTTCCGGCCGGAAAAGGTTCAGCAGCTTTGCAAACAGCACGCCGCCTGCCGTATCAAAGACAAAGGCCACCAGACCCAGTGCAAGGATGAGCAGGGTGTCGGGCCGCACGAACTTGTCGGCGGTCATCTGCCCGGCAACGGTCAGGCCCAGCACGATGGTGATAAGGTTTGCCAGCACATTCTGGGCGGTCTCGCTCAGCACATTCAGCACCCCGCACTCCCGCAGCAGGTTGCCGAACATCAAAAAGCCCACCAGCGCCACACTGGCCGGAGCCACCATGCCTGCAATGATCGTGACCACGATGGGGAACAGGATCTTGGTCAGCTGGGAAACACTGCCCTTTTCATAGGACATCCGGATGCGGCGCTCCTTCTGCGTGGTCAGCAGCCGGATCACGGGCGGCTGCACGATGGGCACCAGCGCCATGTAGCTGTAGGCTGCCACCATGATGGCACCGAGGTACTGGGAGTTGAGCGTGTTGGCCACGAAAATGGCGGTGGGGCCGTCTGCCGCACCGATGACAGCGATGGAGGCAGCATCCTTCAGGTCAAAGAAGAAGCCCGCCAGAAACAGGGTAAAGAAGATGCCGAACTGGGCCGCCGCACCAAAGAGCATCAGCCACGGCTTTTCCAGCAGCGGGCCAAAATCGATCATGGCACCGATGCCGATGAAGAGCAGCAGCGGGAACAGCTCGTTGGACATGCCTGCTTCAAACAATGCAGAGATGGGGCCGACCGTATCCCCCTGCGTGATGGCACCCGAGAGGGGCAGGTTGACCAGAATGGCACCAAAGCCCATGGGCAGCAGCAGGCTCGGCTCCATCTTTTTGGCGATGGCAAGGTAGATGAGCAGCGCACCGATGCCCCACATCACCACCATCTGCCAGGTCAGATTCCCAAAATTGGAAAAGAGACTGGCGAATGTGTTCAGAAGATCCATATTTATTTTTCCTCCTTGTGTTCCGGTGCCGGGCAAGAAAAAAGAGGCCCCTGCCACAGCACTCTGTCTGTGACAAAAGTCTCAAGCCAACACATGACATCGGGCATTTCTGCCGTGATGACGCTGCCATGCAGCACCCCGCAGGCCCTGCGGGATGCCCTTTACTCCCTTTTATCGATTCTAATTAAATCAGAATGCGGTCCCCTCTGTCAAGGGGTTCCTGCATTTCTTTGCCAAACTTTGCTTCAGCGCTCAAACGTTGTGCTGAGGGTGGTCTCCCAGGTCTGGCCGGGGGCAAGGCAGGCGGCAGCGGCGCGCTGGCTCCACTCCTGAGTGTCGGTCTGGGCACCGGGCAGGGAGTGCCACGGCTCAATGCAGACAAAGCGCACTGGCTTTGCCGGAGCCGACCAGATGAGGGTATAGGGGTAGCCCTGCACATTGCAGACGATCCCCTTGCCAGTGTCCTTCTCGTAGATGCCCAGCGTGCGGCTGCGCAGACCAGCCATGCAGAAGCTGTCGTTCTCAAACAGTTCGTCTGTCAGGGGGATGCTCTGCTCGTTCTTCCACCGGTAGCCGCACTTGCCGGTCAGCAGACCGTTGGGGTAAGCGTCCAGGATCATCGGGCTCTCCGGCTGGTCGAAGCGGAACTCGTAATCGGTGGTGGTGTGCTTGTCATCAAAGGGGATGCGGAACGCCGGGTGGTAGCCGATGCCGAACTGCAGCTCCTCGGCGGCATCGGCGGGGTTGGTGACGGTCAGGGTGTGGTGCACCGTCCTGCCCTCCAGCCGGAAGGTGCTGGTCAGAACAAAATCAAACGGGAAGCGCTCTGCCTTGCACTTTTCATCCGAGCGCAGCTCCAGTCGGATGGTGTCGCCCTCGGCGCAGAGCAGGGTATGCTCCACGTCCCGGGCAAAGCCGTGCTGACCGCCGGAGTAGGTCTTGCCCTTATGGGTAAAGGCCCCGCCGGTCAGCTTGCCCGTCCAGGGGAAAAGGATGGGGGCGTGGCGCTTCCAGACAGCCGGGTCGGCCTGCCAGAGCATCTCCTGCCCGGCGGCATTTTTCAGGCTGACTGCTTCGGCACCATGGGTATCCACGGTCAGGGTCAGGAATTCGTTGTGAATGGTTGCCTGCATGATTCATCTCTCCTTTTTATCTGTTGACGATGTGCTCGCCGTTTCCTTCCAGCCAGGTGCGCAGGTTCCGGGTGGTAATGTCCATCAGGTTCTGCAAAGCCTCCCGGGTCGTCCACGCAATGTGCGGTGTGAGGATAGCGTGGGGGTCTGCCCGCAGGGGGCTTTCCTGAGGCAGAGGCTCGGTGACAAAGGCATCGGCCCCGTAAAAGCCCAGCTGACCGCTGTGGAGGGCCGCTGCCACGGCCTCCTCATCCACCAGCGCGCCCCGGGCCGTGTTGAGCAGAATGGCCCCGGGCTTCATCTTCGCCAGCGCCTCCGCGTTGACAAGGCCCCGGGTCTGGGGCGTGGCCGGGCAGTGCAGGCTGAGGATGTCGCACCGCCTCAGCAGGGTATCATAATCCACGAACTCCACACCGTCGGCGGCGTATTCGGGCCGGACGGTGCGGGTGCAGACCAGCACCTCCATGCCAAAGGCTCTGGCAATGCGGGCCGACTGCCGCCCGATGCTGCCATAGCCGTAAACGCCATAGGTCTTGCCGTAGAGCTCCATCTGGGGCAGCAGGCCGATGCTCTCCGGGATATCCAGCTGCCAGCATCCCTGCTTGACGGCACGGTTGTAGCGCTCCGCACACTGGCAGATGGCCAGCAGCAGACTGAAGGTCATCTGGGCCACGCTGTAGGTAGAATAGCCCGGCACATTGGCCACTGCAACGCCGTGGCGGCGGCAGGCTTCCAGATCCAGGTTGTCGGTGCCCGTGGCGATGATGCCCACCCATTTCAGGTTCGGGCACTGCTGTAAGATCTCCTCATCCATGCGGCACTTGTTCAGCAGAACAATGTCCGCATCTCCAATGCGGGGGGCGATCTCCTCGTAGGCCGTGCGGACATAACTGACGGTATCGGGCACCAGCGCCTTTACCCCCGACCAGTCGAGGTCGCCTTCCTCCATGACATAGCTTTCCAGAATGACAGCTTTCATCTCAGTCCTCCAACAAAACGTCCTCGCTCAGCACCTGACCGATGGGCTTTGCAATGCACAGGTCGGCCTGCGCATCGGCCCCGGTGGGCTGCATGTTGATGACCACCAGATGGCGGCCCCGGAAGTACCGGATGAGCCCCGCCGCCGGGTAGACCACCAGACTGGTGCCGCCGATGATGAGGGTATCCGCCTTGCGGATGGCAGACACGGCCCCGGAGAGCACTTCCTCGTCCAGCCCTTCCTCGTACAGGACGACATCCGGCTTGACGATGCCGCCGCACTTGGGGCAGCGGGGCACGCCGGTACTGTTGGCAATGAAGTCCACATCGTAGAAAGTGCCGCACTTCACGCAGTAGTTGCGCAGGGTGCTGCCGTGGAGCTCGTAAACGGTCTTGGAGCCAGCCGCCTGATGCAGGCCGTCGATGTTCTGGGTGACGATGGCCTTCAGCTTGCCCTCCCGCTCCAGCTTTGCCAGCCGCAGGTGGGCAGCGTTGGGCTTTGCCCCCTTCACAATGAGCTTATCCCGGTAGAACCGGTAGAACTCCTCGGGGTTCTCCTCCCAGAAGGTGTGGCTCAGGATGGTCTCGGGCGGGTAATCGTACTTCTGGTGGTACAGGCCGTCCACGCTGCGGAAATCAGGGATGCCGCTTTCGGTGGAGACCCCCGCGCCGCCAAAAAAGACGATGCGGTCGCTCTCGGCAATGATTTTTTCCAGTGCAGGAACCATAAAAGAAACGCTTCCTTTCCGGCAGATCGTTGTGTTTTGGATAGCTCCAGTATAACACAAATCCAGAGGAAAGGAAGCGTTTCTTTTTTGATGGGATCGTCCCCCTTGCTCAGCGCCCGTTTTCGGCAAACAGGGTCCCCAGCGCATCCAGCAGATCATGCGGGAGCATTCCGGTTTCCCCGTGCAGGGCGGCGGCACGGTCGGCAGCTGCACCATGGAGATAAACGGCACAGGCAGCGGCCTCAAAGGCAGGCAGACCGCAGGCCAGCAGGGCGCTGGTCATGCCCGCCAGCACATCCCCGCTGCCGCCCCGGGAAAGCCCCGGGTTGCCGGTGGGATTGACCGCGCAACGGCCATCCGGCCCTGCAATGACGGTGTGCGCCCCCTTCAGCACCACCACAGCATTCCATGCTTTCGCATAGCGCAGCGCCGTGCCTTCCCGGTCCGCATTGATCTCTGCCGCAGAGCGCCCGGTCAACCGGGCCATCTCGCCGGGGTGGGGCGTTAAAATCAGTTCTCCTTGAGGGTGAAGCATTTTTTCCGTTTGGAGCAGGTCAGCGGCGGCGTTCAGGCCGTCCGCATCCAGCACTGCACTGCCGGAAAAACCGGGCAGGAGCGTTTTTACCAGCGCCCGGGTCTCGGCGGCACGGGCCGCGCTCTGGGCCGTATAGCCCAGTCCGGGGCCCGCCAGCAGAACAGAGGCCTTCTGCCGCCGGATATGCTCAATATTCTGGGGCGAGATGCCGCCCTCGGCCCCCGCTTCGCAGGGGCAGAGGCAGCACTCGGGCAGGCGGGCGGCCACAGCCGCCAGAACCGGCTCCACACTTGCCAGCGTAACGATGCCGGCCCCGGTGCGCAGGGCACCTTCCACGGCCAGCGCCGCCGCGCCCCGGTAGGACGCACTGCCCGCCACCGCCAGCACGGAACCAAAGGTCCCCTTATGTGCGTCCCGGGGGCGGGGCTGGATCTTCTGCCAAACAAAATCAGAAGTTGTTTCGAACATAGGCGGCTCCTTTCGGGTGAGATTTCGCCCTCTCAGTCAAAGCCTTACGGCTTTGCCAGCTCCCCCAAAGGGGGAGCCTATTGCGGGTCTTGGATAAAGGCAGCATTGCCTCTCCCTTTGGGAGAGGTGGCAGCGCATAAGCGCTGACGGAGAGGGCGAGGATGTTACCCTTCCCCCTGCAAATACCTCCGGATCTCCTTCTCCGCCTCCTGCACCTCTTCATGGAACATGCGGGCAGAGACACGGAGGGCACCATGGCCCAGAATGATAACCTGTTCCATGCCATCGGATGTGGCCACGCGGACGCGGCGGCCCTTGCCGATCTCATGGGTGACACGCTCGATGAACATATCGGCGGTCTCGGCTTCCCGGGTGTAGACCACATGGATATTGTGGTACTGCTCTATGCTGCCGGGGCTGCCCGGCACACGGTAGGCATCAAACACAAGGATGAGCACACACTTCTTAAAGCCCTGATAGTTGCAGAGGATGTCCATCAGCCTGTGGCGGGCCGCTTCCAGGCTCTCTTTGGAGAGTGCGTTCAGCTCGTCCCATGCAAAGATGATATTATAGCCGTCCACCAGCAGGTATTCGGGCTGGATCTCCCACTGCTCGGCGTTGAAATCGGGGCGTTCTCGCTTCTGGGTGGGGCGGAACGCCGCCAGCGGGTCCCGCTTGATGGGCCCATAGGTCTGTTCAAAGATCTTCAGCAGCTCAGCATCCTCTTCCAAGGTGGCGCGGTAGGCGGCCATCCGGCGGGGACGGGCCTGCACCGTTTCCTCGGTCTTTGCAGTCTTGCCCCAGCCGCTGTCCACATGCATGTGGCTGCGCACCTGCTCCCAAGGCACCACAAATCCGGCCCCGTGGGCACAGAACACCGAATCCGCCGGGTTGTCGAGGTCGTGTTCCGGCTCATAGCCCGCAGCCTCGATGACCTCTGCTGCATTGTGGCAGGGACGGTAGCCGTCCAGCGTCAGGGTCAGGTGTCCCCTGCCCCGGGTGTAGCCCACCACCTCCATGGGGTAGCTGCGCATGGTGGAGGCCGGTGCCGTGCCGGTGAGCAGGGTGGTATCCCCGTCGGCTCCGGTCTCGGGCGGGTCAAAGCTGCCGCCCATGTTCTGGATATCGTTCATGGCGCGTCCCACGTTGTCAGAGGGCAGCTCCAGCCGGAAGGCATACCACGGCTCCAGCAGCTGGGTCTTGTGGATCTGGTCTGCCATCATCAGGCCCTGCCGGACGGCGCGGTAGGTCGCCTGCCGGAAGTCTCCGCCCTCGGTGTGCTTGAGGTGAGCGCGGCCCGCAATGAGGGTGATCTTCACATCGGTCAGGGGTGCCCCGATGAGCACGCCCAGATGCTGCTTTTCCTCAAGATGCGTCAGCACCAGCCGCTGCCAGTTCTTGTCCAGCACCTCTTCCCGGCAGTCGGCGGCAAACTGCATTCCGCTGCCCCGGGGCAGCGGCTCCAGCTTAAGGTGGACTTCCGCATAGTGGCGCAGGGGCTCGTAGTGGCCCACACCCTCCATGGCTTCGGTGATGGTCTCCTTATACAGGATGCCGCCAGGGCCGAAGCTGACCTCCAGCCCGTACCGCTCGGCCAGCAGGCTTTTCAGCACCTCCAGCTGGATCTCGCCCATCAGCTGGACATGGATCTCGCCTAGGGTCTCGTTCCAGACCACATGGAGCTGGGGCTCCTCTTCTTCCAGCCGATGGAGCTTTCCCAGCGCGGCGTGCACATCCGCGCCCTCAGGCAGCAGCACCTGATAGCTCAGCACCGGCTCCAGCACCGGCAGGTCGCTGTCCCGTTCCGCCCCCAGACCCTCGCCCGGGCGGGCTTTGGTCAGGCCGGTAACGGCGCACACCTGGCCGGGGCCGATGCACTCTGCCAGCGTAAACTTTGCGCCGGAGTAGAGCCGCAGCTGGTTGGCCTTTTCGGCCCATGGCTCCCCGTCGACCTCTCCGGTGAGCTGGGCTTTCACCTTGAGCGCGCCGCCGGTCACCCGCAGCCAGGTCAGGCGGTTCCCCTGCTCATCCTGGCTCACCTTGAACACCTTGGCCCCGAAGGCTTCCAGCGCGGGGGCCGGGCGGGTATAGCGGTCCAGGCCCTTCACCAGCGCATCCACACCCTGCAGCTTCAGGGCTGAGCCAAACCAGCAGGGAAACACATGCCGCCGGGCAATGGCGGGGATGAGATCGGTATCGGTCAGGCTTCCCCGGTCCAGCATCGTCTCCATCAGCCGCTCATCGCAGAGAGCCAGCGCCTCGTCCCGGTCGGCCTGCTCTGCCCCAAAATCCACAAAGCCATCCCCCAGCCGACGGTTCAGCTGGATCAGAAGCGCTTCCCTGCCCGGGCCGGGCAGGTCCATCTTGTTCACGAACACAAAGGTGGGAATGCGGTACCGCCGCAGCAGCCGCCAGAGCGTCTCGGTATGGCTCTGCACGCCGTCGGTGCCGCTGATGACCAGCACCGCATAATCCAGCACCTGCAGTGTCCGCTCGGTCTCCGTGGAAAAATCCACATGGCCCGGGGTGTCCAGCAGGGTAAAATCGGTATTGCCCGCCGTGAAGAGGGCCTGCTTGGAGAAAATGGTAATGCCGCGCGCCTTTTCCAGCGCGTCGGTGTCCAGAAAGGCATCCTTATGGTCCACCCGGCCCAACTTGCGGATGGTGCCGGTGCCGTAGAGCAGGGCCTCGGAAAGGGTGGTCTTGCCGCTGTCCACATGGGCCAGAATGCCGATGACCAGCTGCTTGTGTTCTTGTTCCATGCCGCGGCCCCCTTACAGCACGCTGGCGATCAGCGCAGCAGCGACCAGCGGCAGGCCCAGCACCAGATTGGAGAGCAGGCTGCAATAGGTGCGCTCCTCGGGTTCCAGCTCCTCAAAGGAGACGATCTTCTCATCCGCATAGTCGATGATGGAGCGGGTGGAGTGGATCTTTTTCTGCCGCTTGCCCATCCCCTTGAACTCCTCCAGCAGATGGTGGATGGTCACGCCATCCAGCCGCAGGTAGTCCACCCAGGCCCAGATGAGCAGCACCACGCCGCACAGAAAGCCCGGGGCCTCCCAGATGGTAAACGTGCCATCGCTGACATAGCGCCGCCACAGCAGCATCAGCACGGCCACAATGGAGGTGCGGGTCACGGTCTTATATAAAATGGGGTGGAACATGTAGCGTTTGTACATCGAGGTCAGTTTCTTCATGGTGCGCTCCTTATTGATACAGATACACTTTATTGTATCATTTTTTTGTGAAAAAAGATAGCTTTTTTGTGCGCACAGCATGAACAGTTTCTCTCTTTCGCCTGTTCTTCACAGATATACAGTTCTTTCCATTTTATAGTAATTTTTTCCATATTCTTTTTCCATGAAAGTGTTTGTCACCGTTTTGTTTCCAATTCTATGCTATGGCGGATTGACTTCTTTCCAGTAAAGTGCTAAAATATACAGTGGTGCGACTTTTGTCTTTCCTGTGCACTTTTTGGAAAGGCAGACAGCCTCACTGCGTTTAGGAAAAGGAAAAACGCGCGGCTCTGTCCGCGCAAGATCTGGGAGGATCATCCAATGAGCTTCAATTTTGATCGCCGCACCTTCCTGAAGGGTGCAGGTGCTGTGGGTGCCGCCAGCCTGCTGGCAGCCTGCGGCGAAAAGTCCAACAACACCGGCAATGGTGCTGCCGCCAGCGGCGCTGCTGCCCCCAACTCCACCGGCGCTACCCCCCTGAAGGAGTTCATCTCCTTTGAGAGCGGCAACCGTGAGCTGGAAAGCTGGAACATGCTGTACACCCAGAAGGCTGAGGATGCCAATGTGGTCACCAACCTGTGGGACGGCCTGCTGAGCTTTGACTGCTACGGCAAGGTGGTGCCTGCCATCGCTTCCAGCTGGGAGCACAATGAGGATGCCACTGTCTGGACCTTCCACCTGCGGGACGACGTGGACTGGGTGGATTGCAACGGTGAGGTGAAGGCTCACCTGACCAGCAAGGACTTCCTGGTTGGTTTTGAATGGGTGATGAACGCCATTAAGAACGAGGCCAACAACACCTCCATGCCCAACGATACCATTGTGGGCGCTTACGAGTACTACGCGCTGACCAAGGAAGCCGGTGACGCTGCTGCTGACATGACCTACGAGGACATGCTGGCTGCCGGTGTGGGCATTGAGGCTCCGGATGATTACACTCTGGTGTTCACCTGCCCCAGCGCCTGCCCCTACTTTGATACCGTTGCCGCCTACAACAGCTTCTACCCCGTGGCCCCTGCTCTGATCGAGGAGCTGGGTGTCGATGGCTTCCGGAGCTGCGACAACACCACCATGTGGTACAACGGACCCTATGTGGTGGAGGAGTACATCCAGGGCAACACCAAGAGCTACATCCCCAACCCCAACTACTACGATGCCGCCAACGTCAGCCGCTTTGAGCGCTTCACTGTCACCATGATCAGCGACGGTTCCATCAGCCTGCAGCTGTATCAGAGCCGCGAGCTGGACGAGGTGGACCTGGGCGAGAGCAACATCACCACCATTCAGTCCGATCCTTCCAACGAGTACAATCAGCAGCTGTGCGAGAAGCGTGCCAAGAAGTTCAGCTACTGCTTCATCTTCAACTACGACAAGAAGAACACCGATGGCACCCCCGATGAGAACTGGAACAAGGCCATTGCCAACAAGGCCTTCCGTCAGTGCTTCTCCAAGGGCATGGTGCTGAACAAGTTCTTCGCCCGTTACAACCCCATCAATCCCCTGAAGTGCGAGAACGACTTCTTCACCATGAAGGGCCTGTGCTACACCTCTGACGGCACCGACTACACCAACCTGGTGGCCAAGGAGATGGGTCTGGACGGCGAGGCTTACGATGGCAAGACCATGAAGCGCCTGCGCGCCAACAACGGCGACATCACCGAGCTGAAGAAGCAGGCCATGGAAGAGCTGAGCGCCATTGGTGTCACCTTCCCTGTTCACTGCTCCTACTATATTCTGGCTGGCTCCACCTCCGCTCTGGACAGCGCAACCGTGCTGAAGCAGTGCTTCACCGACAGCTTCGGCGATGACTTCATCGTGCTGGATATCAACACCTTCGTGTCCTCCACCATGAAGGAAGTCGTGGCACCCAAGCTGCAGAGCTTCGTCCACATGGGCTGGGGCGCTGACTTCGGCGATCCCATCAACTTCCTGACCCAGATCATCGTTCACGATGACAATGCTTACTACAGCTGCAACATGACCAACATCGCAGGCATTGTGAACAATGGCCCCGCCAGCTACCAGAAGGATCTGGTTGCCGCCTACGAGAAGTTCACCGATCTGGTGAACGAGGGCCGTGCCATCGTTGACGACACCGATGCGCGCTACGCTGCATTTGCCAAGGCCGAGGCTTACTTCCTGGACGAGAACCTGATCTTCCCCACCGTCTACGATATCACCTGGTGCCTGACTCACGTCAACGAGTACAGCAAGATCAACGCAATGTATGGTCCCTGCAACTACAAGGCTGTGAACTGGGAGACCAGCGAGGAGGCTTACACCACCGAACAGTACGATGCGTTTGCTGCCGCATTCGACGCAGCCACTCAGGCCTGATCGCGTGAACCAATAGCCCATAGCAAAAAGCAGAACCGGACGTTTTTGAAGCGTCCGGTTCTATTTTTTCTCCCTGACAGCACAAAACCCCGCCGCGCGGGAACGCTCCCAGCGCGGCGGGGTCATTGTGTTAAAATACAGGAAAGCGGTTCAGCTTACAGCTGGCTTTCATACTCCTTGCGGTAGCCTTCCAGCTCACGCTGGTTGCCATACACAAAGTGGCCGTTTGCGATCTCTTCCCAGACCGGCTTGTCCACGCTGTAATCGTGGATCGAGGGGTCATAGACCAGCAGCTTCTTGTGCTTTTCAAGGCTGGGGTCAGGGATGGGAACCGCGCTCAACAGGGCTTTGGTGTAGGGATGCAGCGGATGGAGGAACAGCTCCTCCGCCTCAGCCAGCTCCACGATGCGGCCCTTGCTGATAACGGCGATACGATCCGAGATGAACCGGACCACCGACAGGTCATGTGCAATGAACAGGTAGGTCAGGCCGCGGCTCTTCTTCATCTCGTTCAGCAGGTTCAGCACCTGTGCACGGATGGAGACATCCAGTGCAGAGATGGGCTCATCAGCCACGATGAATTCCGGCTCCATGACCAGTGCACGGGCAATGCCGATGCGCTGGCGCTGGCCGCCCGAGAACTCATGGGGGAAGCGGGAGGCAAACTCCGGCAGCAGGCCGACCTCATGCAGGGCGTTCATCACCTTTTCATGCAGATCTTCCTGATCCTTGTAGAGATGATGGTTCAGCAGGCCCTCAGCAATGATATACTCCACCTTGGCGCGCTCGTTCAGCGAAGCCATGGGGTCCTGGAAGATCATCTGGATCTTACGGATGACCTCTCTGTCCAGTTCCTTGGAGATCTTGCCGTTGATCTTCTGGCCCTTGAAGAAGATGTCGCCGCCGGAGGTCGGGTTGATGCGGCAGATGGCACGGCCAATGGTGGTCTTGCCGGAGCCGGACTCGCCGACCAGCGAGAAGGTCTCGCCCTTATAGATGTCAAAGTTGACATGATCGACAGCAACAAATTTCTTCTTACCGGAGCCAAAGGTGATCTGAAGGTCTTTCAGCTCAATCAGCTTTTCGCGTTCAGCCATTTAAGTTGGCGCCTCCCATCTTTCCCATTTTCTCACGCAGGTTCTGGATGGAGTGCGGCCGCTCGATCTTGGGAGCGCGCGGGTCCAGATACCAGGTCTTTGCGGCGTGGGTCTCGGACACCTGGAAGAACGGAGGCTCTTGCACAAAGTCGATTGCCAGCGCATGCTTGTTGCGGGGCGCAAATGCGTCACCCTTGATCTCATTGAACAGGTTCGGGGGAGTACCATCCACGCTGGGCAGGGCCTCACCCTTGGTGCCAAGCTGCGGCAGAGCCTGCAGCAGAGCCCAGGTGTAGGGGTGCCATGCGTCGTAGAAGATCTCCTCCACGGTGCCGTATTCCACGATCTGGCCGGCATACATCACGGCCACACGGTCTGCCACGTTTGCCACAACGCCCAGGTCATGGGTGATGTAGATAACGGACATGCCCAGCTCCTTCTGCAGGTCGCGGATCAGCTGCAGGATCTGTGCCTGAATGGTCACGTCCAGCGCAGTGGTGGGCTCGTCGCAGATCAGGATCTGCGGGCGGCAGGCCGCTGCAATGGCAATGACGACACGCTGACGCATACCGCCGGAGAACTCGTGGGGGTACTGCTCGTACCGACGCTCGGGGTCGGGGATACCCACCTTGCCCAGCATCTCGATGGCAGCCTTTTTGGCTTCCTCGCCCTTCAGACCCTGGTGATGCTCAATGCTCTCCTGGATCTGCTTGCCGATCTTCTTCAGCGGGTTCAGGCTGGTCATGGGGTCCTGCATGACCATGGCGATCTTCTTGCCGCGGACACCCAGCCAATCCTTCTCGGTGAACTTGGTCATATCACGGCCTTCGTACATGATGGAGCCGCCGGTAATCATACCGTTGGCATCCAGCATACCCACAAAGGTCTTGGTGAATACGGACTTGCCCGAACCGGACTCGCCCACGATGGCAAGGGTCTCGCCTTCGTACAGGTCCAGCGAGCACCTGCGGATGGCGTTCAGCTTGCGGCCGCGCAGGCTGAAAGTGATCTCCACGTCTTTGGCAGAGATAATCGGTTGTCTATCCATTTACGTCTCTCTCTCCAATCTATCAAACGTGGTTGCGCGGATCAGCCGCATCCGACAAAGCGTTGCCCATGATATAGAAAGAAATGGAAATGATGGACACGATGGATGCAGGGAAAACCAGCAGGTACGGATAATCCAGGAAGAAGCCGCGCACCTTGCTCAGGATCAAACCCAGAGAAGGCGTGTCGATGCCCAGGCCCAGGCCCAGGTAGGACAGCGTGGATTCCAGATTGATGGTGCCCGGGATGGACAGTGCCATACGCAGGATGATAACGGAGACCAGATACGGCAGGATGTTCTTGGTCAGCACGCGCCACAGCGGGGTGCCCAGGCAGCGGGACGCGAGGTTATACTCGCGGTCACGGAACATGAAGACCATGTTGCGGACACGGCGCGCCATGGACAGCCAGTTGATGGCGATCATGGAGATGGCCATGATCCAGAAGCTCTGGCCCACCATCAGGGCGATCAGGGTCATATAAATGATATAGGGCACGTTGTCGATCAGGTTGTACAGCTCCGTGAAGAAGCGGTCCAGACTGCGCACATAGCCCCAGATCAGGCCGAAGATCACGCCCACGATGCTCTCGCCCACGGCGACCACCAGAGCCAGACGGATGGAAACCTGGGTGGCATACCACACCTGACACCAGTAGTCACGGCCCAGGTTGTCGGTACCGAACCAGTACTCACTGTTGGGCTTGATGAAAGCCTTGCTGGAATCAGAGATCAGGGTGGTGTAGTGATACTTGCCGATGCCCAGCGCAATGAAGGAGAACACCGTCAGCGCCAGGAACAGGATCAGGCAGAAGACAGCGACCTTCTGCTTGAGGAAGTTCTGGATGACAGAACCCCAATAGGAATAGTTGGAGTAGCCGATGCGTTCAGCTTCTTCCGGGGAATAATCCACAAAGTAGAACAGTTCTTCGGGCTTCTTGCCCTCAAAATCCGATGCCTTAGCCATCAGCGAGCCTCCTCCTTTCCGGTCAGAGTAATACGGGGGTCAACCACCATCATCAGCACATCGCCCAGGAACACGCCCACGATGCCCAGCACAGCGTAGAGGATGACCAGGGTCTGCACAACGTTCAGGTCATAGCGCTGGATGGCATCCGTCAGCAGGGGGCCCATGCCGGGAACGGAGAAGAACCGTTCCATCAGCAGGGAGCCGCCCACCGTCAGCAGGATGGACTGGGGGATATACTGCACCATGGGAACCATGGCGTTGCGCAGAACATGCTTAAACATGATCTCGCGGGAGCTCAGGCCCTTGACACGGGCCAGCTTGATATAGTCGCGGGTCAGCTCATCCACCATGTAGCGGCGGGTCCACAGGGCATAGCCTGCAATGGATGCCAGCGAAAGGCAGGTGATGGGCAGCACGCTGGAAGCACTCACATTGCGGGTGGAATACAGCGTGGGGAATCCCAGGTACTTGGAACCAAAGACCAGCACCAGAGAATACGACACCAGCGACGGGACCGCGTTGACGAACACGGTGTAGGCCGTGCCGATCCAGTCGAATACCTTGTCCTTGAATGCCGCCTGCAGGATGCCCATCAGCACGCCGACCACCAGAGAGATGCCGGAGGCGATGAGGCCCAGACGCATGGAGACACCAAACTTTTTACCAATGACCTTGACCACCGGGGCACCGTTCTGGATGCGGCGGGAAGTGCCGAAGTCCAGATGCAGCAGGTTGTTATAGAACTTGACCAGCTGGGTGGGGATGGGATCGGTCAGGCCAGCTGCTTCCAGAGCGGCGGTCTTCTGCTGATCGGTAAACTTCATGAGCTGTTCCTCAGTGAAGTAGTAGTCCGTCGGCAGGCAGCGCATCATCAGGAAAACTGCTGTTGCGATCAGAAAGATTGTGACAAGCGACTGGAGCAGCCGCTTAACCGTGTATTTTAACATGTTATCGAACCCTTAACTTTTATTTCTACCCTTTCGGGCGGGGAAACGGGGAACTTAAGCCTTGGTAGCTGCGTCGAATGCAGCGGCGAACTCCTCGTACTGCTCGGTGGTGTAAGCCTCTTCGCTGGTCTCCCAGTTCACAGCCTTGTAGTTGCACGGACCATACATAGCGTTGATCTTGCTGTACTCGTTGGCGTGGGTCAGAGTCCAGGAAACATCGAAGTTGCAGGGGCAGGCCAGAACGCTGTTGAGCATGTTGGCCTCAGCCTTTGCGAAGGCAGCGTAGCGGGCATCGGTATCATCAACGATGGCCTTTGCGGTGTTGACCAGATCGGTGAACTCCTCGTAGCAGGCCACCAGATCCTTCTGCCAGTCAGCGGGGCCGGCCTCGACGATCTTGGCGATGTTGGAGTAGTACCAGCTGTAGTAAGCGTTGTCGTCGTGCAGGATCTCCTGACCAACGAAGTTGACAGGATCGCCGTAGTCAGCGCCCCAGCCGTTGATGACGAAGCTCTGCAGCTGCGGGTTGCGGACTTCCTGGGTGATGGAGGAGACGTAGGTCTTGATGTCCAGCACGATGAAGTCATCGCCGAAGCTGTCGGTGAAGCACTGCTTCAGAACCGTTGCGGTATCCAGAGCGGTGGTGGAACCAGCGATGATGTGGTAAGCAGCGTGGACGGGGAAGGTGACGCCGATGGCGCTCAGCTCGTCCATGGCCTGCTTCTTCAGGTCAGCAATGTCGCCGTTGTTAGAACGCAGACGGATCATGGTCTTGCCGTCGTAAGCCTCGCCGTCGAAGCCCATCTCCTTGGCCACCAGGGTGGTGTACTCCTGGCCCTGGGTGTTATAGCAGACACCCGGCATGGTGTAGTAGTCGTTCTCGCACTTCAGGGGGTTGATCTTGTTGGTACGGGCATAGTAGTTGGTCAGATTCAGGCCCTTGTAGAAGCACTGACGGAAAGCGGTGTTGGCAATGGCCTTGTTCCAGTTGTCGTCGGGGGTGCCGTCCTCGTTGTTCTTCTGGTAGTTGAAGTGCATCTGGTAGCTGAACTTCTTGGGACGCTTCTCACACAGCTGAGCATTGTACTCGCTGTTGGGATCGGCCTGGATGGTGGTCAGGGTGCTCTCGCCCACATCCATCTCGTCCAGCTCACGGTTCTGATACAGCTGGAAGGTGACGGTGCCGTCGCTGATCATGGTGACGGTGAAGCGGTCGAAGCGGGACACCTCGTCAGCTGCATAGTAGTTGGGGTTGGGGATGTAGCTCTTGGTGTTCTGGCTGATGAACTCTTCCACCACATAGGGACCATTGTACCACATGTTGGTGTAATCGCATGCACGGAAGCCCTCAATGCCCAGCTCGTTGATCAGATCCTCAGAGACGGGGTAGAAGCTGGTGTAGGCAGCAACGGTATCGAAGTAGGGGCAGGGATTCTTGCAGGTGAAGACCAGGGTGTAGTCATCCGGAGCCTCAACGCCCACGCCTGCATCCAGCATATCCTGGTAGGTCAGGTCGGCAGCAGCATCGCCCATATCGCTGGTCTTCTGATAGTAATCAGCAGCACCGGTCAGGGTCTCGTTGGGCATGGAGGTATTGTTGGCCTGGTTCTTGGCTGCGTTCAGCACCCACTCCAGACCCACGAGGAAGTCCTTGCTGGTCAGGTGAGCCTTGACCTCGCCGTTCACATCCACCCAGTCCACATCGTCGCGGAGGTTGAAGGTCCAAACGGAAGAGTCCTCATTGTGGCTCCACTCCTTGGCCACGGAAGGCACAGCCTTGCCGTAGCAGTCAAAGCTCAGCAGGCCTTCCCACAGGTTGGTGGTGACATTCATGTCGGAAGCCATCTGGCTGTACAGCATGTTCCAGCTCTCCAGCTCACGGTTGGTGCTCTCCCAGGAGATGAACTCCTTCAGCGGGGTAGCGCCGGTGGTGTTGGGAGCGCTGGTAGCACCAGAGGAAGCGGCGGTGGAGCTGCTGCCAGAGTTGCCGCCGCAGGCGGCCAGAATGCCGGCGGCACCAACGACACCGGAAGCCTTCAGAAAGCTGCGGCGGCTGATTGCATGAGACTCGTAGTTGTTGTTCATTGTGTTTTCCTCCCTATAATAATTCCGTGCTTCAGTGCATGGTGCAGGGCGGGATGTCCTGCTGTTTTCCCACTATTCTGCGGAGGTTTTTTGAATCCTGTATTGCCAGGGAATACAAAAGAGCGCAGAAACAGACCCCTCTGTCTGCACCTGTGCTCCTCCCGCAAAACCTTAACACGTCATATATTGTACCATTGAAATAAAAAGATGTCAATGGTACACACACAGCTTTTTCTTCAAAAAGCAAAGTCTGCCGCGCAAAAACGATGAAATATATTTGCTTTTACATGGTAAAGCGTGCAGGAAATTTAACAGACAATGCTGCGGACAAAACAACCGGAATTGTTCTTGTCAAAAAGACACTGTATTTTCTGCTTTATATTCTAAAAGAGCAGGCGCTCCACGCTTTGCGAAGAGCTCCTGCTTTTGGAAAACCGAATTATTAAAACAAGTCACCGGGCCAGCGTGCTCTGGATCTTTGCAAAATCCTCCAGCGTCAGGGCCTCGGGACGGATGCGGGCATCGAAACCGGCGGCTTCAATGGCAGCGGTCACGGCATCCTTGGGCATCCCCAGGCCGCTGGCAATGGCATTGGCGGCAGTCTTGCGCCGCTGGCCAAAGGCCGCGCGCACAAGGGCAAAGTAGCCCTCCTCGTCCTCCACCTGCACGGCGGGGGTGGGGCGGATCTCCATCCGCACCACAGCACTGGTCACCTTGGGGGCCGGGTAAAAGCTGCCCGGGGCGGCGGTGAACATCATCTTAGAGGTCGCGTAATAGCTCACCGCACAGCTGATAGCACTGGAGGCCCGGGTGCCCGGGGCGGCAGCCAGACGATCGGCTGCTTCCTTCTGCACCATCACAGTCAGGCTCTCGATGGGCAGGCGATCACCCAGCAGCTTCATCACAATGGGGCTTGTGATATAGTAGGGCAGGTTGGCGCAGACTGCCACCGGCATCCCGGGGAACTCCTGCGCGATCAGGGCTTTCAGGTCCACCTTGAGCACATCCTGCAATACCAGCTTGAAGTTGTCCACACCGGCCATGGTCTCGGCCAGCAGGGGCGGCAGGCGCTCGTCCACCTCGATGGAGACCACCTTTGCCGCCCGCTTTGCCAGCTCCCGGGTCAGCACGCCGATGCCGGGGCCGATCTCAAGCACACCGTAGCGCTTGTCCACGCCGCTGGCATCCACGATCTTGGGGGGCAGGCCGGGGTTGACGATAAAGTTCTGGCCAAAGCCCTTGGAAAGGGCAAAATCATATTTTTCGCACAGGGCGCGCACATAAGACAGGTCGGTCAGTTCGGGCATGGCTCTATCCTTTCTTTTCCAAAATAACCCTCTCAGTCTCGCTTCGCTCGCCAGCTCCCCCAAAGGGGGAGCTTTTGACAAAACCGCAAACTTTGCGTGAATTGCCAAGACCTCGCCCTTCGGGAGAGGTGGCAGCGCGTCAGCGCTGACGGAGAGGGTTGTTCTCTTATTCTTGACTACTGGATGCAGTGCTCTCCCCTGCTTCACTTTCGGCGGGCGTGGTCTCTGCCGGAGTGCTCTCGGCAGATGCAGCCTCAGCGTCCCCTTCCGCTACGCTCTCGGCGGCGGCACTGTCGGCAGCTTCACTGGAGGCCGCTTCGTTGACACCGCTCACGGTGGTGGTGCCGCTCATCTGCTGGGCAGTGCTCACGGCACGCTGGATCTGGGGATCGTTCTCCACAGTGTAATCATAGTATGCGGTCTGCTCGTCCGCAGTCAGGGGGCGCTCCACATCCACGGTCAGGCCGGTGCCGTCAAAGCAGCTGCCGTCGCCGCAGACCAGCTTTGCCACGGTAACCACCACAGCACTGCCATCGGACAGGCGCTGGGGGCTGCTCTGGATGGTGCCCTTGCCCTGCGTGGTGGTGCCCACCAGACGGGCACCATTCAGGGTGCGCAGGCTGCTGGCAAAGAGCTCCGCCGCGCTGGCGGTGCTGCCGTTGACCAGGCAGACCACGGGCAGATCGATCCGGGATTCGCTGGTGCTGGTGCCCAGCAGGGTCTGGGTGCCGTTCTTGTCCTCAGCAAAGGCCAGCGTGCCCTCCGGGGCGATCAGGTCGATGCACTGAATGGCATCGTCCAGCAGGCCGCCGCCGTTGTCGCGCAGATCAAACACCAGGCTGCCCGCGCCGCTGGCGCTCAGGCTGCGGATGGCGTAATCCAGCTCGCTGGGGGTGGTGGAATCAAACTGGCGAATCCGGATGTAGCCCACATTGCCCTGCACCATCTGGTAATCCACGGTGGTGGAGCTGTAGCCGGAGTGGGTCAGGTCAGCGGTATGCTCGGCGGCCTCGCTGTCCAGCCAGGTCACATTGACGGTGGTGCCGCTCTCGCCGCGCAGGCGGGTCTGGATGGCATCCACGCTGCTCATGCTCTTGACATCGGTGCCGTCCACAGCGGTGATGTAGTTGCCGACCTGAATGCCTGCCTCCTTGGCGGGGGATTCATCGTAGACCTTGATGACCTTGGCATAGCCGGACTGATCCACAGCCAGCTCCACGCCAATGCCGATCAGGGTGCCGTTCTGGGTATTCATCAGCTCCGTATAGGCGGTGGCGCTGAAATAGCGGGCGTACTTGTCGCCGGTGCCCAGCAGGTAGCCAGCCGTCAGGCGGTCGTAGAGGGTGGTCTCATCGATGGGATAGTAATCGTTGCTGCGGACATAGCGGTCCACCTCAGCGATCTTGTTGTACATGCTTTCCTTTTCCTTCACACTGGAAACGGTGCTGTCAAACAGGCGCATCGCCACCAGCATGGTAATGGAAAAGGTAACGGTCATGGCCAGGATGACGATGCTGACCGCCATGCCGACCGATATCTTACGGTTCATCTTCTTCCCTCCTCTGTCAGACCAGCAGCATCATAACCACGCTGCCCAGCATGGAAAGTGCAAAGATCCCTGCCAGGATCAGACAGCCCACGCGCAGGATGCGCTTGCGTTTTTCTTCCTTCATAAGCCCTGACGGCCTCCTTTGATACAATGCAGATTATTTCATGGGGATATAACCACGGGGGTTGACGGCATTGGCCTTGGAGCCGCCCTTCCAGACCTCCAGATGGAGGTGGTTGCCGGTAGAGTTGCCCGTGCTGCCCACATAACCGATGACCTCACCCTGCTGGACATACTTGCCCGCCGAGGTGGCGACCGACCGCATGTGGCCGTACAGGGTGCTGTACTGGTTGCCATCGGACATTTTGCCGTGGTAGATGATGACATAGTTGCCGTAGCCGCCGCTGGACCAGCCCGCCACCTGCACATAGCCGCTGGCGGCTGCATAGATGGGCGTGCCGCCCGGGGCGGCAAAGTCGGTACCGGCGTGGAGCTTGTTGACCCCCGTAACGGGGTTCTTGCGCCAGCCGTACTCACTGGAAATGCGGCTATAGCTCTTGAGCGGGCAGATGAAGCCGGTAAAGCTCAGGGTAGGCTTGGAGGCAGCGGCCGCAGCGATCATCTTCTGGATCTGCTTCTTGACCGCCTCATAGTTCATCTCGTCCGATTCAATGGCGGCCTGCGCGTCCTTTTGGGCCTGCTGCGCCTCGGCAGCGCTCATCTGGGCGGCGGCCACGCTGGAGTTGAGCTCGTTCTGCTTGGCACGCATCTGGCTGTTCTGGGCATCCAGATCTGCCTTTTTGCTTTGCAGCTCGCTGCGCTGGGATTCCAGCGTCAGCTTATCGCTTTCCAGCGCTTCCTTGGCGTTCTTCATGTTGTCCAGGATCTCGGTGTCCTTGATGGAGATGTCCTGCATGACCTCGTTGAAGGTCAGCAGCTCATACAGGTCGTTCACCGCAGACAGCATGGCAACGCTGCCGCCGTCCCGCAGCTCCTGCATGGCAGCCATGTGCTGCTTGAAATCCCCCCACTGGTCGGCGATCTCCGCTTCTTTTTCGGTGATCTGCTGTTCCTTGGCGGCGATCTCCTGTTCCTTCAGGCCGATGCTGTTCTGCACCTCGGCGATCTGGCCCTTCAGCACGCTGATCTGGCTCTGGACCACCGTGACCTTTTCCTTCAGCTCCGATTCCAGCGCCTTGGCGGCCTGCTCCTTCTTTTTTGCATTGGACAGTTCCTTTTTGTGCTGTACAATGGACTGGGAGAGCTTATCCAGCTTGTTCTGCAGGCTGGACATGCTGGTAGCCGCCGTGGCCGGGTAGACCGAAACGCTCAGCAGCAGGCAGGCCGCTGCCAGAAACAGGCTGGCGGCACGCATGGCCCGGCTGTGCCCGGGGGCGGGCTTTGCGTGGGTGGGAGTATACACGAGGTGCAGGCGGAAGCCCGCAGAGTGTTTTGCTTGTTTCACAGAGAAGGCTCCTTTCGCTTACACATTCAGATGTTTGCGGATGGAGAACATGCTGCCCAGCGCACCCACCAGCGCACCACCGGCCAGACTGTACGTCAGGATGGTGGGCCAGACGGCATCCACAGGCACCATGGCGGTGCCCATGAGCAGCTGCCACAACCCACCCAGCGTGCTGGAGGCCTGCACGATGTAGGCATAGCCGAAGATACCGGCTACCGAGGTGATGGCACCGGAGATCAGGCCCATGGTCAGGCCCTCCACAAAAAAGGGCAGGGTGACAAGGTGGTTGGTCGCGCCCACATACTTCATGATCTCGATCTCACGGCGGCGGGCAAAAACGCTCAGGCGGATGGTGCTGCCCACCGTGATGATGCTGACCGCCATCAACACCAGGATCACGATCTGGCCCACCTTGGTCACGGCCTGCTGGACCTCCACAAAGGTCTGGGTCATCTCAATGGGGGCGGTAACGCTGTACACGCCCGGAATGCTCTGGAAGTTCTGGCTCATGGCCTGCATCTGGCTCAGATCCGCCAGAGAGACACGGTAGTTGGCCTTGAAGGGGTTATCATTCTCAAATTCGTCCAGCAGGACGGCGTAATCCGCCATGTACCCACGGTACTGGTTGAGCACGTCCTCCTTGGACATGTACTGCACCCGGCTCACGCCCGGGGTGGCAGTGATGCGCTCCCCTACCGACTGGATGGTGGCATCGTCGGCTTCTGGGTCCACATAGACCACCATTTCGTTCTGCTGGCCCAGATAGTTCACCATGCTGTCCACATTGACTTCCGCCAGCGTGGCAAAGGTGTTCAGGGTCATACAGACGCTCAGGGAGGCGATGCAGGCAATGGTCATGGCCCAGTGCTTGCCCAGATTGCGCACGCCGCGTACCACAAGGAAACCGAACGTAGAAGGCTTCATCATACCAGCGACACCTCCATTTCCAGTTCCTTCGGGTCTACGGGCGGGTGGGGGATCATGGAGCCCGTGGGCACATCCGAGATGATGTGTCCGCCGGACAGGGTGACCACGCGGCGGTCAAAGTGACGGACCAGCTCGTGCTCATGGGTGACCACCAGCACAGTGATGCCCATCTCGCTGACACGCTCCAGCAGCTCCATCATCTCAAGGCTCAGCTCGGGGTCGATGTTGCCGGTGGGCTCGTCCGCAATCACCAGCTTGGGGGCGTGGGCCAGTGCACGGGCCACAGCCACACGCTGCTGCTCACCGCCGGAGAGCAGGTCGGGGTAGACCTTTGCCTTGTCCTCCAGGTGGACAAGCTCCAGCATGTAATTCACGCGCTCCTTGATCTGCTTGTGCCCGATGTTGGTAACATGCATGGCAAAGGCAATGTTCTCGTAAACGGTCATGGTGGGGATGAGCCGGAAATCCTGAAAGATGATGCCCATCTGACGGCGCAGGTAGGGGATCTTGCGGCGGCGCAGGCGGGCAACATCCTGCCCGTTCACCAGCACGCGGCCCTCGGTGGGGGTCTCCTCGCGCAGGATCAGCTTGAGCAGGGTGGATTTGCCCGCACCCGAGTGACCCAGCAGAAAAACAAACTCGCCGTCATCCACATGGAAGTTGACATCCTCCAGGGCAGGCTTTGCGTTGTGCTTGTACTGCTTTGAAACGTGTTCAAAATCTATCATGCGTTTTTCGCTCCCAATAATTTTCTCCAAACCAAAAAGAACCGGCCAGCATCGGTTTCGAGCGGCCGGTTCTGCGCCGACGGCTTTGCGCCGCAAGCGTTTGCTTAATATTTGGCCGGGTTGTTGGACAGGTACTTCTTGACCATCAACGCCACCTTAAAGACGATGGCATCGTCGAACTCACGCAGATCCAGACCGGTCAGTTTTTTGATCTTTTCCAGACGATACACCAGCGTATTGCGGTGGACAAACAGGCCGC
>ENA-ORRL01000550-ORRL01000550.1-human-gut-metagenome-genome-assembly--contig:-NODE-550-length-39158-cov-7.959619_pt1 | contig 39158 bp, 40 predicted proteins | sample MGYA00242175_ERZ509134 | MGnify/ENA primary metagenome ERZ509134 (study PRJEB26280, sample SAMEA2338660) | human gut metagenome | biome: human gut; feature: human-associated habitat; material: faeces... | reverse complement strand
ACAAATCTTAGGATATTAAATTATTGAAGACCCCAAAAGTTGACATAGAACCAAAAAAAGAGGCAGACAGCAGGCTTGCGCCTCGCTGTTTGCCTCTTGTGCTGCTATTTTGTTTTGCGTTCTGTCGCAGAAATCCCCATTAAAGCTTCTATAATTAATTCTGCTTCAGCAAATTAATAGTTGGTTACCTTCAGCTCGAAATAGCCTTGAGGATGATCGCATACCGGACATTTTTCCGGAGCCTTTTCAGCAATAACAATCTTGCCGCAGTTAGTGCAGATCCAAACCTTTTTCTCTTCACGCTGGAAAACACGGTCATTCTCGATGTTTGCCAAAAGTGCACGATATCTTTCCTCATGCTCTTTTTCAATCTTGCCTACTTCTTCAAACAGGAATGCAATTTTATCAAAGCCTTCCTCTTTGGCAACCTTGGCAAATTCGGCATACATTTCGGTCCACTCATAGTTTTCACCTGCAGCTGCATCCTTCAGATTTTCGATCGTCTTGGGAACAGCGCCGCCATGCAGTGCCTTGAACCACAATTTAGCATGCTCTTTTTCATTACCTGCAGTTTCGGTAAAAATAGCGCCAATCTGATTGTAGCCTTCTTTTTTGGCTGCACTTGCATAATATTGGTACTTAGTATGAGCCTGAGACTCACCCGCAAAAGCGGTCTGCAAATTTTTTTCAGTCTTGCTGCCTTTTAAATCCATTTTCAATTCCTCCTCTTGAAAACGACGCAACAGCCTTCCTAAAACAAAGCTTATACAGCTTTAATATCAGTTTTGGTCATCACCCAAAACTTCTTCGCTTACAGGGTGCTCTGCCATTTCCTTTTGGCATTCAGGGCAGATACCGCTGAAAACAATGTCATGGTGATTCATTTTGTAGCCGGTTACAGCAGCTACCTTTTCATCCATATCCGGAATATAATCAAAGTTTTCTACGTTCATGAACTTACCGCATTCAGTGCATTTGATGTGGTAATGTCTTGCGAGGATATGATCAAAACGATCGGCACCGCTCGGAACGGAAACCTTGCTCAGCAAACCGCTTTCAACCAGAGAATTAAGGTTGCGGTAAACGGTACCTTTGCTGATATCAGGATACTCCATAGTAATGCGATCATATACTTCTTCAGCAGTAGGGTGATCTGCTAAAAAACGTACAGCCGCGATAACAAGTTGTCTTTGAATAGTGTTTCTTTTAGCCATTTTCATCATCCTTTATCAAAAATAATTCTCATTTAAAATTATACACCCTCCGTAAAAATTGTCAAGTATTTTTAGCACCAATCTACAAAATAATCACAAATAAATTTATACTTTTTTTGCTGTTTTCTAGCAGATAATTAATTCATTCTTAATTCTAAAATTACTCAATAGGAAAAATATAACAAAGAATAGAAAATGCTTCTCATTAACGCTTGATTCAAGATATAAAAAAATACTGTCGAAACTGTGTCCGACAGTATTAGTTAACCTATCTCATTTATTCGGTTTTTTCCCAGATGAGCTGTACAGGCAGATTAGAGGCTCCCGGAGGCGACCAGATAAAGCTGTATTCGCCTGCTTTCAGCTGAGCAAGCTCAATCGCTTCCTCTATTTTCGAGCCTAAGCACACCGTGCGTTCAGGCAACGCCAACAGCTGACGCTCACCCTTAGTTTTGTTTTCCAGTACGCCGTAACCGGCAAACGGTCCGCCAATCGGATTCAAAATAAAGCTGATAGGCTTTTTGCCTGCAACGGTAAAGTTCACCTTATAGATAACGCCGTAGTTGCCGTAATTTTCCGCAGGCAGTCCGGTAGTAGCATCAACGCCCTTGGCATAGCCCTCCTGTGACGTTGCCAGCTCCAGCATGAGCGGTTTTTCCGGTGCCTTGACAGGTTTCTTCAGCGTATAGTTCCAGTCTGCAGCCTCAAATGTACCGCGCAGCGGATGCTCGTCCATCGGCTGAATTGCGGCAGCTTCGTTAAACAGCTCCAAATCACTCTTCGTTTCACACATCAGCACACTCACCTCAACCGGCTTGTCAAAGTGCAGGTCAACAGTTGCCGTGTACAGCTTATCCGTCGGCAGAATAATGCCGCGTCCGCTGAGCAACTCGCGGCTGCCGCCAAAGCCCAGCTTGCCCTCCTGCGGCTTTTGGCTGCTGTCATCAAAATATTCCTTCTGGGAATTTTTACCGTCACGCATATAATCATAGGCAAAGCCTGCAACTCCGCTGCGTGTTATCTTGTAAGTCACAGGGCGCAGATTATCAGTGTTTTTCAGCATTACCGCCAGCTTTTTCTTACCGGCAACACCATTGACATGATGCAGGAATAAGCGCACATCACCCTCAACCTTATCACGATAAAGTATACCGTTACGATAAACAGTTTCCGGACTGTCGCTGAAAAGCAGCTTCGGTCCATTGGCGACAAAATCCGCCTGCGCCTGCTCTGTAACATAATCCTCAGGAATAAACACCGGTCGTTGCTGTGCGCCTGCCACGTTCAGCATGCCACAGGATATAGTAACAAGAAAAGCCTGCAAGGCCTTTTTTAAATTCATCAAATCACTCCCTCGAACACACAAAAAACTTTCCGCAGCCAAAATTATTCACTATAATTAAGGCTGCGGACTCAGTAACAATATTCTAAGATTTTTACTTCAGACTGTTTTGATAATCAGCCATAAACTGCGCTAAGCCTTTATCCGTCAGCGGATGGACAATCATCTGCTCCAGCACTTTAGTAGGAATAGTTGCAATCTGACAACCAGTCAGCATAACCTTTTCTACGTGCTCCAGATTACGGATGCTGGCAGCAATTACTTCGGTAGTAATGCCATAAAGCTTAAAAGCTTTGACAATGTTTTCTACCAGCTGTACACCGTTTTCACCGATATCGTCCAAGCGTCCGATAAACGGGCTGACATAGCTGGCACCTGCGCGTGCAGCCAGCAAAGCCTGGGCCATGCTGAATACCAGCGTTACATTGGTTTTAATACCTTCCGCGCTCAGAATTTTTACTGCCTTCAGGCCTTCCGGGATGCAGGGAATTTTAATAACGATGTTATCCGCAATCTTTACAAGCTTGCGTGCTTCCTCTACCATGCCGTCACATTCGGTGCTGATAACCTCAGCGCTGACAGGACCGGCAACCAGCTTGGCAATTTCCGGGATAACCTCAGCCTGTGTACGGCCGCTTTTGGCAATCAAGCTCGGGTTGGTTGTAACACCATACACAACGCCCCAATCGACAAATTTGGCAATCTCCTCTACATTAGCAGTATCCATAAAAATCTTCATTTTTTTACTAACCCTCTTTGCAAATCAAATTCATATTTTTGGTTATTTATTATTATGCTTTATCGCGCGTCCTTACGGTCAATTTCCTTCTCCCTCGCCAGACGCGGGAGAAAGTATCAGAGGCGACGCGACGGCGACAATGGCGTACTACTTCGTACTCCTAGGAGCCGTCGCAAAGCTCGCCGCAAGCGGCATTAGCACGCCCAAACAGCTTCTCACTTCGCTTCACTCGTGACAAGCTGGTGCTTTGCGTCTATGATGCTTTATCGCGCGTCCTTACGGAAGTACGACTACCTTCTCAGCATGAGTCTGCGCCGGCAAGCTCATGGTCATCATGCTGCTCCAAACCAGCAGCTTATCACCTTTTTTAATCTTAGCGAAGTCTGCGCACGCATTTGCATCAATCGTCGCAATAACGTCATTATTGGTATTAAGTACGGTTACATAACTTCCATCCTTAGCAAGGCTTGCCTGTGCTACCTCAAAAAAACTTGCAGGCTCTTCGCTGTCTTCGATAACAATCGCCAGAGCATGGCTTTGCGGCGGCATGCTGCGAGTCATAGTTGCGGAATAATAAGCAGTAACCTTCTGGCCTTCCTTTAAAGCATAGGGCAGACGCAGCTTACCGCTGGCACCCTCCACAACGTAGGTATCATGGTCAACAATGGCTGCAACCATAATATTTCTGCTGCCCTCACCCTTAATAATGTACATGCCATTCTCTACAGCAACGATTTCGCCACGGGTAACATAGGTTCCCGGTGCGCGCATTACCTCAGGATTTGCCTGCACCTCGTCCAGGGGAGAGGATTGAGCCGCATCAGCGGCGAAAGCACTGCCGGCACCCAACAGCGCCATGCAGGAAAATACTAAAGCGATTTTTTTAAGTGATTTCATAATATATACCTCCAAGATATTGCTTTTGTTTATGTTTATAAGTATAGCATAAGATTATGGCAAAATCATGGCAGTTTTAATTAATTCTTTACTTGTTGCTGAAATATACAGCGATTTCCGTAACGGTAGCAGCAGCCTTCCACAGACAATCCTCATTGAAATCGAAGTGACTGTTGTGATGACCTGCCGCAATCTTAGTACCGTACATCATATACAAAGCACGGCCGCCGTGTTGCTGTACGCGCTCCATGAAGTAACCGCAGTCCTCGCTGCCACCCATGTCCACGTATTCAACAACCTCGTCATAGTGACATTTTTCCTCAATCAGCTCTGCTACCTCATGGCCCAGCTCCTTGTCAGCAAAGCAGGCAGGTGCCGCACCGGCCATGGTGATTTTTACCTTAACATCATACATAGCAGCGCAGGCATTAAGAATGCGCTTAGCCTCGGTAACCATGTATTCATCAATTTCGGTAGTAGCACCGCGTGTTTCCAGCTTAATAGCAGCGATATCAGGCACAACATTGCGTCCGGTGCCGGCGTTGAGTACGCCTACGTTGATACGGCTGGAGCCCTTGCTGTGACGGGGAATGGTATTCAGGGAAATCGCAGCCTGTGCCGCTGCCAGCAAAGCATTCTTTCCCTGCTCCGGAGCAGCGCCCGCGTGGGCAGATACACCAGTAAATTCCGCATCCAGCTTCGTAGTTGCCAGAAAACCATCAGTCATCGTTACCAAGCAGTTGTCGGCAGTAGCCTTGAAGCCAATATGACCGCCGAACAGGTAATCGACATCATCAACTACACCGGCATTCATCATAGCGAAGGCCCCGCGCACGCCCTCCTCTGCCGGTTGGAAAATCAATTTAATGGTGCCTGCCAAACGTGCTTTATTGGCAGCAAGCAGCTTTGCTGCCGACAGGCCGATGGTTACATGACCGTCATGACCGCAGGCGTGCATAGCCTTTTTATGTTCGGAAGCAAAGCCTTCCTTAGCCGGGCGATGCTCGTCGCAGCGCTCCTCTTCTACATCGTTGCAGTCCATATCAAAGCGGAAGGCAACTGTTTTGCCAGGCCTTCCAGTTTTCAGCGTTGCCACAATACCGGTCTTGCCGCCTGCCATCTTCTTTACCAGCTCCGGATCCGCACCTTCGTTGATTGCTCTTTGCATATAATCAGCCAGCTCTGCCTCGCTCGGCACGCCCATCATAGATTTTTCGTCAATAACGTCAGCGCCGAATTTAACATCATATCCAAGCTTTTTCAGCTCACCGATAATCATGCTTGCCGTACGGAATTCCGTCCAGCCGGTTTCCGGATGTCTATGCAAATCTCTGCGGCGTTCGACCATTTCATCTTTTAATTCTTCAGCCTGTTGCCAAATTGTTGCCATGTTTCTTACCCCCATTAAAAAAGTACAGTCTGCTCACTGTCTAAAGGCAGATAAACCTCACTCTTATCTTTTAAACGATTGTTATTATCCACCCACTGTCCGCATGGACATTGTATTACAGCGGTAGGCAGCGCCCAAGCCAAATGTTTGCCGCAATCAGGACAGATATATTCTACCTGCAGCCTGTCACGCTCTTTTTTCTTCATAAATAAAGCGCACCTCCTGCTTCTTATTGCGTTTTTTATTATAGCACATTTGTACCATTAAGAAAATGCTTTGACGGCAGTAAGTATTAAAAGTAAGTAAGTTAAGCAACTGCTTCATTTTATTTATCGCCGTCCTGCTCCTGGCGGTTCGTGTTTTTTCTGTGTCTTTCAGGTTTAACTTGTATTTATGTGCTATAATTAAGCTGATTCAATAACAGTCAGGAGGTTATATTATGACTAAGATAAAACAAATGCTTTGTGCTCTGCTTACCGTCTGCCTGCTGTTTATCGGCAGTACAAATGCCATGGCAGCACAGCCTGATGTGCCAAGCATCAGTGTCAGCGCCAACGCAACTATCGAGGTAGCACCGGATACTGCCGTTATCAGCTTTGATGTCAACGGCAAGGGACGTACCGCTGCCGAAGCAACAAGTGCATCTGCCGCCAAAATGGATAGCGTTAAGCATAATCTGCTTGGCTGCAATATTTTGGGTAATGATATTACAACAACAAGCTATACACTTTACCCCGATACCGATATCAAAGGTAAAATCACCGGTTATACCGCCAGCAACAGTGTGCGCATCAAGCTCAAGGATATCGGCAAGCTTGGTCCTGTAATTGATAAAATCAGTGCAGCCGGCGTTGATACAATCAATAATATTTCCTTCAGCGTCAGCAACAGAGAGCTTTACCGCAACAAACTGCTGGCTCAGGCTGTTGAAAACGCACGCCAGCAGGCTGCAGTTGTCGCCAATGCCGGCGGCCGCACACTAGGCAAGCTGCTGAGCGCCAATATCAGCAGCTACAGCGGCGGCATGGAGCGCTCCTATGGCAATATGAAGCTGATGGCTGCTGCCGACAGAGCTGCTGGCCCCGAAACAAGTATTGCTGCGCAGGAAATTACGATAAAAGCCAGCGTTGATACTGTTTTTGCTATGGAATAAATTGCTGCACGCTAAAAACTGCTGCCGCGCGTTACAGACGCAGGGCAGCAGTTTTTGCGTCAGAAGGCAAGCCTTCCGCATTAGCAATTTTATTTTTTCGGCAGCTTATATTCCTTCAGTGCCTGAAAAAGTTCTGCACTTCCGGGTGCATATTGAGCACACAGCTCCTTGAGCGCAGCAAAGTTTTTCAGCTCTACGCCCCACAAAAAGCAGTCAGCCTCATCATAGGCAGCAACAACGATAAACTTTTTGGCGTCCAGCGGTGTTTTGCCCAAATCATCCGTCAGCATAATATAATCCGTGCCAAAATCCATACCGTACACCGTAATATTTTCTTCCGGAGTAGAATCCTCCCAAAATCCCAACTTATCAAAATCAGCAGCAGTAAGCATAATACACCTCGTTTTCATATAATCTAGCCTTAATATAACACGTTGCGCTGTCATTTGCAACTTTAGCTGATAACATAATGCAACTTATATTTATGCCGCTGACTCAGCTTCTTATTCAGCCAAAATATGGTTTACTATTTTTTATTATCAGTTAACAATATAAAGATAATTAAAGAGCAAATTTTGTAAATAAAATTCATTTTTTTTTATAAAAATAGTGCCCTATCCTACCCAAAATCGCCATTTGGTGTAGGGACATTCAGGTATAAATATGTCATAATATATTTGAAGGACGAAGCAACGGCTCGCGTTCATACAGAGGATGATAAAATATGCTATTGTTTAACAGCATCTGGAGGTGTTATTATGGCAAGCTTAACTGTAAATCCTGACTACAAACTTATCGGCAACAATATCAAACAGATGCGTACCAAATCGCAGGTATCGCAGCAAAACCTTGCAAAAGCGATTAATATTTCCCAAACCCACATGAGTAATCTGGAAAACGGTAAAACAGGCGTAAGCCTGGCAATTGCCATCCGTATATCCCAACATCTTAAATGCAGCCTGGATGAGCTGATTTTCGGCACTGATAAAAAGTCTTACCCGGCAGCAGGCAAGCCATTGAGCGACCACACTGTTGATGAATTCAACCAGCTTTTGAAGCGCTCTCTGGCAGAAATGATGTTTCAATGCCTGCAGCACCCGGAAGGCAAACTGGCAAAATAAGAAAGCAGCTTTACTGCACTTCTAAGCTGAATTTTTTCAAAAATCACTTTAAAAGTCTTTACTAAATAAGAAAAAACAGTTATGATTATATATAAGGCTTTTAAGCTATCTATAATTGGAGGTAATGTAAATGAAAAAATTAGTGTTAGTCTTAACTATGCTGCTTGCTTTTGCCTGCAGCAGTCTAGCCTTTGCTGCTGACGGCGGCGATTTGAACAAGGAGCAGAAAACCGCTGAAAAGATGATGACCTCTCTCGATGTGGATGCTGCTGCCGGCTATGCTGCTCTTGCTCCCACACTGAGCGCTGACCTTAACAAAGCTCTGGGCGAGAAAAACTTTGCTGCTATCCAAAGCCAGGTAAAAAAACAATTCGGTTCTTTGAAAGAAACCAAATTCCATAGCTTTGAGCGTTTTGACCAAGGCGACAGAGTAACCTATATTGCAGCCTTCTCTAAAGAAAACGTTGTTATCATGACCTTCATGTTTGGCAAGGATGCCAAACTGCAAAACTTCAGCTTCTCTCCGTACAAAGCTCCGGAAAAAGCTCCTGCTGAAAAGAAATAATTCTCTTTGAACTGCATCCTGCCAAAGTGTGGGATGCAGTTTTTTTATTGCTTATAACCAACCTTTCGCTTATAATTAAATTATCCAAAATTTTTTAGGGAGTAGGTATATATTTATGGAAAGAGAAAGCTTTTCCTCACGCCTTGGCTTTATTTTAATATCTGCCGGCTGTGCTATCGGCTTAGGCAATGTCTGGCGTTTCCCGTTTATTACGGGCTTATACGGAGGTGCCTCCTTCGTTTTAATTTATCTTTGTTTTTTGCTGCTTTTGGGCCTGCCCATCATGGTAGCGGAATTCGCTGTCGGCCGTGCGAGTGTACGCAGCGCGGCAAAATCATTCGACGTACTGGAGCCTGCAGGCACCAAGTGGCATCTTTATAAATACGGTGCTATTGCCGGCAATGTTCTCCTGATGATGTTCTACACCACTGTTTCCGGCTGGATGCTGTATTATTTCTACAAAATGGCTGTCGGCGGCTTCGTGGGACTGGACGCAAAAGGTGTCGGCAACGTGTTCGGCAATCTGCTGAGCGACCCTGTAACCATGGCAGGCAATATGATTATCATCGTTCTCTCCTGCTTCGGTGTCTGCTATATGGGCGTAAAGGCCGGCGTTGAGCGCATCACCAAAAATATGATGGCATGCCTGCTGCTGCTCATGCTGATTTTGGCAGTAAACTCCATTACTCTGCCCAACAGTGCTGCAGGCCTTAAATATTATCTCTATCCTGACTTCAACAGAGTTCTGGAGCACGGTATTCGTGAGGTAGTCTTCGCTGCTATGGGACAGGCTTTCTTTACGCTGAGCCTTGGCATCGGCGCACTGGCTATCTTCGGCAGCTACATCGGCAAGGAACAGCGCCTAACGGGTGAAGCAATGTGGATTATGGCACTGGATACCTTTGTAGCAATTGTTTCCGGCCTGATTATCTTCCCGGCCTGCTTCAGCTTCGGCATCAATCCTGACAGCGGTCCGAACCTGCTGTTCATCACCCTCCCCAATGTGTTCAACGCTATGAGCGGCGGCCGTATCTGGGGTACTCTGTTCTTCCTATTCATGCTTTTCGCAGCCATGTCTACAGTAATCGCTGTATTCGAAAACATTACCTCCTGCATCTGCGATTTAACCGGTTGGGAGCGCAAAAAAACTATTCGCTTTAACATTATTGCGATTATCCTGCTTTCCCTGCCCTGCGTGCTGGGTTTCAACCTGTGGGGCCACATTCAGCCTTTGGGCAAAGGCACCTGCATTCTTGACCTCGAAGACTTCCTTGTCAGCAACAATTTGCTGCCCTTAGGCAGTCTGATTTACCTCAGCTTCTGCACCAGCCGTTACGGTTGGGGCTGGAATAACTTTATTGCAGAGGCAGATACCGGTAAGGGTATCCCCTTCCCCAAATGGATTCGCTTCTATGCTACCTACATTCTGCCGCTGATAGTGCTGTATATCTTCTTCAACGGATACTATGCTATGTTCGTAAAATAAGCTTGCGTTGACAGTTTACGTCAGTGCATTTATAATTATTATATAAATATAAGAACAAAAAGAGGTAAGACTAATATGAGTAAAATTATCCTGACCGGCGACCGTCCTACCGGACGTCTGCATGTAGGCCACTATGTAGGCTCTCTGCGCCAGCGTGTACAGCTGCAAAATTCTGGTGCATATGATAAAGTATATATCATGATTGCTGATGCCCAGGCGCTTACAGACAACGCTGAGCATCCGGAAAAGGTGCGTAAGAACATCATCGAGGTAGCGCTAGATTATCTGGCATGCGGCCTTGATCCTTCTAAATCTACCCTTTTCATTCAATCCATGGTACCGCAGCTTACCGAGCTGACCTTCTACTATATGAACCTGGTAACTGTATCCCGTCTGCAGCGTAACCCGACCGTCAAGAACGAAATCAAAATGCGTAACTTCGAAGCAAGTATTCCTACCGGCTTCTTCTGCTATCCTATCAGCCAGGCTGCAGATATCACCGCTTTCCGCGCTACTGTAGTCCCTGTAGGCGAGGACCAGCTGCCGATGCTGGAGCAATGCAAGGAAATCGTGCACAAGTTCAATTCCGTTTACGGCGAAACACTGGTTGACCCGGACATCATGCTGCCGCAAAACGACGCCTGCCTGCGTCTGCCCGGCATTGACGGCAAAGCCAAGATGAGTAAATCCTTGGGCAACTGCATTTATCTTTCCGATGAACCGGAGGATATCAAAAAGAAAGTTATGTCCATGTACACCGATCCTGACCATGTACGCGTAGAGGATCCCGGTAATATTGAAGGCAACACTGTTTTCACCTATCTGGATGCCTTCAGCACCGAAGAGCACTTTGCCAAATTCCTGCCGGACTACGCTAACCTGGACGAGCTGAAGGCTCACTACAAACGCGGTGGCCTGGGTGACGTAAAGGTTAAGAAGTTCCTCAACAACGTGCTGCAGGACGTTCTGGAGCCCATCCGTGAGCGCCGTCACTATTGGGAGCAACGCATCCCTGAGGTTTACGAAATTCTGCGTGCAGGCAGCAAAGAAGCTGAAGCAGCCGCTGCTGCAACACTGCATGACGTACGCAAGGCAATGCGCATCAACTACTTTGATGACGAAGCTCTGATGAACCAGCCCTACGAAAAACAACACTAAGCAACAAATTGCAATCCCCTCTTCCTGTTAGGGAAGAGGGGATTTTTTGTGCGCTGTGAAGCACGTAAAGCTACCTACAAGCAAAATAAAAGACCTACGGTATTTCTACCGTAGGCCAATATTGTAATGTTATTCCTGATTCCTTACATGCAGCTGTGCCAGCGCCTGCTTAGCAGCATGCTGCTCCGAATCTTTTTTAGTGCGACCGCTGCCCTCGCCGATAACAGTATTACCCAACATTACCTGAGAGGTAAATACCTTATTGTGCTCCGGACCGGTGCTGCCTAAAAGAACATAATGGATATCTGCATCGCCGTCACGCTGCAGATACTCCTGCAAACGTGTCTTGTAATCATTAAAGATACCATGGCGACAGATGAAATCTATTTCCGACTGCATCATACCCAGCAGGTAGGTCTGTACGACCTCAAAGCCCTGATCCAGGTAGATGGCCCCCAAAACAGATTCAAAAGCATCAGCCAGAATGGAGGGGCGCTCGCGTCCTCCGCTCAGCTCCTCGCCCTTACCCAGCTGCAGATAATCACCCAGATGAATCTTTTTGGCATATTCATACAGAGAGCCTTCGCAAACCAGATAAGCACGTAGCTTGGTGAGCTGTCCTTCAGCCAAATCAGGAAAGTTCTTATACATGTAGGTGCTCACGATAACGCTGAGCACGGAATCACCCAAAAACTCAATCCGCTCATTATGATGCGGTTTAGGATACTGCTTAGCTTCATGGGCATAAGATGTATGGGTCAGAGCCATATCAAGAAGCTCTAAATCATGCATATGGATACCCAGCCCCTGACAGAAGCTCTGCAGCTGCTGTGTACGTTTTTCCTGCATTTTAATCAATCCTGCTTATTAATCAACGTATTTTTTGAATACGATAGAAGCATTGTGACCGCCAAAGCCCAGGTTGTCGCTCAGTGCAACATTAACAACTCTCTTACGAGCTTCGTTCGGTACATAATCCAGATCCAGCGGACCTTCCGGATCATCCAGATCCTTATCCTTGTAGTTGATGGTCGGCGGAATGATATCGTTTTCGATAGTCATAACGGTAGCAATAGCTTCTACACCGCCGGCAGCGCCCAGCAGATGGCCAATCATGGATTTGTTGGAGCTGATGCACAGTTCGTAAGCATGCTCGCCAAATACCTTCTTGAAGGCAATGGTTTCGCCCAGGTCATTACGATGGGTGGAAGTACCATGAGCATTGATGTAGTCAACCTCTTCCGGTTTTACGCCAGCGTCAGCAACTGCTGCAGCGATGCAGGCAGCCGGAGTTTCGCCAGTCGGGTCCGGAGCGGTGATATGATATGCGTCGCAGTTCATAGCAAAGCCTGCCAGCTCAGCATAGATGTGTGCGCCACGGGCTTTAGCATGCTCCAGCTCTTCAAGAACCAGAACGCCTGCACCTTCACCCATTACAAAGCCATCACGCTTTTTGTCAAACGGGCAGGAAGCTGCTTCAGGGTTTTCGTTGTTGGTAGACAGAGCCTTCATGTTAGCAAAGCCTGCGATAGCAATCGGAGAAACTGCTGCTTCGGTGCCGCCTGCCAGCATTACGTCAGCATCACCGTATTGAATGGTGCGCAGAGCGTCGCCGATGCAGTTGGTGCCGGTAGCACATGCAGTTACGATAGCGGTGTTAGGACCTTTCAGACCGGTTGCAATAGCAATCTGCCCTGCAGACATGTTCGGGATTTCCATCGGAATGAAGAACGGGCTAATTTTGGACGGGCCTTTGGAACCCAACTTCAGGGATTGCTCCAGGAAGGTGTGGATGCCGCCGATACCGCTGCCAACGCAAACGCCGCAACGCAGAGGATTTTCCTTGCTCATATCCAGCTTAGCATCTTCGATAGCCAGCTTAGCAGCAGCAACTGCAAAGTGGGTTACACGGTCCATACGCTTGCCTTCTTTTTTATCAATGAAAGCAGTGTAATCAAAATCCTTAACCTCACCGGCAATCTTTACTGTGAAATCAGTAGTATCAAACTGAGTGATAGGGCCGATACCAGATTTACCGGCAACCAGGTTATTCCAGAAGGTATCCTTGCCGATACCGATAGGAGTTACAGGGCCAACGCCAGTTACTACAACTCTTCTTTTACTCAAAATAGTTCACCTCGTAATCAAATTTTTGAAATTTCATCCTTTATGCGCCTGAAGATTTCTTTTACAGGCAGAATTTCCTTGATTTTCCACATATTGGCACCGGTGAAAACAAGACCGGTTTCTACGTCACCCTGCTGTGCACGTGTCAGCGCTCTGATAATACAGAAGCTGTGTGTGCAGTGCTTTAAGCACAAATCGCAGGTGGTGGGTTTAGGAGCTTTATTATCTAAAGATAACTGTGCAAACGGATTGCGGATAGCGCGTCCCTTATAGCCTACAGGGCTGTCAATCTGCACAACATCTTCTTTAGTCATTTTAAGATAGAATTCTTTTAAAGCAGGTGCGCCGTTGGATTCCTCACTGGCAGCGAATCTGCTGCCCATCTGCACACCGCTTGCGCCCAGCTTCAGAAGCTCGGCAACATCACTGCCACAGACAGCGCCGCCGGCAGCAATAACAGGTATATTAACGGATTTAACAATCTCCGGAAGTATCTCTTTAATAGATTGCTGGGTTCCCAGGTGACCGCCTGCTTCGGTGCCTTCGACAACGATAGCAGAAGCTCCCAGCTTCTCAGAAATCTTAGCCAGTTTTACAGAAGAAACAATTGGTACTACTTCGACACCATATTTACGTCCGACGGCAAAAATATCTCTTGAAAAACCGGCGCCGGCTACGATTAAATCTATTTTCTCTTGTGCAGCGGTAGTTATCAGACCTAAAAACTCTCTTGCCGCAAACATTGCATTAATACCGATAATGCCCTTGCCGCCGGTAAGTTTTCTTGCCAGACGTATTTCTGTACGCAGTTCGTCAAAGCTCATGCCGGACGCTGCGATAAGTCCTATACCGCCTTCTTTAGCTACAGCAGCTGCCAAACGGGCTGTAGACAGCCTGATAGCCATGCCTCCTTGTACAATCGGTACTTCAGCAACAAGCTTACCGATTTTCAGCACTGGTAGTTTCAACAAATATCCCCCATTTCAGGACTAAAGTAGAGTAGCTTGTGTCCGGGAACCCTCAAGGGGTTCCCTAAACATAAGCAGGTAAAGCATTATTTTTCTTCATCCAGCAGTTTAACAGCGTCAGCTACAGTGCGGATTTTTTCAGCTTTTTCATCAGGGATTTCAACACCGAATTCCTCTTCGAAAGCCATGATCAGCTCAACGATATCGAGGGAGTCAGCGCCGAGATCATCGATGAAAGCGGATTCCATCTTTACTTCGTCAGCGTCAACGCTCAGTTGTTCAACAGTGATGTCTCTTACTTTTTCGAAAGTGCTCATTACGATTCACCTCCTTCCAATAGGTAAAGTTGCAGGTCTCCCAAATGGGCCCCCTATTACATTACCATACCACCGTCAACATGTAAAGTCTGTCCGGTAATATAATTGGCGTCATCGCTCACAAGGAAGACAACAGCCTTGGCAATATCAGTAGTTTCACCCAGTTTGTGTAAGGGTATAGAAGTCAGCATACCTTCAACAACTTTGTCGGAAAGTACACTGGTCATATCAGTTTTAATAAATCCGGGAGCAACAGCGTTCACGTTAATGCCGCGAGCAGCTACTTCCTTAGCTACGGATTTTGTAAAACCGATTACGCCGGCCTTAGCAGCAGCGTAGTTAGCCTGGCCAGCATTGCCCATCAGACCAACAACAGAGCTGATGCTGACAATTTTGCCGGCTTTTTGTTTCATCATGTATTTGACAGCGGCCTTGGTGCAGTTGAACACACCCTTCAGGTTAGTGGTCAGAACTGCGTCCCAATCCTCTTCTTTCATACGCATCAGCAGACCATCACGGGTAATGCCTGCGTTGTTTACGAGGATATCAATGCGGCCGAATTCTTTAACAACTTCATCTACCATAGCAGTAGCAGCTTCGTTGGAGGAAATGTCTGCCTGCACTACGAAAGCCTTGCGGCCCATAGCTTCGATTTCTGCAGCAACCTCTTTAGCAGCAGCTTCACTGCCTGCGTAGTTTACAACAACGTCAGCACCTTCTGCAGCGAGAGCCAGTGCGATTGCACGGCCAATACCGCGGGAAGCGCCGGTTACGAGAGCTTTTTTACCTTCTAACTTCATTGCAAGTTCTCCTTATCCTTCAATTCATCATCTGTCATTTAGTCTTCACAAATACATACTGCATGTACGTTTATGGGAATTGCGAAGCTGACAGTTTAGCTTGGTGAATTATTTATTCAGCTCAGCTAAGGTTTTTTCCAGGCTGGCAGCGTCTTCAACGTTGAGAGCCATCATGCCTTTAGCAATCTTCTTGGTGAAGCCGGTCAGAACCTTGCCCGGGCCAACCTCAACAAAAATGTCTACGCCGCCTGCAACCATGTTGCGTACGCTGGTTTCCCAGAGAACAGGCATAGCAGCTTGCTTAACGAGCAGCTTTTTGATTTCCTCGCCGCTGGTAACCTCCTGAGCGGTTACGTTAGCAACAACAGGAACGGTAATATCTTTGATTTCAATCGGAGCCAGAACCTCAGCCAGGCGGGCTGCAGCAGGCTGCATCAGAGTGCTGTGGAAAGGAGCACTTACGGGCAGCAGCACAGCGCGTTTTGCACCGGCAGCCTTCAGAGCTTCGATAGCTTTATTTACAGGATTAACTGCGCCTGCGATAACAACCTGACCGGGGCAGTTGAAGTTTACTGCTTGAACTGCTTCGCCGGATTCAGCTTCTACGCTGCGGCAGATTTCTACGATTTTGTCGCTGTCCAGGCCAAGAATAGCAGCCATGCTGCCTTCGCCTACAGGAACAGCCTCTTGCATGAACTGGCCGCGTTTGTTAACGATGCGTACAGCGTCAGCAAATTTCAGAGCGCCGGTGTTCACCAGTGCGCTGTATTCGCCCAGGCTGTGACCTGCAGCGATATCGCAGCTTACGCCATGCTCCTTCAGAACTGCTGCACAAGCAGTGCTGGCGGTCAAAATAGCAGGTTGGGTGTTAGCGGTCAGCTTCAGGTCTTCAGCAGGACCTTCGAAGCACATTTTGCTGATGGAATAGCCAAGAGCGTCATCAGCCTCTTCAAAAATCTGTTTTACAACAGGATATTCATCATAAAAAGCTTTGCACATGCCAACGGTCTGAGAACCTTGGCCGGGGAATACGAATGCGATTTTACTCATCGTGTAAATTACCTCTCTTTCGATAATAATTAACTTTCGATAATAATCAAATACTACCAAGACAAACGAAAAGGGTTTAGATACGAGTAATGGCGACGACGGTGTACTACTGCTACTCCTAGGAGCCATTACGAAGTAGATGGGCCCTTATCGTTTGGATTATTTACTCCATTTGAGGACAATAGCTGCCCAGGTCAGACCTGCGCCAAAGCCGTCAAGAATAATATTATCGCCTTTTTTCAGTGCGCCGGCCTTTTGAGCCTCGCACAGAGCGATAGGAATAGATGCAGCGGAGGTATTGGCGTATTTGTCTACGTTTACCCAAACCTTATCCATCGGCATCTTCAGACGCTTAGCAGCGGAGGTGATGATGCGGTAGTTAGCCTGATGCGGGAACAGCATATCCAGCTCTTCCGGCTTCATATTCGCCTTAGCAAGAGCACGCTTTGCAGTCTTGCCCATAATCTGGATAGCGAATTTGAAAACCTCCTGACCGTTCATATGAATGGTGTGATCTTTTGCAGCAACGGTTTCTTCGCTTGCCGGATTACGGCTGCCGCCTGCCGGTTGCAGCAGGAACTTGCCGCCGTTGCCGTCGGCACCCATATCAATGCCCAGTACACCGTAGCCTTCTTCAACCTCGCCAACTACAGCAGCACCGGCGCCATCACCGAAGAGAACGCAGGTGTTACGATCGGTCCAGTTCATAATACGGCTCAAAGTTTCCGCACCGATAATCAGAATCTTGTTATACAGACCGCTCTTAACCATCTGGCTTGCTACAGCAAGGCTGTAAACAAAACCGCTGCAGCCTGCAGCCAGGTCAAACGCAGCTGCGTTTTTAGCACCCAGACGAGCCTGTACCAGGCAGGCAGTGGACGGGAAAATATAGTCGGAGGAAGCAGTGCCTACAATAACGAGATCCAGCTCTTCCGGAGCAACGCCGGCGTCCTTCAGTGCTTCTACAGCAGCATTGTACGCCAAATCGGAGGTTGCTTCTTCCGGAGCAGCGATGTGACGCTGCTTGATGCCGGTGCGCTCAGTAATCCATTCGTCACTGGTCTCAACAATTTTCTCCATGTCTGTATTAGTGATAATCTTCTCAGGAACATAATGTCCTAAACCTAAAATACCAACAGCTCTTGTCATTTATCTAATTCCTCATTTCTTTTGATTCCGCAATCTTATCTTTGATGATACTTACAACATCCTGCTCTGCAAAGTCCATAGCTACATGAATAGCATTGGTAATTGCCTTGGCCTTGGAGCTGCCGTGGCAGATAATAAAAGGCGCGCGGATGCCTAACAGCAAAGCTCCGCCGTATTCGGCAGGATCAAGACGTTTCTTCAGTCCCTTCAGTGCAGGCTTGATTAACAGTCCGCCCAGCTTTGCCAGAATGCCGCCGTTCATAATCGCTTCCTTGATCAGCGTCATAATAGCCTTCGCCAGACCTTCACCGAACTTCAGCACAACATTGCCGACGAAACCGTCGCAGACAACTACATCTACCGTGCCTTTGTTGATGTCACGTCCTTCAACATTGCCGATAAAGTTTATCGTCCGAGTATCCTTTAAAAGCGGGTAGGTTGCCAGTGCTTGTTCGTTACCTTTAGTTTCTTCTTCACCGATGTTCAAAAGTCCTACCTTCGGCTGAGAAATTTTTAAAATTTTTTCTGCGTACACCGTACCCATGATAGCACTCTGTACCATATGCTCAGGCTTGGCATCTACCTTGGCGCCGCTGTCAAGCACAACAGTAGTCCCCTTCAGGCTAGGAATCGGCGTTGCAATAGCAGGTCGTTCCACGCCCCTGATGCGGCCTACGCAAAAAAGCGCTGAGGCAACGGCAGCACCGGTGCTGCCGGAGGAAACAAGGGCATCACATTCCTTGTTTCTCAGCAATCCTGCCGCAACTACGATAGAAGCGTCCTTTTTGGACTTAACTGCAATCGCAGGATGCTCGTCCATCGCAATTACCTCGCTGGCATGATGAATAGTAATCTTCGGATTTTTATCCGCACCGTATTTTACCAGCAGCTCACGGATTATTTTTTCATCGCCAACCAAAACAGTTTCACAGCCATACTCTATAACAGCGTTGACTGCACCTAAAACAAGCTCTTTGGGACCATAATCGGTACCCATAACATCTACGGCGATTTTCATGCTTCCTGCTCCCCCTCATGCTTAGTTCTGTTATCCAAAGAAACAATAATGAACTTAGCGCGAAAAACCTCTTCGTTATTGTTTTTCACGGAAACAAAAATATAATATTTATCCATGCGGCGGTGCGTAACCACTGCACGGGCTACAAGCACAGCTCCTGCATTGACAGGCAGCTTATACTTGACATTACCTACAGCAGTCAGCGCATATTCCGCATCTACAACGGCCAGAGCCAAAGTATTGGCCATGGCAAACATATAATAACCGCGTGCGATTCCGGTACGTTCAAGCACCATATCCGGTGTAATCTTCAGCGTTGAGATGCCGATTTTATTCAGCTCCAGATCCAGCAGCTCGCCCACGATATCTTTTTTATCAATGGCACGCAGCTTGGTCTGAGCTTCCTCTGCCATAGTACGAGTTCTGGCACGCAGCTCAGGAATTCCCAGAGCAACACGGTCCAGACGAATTGTCTGTACGCTGACATCCAGCATTTTTGCCAGTTGCTCATCAGTGCTGAAGGGATTATCCCTAAGCAGCTTCTTCAAGCTTCTGTGACGTATTAATTTTTTAGAAGAAGTCATTACCTCACCTGCTTTTTAGTACCAGCTCATAATATCTGTTTTTATTATAAGAGCATCGCAGGTTTTTGGCAAGGGCTTTTTAGCAAAAAATTTGTGATATCCCTTACATTTCGCCAATTTCTTTAATTACATAATTAACTATCCGTGAAATCGGAGATCCTACCGTACCATGTAAAAAGCCTCCGGAAAAAATTCCGAAGGCCTTATAAACAGCTTAAAATTATTCAGCTTTAGCAATGACTTGTTTGCCATTGTAGTAACCGCATTCAGGGCAAACGCGATGCGGCATTTTCATTTCATGACATTGCGGGCATTCAACCATGCCAGGAACGCTCAGTTTCCAGTTAGCACGACGTCTGTCACGACGGGCTTTGGACATTTTTCTCTTAGGTACTGCCATTTCTCAATACACCTCCTCAGTGCTATGAAGTGAATTTAATTTTTGATGAATTGCTTTAATGCCGCCAGCCTCGGATCTACAGTGGACCTGTCGCATCCGCAGTCACCATCATTAAGATCAGCGCCACAAACGGGACAAAGTCCCCGGCAGTCTGGCTTACACAGAGCCTGCATGGGCTCTGCAAGCAGCAGCCCTTCACGAAGCGGTTCCGTTATATCAATAACGTCCGAATCGTAGACAAAAGCATCATTTTCAATATGTTCAGCACTTGCCGGATAAAACTTCTCGACAACTTCTGCCCTGGCTACACCTGTAAAATCCTTCAGGCAACGTCCGCAGGTACGTTGTACCTTAGCAGTCATTACAGCCTGCAGTAATAATACATCACCAGCATTGCTCATAGTGCCTTCCAAATTTACTGTACCGTCAATAACAAGCTCTTCAGGTGTTATTTCCAGTTCAGCAGGCGAAAGCTCATAAGCAAGAGTCTTTTCACCGACTAGTCTTGTCTTGATTTCTGCGACATTTATTTTAATCATATTTCACCAATCGTTACAATTATAGCGGTATTACCGCTCTTTGTCAAGTAAAAATGCTTTGTACGGATAAAAACTGTTATCAGTTACTATAACATCATGCAAATGCCTACAGCTTAATGATTCTGCGGCAGATGTTATATGTATCGCGGGCAATAACCAGTTCCTCGTTTGTCGGGATAACAAAAATTTTTACACGCGCACGGCGTACGCTGATTTCGCGCTCTTTGCCGCGTACCTGGTTGAGGTCCGGATCAATGCGCGTACCGAGATATTCCAGGCCGTTGCAGATTTTATCACGCATAAAGGGAGAGTTCTCGCCCAGGCCTGCGGTAAAGACAATAGCATCTACACCGCCCATTGCCGCTACATAACCGCCGATATATTTTTTTACCTTGTAGGCAAAAACATCGATTGCCAGCTGGCTGCGATCATCGCCGCGGTTAGCAGCGCTTTCCAGATCGCGGAAATCGCTGGACAAGCCGCTGATACCGAGAATACCGCTGCGGCGGTTCAGGTAATCATCAATCTGCTGCGCATTCATATTTTCCTTTTCCATCAGGAACGGAATAATTGCCGGGTCAATCTCGCCGCTGCGTGTGCCCATAATCAGTCCCTCAAGCGGTGTATAGCCCATGCTCGTATCAATAGATTTGCCGTATTTGATTGCCGCGATGCTGGCACCGTTGCCCAAATGGCAGCTGATGATACGCAAATCATTCATATGCTCCTGCATCAGCTCCGCAGCACGCAGAGCCACATATTTATGTGAAGTGCCGTGGAAGCCGTAACGGCGTACACCGTATTTTACATACATTTCATAGGGCAGGCCGTAAAGATATGCAACCTTCGGCATCGTCTGATGAAAGGCCGTATCAAAAACAGCCACCTGCGGTGTACCGCGCATAATTTCCATGCAGGCATTAATGCCGTACAGGTTAGGCGGATTATGCAGAGGCGCAATCTCACAGCAGGCCTCGATACCGCGCAGTACGTCACTGGTAATCAGCACGCTGTCGGTAAAGCGCTCGCCGCCATGCACAACGCGGTGACCTACGGCATCAATCTCGGACATATCCTTGATAACGCCGTATTCCTTGCTGGTCAGCGCCTTAATCGCCAGACGGATACCAACCTTATGGTCAGGAATTTCCTCTTTTAAATCAATTGTATATTTGCCAGCCGGCGTATGCTTCAGTGTGGAACCTTCCATACCGATGCGTTCAATCAGGCCTTTGGCCATGACACGCTCGCCTTCCATGTTTATCAGCTGATATTTGATGGAGGAGCTGCCACAATTTACTACGAAAACAATCACAATAAGCCTCCCGGTCAACGCCAAAATTAAATCGAGTCTTAAATCCCAATACACTATTAGTATACACTATTTGCGGCCAATTGAACAGAAATATTTTCTCAATTCCCAGCCTATGTTATAATATTCACAGAGATAAAATCATGCGAGGTAAAAAATATGCAGGCAACAGGCATCATTGCCGAATATAATCCCTTTCACAACGGTCATCTATATCATATACAGGAAACTAAGCGCCTGACGCAGCAACCGGTCATTGTCGTCATGAGCGGAAGCTTTATGCAGCGCGGCGAGCCTGCCGTTTTAAGCAAATGGCAGCGCGCCTCCTGCGCGGTACAGGGCGGTGCCGATTTGGTGCTGGAGCACCCTTGTGTCTTTACACTGCGCAGTGCCGAATTCTTTGCCAAAGGCGCTGTGCAGCTTTTAGCAGCCACAGGCTGCGTCAATACCCTTGCCTGCGGCACGGAGCATCCGCAAAGCGATTTCGAGGCAGCAGCAAGCCTTGCCTGCAGCGCTGAAGCGCAAGCAAGACTGCGTGAGCTGCTGCAAAACGGTTTAAGCTATGCGCAGGCCTGGGAAAAAATTTTAGGCGCGAATACAGCCTTCCGCTCTCCCAATGACATTTTGGCCTTGGAATACACCAAGGCACTGCTGCAAACTGCCGCAGACATTCAACCACTTTATCTGCAGCGCACGGACGAGGGTTACAACTCCACCACTATCGGCAGCAGTATAGCTAGCGCCAGCGCCATCCGCCGGGCAATAGCGGACGGTGACGGCAGCTGGCAGCAGGCTGTGCCGGACTATATGCATGCAGCTCTTGCGGCCGGAGGTTATAATGCACAGCTTTTGTGGCAGCTGCTGAAATATCGCCTGCGTCTGCTCACGCCACAGCAGCTGGCGGAGCGCTGCGAAGCCAGCGAAGGTATCGAAAACCTGCTCAGCAAAGCTGCTGACTGCACAAGCCTGCAGTCAGCGCTCGCTGCCTGCAGCAGCAAGCGCTACACCGCTAGCCGTATTCGCCGTCTGCTGCTGCAAATACTTTTGGACCTTCCGAAAGCAGTCTGGCAGCAGCAAGCCCCGGCCTATCTGCGCGTGTTGGCCTTCAACAACATTGGCCGTCAGCTGCTGCACCGAATGAAAACAAGCGCTCAATTGCCAATCATCAATAAGCTTGGCAAAAACGCCCTGTGCAATGACAGCGTCGCCTATCGGACGCAACTGTCAGCAGAAGTAACCGCTACCGACCTGTGGTCCCTGCTGCAGAAAGATGCAGCACTCAACCGCAGCGGCAATGACTTTTATCAGTCCCCTGTCTATGTCCGCAGCAAAATATAATATAGGCTTCCACCGTCGAAATCTATTGTGAAAGCAAACAAAAAAAGCTGTAACGCAAGCGCATTTGCATAACGCTAGTTGTTACAGCTTTTATATTGCTCTTATTCTTCCTCAGGAACTTCCTGTTCCGGAGCCTCCTCAGCAACTGCCGGAAGCTTAAGGTTCTGCATCTCATTTTCTACGTTTACTTTGTTTTCTTCCAAGCCTTTCAAAGCACTGGACAGATTACCGCTCAAATATGCCAGCATATCCTCTGCATATTGCAGGGAATCCTGTTTTACCTGCAAAGCATAATCATCGGCAGCAGTCTTGGTTTCCTCCTGATAGCGCAGCGCATTGGCTTTGATATCTTCCGCCGCAGCATTGGCCTGCTTAACAATTTCCTCCTGCTGCACCTTAGCATCAGCCTCAGCCTGAGCAACACTGACAATGCGCTCAGCCTCATCCTTGGCCTGCTGCACTATACGGTCAGCATCGGCATAAGCCTTGTTGACAATATTCTTCTGCTCCTCCAATACCTGGTTAGCGCTTTTGATTTCGCGCGGAATTGCTTCCTTAAGGTCGTCGATAATATTCAGCAGATCATTTTCATCAACCATAATCTTATCTACCAGAGGAACACGTCTTGCCTCGGATATCAAATTAAGAAATTGCTCAAAAAGTCCATCAAGTGCTACATTAGTTTTGTTGCGTTCAATCATGATATCAACCCCTCTAAAATCTATTCAAACTTTTTGTAAACATGCTTGCGTACGCGTTCTTCAATACATTCAGGTACCAAATCCTTCAGCTGACCGCCAAAGGTTGCCAGCTCGCGCACACCGGAGGAGCTGACGAAGGAATATTTGGCATTGGTCATAATAAAAACCGTTTCCAGATCATTATCGATTTTTTTCAAAAGCAACGCTCTTTGGAATTCATATTCGAAATCGGTAAAAGCACGCAAGCCTCTGACGATAAAAGGAGCCTCTTCCTTTTTGCAGAATTCGTTCAGCAATCCGGAAAAACAGGTTACTCTTACATTGGGAATATGCTTGGTTGCTTCCTTAAGCATTTCCACACGTTCTTCCATGGAAAACATGGCCTTATCCTTACCGGGATTATGAAAAACGCTGATAATCAGCTCATCAAACATCGCACTTGCTCTTTCAAAAATATCAATATGACCCTTGGTAACAGGATCAAAGCTTCCTGGACAAACTGCTCTGCGCATAGCCAGACCTCCTAATCTATCCTTAATCAAAAAATGACCAAAGAAATTCCTATATTATATCTTGTCTTTTATTCGACATAAAAGGCGAGAATCCTTTTTATTCTCCAAAATACTATATATTATAACATATTATAACAAATAAAATCCACTATTGTTTCACCGTAACGGCTGCTGCGTACCAGCTCACAGCCTGCCGGCAGCTCCGGCAGTGCGTTATGCGCGCTGCGCTCCACAACCAGATAACCGCCCGGACGCAAAAATGACTTTCTGCCCAAAAGCGCAATTATCTGTTCTATCCAGCCCTTATTGTACGGAGGGTCGCAAAAGGCAAAGTCAAACAGCTCCCCTGCTGCCGCAAGTCTTTCGGCTACCGCCGGAGCACTTCCCTGCAGCACCCTGCAATCAGACTCCGCACGGCACTTGGCAATATTACTTCGCACCAGGCGCAGCGATTCCTTGCTTGCGTCGATAAACGTAACAGCTACAGCACCACGGCTCCAGCTTTCCAGCCCCAGGTTACCTGTACCTGCAAAAAGGTCCAGCACCTCAGCGCCGATAATTTTACTGCCTATAATATTAAAAACGGATTCCTTAACCCTGTCCGCAGTCGGCCGTACGTCATATGTTTTCGGTACAGTCAGCTGCAGGCCGCGGGCCTTGCCGGTAATTATTCTCATATACTGCTCCTCTGTGTTATAATTGGGTTGAGATGAAAGCAAATTCAGACATAAACATCTGACACATAGCCTCTCCTCGGGGAGACAAGGTGAATTGCCCGTAGGGCAAGAGATAGCGCCCTGGGGCGGGTGGCATCGCTTGCGATGACGGAGAGGGGTTAGTAAAACGTAAGCATCAGTAATACAATTCCCCTCTCAGTCGCCTTACAGGCGACAGCTCTCCCCAAGGAGAGCCTCTCTGTTTAGCCTAGCTTGCAAATCAGACAACTATAGTACTCACATAAACTTCTTTCAAAGGACACCCTTATGCGCAATTCAAGCAAAATAATCTTCATAATTTGCTCCATAATGCTGATATCAGGCATCTGCTTACGCCTTACGCTGCCTTCAAGCACTCCGCTCAGACTGAAGCAGCAACCGCCAACGCAAAGTATTTTACTGCTACCGCTGGACAGCCGCCCCGTCTGCAGCACCATGGTGCAAAAACTGGGCGCGCTTGCAGGCCTAAATGTAATTTTACCGCCAAAAGCCTGTCTTGACAACTACCGGACGCCGTCTGACAGACAAAAACTTTTACAATGGCTGCAGACAAACCAACCCAAATACGATTACAGCATCATTTCCGCCGATAATCTGCTGCACGGAGGCCTGCTGGCCGCCCGCATGAACACTGCCGCACCGGCGGAGGAGGATGCGCTGCTAAAGCAGCTGCAGCAGTTTGCGCCGGCAAAGCAGCAGGCAATCTTCTCCGTCATTCCGCGTCTGCTCGTCAGTGACCAGCTTTTACCGGACCGTTGGTATCAATATCAGCTGATGCGCTATTCTCAGCTTGCCGATATAGTGCGCATCACCGGCAGCTTCGCCCTTACGCAGGAACTGCGCCGCACAGAAGCTAAAATTCCTGCCAAGGTTCTGGACAAATATCGCAGCCGTTATCAGCAAAGCGACCGCTTTAACCTGGGCCTGCTTAAGCTTGCCACAGACGACAGACAGATAACCTTCGGACAGGACGATGCTTCACCCATCGGCCTGCCTCACGCCAGTGCCGTAAGGCTGCAAAGCAGCATCGCTGCCCAAAAGTTGGAGCAGCAGGCACAGCTCACCTACGGCGCAGATGAAATTGCAGCCATGCTGCTCACGCGCTACTATCTGCAGCAAAGCAGCTGGCAGCCCAAGGTCTACCTGCATTATGCTTCTCCCAAAGCAGAAGGTGCGGATATGCCCTATATGGCTGTCTGCGTCGGTGCAGCGCTGCGCAACCAGTTGAAGCTCATGGGAGCTTCAGAAGCAAGCACGCCGGATAGTGCAGACCTCATCTGCTATATCAACTGCGGTAACGACGATTTCCGTCCGTCTGCCAAGCAGGCACAAGAGCTGAAGCAAATGCTGGACCAGGGCTATAAGGTTGCACTCATCGACAGCAGCGCCAACTTTGAAGCAGAAGAGCTGCTGCTGCCGCAGCTTTTGGCAAACAACGTACCAATCAACAAGCTCGCCGCCTACGCCGCCTGGAACACCTTCAGCAATTCTTCAGGCACTGCTTTAGCACAGGGACTGCTTTTCTGCGGCCGCCTGCGTCAGCTGCAGACAGCAGGCGCGGACACCGAGCGGCTGGCAGCACTCTTCGCTGCCAACCTGAACTTCACGGCAGAACGTATCCTCGAGGACTACTATTATCAAAAGCTGGTGCATCCCCAACTGCGACAAAAATTGGAAGCCTTTGGTATAAATCCCGTAGAGCTGGACAGCGAAGATAAAACGGCAACAGAGCAATATATCCAGGGAAAGCTCAGCCTACAGGCATATAAGCTGCTGCACGACAACCTCGGACGCACACCCTTTTATCAGCAAAACGGACAAAGCTATTATCTGCGCGACCTCAGCGTCGGCGCTAAGCTCCCTTGGGCCAGAATATTTGAGGTAGAACTGCAGGTATGGACAGATACGGGTGTCAAAACAGAATAAAATTTTACTTTGTACTTCTTTTAAAGCAAAAAACTACCCCGCTTGTAAGCGGGGCAGTTTCCTTCAGCTGTCGGCTACGCCGTCAGCTTATTTTTTCTCTTTAATTTCTTCTTGCAGCATGGAGATAAATTCATCCTGAGGCATAGCACCGATATCGCCTTCACCACGACGGCGTACATTTACAGTGCCTTCTTCCATTTCCTTGTCACCAACGACCAAGGTGTAAGGAACCTTCTGTACCTGTGCTTCACGAATCTTATAACCAAGCTTCTCATTGCGGTCATCAAGGTGTACACGCAAGCCAAGATCAAACATCTTGTCAGCCAGCTTTTTAGCATATTCAACATGCTTGTCGGTAATCGGCAGAATACGAACCTGGCAAGGAGCCAGCCAAGCCGGAAAAGCACCAGCATAGTTTTCAATCAGAATGCCAATAAAGCGTTCAATAGAACCATACACAACGCGGTGAATCATAACAGGACGATGCTTCAGGCCGTCCTCACCGGTATAGGTCAGTTCAAAACGTTCCGGCAGCTGCATATCCAATTGGATAGTACCGCACTGCCAGGTACGGCCGATGGAGTCGGTCAGATGGAAGTCAATCTTAGGACCATAGAAAGCACCGTCACCTTCGTTGACTACGTAATCAAGACCGCAATCCTCCAACGCATCTCTCAGACCTTGGGTTGCCAGCTCCCAGGTAGCGTCATCGCCCATGGAATTTTCCGGACGGGTAGACAGTTCTGCATGATATTTCAGACCGAAGGTTGCATAAACCTCGTCAAACAGACTGATTACATTCTTAATCTCGCTACGAATCTGGCTGGGCATCATAAAGATATGCGCATCATCCTGAGTAAAGCAACGTACACGGAACAGTCCGTGCAGCGCACCGCTGAGCTCATGACGGTGTACAAGACCAAGTTCACCGGCACGGATAGGCAGTTCCTTATAGGAATGCGGATGCAGCTTGTAAACCAGCATACCACCAGGACAGTTCATCGGTTTAATAGCATAATCCTGCTCATCAATCTGAGTGAAGTACATGTTTTCTTTGTAATGATCCCAGTGACCGGAGGTTTCCCAAAGCTTACGGGACAGAATCATCGGGGTTTTGATTTCTTCATAACCATAACGTCGATGAACCTGACGCCAGTAGTTAATCAACTCGTTACGGATAACCATGCCGTTCGGCAGGAAGAACGGGAAGCCGGGGCCTTCATCCATAATAGCAAACAAATCCAGTTCCTTGCCCAGCTTACGATGGTCACGTTTAGCAGCTTCTTCCAGCATATGCAGATAAGCATCAAGCTCTTCCTTGCTGGGGAATGCAGTACCATAAATGCGCTGCAGCATTTTGTTCTTTTCGTTACCGCGCCAGTAAGCACCTGCAATACTCTGCAGTTTAAATGCTTTTACTCTGCCGGTAGACGGGCAGTGAGGACCGGCACAGAGGTCAGTGAAATCACCTTGGGTATAGGTGCTGATGATTGCATCCTCAGGCAGGTCATTAATCAGCTCAACCTTATATTTTTCATCTTTAGCAGCAAACATTGCCAGAGCTTCACTGCGCGGCAGTTCTGCACGCTGCAGAGGAATATTCTGTTTAACAATTTTTGCCATTTCCTTTTCGATAGCCTGCAAGTCCTCCGGAGTAAAGGTATGCTCGCTGTCCAAATCATAGTAGAAGCCGTTGGCAATAGCAGGACCGATAGCAAATTTAACATCTGGGAACAAATGCTGAATAGCCTGAGCCATAACGTGTGCAGCAGTATGACGGATTGCATGCAGACCCTCCGGAGTATCCGGTGTAACAAATTCTACTGCTACATCATGCTCCAGCTTATCGCTCAAATCCTTGTTGACACCGTCAACAACAGCCAGCAGAGCCTGTTTACCCAGCTTTTGGGAAATACTCTTGGCAATGTCCAGCAAAGTTGTGCCGGCAGCAAATTCCTTGACGCTGCCATCTTTCAAAGTAATCTTGATATCAGCCATAATTATCCTCCTCTAAATTACGCAGTAACACGCAATATTTTTCTTAAGCCTTCCGAAACCTCAGCTTACCCGCCTGTTATTTTTATTAAAAATAAAAATAACCCCAATCCCTCTGCAAAAAGGGACGGAGTTTTCCGCGGTTCCACCCTGATTGACTTATATATTAAGCCCACTCGGTACCGTTAACGCCGGTAATACGGACTGGCATACTTACTTACGTGTTCCGCAGTCAGTTTGAAGGCGGTGCGCCCTTTGCTTTTCCCCTGCTGCTCTCAGCCAACGACAGCATTTTCTGTGGAGTAGGTGCAACGGCAATTCCTTCGCATTACTGTTAATATTTTTACTTACTCGTTTATTATAGCACACCGGCAATGCTTGTCAAGCTTCCACTGGAAAAAACTTTTATTTCATAGTATAATAAGAAAATAAATTCTTCTACTTGTAAACATGCCAAATAACGAGTCCTTTGTGCATGTATATTAACCTTTATAAAACGTATATATTCAGAACTGTTAATAATCAAGGAGGCGTACGCATGGCAAAATTCACATTTCGGCACCATAAGCTGGCAGCAGCCATCTGCACAGCTGCTTTACTGATGCCGGTTTCCGTCCAGGCCAAACGCCTGACTATTCTTTATGTACCCTTAGATAACAGACCTGTCTGCTCCGCCTATGTACAGCAGACAATGGAGGCTGCAAACTGTAAAATTATTCTGCCGCCTGAAAAATATATTGCCACTAACGAAAAAAACGGTAATCCCGAAGCTATCTGGGACTGGCTGGAGCACAAGGCTCCCAAGGCCGATGCCGCAGTTATCAGCACAGACAGCCTTGTTTACGGCGGCCTTGTCGGCTCGCGCACACACAACGTAAGCCAGGAGGAGCTGCAAAAGCGTGTTAATCATCTTTACAAGCTGAAAACTACCCTGCCGATAAAGCTATATGCTTTTTCAACGATTATGCGCACCCCACGCGCCAGCAAAGGGCGCGTAGAGCCGCCCTACTACAGCACCATAGGCCCAAGTATCTTTGCCTACAGCCAGCTGCTTGACAAACAGGACCAAGGTAAGCTGTCGCCTGTGGAAAAGCTGACGATGCAGGCACTGGAGCGCAACATGAAAAAAGCTGAGCTGGGCGACTGGCTGGAGCGCCGTGAAAAGAATCTGCTTGTTAACCAGGAGCTTACGCGTATGGCCCGCAACGGCAAATTTCATTATTTTGCTATCGGCAAGGATGATAACGCCCCCCTTTCCGCTACGCACATGGAAGGACGCAAAATCAGCCTCAGCACCTTTGATATGAGCAGGGACTGCTTCCAGATTTTAGATGGTGTAGATCAGCTCGGCCTGCTTTTAATCGCCCGTGCCTACAACGAGGCCAACGGCACCAAGCCTTCCGTCTATCCCCTGTACAGCGTAGGGGCCGGTGCCTCTACCCTGCCCCAGTACAGCGATGCACGCCTGCAGGACAGCGTACCGCAGCAGATTATCGCTGCGGGTGCAGTACAGGCACAATCCGCTGACAACGCCGACCTTATTTTGGCACTCAATACGCCGCAGGACGGTATCGTCAAGGATTCCACAGCAGACGACAATCAGCCCTTCGCATCTGCCGGCAACAAAAATTTTGTCGGAATCCTGGGGCAACTGCTCCGTTCCGGACGCAATGTTTCCCTGGCCGATATCAGCTATTCCAACGGTGCGGACAACGGCTTTATGAGCCTGCTGGCCAACAGCATCAACCTGCAGCCGTTAGCAGCCTACAACGGCTGGAATACAGCTGACAACGCCGTAGGCTATGCCATCGCCCAAGGGCTTATAGCCCGCGATATGAGCAGCGAAGCACGCAGCAGACTGTTGCGCCAACGCCTTATCGACGATTGGTTTTACCAGAGCAATGCCCGCCGCAGCATTTCCAACGAGCTTGAAAAGCATAACCGTGAGGATTTGAAATATGATCTTGCTACAGAAGAAAAAAACATCCTGCAGCAGATTACTGCCGACTGTCAGAGCATGGCCAACAGCTATTCTATAACAAGAGGCACTAAATTCACCCTCTCCTTCCCTTGGAAGCGTTTATTCGAGGTAGACGTAGAAATAAAAAAATAAAAAACCAAAGCGCAGAGAATTGCAGCCAAAAACTGACAAGCTCTGCGCTTTTATTATGCCAACGTTTTTATATAACAGTCACTAAGAAAAATTTAGGAAGTAAAGATCCACCCGCCTAGCGGGTGGCTTTTATTTTTCGGGCATAGCCCTATCTTCAGCAGCCACACATAAATGTGTCTTTTATTGGCCTGCTAGCCATGCAATTATTACTTGCTACCCATAAATGGGTCTTTAGGATCAAATAACACTAACTGGTCCATTTCTTTATCTCGCTCCAATTGATTTGCTATGTATTCTTTTATTGCAGTAGTATTTTTACCTACTGTATCTACATAGTATCCCTTACACCAAAATTCGCGATTTCGATATGCGAATTTCATATTTCCAAACCGTTGGAACATCATCAGACTACTTTTTCCTTTTAAGTATCCTACGAAATACGAAACGCTCATTTTGGGCGGGATACTTAACAACAGATGTACATGATCTGGACATACTTCTCCCTCTATTATCTCTACTCCTTTCCATCCGCATATTGTTCTTAATATATCCCTTATCGCAAATCTTTTTTCTTCATAAAAAATTTTTCTACGATATTTTGGCGCAAATACTATATGGTACTTACAATTCCACTTGGTATGTGCTAAACTATTTACGATATTATCTTGCTTTTTCGGCATTTTAATGTCCTCCTAATGTGTTTTTTACTTTGACTGGCAAGTCATTAGTATATTAACACATTAGGAGCTTCTTTTCTTTGCTCACCGCTTAAGCTCTTTTTAACCCCGCCACAATGGCGGGGGTTTTGTATACAAAAAACGATGCATTTCTCTTTTACGAAAAACGCATCGGTTCTTTGCACTAATTTTTATAGCGTGGTTTTATTGTTGCATCATTCCGGCAAGCTCAGGAAACCTTGCAGCAATGCACCGGGGAACTGAAACTTTTTCTCTGTCCCTCCGAACACTACAACAATCAAACCGCCCTGGATTTCTTTTACAGTCCCCATGCCAAATGCTTTATGCCGAAGCTGACTGCCAACCATAACACGGGACAAATCCACCTGCTTGTGTGGTGCAGATTCTGCCGGTTTTGGCGCTGGTGGAGTATAGCGTGGCTTTTCCAAGTGCCGCCCATACACAGCCGATCTTTCTGCAACCTTCTGTGAATACTGCTTTTCCTTTTTGGGCTGATCCATATCCCTGACAGCTTCCGCAAAATCCAGAAACGGTTTTTCCGGCAAATCATCTGCTGAAGGGATCGGTGCTTCCATCGAAGCCTGTTGCAGAGCAAACATACTGTTATAGTCAGCATCCGAGATAACCGTATCCCAGCCGCCACGATTCTCACCTTCATGCCGGTCAATGCCTGTGTAGCTCAAGCTGGCATCTTCGTATCTCTTGAACTTATAAACAGCATCATTCATCAGCGAATCATTGAACACCCCGAGAGATACCAGCAACTCGAAATCTTTAACATCCAGACCTGTTACTTTTTTGAAAAGTCCCGGCTCCAGCTGTGTGATGACATCCTTCAAACAGCGCTCCCGGTAATCAGTCAGATACATGAAAACGGGAATACGGGTAACAAACTTAATCAGCTTTTCCTGAATCTGTTTGCGTTTGGATTTGTACTCTTTTTCTTCCTCGCTCAGCTCTTTTTTCTGTTTTGGCGTGAGTTTTTCTGTACCCTCTTTCTTTGCCTTTTTTACGGCTTCGGACTTGTTGATAATGGTCTGTATATCCTCGTTCAGACTGCGGAACCCTTCAATTTTCATCAAAGCATCCATCGCCGCTGGATTAGCCATCAAACGGGAAAGCGTATCGTTGTCCACATTGACAAGCAGCGCACTTTCCCATCGTTTGGCAAGCAGGGTAGCAGATGTACCTGCCATAGCGATGTCCAGAACCTCGCCTGCATCAATCTGCCGCATGGTGCTACCATCGTAAGCGATGACCGGAAGAAAATTGATAAACTCCGCTACCTTCTTTTCCGGGTTTCCTTCATCAATGTTCAAACGGCAGCTGTAATCGGAAATCTGTTTGAGCGCTCGGTCAAGAGCAAAGTCAAACACATAGCATTCCTTTTTGACAATTTCTTTTTTGCCGCCGTCCGTTGTGATTTCCCACGGGCTTTGCACACGAAACGCCGCCTGAAAATAGGTTTCCGGGCTGGACAGATTTCGTAACATAAAAATGCCTGTCCACGGCTTGACTGTAACACCCGTTGTCAGCTTGCCGCAGGAGAGGGTTATGGTCTTGCTTTCCAATGGGTCACGCATGGATTTTTGCACTGGCTCCAGAGCTGTCGCACCAATTCCAGCGCCTGCACCTGCACAGACATTGATGGTGTAATCATGGTAGAATGTATTCTGTTTCTGCATCAGCAGATTTTTCATCGCATAACAGGAAGCTACATTGGGGAGAAACCAAAGCGTATGCTGCAACACATTCAGCAGGCGTACATCGGCATACGGCATGGCGGGTTTTTTTGCTCCAAGCTTCAAATCATCCACGCTGGTTTCCAGATAAGCACCCCGAATGAGATCCAGCCACTTCTGCACCTCATTTTCATAGACAAAGCAAGCGTCCGCACCTTTGCCTTTGGCAGAGAAAAATACATTCAGGTCAAACTCATTGAACTCTCCCTGCATAGCGATCTGACGGATACTATCCGGGATGCGGTAAGTCATCATCACCATGCGGGGAAGTGCGGCATAAGGATTTCTGTCACCCGGCCAGTTTTCCTTTGCCCGCTGTTCATCCGAGTATGTCCAGTTGTAAATCTGATCCTCAATAAACTCACCGGAATTCAGCGCCCGAAACGGCGTACCGGACAGATACAGATAATACATTGTTGTGATAGGGAGAAACGTTTCATCATAGGCGTTGCCACGGTCATACTTATCCATATCCTCACTGTCGTAGCTGTCCTCGTCCTCCTGCTCAAACAGCTTTTTGGCTGTATCCTTCCATGCTCCGAAGTGGTACTCGTCAAAGATAACCAAATCCCAGTTGGTGGAATGTACCCACTCGTTTTTTGCCTTGATACCGCCGGTTTCTTTATTCACTCCCAAATAGTCCTGAAAAGAGCCAAAGCAGACGATGGGGCGGGACTTGTCCGCCGTTTCATAGGTCAGTTCTGCATTTCGGCTGATAAACTGCCAGCCCTCAAAATCGATATGGCTGTTCAAGTCCTCCTGCCATGCGCTGACCACAGCAGGTTTGAAAGTCAGAATCAGAATCCGCTTGAATCCCATTTTCTTTGCAAGCTGATAGGACGCAAAGGTTTTGCCGAATCGCATTTTGCAGTTCCACAAAAACTTGGGGTAGCGTGTAGAGTCCTCCTCATAAGCGCTCTGAAAATAAGCGGCGGTTTTGTCCACGGCTTCCTGCTGTTCCGGACGCATGGAGAAGCTGTTGACTCGATTCTCCACATTGGCAGTATGGTTTTTGACGGCCAGCACAGCCGCCCGGACATCATCTACGGTACAGCGAAACCATTCGCCGCCCATGCCGGTTATTTTCTTGCGTTTCAACACTCGGTGAACATCATGGTCAGTGAACGAGGAACCGTCCGGATACATGGCACTTTCCCGGTAGACGATTCGATAAGGAACGCTGCCGTCCGGTCGTTTGGTGGGGTACTGCTGGGCAACACGCTTGTCCACATCAATGGCGGTATAGCCCACCTTCAAAAGCCCTTGATACTGCGGGTTGGTGTCCTCGTAGGCGTAAATCATCGGGTGGGCATTGGGACGCTGCGGGAAGAAATCAGTTGCCATCATCATCACCGCCCAACTCCATTGGTCGAATCATACTTTCAATGAAAGCGATTTCGTCATCTGTTAATCCATATTTTTCGTAAAGTTCTTCGTCTGTCCACGGTTTTGAAAAATCTTGTATTGGTACAAATCTAAATTTGTCTTTGGAAATATTAATTGAAGACACTGCTTGTAACAATAAAAACCGAACAAACTTCGTACATAAATAGTTTTGGATATTTTTGGCTGTAGCTTCTTCCTCTTCACAACCTATTAAAAAATATGAAAATGTGCACACATCTGTGGGTTGTAATAACATAATTTTAGAAATAACTTTAAATTTCCCATCTTTATTTGGTTCGCCAGCGTGCTCACTGGTAACTTTGCTCATTGCAATTTTCCATTTTCCTATATAATCTATTCCTTGATTAATTTTATCACGCTCGATATAACCAAAGCCTTTGCTTGATAATAATCGAAGATCATCATTTTTCTGCTTTTTATCACTTCCTCGTTCTGCTGATGCTATCCCAAATGGACTCAATGAACTGATTATTGAACTTAAACTATTCTCAGATGCTTTATCAACTTTATGAATGATTGATAGTGCATTATTGTATCTTACAAAAATAGGATATTCAGAAAGATTGCGTAATAATGTGCTTTTTTCATTATTGTTTACATTAGAAAATTCACACAAACCATGACTATCTCTCTCCCAAAGGAAATAACAAACGCCACCACCAATGCTAATACCAGAAAAACAATCTTTAGCATTTGGATAATCTACAATCTTTCTGATACGATCATCATTTAACATTTTCTCCCGAAACTTATCAAGTCCCATTCCTCCAGCAAACCACCGTGACGGAACAATCATGCTTAGAAAGCGTGGATTCAGCTTCATTGATTGCTCTATAAATTTATCATATAATGGTGTTGCTTGTGCTGTACTTGTGCCAGTATTAAGCTGATAAGGTGGATTACCAATTATAACATCAAATTTCATCTTGAATATCTCCTCCGGTTTGATCGTATGTATCCACTCATAAGCATGGGTTTCCAGCTCATCCCCTCGCTCGTATTCGCTTTCAGATGCACCACAGAACAGGCATTTGCCGTTCTGCCAGCGGTGCGATATCCGCTTATATCGGATATTGCCGCTGGTGTCCTCAAAAAGCGTGATGGAATACTTGCTGTTGGGATACTTGGAACAATACACACTTCTCCGGGAGAGAAGGCTGGTCAGCTCGGTGATTGCGATACCATACAGCTGCTTGTGAAAAATATGGTTGATGCGTTCCTGTAAATCCGGGATTTCCTCTTTCAAGCCTTCAATCAGGCGTTTGGCAATTTCCCGCAGGAACACCCCGGACTTACAGGCCGGGTCGAGAAATGTTGCGTTGCTGTCATGCCACAGTTCTTCCGGCAGCATATCCAGCATCCGGTTTGCCACCTCTGGCGGCGTGAACACCTCATCGTTGGACAGATTCGCCAGACAGGTGAGCACATCCGGGTTATACATACTGCTGTAAAAATCACTCATAATCCTGCACCCTCCTGTAATCGGTCAACGGATATTCCCTGATGGACGATGGGATAAATGCCTGAACTTCTTCGTCATACTCCCAGCCAATCATGAAAATATTCATCTGCTCCTCATGTCCGTTCAGAAGCTCATCAAGTGCAAAATCACGGCGCTTCATCTGATTGCCTGTAACAAGGCTCCACTCTGCAAAAACAATAGGGGAACCGTCTGCTTGGAGCATGGTAAGCGCATCTCCACACAGAATATTTTTGCGCAGGATAAACCGTACCGCTTCCCGGCACTGTTCGTTTGCCTGGGCTTTGGCATTGGCGGTATATTTCTTGTTCCAGATGTCAAACAGCCGCTGACGGCATTCCTCTGCGTTATCATCCAAAATGTCAACTCCGTACAGGCTGGTCATTGCCAGTACCGAGTACCGTTCATAATCAAAGGGGCTTTTCCCATAACGACTTTTTACTACTGCCAGCTTCCGGCGGAGAACTTCCGCAAGAAAATTCCCGTTTCCACAGGCAGGCTCCAAAAATCGGCTTTCTATTCGTTCTGTTTCCTGTTTTACAAGGTCGCACATGGCTTTTACTTCACGCTCGGCAGTGAATACCTCGCCGTGATCCGCCACACGCTGCCTTGATTTCACCTGTTGTTCTGCCATTTCTTTACACCTCATATATCCATGCGCTGACAGAAAGGCAACTACCTACAAGATGGTGTACCTTTTCGCAGGTGTATTTTCAGGTGTTTGAAAAATGGCAAAAGGACTTTTGTTCACAGATTTTGTATGGAAAAAGCCGGTGTTCTGTGGTATCATTTTCTTATAGCTAAAAAGCAAGCATTTTACAGGAAGGTACACATTCCTGTAAAAACACCTGCTTACAACAACTTAGCTTTTTCGTAAATCTCTGCACGATAGCGAAAGGTGGAAAGCGGCATCCCGCACAACTTTGCAGCAGCTGTGCCGGTGATTTTTCCATTTTTCCATTGTTGGTATAGGTGGTGGAAATTTTCCGGTAAAGGCTTTGGTGGGCGACCAAAGCGGACACCTCTTGCTTTGGCGGCAGCAATTCCTTCTGCTTGGCGCTGTCGGATATTGGTGCGTTCATTTTCTGCCACAAAGGACAATACTTGCAGCACAATATCGCTGAGGAATGTCCCCATTAGGTCTTTTCCCCGACGGGTATCCAGCAAAGGCATATCCAGCACCACGATGTCAATTCCTTTTTCCTTGTTCAGTATCCGCCATTGCTCCAGAATTTCAGAATAGTTACGCCCCAGACGGTCGCCGCTCTTGATATAGAGCAGATCGTCTTTTTTTAGTTTCCGTACCATTTTCCGGTACTGAGGACGTTCAAAATCCTTACCAGATTGCTTATCAATAAATAAATTTTTCTCTGGAATAGAAAGTTCTTTCAGAGCAAGAATCTGCCTGTCCTCATTCTGTTCTCTGCTACTGACACGGATATATCCATACAAATTTTCCATTGCTTTTCCCTCCTTTCTCCTGACCGGGAAAACAGCTCCAGAACTGGATATCTTTCATCTTCTATGGTACTGGATGCTTTTACCCCTGAATAAACAGTCTGTGAAAAAGCCAAGTACAGACCCGGCATTTTGCAGTCACTTACCCTGTAATCAGGCACTTTCCTTTTCTGTACGCAAAACCTGAAATCCATGTTGTTTGGCGTACTTTCTGGCAGCTGGCAGCTGCCAGTCGCTCCTCACTGTATGGTGGAATCAACCGGACAGACAGCCGGGACTTTTCAATCACATAGGTCACACTGCCCTCTGGGGTACTGCGCTCCAACCGACACAGTTGGGGTTACTTTCGACTGAACTCTGCTAATCTGCGTTTTAGATCAGCGTTGAATGTATAGATGCTGGCGGTGCTTTCCGCTTCGTTCCAGTTAATGATGGTTTCTTTCTCATACTTAGACAGCTTCATCATAAAAATCCTCCTCATATTCCATTTCACGGTTACGTTGTTTTCTCTTTTTCGTCCTCGTGGAAATTGCCGCCGCTGTCCAGCCAATTAAAAAAGCTTTCTTGCTGATTTTAATCAACCTGCCACTGTGCACCACCGGAAACCCCGGTGTGTGTACCAGCTCATAAGCACTGGCTCTGGAAATTCCCATGATACCCTGAATATCCGTAACATCCAAAATCAGGGGTAGAGCGTCATAGTCGTTCCATTTTGCTTTTTCTTTCATATCGGTGTTCCTCCTTTATTTGAATTGATTGATTTTCATTTTCCGCATATTTGCCGTTCTACCTGTCCCGTTTCCTTCATGCTGCCCTGCTCGACATACATAAGTCATCAGTTTTTCGATGCGCTCACCCTCGTTTCTAGAGAAGTCTTGGCGGTTTATCTCGGTTCAGACGGTCATTCAGTTGTCAATGTACACGATGGAACGATATTACCATCTGACGCCATCATAGCGCCACAAACTTGACAAAACAATAGTTTTGCAGTGCCATGAGTGTAACTAATATAACTGAATTATAAAATTACCATAAATCAAAACGAGGAAATTGTATGGATTTTGAATTTGTGCGACACGAACCGCTTTATGACCGTATTCTGCTGGTGCTGACGTTGGACAGGCAGAAAATGAAAGAACGTATTTTAATTGGAGAAGAACTGCGAATCCGATTTCGTTTACAGGGATATGACGATACAGATGTGCTTTGTGATGTTACACGCCCTTTGGGAACTATGCTTTCAACCTTTGAGCATGATTCGGACGGCGAATGGAATCGCCTTGGTTTAATACCACTGAGAGAAGCCCTGCACTCCAATCGTTGGAAACAGCCCGAACTGGAACAGGTGTCCGGTGATTTTCTGACAAAAAAATATCTCACCGGTGATCCGGTGAGAATGTATGTGGTACTTCGTATCTGGAATGAATATTTGAAGGCAAGAGAACCACGAGATCGGGAATCTGTCTGCGAACGTTTTATTGAAAAAAATGAATGGCTTTACAGCCTTATTTATGGGCAATCCACCCCTTGACTTTGACGAGGATACAGGGAAGCCCAAACGACTGAATATTTTCACGCATATTCATGGTTCTTTGCCACAAGAAGATACCCGGCTTGACCTCTGGTATCCAGACAGCAAAAGGAAAATGGAGTGTGTTGCTGCTTATTCGTCCCTGTATCCGCTGATAATCTATTATCTGAACCGCCTGAACGATTGGGGGCTGTATTTCCGGAAATGCAAAA
>ENA-ORRL01000534-ORRL01000534.1-human-gut-metagenome-genome-assembly--contig:-NODE-534-length-40217-cov-34.664957_pt1 | contig 40217 bp, 31 predicted proteins | sample MGYA00242175_ERZ509134 | MGnify/ENA primary metagenome ERZ509134 (study PRJEB26280, sample SAMEA2338660) | human gut metagenome | biome: human gut; feature: human-associated habitat; material: faeces... | reverse complement strand
AACTGATTACCGATTTGGTTTGGAAAGAGGATTGTGATTTCTATTCGAGAAAAGCCATTCATAATCATATAAGTAAGCTGCGTAAGAAGTTGCGTTATGAACCGGATCTTCCAAACTATATCGAGAGTGTCGCCGGAATCGGCTATAAATTTGAACAACTATAATATGAGCCCACAAGGTGTCGTTTTCCCTTGTGGGCTTGCTTTTTGCAGCATATATTCTAAAAGCAGAATATGTAGAAAATTGCGAATATAAAGAGTAAAAAGCGAATGTCTGCGGACTGATACAGGAAACATAAACGATATAATTTTCTCCCAAGGAGGTGTCAAGCAGCCGATTCAGGTTCCTCCTTGATGGGAGGAAATGCCTATGCGTCTATGCAACACAGATCCGCAGATAAACTGCTTTACATTCAATCACCTATACGTCGTAATCCAACTCGTATGGATTGCGGCGTTTTTGGTTTCGACAAAATTTGAGCATTTTCGCTGTCAGCCTCCCGGAGAAATTTCATACTGCTGCTTTGGCGCGCCTGTTCTTTGTACGGGCGCGCTTTTTTGTACCCTTTTCTTGATCAGTAAGCGACTACGACTCTATCGCTGTCGCAGCCCACCCTCTGATTTCGATTTTTGCCATCAACTCAAACATCGAAATTGGAGGAAATTACTATGAAGAAAATCAATCTTCGGGATTATTACCCGTATTATACACAGGACATGATCGTTGAGGTGCCGGATGAAGTTGCGGACATTCTCCGGGAATATAAACTTGCTGAAGCAGCTTATTTTTTGCGTACATACCGGCATAAAGCCTATTTTTCTTTGGATTATGACATCAATGTGGAACATGAGGCTATGGTGCTTGTTTTGACACCGGCAGATATTTTTGAACAGAAGGAAGAAAACGCTAGACTATATGAAGCGCTTGCCTCGTTGCCGGAAAAACAGCGTAACCGTATCACTTCACATTTTCTGTTGGGAATGAGTTTATCGGATATTGCAAAAAGCGAAGGAACCGGCGTCAGCTCTGTACATGAAGGAATACAACGTGGACTTCGGCGTTTGAAAAAAATTTTAGAAAAAATGAATACAGACCCCGAAAATTACCATCAAAAATGAAATGTATAATAGAGGGACATATTCGGCGGGACAAGCTGGACGGGTGTGGTAAGGAAACATATACATCCTCCCACCCCAACTGCAATATCAATTCGTCTGCCATGCCCCTTGCTTGTTCCTTGACAACCGAATATACGCTGTTACAGGTACTTCATTCTGTGTTCCGAGCGGCAGATGGGGCGGCGCGGTGACAGGCGGCCTAAGGAGGTGATGAATCCAGGCTGTCCGAGCGATAAACGCAACCTACGAAACCGGCTGTGGCAGGCCGGACGCGATAACGACGCAGATCATAATGGTACTTCTTCACAGCTTCCTAAAGATTTGGGGAGAGTTCCTGCGGCGTTTGCTTGCTCTGGCAAAGCGGCGGCGTATGTGGGACTATGATGCGGTGACGCTACCCGCAGCCTGTAACAGCCCCGTCCTTATAACAGAAGGACTTGCCGGGGTGCGTGGCAAATACGGCAGTAAAATCGAAATCAGATATAATGGGCCGGATTTATGTGTGCAATAACCATAGATCCGACCTATTCATGTGGTTTTGATAACACAGTTTTCAGAAGGGAGTTGATACTATGGAATTGAACACCATTGTCAGTGAAGTGGGTACGCTGGTAGACATTCGGGATGTCTCTGTCAACAAAGAACTTTCCCGTGATGAACGGATTGCAGAATTTGTTCAGCAAATCAAAAATCCATACCATTTTAAGTGTGGACGTTTTACTGTACAAGCCAGTTTTTCTGCTGAAGGTGCTACCCTGGAAGAATGTATCAAGGGTATTTTGCGATAGCTGCAATTTTAAGAAAGGGGCTGACTTTTCCGTAAAAGCATGGTAGAATAAGAATCGGAAAAGGAATTGAATATGGAATAACCACACTTCTTGAATTGCGGGGATTTTTCTGTGCAACGAAAGGAGTGTTTTTTTATGCAGGTTTACAAAGCGATTAAGTACATCCGTCTTTCTTATACGGATGATAAAACAGTAGAAAGTGACAGCGTTGCTAACCAGCGGCGCCTGATCGATGACTACATAGCCCGACACCCGGAAATTGAGGTTGTGGCAGAAAAAATTGACGATGGTTATAGTGGTGTTTTGTTTGATCGCCCGGCATTTCAGGAAATGATGCGGATGATCGAACAAGGCGAAGCTAACTGCGTGATTGTCAAAGACCTCTCCCGCTTAGGTCGTGAGTACATAGAAACAGGCCGTTATATGCGCAGGGTATTTCCAGCCTATGGAGTGCGTTTTATCGCAATTAACGATAATGTGGACACGGAAAATGACGCTGCCGATGATCTCACGGTTTCTGTCAAAAACATTATGAATGAGGCTTACTGTCGGGATATTTCCGTTAAGACACGGAGCGCCCTGGAAGTAAAACGGCGCAGCGGGGATTTTGTAGGTGCTTTTACCATCTATGGTTATGTGAAAGTCGGCGATAAACACAAGAGCCTGGAAGTGGACGAATATGCTGCTAATGTTGTGAGGGATATTTTCAGAAAACGGCTGGAGGGATTCAGCGCTTCCCATATAGCGGATGAACTGAACCGATTAGGAATTCTTTCGCCATTAGCGTATAAGCGCAATCACGGAATGCCTCATGCAAAAGGTGGCTATACAGACCGAAAGGATTGCAAATGGTCTGCAACTACAATCATCCGCATTTTGCAGGATGAAACTTACACCGGAACACTGGTCCAGGGCAAACAGACAACGCCCCATTTCAAATTAAAAGAGCGCGAGGACAAACCTTCTTCGGAATGGATTCGTGTGGAGGGAACCCATGAAGCAATCATACAGAAGCATGATTTTGATTTGGTGCAACGCCTCCGCAGGATTGACACAAGGACTTCTCCCAAATCGGATAAAGTTTACCTGTTTTCCGGTATTTTGATCTGCGGCTGCTGTGGCTGCCGTATGACCCGCAAGACGAACCGCTATAAAGATAAAGAGTATCACTATTATTACTGCCCGACCGGCAAAAAGAATGGCTGCACATCATCGGTCATGCTGAAAGAGTCGGATCTGATTGAATGTGTGCAGGACAGTTTGAAAGGACATATTGAAAATGTTGCTTCTCTGGATGCCCTGCTGTCCAGTATCAGTCAGGAACGGATCAACCGGGAATTGGCGCAGGAATATGCCGCACAGATCAGAGTAAATGAAAGGCGTGTGGCACAGACCGAGGGCTTTAAGGCAAAACTCTATGAAAATCTGGTGAGTGGAATTCTGACAAAGGAAGAATTTCTCTCTTATAAGCGAAAATACAATGCAGATATTGAACTGTTCCAAAAGGCAATCGCTGAATGGAACGATAAACTTACAGATGTATTGGAAAACCGAAGCGAACGAAACCGTTGGATCAACCATTTTATGAAATTTTCTACTATGGAGGATGTTGACCGCCGGGCAGTCATGCAGCTTATCCGAAGCATACGGGTAATGGGTAAAGATGAACTGCATATTGAATTTAATTACCAGGATGAATATCAGAAAGCAATCTCTTTGGCGGAACAGATTGCTACAAAAAATGAAGAAAGGATGGTGGGCTAAATGGCAAGAAAAAGCAGAAAACAGACGGCGGCACCTATGCCAGCACCATCTTTGTATGTACATGTGGCTCTGTATATCCGTCTTTCTGTGGAGGATAACAAAAAGCGAGGCTGCTCAGTAGAAAATCAAAAGCTGGTACTGAATGACTTTCTTTCAGATAAACCGGACTTCGTTGTGTATGATACCTATATCGACAACGGAGCGACAGGGACAAATTTTCACCGCCCTGGATTTCAGCAAATGCTATCTGATATTGAAGCAGGTCACATTAACTGTGTGATTGTTAAGGATCTTTCCCGATTAGGGCGAAATTCTATTGACACAGGTTATTATATCGAACAGTATTTCCATGCACATAATGTTCGCTTTATTGCTGTTACGGATCAGTTTGATACAGCGGATTCCGGAAATCTTCATGGCGGTATCATGCTGCCTTTGAAAAATATGATCAATGAAGCCTATGCTCTGGACATTGGACGAAAAATCAAAGCACAAGCGCGGCAGGCTATGAAAGATGGCGACTATATTGGTGCACGGGCACCTTACGGTTACAGGAAAGACCCTGATAATTGTCATAAACTTCTGATTGATGAAAATACTGCCCCTGTGGTAAAACAGATTTTTGAATGGGCACACGAGCATGTGTCGCTAAACCGGATTGTCCGTAATCTAAATGAGATGGGGATTCCGGCACCGAGCCATTATAAAAAGACCACTGGCGAGATTACCAGTCCGGGCCTGATCGGAAGCGGCAAATGGCAGACCCGTACAGTAATGAAAATTTTAGAAAGCGAAGTCTATACAGGTGATCTGGTGCAAGGAAAAACAAAGATTGTAGATCATCAGCAGGTCAAGGCTGGAGAAGATAATTTGATTATTGCCAAATGCACCCATGAACCGATCATTAGCTATGAATTGTTTAATGCAGTTCAGGAATACAGAAAACAGATCTGTGAAGAAAGCAAAGCAACTCCAAAACGCCCATACACGCCAAACATTTTCAAAGGCAAAGTGTTCTGTGCTGATTGTGGCAGAAGCCTTCACCGGCAACGTGCCGAGCGCCGGAAAGGCCCCGATACTTATTGGTTCCACTGCCTTACAAACAGCCGGGTAGAAAAAGATAGCTGCAAAGGCGCAACGATGCAGGAAAAGGAACTGATTTCTACTGTTACGGCTATTCTTGAAAAAGAGCTGACTGTTGCGCTGGGAATGTCGCTGCCACTCTTTCAGTTGGAGGCAAGACAAAAACATGAAAAAGATAAGCTGAAAATTCAGATGTCGGCCAAACGGCAGGAAATTGAAAAAACACGCCGGCTGATCCGTGGTCTATATGAAAATTTTGTGCAGGGTATTTTGACAAATGATGAATACTTTGAATTGAAGGCGGATTATGAATATGCTATCAATGCTCTATCTGGTGAGATTGAAGCATTTGAAAAATCTATGGACTCCCTGGACAACCAGCTTGCCCGATACCGTGCAATGGAAAAGGATGCAAAAGCACTGGCACAGGATCATCTGCTGACTGCAGAACTGATTGAACGGCTGATTGAACGAATTGAGATCGACCATGAGCGGAATATTCATGTAACCTTCCGTTTCAAAAATGAATTTCAGGGAAAGGCGGTGGAACCGTGCACAACTATGTGATTGCCCTTTATATCCGTCTTTCTGTGGAAGATTTCAAAACCGAAAGTTTGAGCATACCAAATCAAAAACTGATTCTTCGTGAAAAAGCTATGTCTCTGTCGGAATGGGATAACAGTGAGATTTTGGAATTTATTGACAATGGTCATACAGGGACAAACTTTGAGCGTCCAGCGGTGCAGGAACTTTTAACAATGGTTCAGGCCGGAAAGATCAACTGTATTATTGTAAAAGACCTTTCCCGATTTGGACGCAACAGCATTGAAACCGGCTATTTTATTGAGCGGGTATTTCCTCTTTACCACACCCGTTTTATTTCCGTCAGTGATGATTTTGACACAGCTAATTTCAAAGGTGATACCGGAGGGATTGATATTGCTTTCAAGTATCTTATTAGCGAGTGTTATAGCCGGGATATGTCCATGAAAACCAAAAGTGCAAAATACGCAAAGATGCGTCGTGGAGAATATCAGAGTGTCATCTGTCCTTACGGCTATCGCAAGAGTGCAGACGGACGTATGGAACCGGACGAGGATGTTGCCCCGAATGTGCAGATGATATTTCAATGGGCGTCTGAAGGCAACACCGCAGCCGAGATCACAAGAAGATTGTATGCTATGAATATCCCCACCCCTGGGGAATATCGCAAACTTAAAGGCAAGGACTATTACAATGTTTCCCGAACAAACGGCGTTTGGAGTACATCAACGGTCCTGCGTATTTTAGAAGATCAAAGATATATCGGTACCTATGTAATTGGCAAGAGAAAAGTAAAAGAGATTGGCAGCCGACATACACAGTTAAAGGATGAAAGTGAGTGGTTCAAAATACCGAACCATCATCCGGCTATTGTAAGTGTGGATCTATTTGAGAAAGCCAATGCTTCAATTAAGCGTTTCTCTCTGTCAAATAAAAAGCCACGTGATTATCTGCTCCGTGGTAAGGTGTTCTGTGGATGCTGCGATCATGCAATGTCTCTACGAAATGGTGCGTGGTTTTATTGCCGTCATTCCGAGGTGGCTGAAACGCTTCCTTGTCATGGTGTGCGCATAAAGATGGCAGATCTGGAGCAGGTTGTATTTGAAACAATTCGGGCTCAAATGTGTCCGGCATTGGGAATTGATAGCAATAAGGATAAATTGGATTTGCAGACAGTCCAGCAGGCCGAACATGAAGAAAAACTCCGTTCTATTCAAGACAGCAAGCGGCATCTTTATGAGCAGTATGCACTCGGAGAGATTGATTTGGAAACCTATCGAACACGAAAAGCGGTTTATGACACGGAGCTGGTACAAGCCAAAAATGTTCATGCTGTCATTACTGCACAGACAAAGCAGATAAAAAGTGATTATGAGATTAAGCTGAAACAACAGGAAATTGTTCAGGAAGTCGGAAACGCCAACATGCTGACAAAAGCTCTGATTGACCGGCTTATCAACAAAGTTTACGTCTTTCCAGGAGATAGGATTGAGATTGAATATGCAACACAGGATTTCTTAGAAACTAAGGAATCTGAAAAGGAGGTATAACCGTGAACACCCATTTGAAACAGCTATGGGCAGCTATGAAGCTGCCCGAAAAACTTCAAAAAAAGTTATAAATTTTTTTGTCGTGGGCTTGACATACGGGTGACGCAGATCATGAAAGCGGATGCTGGGTAGCCCCGCCCGCTGGAGCAGCGTCTTCATGCGGCGATAAGCCGCATTGGGATCGACGGGATCTTCCGGCTTCACCGGATCAGGGAATATCCATTGACTGATGGCATCCGCCTTGCGCCGCCGCAGAATTTCAGTCACGCTGTGCGGCAGGATGATGGTGCGCATTCCTTGATTGGTCTTTGTCTCACCGACGGTGTACTCGCCCTTCCGCTGGCTGTGGAGGGTTCGGCATACCTTCAGCGTACCGGTATTCCCATCGAAGTCGCTCCACTGCAGACCGCAGATCTCGCCGCGGCGCAGGCCGGTCATCAGCTCCGTATGGAAGAAGTCTCGCCACACCTCGTCCTGCTCCACCACTGTAAGGAAGTCGTCCAACTCCGCACGGGTCAGGATGCGCTTGGGCTTGTAGTTGGGCTTGGGCGCCGTTGTCCCTTCGGTGGGGTTCCTGGGAATGACATGCGCCTGCACCGCGTCTTTCAGTGCGGCGTGGAGGGTGGAGTGAATGTGGCGCACCATGGAGTCGGAGAGCTGATGCCCCATCTCGGGATGCTCGTGGATGCGCCCCTCCGTTTTCAGGCGGCGGTACATCCGCTGGATGTCCTGCTGGGAGAGGAGGGAGATTTGCTTGTCGCCCAGCTGCGGCTTGATGTAGTATTCGATGTAGCGGCGGTAGCCCTCGAGGGTACCGGGGCGCACCGTACCCGCCTTGTACTCCGTGAGCCAGCGGTCCAGCCACTGGCCCAGCGTCATCCGGCTGTCCTCGGTCAGCTCCACATCGCGGTAGCACTCGATGTTCTGGTGCAGCTTATCCAGCAGAGCTTTTTGGGTCTTGGCATACACATGGCGGAACAGCGGCTCGCCGTTTTCCCGGTGGCCGATGACGATGCGGCCCTCCCAGCGTCCGTCGTCACGCCTTCGCACCATGCCGTCGCCGGCAGGTCTTCGTTTTGCCATTAAGGTCACCTCCTTGCAGCAACACAACATACCACAAGCTGCGGGGGAAAGCTACTGAAAGTTTTCCCTTTTCTTTGCTTACGGCGTGGCAGATTTTGCGCCGCTTACTCCTCCCGTTGGAACAGCAGCACATCCCGAAAGGAGATGCTGCCGTGGGTGGAGGCTACCTCCCGGACGCTGCTGCCGCGCATTTTGTTGTACTCGTCCCGAGTCATATCTATGTCGCCGCCCAGCAGATGGTTGGTCATGTTGTGCTCCACCACCAGCTTGAACAGCAGCTTACCCAGCCTGTCGCCGAACACGCCCAGTGTGCCCTCCAGCATTTCTTGCAGTGCACGGGGCAGGTATGCGACCGACCGTTCGGCGTGCAGACGGCCACAATATTGCCGCAGGGCCTTCTCCACAAACTCATTGCGGGTGGGGCAATTATCCAGCTTGTAAAATGCGTCCACTTTCTGCCACACTTCGTCTGACAGCCACACGGAGTGACGGCTTTTTCCGTTGTTGTCCATTAAAAATTCCTCCTTTTTCGTATGTCTGCGCCGCCCAAAACCCTTGAAAACACGGGGCAAACGGGCATTTTTCCAAAGAATAGCGCCAAAGCATATTGGGAGCCCCTAAATCAGCGTCAATCTCAAAATCCCGCAAACCCCCGTGGCAGCCCGCACTGCGGGCTGCCGTGAACGGCATAGGTGCGGAAAAGCGCCAATGCTTTTCTCCTGCCCCGATTTCGGCGCACCGAAAATCGGTCCGAAACCGCTCAAAAGCCCTGGGGGTGCTATCTTCACCCACTTTCGCTCCGGCGAGGTCACACAGTGGCTCACAGGGGCGAAGGCGGGGCTTCTGCGGCTTGTTTGGCCAGCGTATCTTGTATGCGGCGACGCTCGGCGGCGGCTTCCGCTTTGGCCAGCTGCTGCCGGTTGAACTGCTCCACGGCCTGCTCCGGTGGGAGGATCGTGTAGAGCAGAGAGCCGTTTCGCCTGCGGCCATCTTTCAGCGTGACGGTGGTGCGCTCTGTGCGGATGAGGCCCTTTTCCTCCAGCTGACGGACATATTTCGCAACCGTGTTACGGCTCATGCCCACGGCCTTGCCGATGGTGCGGTAGCTGGGGTAGCACTGGTAGGTGGTGCGGTTTTCGCAGTACATGAGAAACGAGTACACGGCAATTTCGCCGGGGGACAGGCCCAGCCGGCAAAGGACTTTCGGCAGGGGATAGTAGTTTCGGGCGGGCGTCTGCCACGGCAGGGTGCGCTTCATCGGGCACCTCCCGTCTGCCGGTCTACCCAGCGGCAGAACTTTTCCTTGGGGACGACGATGCGATTGCCGATGCGCAGGGCCGGGAAGCCCTCTTCGTGCATGAGTTCGTAGGCACTGGAGAGGGAGATCCCCAGGAGCTTGGCCGTCATTTCTGCGTTGAGGAACAGCGGAAGTTGGTCGTAGTCGGTGTAGTCGGATCGTTTCATAAAACACTCCTTATTTCAAATTCAGAGAAAAAGAACTTGCGTTTCGGAGGCCTCTCTGTTAGACTTGTGGCAGATGGCGTCTGCGTTTTCCGAAGCGCGGCGTGCCGCCGGACTGCTGCAACAGTTCGGCGGCTTTCCTTTTTGTAGGAACGATGTATGTTTCTTCCCCCTTTCTCTGTTCTCTGCCACGCACCGTACCCGTTCCTGCCCTGCGGCCTTGTTTGACCTGCACGGCGTTTTCACTGCCTTGGTACGCTCGACCGCTTTGCTGCAGCATCCTGGCGTTACTTCTCCGGCGTGTATCATCTCCGGTGATGGGTATTCAGTTGTCGAGGTGCTTTTTCGGATTTGTGACCGTCTTTTTCATTGACAATCCGCAGTCTCCGTGTTAGACTAACTGTAAATTACTTTTGACAGTCTTTCCGTGTTTGCATGGTAACATACTTTTCACTCCTTGTCAAGACTGTCCTTATTTATATATTACGATTGTCTATTTCGAGGTGGTCTGTCATGTGGTATGCCAAAATGTACTTCTCTGAAGGCAGAGAGATTTTTCAGTATGATTCCCTTGGTATGCAAGGTGTTCCGGATGTCCAGGGGGAGTTTCCCTTTTTGGAAAGCCTACTTGCCTTTCAGGAATTGGACTGCGCGGAAGTGACGACGACGCTGCAGAGCATCGCAGATAACTGGAACCGATTCATTAGCGAGGATAACAAAGAGGCTCTTGTGAACGCCATGAAAAAGATGGGGGAATTAGCCTCCGTACACATTTATTTTCAGCTTCTCTATGTCCACTGTTACTACCGCCAGACAGCGATGTACATTCAAAATGACCGAGGCGGTGCGGAGGATGCGCAGATACTGGACGAGCTGCGCCAGCTCCCTGAACAGCTTCCGCTGTATCAGCAGCAGATCCAACGCTTTTTTGAGTTGGTGCTGGATGTAGACAGCGCGGGACGGGAGCCGCAGGCACAGGCGGCAAAAAATTACTTTCACGACTCTCCGAAAGATCCCGACCTGTTTTGTTTCCACCCTATTCCCCTCAGCTTTGAGCCGGTGGAGCCGGGGCGGTGTTCGCCGGTGCTGTATTCCTCCAGCACCCGGGACATGATCGACTACTCTCTGCGGAGTTGCGTGGAGCGGAACATTACCGTGCGGCGCTGCAAAAACTGCGGACGATGGTTTCCGCAGACCGGGCGGGTCAGCGCGGAGTATTGCGAGCGGCCTGTTCCGAAAGGGCAGCAGCGCTGCCGTGACATCGGCGCTCTGAAGCAGTGGACGCTCCGGCAAGCAGGCAATGACGCTTTCAAGGCTTACCGCAAGGAATACAAGCGGCGCTTTGCGTGGATCAAGGCCGGACGGATCACCGACCAGCAGTTTTACGATTGGAGCGAGCGGGCCAGAGCGGAAAAGGATAAATGCGAGCAGGGGCTGATCTCCCAGAAGGAACTGGAGACCTGGCTGAAGGAATCCAAATGAAATACCGTGTGCTGACCTTGCGGTCAGCACACGGTTTTCTTTGTCTATTGCGAGGCAGATTTTAAACCGACCCATTTTCTTTATTCCCCGCATCTTCCAGCAGATTTGTAACCACTTCACTGAGCTGCGCGGCGTTCTTGGAAGTGATGACAGGAACGCCGGTCTGCGTCTCAATGGCCTTCCGTGCGTCACCGGCCACCTTGCCACCGGCACGGGCCACGTCGATGTTCTCCGAAAGGGTTGCCGGTGCCTTCTGCTTGGAAATTTCCGTGGTGGTGGCCTCCGCCAGCATATTTAGCACCAGCTCCAGCGTGGTCATGTTATCACGAAGGTTTTCCTTTTTAAGCCCCTTCAGATTTTTGTACTGCCGGGTGGACATCCCCGACCATGCACAGGAGATCTCATCGGTGAGGATGGCGTATTCCACGCCCTTCTGCACGCCGCGGGCATCCCATTCATCGGTCAATTCTTTGCGAACTTGGATGGCTTGCAGCCGCTGGTTGATCCACTCGCGGGTATAGCCCTTTTTGAGATAGGTTTCCAATGCCCGCTCGATGGTCAGTTCCGGGTCGATGGTTTCTTCAATGTGCTCCCGTCCCACCTGTGCCAACCAGAGTTTGAACGGCTCCGCCTTGGGTGACGGGATGGACTGGATGATGCGGAGGAGCTGTTCGGTATCGGCCACATCGGTCAGGCGTTTTTTACCATCATGAGCCGTCATTTTCAAACCGTGACAACTTGTCACGGTTTCATTGCTTTCGGCCTTCAACCGTTGTTTGAGTTTGCGCCAATACGCCGTGGGATCAACGCTGTCCGTCAGTACGCCAACTACATCGACAATGGAAAAGTACCATTCTTCCTTTTCCTCGTCCCACGCCGTGCGAATGCGTTGGTTTTCAAAAAGCTGGATCTTATCATTTGGCTCCATATATGCATTCTCCTTATTAATCATCCTTCATATGTCCGCTCTCTAACGGCACCATATAGGTGCACTTCTTTTCTTCGTTAAGATAGTTGGTGCAACCATAGAATATGTCACCATTCTTCGGATTCTTTTTGACGATTAAATAACCATCTGTACATTTAGGACATTTCAAAATGTCATGCATATGCGTCCTGTCATTGGTCATGAAGTCGCAAAGTTCTGCTTCGTTTGTGCATATCCAGAGATTCAGGCCATAGTTTTTATTAAACTCGTACTTTAGAGGAAAACCGCATACGGGGCAACGCAAGTTAAACAGGTCCACTACTTGCATATTGAGCTCATCATCATGTGGAATATTGAAATCCTTAATGAGTTCTACAAGAAATCTGGATGGTTTCGTTTTAGGTGCCGCGATATATACCCTGTTTTTTGTCCGTGTCATCGCCACATAAAACAATCGCCGCTCTTCTGCAAAGGGCATACTATTGTCCTCATATGTAACGAGCTTAATAATAGGATCATCTTCTATCTGGCACGGGAACCCGAATTTTCCTTCGAACATATTGATCAGAATTACATTGTCATACCCAAGTCCCTTAGAGCTATGCGCCGTCATAAATGTTATCTTTGCATTTGGATACTTCTCGCTTCTAATCGCACCGCCCGGCAATTCGCTGAACCGATTTGTTCGGTATAGCTTGTACATATCATAATTGTATCGTCCGATCAGCAAAATCGAGCTCTGCTCGCCATACTCAGATATAATCTCGCCAATGACATGCTCGATGGTATCTGCAAGTCGCTCCATTGGTTTGATACTATCATCGAAAACTTCAAGAACAATCGGGTTCTCAAGATGCTTTGGAGAAATCAACTGCTTTCGGATTTGCGAAGTATTTCTTTGTACAAAGCCTCCAGCAATATCGATAAGTTCCTGAGAATTACGGTAGGTATGAGTAATCTTCAACTCCGTTCCAGCCCCCATAAGCTCCAGGAAACGAGTAAATAGCGTTATATCAGAGCCAGAAAAAGCATATATCGACTGCCAGTCATCACCGACCGCAACAACCTTCGCCTGTGTAATTTGAGATAGCCTTTTCGTTAGATTGAATCTCTGCCGAGCAATATCTTGGAACTCATCAATGATGATGTACTTGTAAGGGAGCGTGGCATTCTGCCGCTCAATCTCCTGCAAATAGAAGTGTGCGTCATTTATCATGTCTGCAAAGTCTATCTGATTGCGCTGTTTTAGCACGGATTGATAGTGATGATAGACCTGCTCGGCGATATCCAGAAAAAGAAGTGTTCTCGGATTGTCCGTTCTTTCTCGCAAAATAGAGAAACCGCCATCGTCATAACCGGTTGTTTTGTATTGCTCAATAAACTTCATCATAAAGATGATCAGCTTATAAATATACTTGTCCTTTCCGGTTTCTACGATCTTCTTATAAACTTCCTCCAAATTACGAGGCTTTAAGATAAAGCCCTCATTTTCAAGTACTTCTTTCAGATGGTCCAGAAGAGGACGCCGATCCGTATAGAAGGACCTTGTTTCCAGCAATGTAGTTTTATTGGTCTTATGAAGACGACGCTTATCACTAATGGCGCGAAGATAACGCTGCCGTTGCTGCGGGGTAAACAGGCTGTTATAGCCGCTCTCGCTGAGTGCATAGTGCTCCAGCCAAACGCTATGCTCCCCCTGCGAAATATAGAAATCGGGCGTGTATTTTTTGTTACGAGAAGGTGATCCAAAGGGATACACTCTTTCATACTCATAATCCAGTCCGTTCAGATACAGAAAGTTTGCAATTTGTACTTCCTGCATGGAACGCAGGTATTCTCCCGTTATGGTCCGAATCTTTTTTGTGCGCTGCTGTTCGACTTTTTTGATGTATTCGCCCAGCCCGCTTTTTAGCGTTTCAAAGTCCTGCGCCGCTTTGTAAAGATGGTATTGATTCAGGTCCGTAAATTTGAAAACATCCTCGGACAGATCAAAGTAATATCCCAAGAACAAAACCAGATTGCGCATGAGCTGCTTGTTGTGAAAAATCGACTTTTCCAGCATATCAAAAATAATCTGCTGAGAAGAAAAATTGATCTCAGGCGGTTCTGCCGAAAACTGTTTCACAATATCATACGCAAAAGCATGGAAGGTGCAGATCTTTGCCGGAATGCCAAGTCCCTTATTGATTCGATCACGCAGTTCTCCAATTGCCTTGTTCGTATAGGAGATCACAATGATCTCTCCCGGATCTATACTCTTCTTCTCAACCAGATACTTGACCTTTGCAGCCATCGTTGTGGTTTTTCCCGCACCTGCGCCAGCTACCAACAGGCAGTAGTCATCATCGGTAATTACTGCACGGCGCTGTTCTTCATCCAACTGAATATTAGGGTCAATCTGTTTTAGAATATTGTCAAAATAGTCTTTATCCAGCTCCAGCGCGCGGTCCACATATGTGGTATTATGCGCCGTAATATCTCCATCCAAAGATTGCATCTGGCGCAAGAAGCGGCGCAGTGAGTCGATATCAACTCGTATCGCTGCAGCGTTATTGCAGACATATTGAAAAATAAGCTTATTGGTTAGGCTCTCGTTGTATTTTCCATATGTATCCCGCAGCCTCTGCGCATCTCTGTGCGAAATATAGTGTTCTGCCGAAAACAACTGGGCGTGGTCTCGTTCGAAAGAAATCAGGACGTTTTGCAGATTTTTGTAATCCAGTCCCGCCTCTTTCATGTGCAGAGTATTCTTACTCAAAGAGGAAAAGTATGATGCTGGCAGCCCGCAGTGAGGGCATTTTTCAGCTCTGTCGGAAATTGAATTTCCACACTCCGGGCAACGAATTAAGGCCATATCTGTGTCCTCCTTGTGGCATCGCAAAGTAAACTATGCGTCAAATCCAAGCTTTTTCAGTCTTCCTCGTACCGCCGATGCGCTGCGCTTTAGGGTGATAGGAATCTCACTCGCCGGTACAGACTTCTTATATAGGTCAATGAGGCAGTCATCATGTTCTTTCGTCCATGGAGTCCCTTGCATCTGTGTCTGCATATTCTCTGTCGTGAGAATTGCATCAAGATTGTCTATGATAAAATGCTGTGCGGCATTGTTGTAAACGACAACCTGATAGGGCCTGTTGCTGCTCGTTCGTTCTTCCACGGAAATGCCGTTTTCTTCGCCAATTTTCGTTGGCCTTTTCGTGTGCTTTCCGTCTGGTGTGAGCGCGCATTCCATCATGCCAATTTCCGTGAGCCATGTGAGAATTCCTGAATAGGTAAGTTTTTGCATAGTGTCATTATCAGCCAGAGCGTTTATCCGCTTGGCAATTTCGCTGGCCGGAATAGGCACCTCAGAATAGACAAACTGGCTTCTTTTCTCAATGGGGATTTCAAGAGGAAGCTTTTTAGGTTTCTTATTCACAGCCGTCTTCGTCCCGCCATTTTCAATTACCTGCCGCAGCACGTCAGATATGAAGAAAAAGCAACGCGATAACCGGACATTGTTGATAAGATCATCGTCTGGTGCCATGGTGTCATCGATGGGATTGATGCCGTTTGCCAGCTTGTCCATATACATTTTTGCCCGTTCTATTTTTTCAAGTTCAGTCATACGCTCCTCCTTATCCCACTACCAACTTATTCGTCTTCTTCAAGAACTTCGCCGGGATCGGGCGGTCCAGCTGCCAGGTGATATTCATCGGCCTGCTGCCCGTGTGCTTCACGTAGTTCGCCGTGCCCAGATAGGTGTACGCCTCCGCACTGCCAATCACATGGTCTGGCTTAAACTCACAGGCGGACAGTAACACCCTAAGTACATTCTACTTCTGTCTGTATTTGTGCTGAAAGTTTTTCTCTTATGGCGATGGTAACCTTGGGTATCCCGTAAAACTAATCAGGCCAACAACTCCATCCTGGCTGGCGATGTATCTTTTCACCAGCCTATTTCGTTATGCTCTTTTCCGGTCTCATAAATTTTGCGAAACTTTTTTCATTTCGGCTACCGACTTTTGTTTGCATGACTCCCCACATCAAAAAACTCAATTGCCATTTTACCAGACATTGTCCGTCATTCTTCAAAATCGGAATCCATATAATCCAACTTACTTTCGTTCAACAGCTTCTTTCGCTCCTGCCATTGCGGCATATACTGGTTTAAAATAGCGACAAACTCCGGACCATGACTTTTGACTTTCAGATGTGCCAGCTCGTGCAGGATTACATATTCAAGACTCTCTATCGGCTTCTTCGCCAACTGAAGATTTAGCCAAATTTTTTGTGTGTTTGTGTTGCAGGTGCCCCATTTGGTGGTCATATATTTGCTTTGCCAACTGCTACAGTAAAGCCCCGTAGTTTTCTCCCACTTGGGAAGATATTTCGCCACTTCCTGTTTCAAGAGGTTGCGGTACCATTCATTTACGAAGCTTTCTCTCTGCTTTGGACTGCTTTCTTTTCTAACCGTCAGAATAGCCTTGTCACCCGAAAGTGTGAGAGCATTGCCTTTGTAGCTGTATTCCACTTGAAGAAAGTACTGCTTACCCCAAACATATAATGTTTCCCCGGACACATACTGCCGCTCGCTTTGACGCGGCTGCTGTTGAAACTTCTCCTGTTGTTTTTTGATCCAGCCGAGTTTTGTCCGAACGAACATCGTAATTGCTTCATCCGTCAGTTGCGTGGGTGCTGATACACGAACCCTGCCGTCCGGTGGAAGCACAGAGAGATGCAAATTTTTAATATTTTTTCTGATAACTTCCACAGGAATATTGAAAATAACTATTTGCATCAGTACTCCTCTTGTTCCACAACAATTTGATAAATTCGCTCCACTTCGCTATCGTCATTCAAAAGTTGATAGAGCGCTCGCTTGATTTTATTTGCCTTAACCGGATTATTTCGGAAACCATCGAGCCGCGCCTTGACAATGGCTTTGTGCAGCTTCAAGGCAGTCGCCTCATCTTCTCCGCAATTATCATAGAGCGCCCGCAGTGCGCCATTGGAACGAATACTCTCAGGGTACTTTGTGTTCTCCTCGGGCTTTGCAACATTTTTCGCCAGTTCCATGTATGTGTCCAGCAGCTGCCCGTAGGCAATCACTCCGCGGCGGCGGTCAAGTATCAACTGCTCCAGGATTTCAGACATTTTTGCGTAATAAGCAGGGTTGATGACCATTCGCTCAACAACCTTTTTGCGGATGTTGTTCTCAATGGTTTCTGCCGCACTCTCCTGCTCGCCTTTTTGCTCGCTCTTCAGCTTATTTTCCTGCGAGATGATGAAATCAAGCAGGGTAAAGTCATCCATGCTGCCGATCTTTTGCGACTCGCTGGCCGAAATGTAGTTGTCGATCAAATACCGCATATCAGGTTCATAGGCTTTCAGATCAATAAAATCGCCGCTGGCTCTGCCAATCGTGTCACGCAGGCTTAGATAGAACGCAACCCTGTCGTCCAATGCGCTTTGCTCGGAAAGGGTATACCCTAAATCCGTCATACGAGGCTTTAACTCCGCAAAAGCGCGAATCAAGCGTCCAACGAGCTTGTACAACTTCTCACGAATGCGGGCAAAGGCTTCGTCCTGATTTTCATCGCAACCACTTTCACCACAGAAATAGTGGATATAGTCGAGCTCTTTTCTGGGCAATTCGACGCCCTCGCAAAGCTCATCCAATTCCTCCAGGGTATCAACGAAATACTTTTTCGCTTCTGTAGCTCTATCTTTCAAAAGCCCATCGACATCCTCTGCATCATAGCTTTCAAAGGCACCGGCGGTATACTTGTTCATGGCATCCGCCAAGTCTCCGAATAGTTCCTTGTAATCTACAATATAGCCAAAGTCTTTGCTCTCGCCATCCAGACGATTGACTCGGCAGATCGCCTGGAACAGGCCGTGGTCATGCATCGCCTTATCGATGTAGAGGTAGGTACAGCTGGGAGCATCGAAACCGGTAAGCAGCTTGTCAACTACGATCAGCAGTTTCATGTTTGCAGGTTCGTCCACAAACTTGCGTTTTGCTTCCGCTTCAAAAGCTTCTACTTTTTTGGCAATCTGCGTCTTGTCCTCCGACGGGTCAACGCCGATCATTTTCAGATAAGTGCTGTATTTTTCATATGTTTCGGTTTCTTCCTCGTCGCTGACAGTATCCGTTCTTAAATCACCGGCTTGCGGCGTATAAGAAGAAATAATCGCACATTTCCGGAAACCCTTGCTTTGGAAAATTTCATAGTATCGGCATGCCGAATACACAGAACCGGCCACAAGGATAGCATTTCCGTTTCCATCCATCAGTCGTGCCTTGGTGGCAAAATCAAAGATGATATCATTGGCGATTTGCTCCAAGCGGGAGCGAGAGGAGAAAATCTTTTGCAGGTTACCCCAATAAGCTTTGAGTTTTGCTTTTGCTCTGGAGGCCAACCCAACGGTTTTTGCCTCAAACCATGCGTCGATTCTATCCTGAGAGGTCATGCCCTGCGGCACATCTCTGGCCTCGTACCGCAGATCCAGCACAACGCCGTCTCGAACACCTTCGTTGAACTTGTAGGTATGGATATATCCGCCGAAGGTTTCCAGACTGGTCTTTTTGTCCTTCTTCAAAAGCGGCGTGCCTGTGAAACCGATAAAGATGGCATTGGGAAGGATCGTCTTCATGGCCGCGTGGAGCTTGCCGGACTGAGTGCGGTGGCACTCATCCACAAACACCACAATATCACCCTTTGCGGAAAAATCCTTGGGCAATGCGTTTTTCAAATCTTCGATGTATTTTTCGTAATCTGTTTCTGAGCTGTCGCTGCCGCGCTTTCCGAATTTATGTACCAGAGAGCACAGAAGACGGTCATCGAAAGCGTTCATGCGTTCAAGCAGATCTTTTCCACTCTTAGTGCGGACGATATTCTCATCCACACCCTTGTAATTCTTTTCGATTTGCTCATCCAATTCCTCGCGGTCGGTAACGACCAATACACGCGCATTGGGATTATTCTCCAAAATCCACTTGGAGAACCACACCATCGTCAGACTCTTGCCGCTGCCCTGGGTATGCCAAACGATGCCGCCGTGCTTCTTGTCCGTCAAACGATGCTGCGCCCGCTTGATGGCATAGTACTGATTATAGCGGCAGACCTTTTTGATGCCCTTATCGAAGATTACAAAGTTGTGGATCAGATCAAGGAAACGCTTTTTGTAAAACAGGGCAAAAAGCTGTTTTTCCAACTTGCCGGGAATCCCCTCACAGTATTCCTCAACTTCGATATCAACAATATCGCGTTCCGCCGGATGCTCGGTAAAGCCGTCGCCTTTCCATTCCAGATAGTGCTTCTCCGGGGTAAGGAGCGTACCATAGCGCAAGCCCTCGCTGTCGTTCCCGGCCATACAGAACTGAATAGTCGTAAAGAAATCTTCGATGAAGTTCGATCTTTGGTTGGTCAGATTCTGCCGGATGCCGTTGGACACGGACACACTACTCTTTTTCAGTTCGATTACCGCAACTGCAATACCATTCACATAGATAACAACATCCGGACGCTTGGTGTTGTTGCTGACAATAGTGACTTCTTCCGCAATATAGAAGTCATTTTTACTGATATCTTCAAAGTCAATAAAATACACTGTCTTAGGGGACTGCTCCACAGACTCTTTGACCTTGGCTCCATATTTCAGCAGGCTGTAGACCTCTTTGTTGGCATGGTACAAGCCCTGCTGCAGATTGGTGGAGGTCTTCACCAACGCATCGATGGCATTGGCTGCAAGCTTTTCGGAGTAGCCCTGTTTCAATAGCCAGGCATGCAGCTGCTCCTGCATGATATTGCGGTTTTCACTGTCATGCAGGTTCCCCAGATATGTATAGTGCAGCTTGTCCCGAAAGAACTTGACCACACGGTTTTGCGTTTTGCGCTCGCTGTCGCCAATGTTGGGCATAGTGTATTTGCCTCCTTTCGAAGCTAATACAAAAGTATTCATTGCGGATCATCAATGAAGGTTAAATATTGATGTCCAAGTTTCGTTATCCTATATGACTCGCTTCTGGAAATTCGTTTCAGCTTGGGAACTTTGACTTCTTTAGGCTCCTTTGCATAAATTTGCTTTATAAGTTCCGTAAGCGTTTTGCCAAGGGTATCAAGATTTTCATCTCGGTTTGCTTCGTTTTTACTTTCCAGCATACCCAGGCGACAGAGCTTTTCCCGAATAAAACTATACTGTGTTTCGTCTATATTTTCCTCTCTCATAATATCCCAAAAACTCTCATGCTCTTCTTCTCCTATTTCAATTGTAGGCCGGTATAATCTGAGAACACGAATATCTAATTCATTCATTTGGGACAATGTATGGAAGAAATTAAACACAACATCGTCATTGGGGTTCTCGACCCCCATCAAATTGATATACCCATTGATATTGTCCTGAACCTTCTGCTCTTGATTTTCGGAAATGATATTATCGAACAGAGCGTCGCGGTAAGGACCGTCAATAAATTTCTGCCGAACAGTCGGATCGAGTTGAGTAAGGCGCTGTTCTACGATTTCCTGCCTCTGCATCACGGAATTCAACATTTTTACTATATTTCTTTCAAAACGCTTTTGCTGATAAGAAAGCTTTACTCCTAAAAAAGCTGGGGCCACGGCACCGAGAAACCCACCCGTTAAGGCTTGAATAGCTGCGCTAACAGCCTCATTCCCAATGATACTCGCCGTGGCCATTCCGAGCTCCGGGAGATTGTCAAGAAGCATTGAGGCACCAACTTCCAATGAAGTTTCTGCAAGGTCCTGTGCTACACCCTTCGCTTCCGATAATTCGTTTTTCTCTTTCATTTTTATACCCTTCTCATAGTATATTTGCGCTGATACTTATCCAATGTAGAGAACTCTCCCGACTGAACAATTATTACGTATCAATCCCAAACCAAATGCAAACAAGAGCACCGATTACAACAACAGCAATCGGAACCAATATTTTCCAGAAAAGCTTGGACACCACTTTTTCTTTTTCGGGTGCGGGATTGGATATTTCACACTCAGTCTCAATAGTGTTCTTTGATCCAATGGCGCTGTTTGAAATCTTATTACCGTCACCAATATGGACACTGTTATCCTCATACTGAATAACGGTAGGAGGCGACGCGCGAGGGGAAGCCTTTTTCTTGGCAAGAAGTGCATCGCGCAGACTAATTACCAACATTTCATCTTCCGAGGACAGTATGAATTTCTGCTGCTCTGATCCAGACGAACGATTCGCGTAAATGCTCACAAGTGTCTGAATCCAATTTTTCGAGACAAAAGCGGTCATGGTTTTCACGCGGATGGTCTTTCCAAAAGCATATTTTTTGAATTCGTCAATGGATTTGCACTCATATGACATATCTTCTGAATCAAATGAGATCACATAATTAAGAGTAAGATTATTTCGGTCTTCAAAAACAAACCTTAGGGCATCCCTTATCCATTCGTATGTAGACACCACATTGTCGTAAGAGTCGATGCGGTGCTCATTATCCCAATACTTATATGAGATATCAGCCATGCCCCTTACCTCCACCCAAAATTCCAGAACCCTCGAGTTTGTTTTTATCGCCTATATTAACGCTGTTGTCTACATAAATGTATTTATTGATGGTTGTATTTGTTGCGGCAACTTCTTCAGGCGAAATACTATCTGTATCAATATCCAAATCGTCAAGACATCCATAAGTCTTGTCCAACTTAATGAATATTTTCATCAGCAACATTTTGACAGTGTTGAGTACACCTTCGAAAATGTTCAAAGGCACAATCTGCTTAATGGAATAACACTGTATCCCGCTCATCTTAAGTACCATACTGGCAGCCCATGTCAAGTCACGACCAACTTCATTTGGGGTAGGATTATTTACAAAATCCTCAATGGTTCTGATTCCGTCTGGAATAGGGAGGTAAAAAGTGGCAGGATCTTCTGTTTTCATTATTTCTAACAGTGGCAAAGGCGCGTCGGTAACCTTGTAGCTTCCATTGATGCCACTATACTTGAAAACTGTATTTTTGGCATAACGGTATTCCGGAAGCATGTTTTTTCCATATCCGTGCAATTCACATTCTGCCCACTGCTGTAATTCATCGTTGCCAATATCCGATGCAATGATAAAAAGGCGGCTTAATGCCACATCCAGAGAAATACTGTTATTAGCAAGTTCTTTGATTATTTTGCTTTTAGCCACAAATTGTCCCCTCCTTTACACCAGTCTGATCTTACCCGTCAGAAGCTGCTGCATCATGCCCTGTTTGACTTGGCGGTATTTTTCAAGTTTTTCTTCCATTGCTTTAATTTCAGCATCTGCATCTGAAAGAATCGACGCAATGGCTTTCTGTTCTGCTGTGTCTGAAGGCATATTTATTCTGTAAGATTTAACGATTGCTTTATCGCCTCGTGGCATTTTAGTTCCGACAGCATTTGCCATGATTTCATCGTAAAAACCGTCTCTGGACAACTGATAATATAAGAATTTAGGTTCTACAGCATGTCCATCTTTTTTTCGAATAACCAGCACATCATTGGAACACCCGCCGTTTCTCGTGGCATACCAGATTTTTTGCAAATATGGACGAATGTTGGATAATATAATATCCTCTGTCTGATATTGCCGGACTTTTGGATATATGAGAGGGAGTTCGTTATATTTAACATCGCCTTTATATGCAATCATATTGTCTGTGCCCACATAGAACCGATTGTCAAACTGATCAGTGGATATAGTTGCCGTAGGAAAGTCTGCAATCTCGTCCAAATGGCATATTTTCCACTCCCCAGCAAATCCCGGTAGGCGGCGTTTGCCGGTCAGAAGTTCTTGCATCGCACCCTGCTTAATGGCTTTTTTCTTGGCGCATTGCTTTTCGAGTAATCCGATCAGATCGTCCATCTCTGTGATTGCTTTTGCGATCCTGCGCTGTTCAGAAATGGGCGGAATCGGAATCTTTACATTCATTAGGTCTTGGGGATAAATTGCAGCCACACTGGTTGTTCCCTTTGCGATATTCTTCAATTCAGCAATCGCTTCTTTTGTATTTAGAATGGAATTGAAGAAAAATGGCTCCATTCTCTTAGGATCAAATTCAAACCGTAGTAGATTCAGGTTGTAGTATGCGCAAGATAGTTCGTTCCTCCACACAGCAGTTTTTCCAACTAATTCCGGTGTATTTCTTGTGTTGAATAAGACATCTCCATACTGTAATCGATCTACAGGATTTGGAATAACATCTCGTGTAACATATTCGATTTTATGGAAACTGAAATATCCTCTGGACAAGTTACCCATCTTTATCACAGGTGACTCAGTTACTTCAGGAGAATTCTTGTAATTTCCGCCTGTCCTGTACGATGTAACCACAGACTGAATTGAATTCACTTCCCAATCCTCAGGAATAACACCAATCTTCGTCTGCTTATATCCCTTCTTTACCATTCAAATCCCATCCTTTTCAGATGATTCTTGACCTTGGCCTCATACTCAGCAACGGCAGCGGACAGTTCCGGCAGGGTATCCTCATACCGCTCCACCAATTCCACTATGCGGTTGGTCATCTGGTGAGAAGTGGTGACATACAGCGCCTTGATTCCTTCAAAGATGGTGGCATACCATTTGCGGTTTACCAGCAGATCCAGGATCTCTTCATCGGTCAACAAAGCATACTTCGCCCGAACCTTTTCCTCCAATTCGGCGTTCATTTCCCTGACGGCCTTATTCTGCTTGGAAAGGGAATCCGTCAAATCCATAAACCGCTTCAATGCCGCATATTCCTCCCCCTTGGGTTCGGTCTTTTTCAGTACCTTCAAGCGGGCGGCGACAGACTTGGCATCCACCTTATCCTTGTCGTTGAGGTGGCCCTTCAGGTATCCCTCATCAGCAGTTTGCTCCTCCACAAACTCTTCCAGTCTGCTCTGGGTCTCTTCGGCAATGGCCTGCGCCTCATTGATTTTCTTGCGTTCGGGGGCAAAGAATACGGACTCAATCAGTGCCCTGGGCAGCAAAACGCCCTCCCAGCCAATGACCCTTTCCTGCCCCTTTTTCTTGCCGGAGGTGTATTCCCCCATGATGTTTTCCCATGTCCGTGCGGCACCATAGCCGTCCACCGACACAAGATAAACATCGTCGCTCATGACTTCGTGCCAGTAGGAAAGCAGCACCTCGTAGACATCGTACTTATCCACCAGCTCTAAACCATCAAAGCAGCCGAGCAACTGCTCCGACAGTTCTACGATATAGGGCTTGACATCCGTGTCTTCATTAATATTCCGAAGACCGAAATCCACCATCTGCATCCACGCGTCAAATGCATTGTCGATGCGTTCGGCGTAGGCAGAAAATTCAGGGTCGTTATAGACCACATTGCGGATATCCTCTTTGGGAATGTTCAGCCGATAATAGCCCTCCCGCAGCTGAGAAAACAGCTTGTCTTTCAGACTGGGGAACAGTACCCAATACTTCTCCATGGAATCCACATCTGTCGCAGGAATACCGCCATGCAGATGTCCATCAATGTCCTGTAAATCTTCCGGGGTGGAGCTGTCAATATAACGGGGGATATTCAGGTTATACTCGTTTTTCTCTTTGATTTCGTCATTGGGGACAAAACGAGCATACTTGGGATCGTCTGTGATCTGCTGATTGAATGTGGTGACGATTTTATAGATGTCCCGCTCACGAAGGCGGTTCTTGTTGCCATCCTTAACGAAGTCATGGCTGGCATCAATCATAAAGATACCCTTGCGCTCGGCGGCATCAGCCTTATCGATGATGATAATGCAGGCAGGGATACCGGTGCCATAAAACAGGTTGGCGGGCAGGCCGATGATGCCCTTGATATAGCCCTTGTCAATAATAGCTTTGCGGATAGTCGCCTCCGCATTGCCACGGAACAGAACACCATGGGGAAGAATGACCGCAGCCTTGCCGGAGCTTTTCAAGGACTTCAAAATATGGAGCAGCCACGCAAAATCACCGTTCTTTTCAGGCGGTCTGTCGCCATAGCCATCAAAGCGGCCATAATCCTTAAGACCATCCGTCCAGTTTTTCAGAGAAAACGGAGGATTGGCCACCGCGAAATCGAAGCGCTTCAGCACCTCTTCATCGGAACCGTCTTCAAAGTAGTGGGGAGAGGAGAATGTGTTTCCTGTTTTGATCTCACCAGCAGCCTTATTGTGCAGAACGAGGTTCATCTTAGCAAGACCGGCGGTCGTCACTTCCTTTTCCTGTCCCCAAATGGCAATCTCAAAGGGAGCTTCATCCGCTGCGCGAATCAGAAGTGAACCGGAACCGCAGGCGGGGTCATACACGGAGTAACCCTCGTCGCGCTCCTCGATACTGTCGATGCCAATCACTTTGGCAAGAATACGGGAAACTTCGGCCGGTGTGTAGAACTGGCCCTTGCTCTTACCGCTTTCCGTGGCAAAATGACGCATCAGATATTCATAGGCATCGCCAAGAATATCGTCACCGCTGGCTTTGTTCTTTTTGAAATTGAATTCGTCACGCTGGAAAATGGCAATCAAGCCGGTGAGCTTATCCACCATTTCTTTGCCGCTGCCTAACTTGGCCTCATCATTGAAATGGGCATTGTCGATCACGCCGCGGAGATTGTTCTCCCCGGCTTCTGCAAGCTTGGCGATAACTTTGTCCATTTCTTCACCGATGTTTTTATTGCCCTTCAAGGCAACCAAATCGTCGAAGCTACCGCCTTCGGGAACCGTAATATCGGCATATTTTACGCCCTTAAACTTGTCCGTAACATATTTCACGAACAGCAGGGTCAGGATATAGTCTTTATACTGAGAGGCGTCCATGCCGCCCCTCAGTTTATCGCAGCTCGCCCAAAGGGAACTGTACAGCTCGTTTTTCTTTATTGCCATGTTTGCTTACCACACTTCTCTTAATTTGTTGTTTCTGTTTTCCTGCAAATCGACTTCGCAGAAACCGCAATGGGTTATCTTTTCAATTTGTATACACGATTGATATTTTCACCCTCTGCAATAACAACACCTTGGTCTCTCGATATTGCTCGTTTTTGGAAAAGTCAATCATGTTTTTCCTCCTTTACGAGCTCGATGATATCGCAGAAGTCGCAGTCCAGAACCTCACAAATCTTCGTTAGAATTTCCGTGCTGACATGCTGGTTCTTGCCCAGCTTGGCAAGGGCAGTGGTGGACATGCCGGTGGCTATGCGGAGATCTTTCTTTTTCATGTTTTTATCAATCAGGAGTTTCCAGAGCTTATTATAACAAATCGTCATCGTAACACCTCGTGTCAGAGTATACACTAATACAAATTAATTCTAACACGACAGTTTTAATTTGTCTATTGAAAATCCAGTTTTTAGATTGGGATGGTCATTTTTAGATTAGGAATTTCCAATTATACAGCAATGTGAAACAGCGGATGAACCCTAATTAAGTATCCGTGTCCGGAGTATTCTTTGCTTACAGCTGCTCAACTTTTGCGCCGCTACCCACGCAAAAAACACTTGCATATTAATCTCCCCACAAATACAACTTGATTTTATATCACTTTGGTGATATAATTTGTGCAGAGATACTTAGGAGGATACGGAAATGGATCAGAAAATTATCCTGTATCACGGCTCTGAGCAGATCGTAGAGGCTCCCACCTTTGGGTTGGGTAAGCATAACAACGACTTCGGGCTGGGTTTTTACTGCACGGAAAGCGAAGCGCTCGCCAAGGAATGGGCCGTATCCTCTCTGCGCAACGGCTTTGCCAATCGTTACAGCCTTGATACGGAATACCTAAAAATTCTGAATCTGAACAGTCCGGACTATACGATTCTGAACTGGATCGCCGTTTTGGTAGAGCACCGTCTGTTCTCTATCAATAATCCGGCCGCGCAGCGGGCCAAACGATATTTGATCGAAAATTTCGGCGTCAATGTCAACGCCTATGACTTGATCATCGGCTACCGAGCTGACGACTCCTATTTCGACTTTGCGGCGTCTTTCTTGAATAATGGAATTTCCGTGCAGCAGCTTGCAAGTGCTATGCGCCTGGGCAAGTTGGGCGAACAGATCGTCGTCAAGTCTAAATACGCATTCTCCCTGCTGCATTACGAGGGATTTTCCATCGCAGAAAGGGAAAAATATTATGTTCTCCGCAAGGCGCGAAACGACGAAGCCGATCAGCTTTATTCGAAAATGCTCGAAGAGGCGACTGACGGCCTGTACATGCTTGACATTATGAGAGGAGGCATCCGGAACGATGACCCACGCATACCAAGAAATGTATCTAAATAATGCGCAGGCCTTGCTGGGCGATGCCTTCGACTATGCCATCAACGCATGCGGAATCGCCGGAGGCAGCTTCATGAAACTGTTTTCCGTCAGCTCCGTCAGCAACCGAATCGAGAACGGCGAAGCTGCCTATATTATGGGGAAAAGCGGAATCGAAGCGGCTGTTGATGTCCTGGTTGAGACCACGGGCAAAGCGCCGACTGCCAAGCCAAAAGCCAATTTCAACCGCTCCAGAGAATATTGGATCGGCTGGGCCGTCGCCTACTACCAGTGGTTCTCCGGCAGGAAGTTCAGCGATATTTTTAAGGTTCTCTCGTTTGAAGATTTAGAGCGGATGTATGCGCCTCTCCACGAAGCGGACATCAGCAAGTTCACCGATATTGTCGATGCCAAAGTACGCGAGTACTTCGCTGATACCAACCTCAAGCGCATCCGCACGCTCTATGGCTGCACGCAGGCGGAGCTTGCCAGACGAAGCAATGTCAGCCTTCGGTCAATCCAAATGTACGAGCAGCGCAACAAGGACATCAACAAGGCCAGTGCGGAAACTGTCCTCAGCCTTGCGAAAGTCCTCGGCTGCACAATGGAGGATCTTCTGGAAAAGTGAGCCTGTGGCGGAAGGGGTGACTTTCCCTTAAAATGACCCTAAAATTACGGGAATGCGATAGTTATTGAGGGAAAGCGAGTTTCACCTTTAGAGAGCAAATGCGTGATGCTATTCTTTGTCTATAGCGCCGCAGCTTCTGAGCCGCCACCCCCGCAGAAACCACTTGCATAACACCCTCCTCAGAGTTACAATGCAGGGGATCTAAAACGCAAAACGCTTTCCGTCCGGCATCGGTGAATCTTCACCGAAAACCGGGCGGGAAGCGTTTTTGACCACATAGATTACCACAGACGGCGCTGGAACACCTGGAAACAGCGGAGATAAGAGCGCCAAAGAGTAAGTGAAACAAATTAAAAAGCGCCGAAAACCGCTATAAACGAGCGAAAAAAGTATTCCTGATAAGTTTGGGACCAGGAGACCGTGCGTTCGAGCCGCACTACTCGGACCATAACTGGACACCAGTTTTGATACAATGCGTATCGAAGCGGGTGTCCAGTTTCTTTTTTCAAAAGCCCCTATTTGCAAGGGTTTTCATATACCTTTTAACGAAAGCAGACTCTACGGTAACCGAGAAATGGTCGCCGTAGAGCTTTTTTGCATTTTTGCCTATGTACTTTTTAATTATAGGTCTTGAGGGTGTGCATTGCCATAAAATGAATAATTAAAGGGTGCAACGCTCAATATAACAAAACGCAGCGATATTGTAGCCTCCATCACATATAATCTTTTACACTTTGACTATATATACACTTTGACTATATATTTTGCGTTTGGTTACAAGATTTTTGTGTATAGAAAGAATTTATATAAATCAAGTAAAGTGATACTTGACAAAGGAGTAACCAATAAGTAAAATGTAAAAATATAGAATTTCCGGTGTATAACATTGCGTGAGCGCAGCATCTCAAGCCGCCAGGCAGGGCCTGTCAGCCAGAAGCAGATTCGCCAGCGCGAACATGATATTAAATTTAGCCTGTTGCTTTTCGAGCCCTCGGTATCGCGTTTTAGGCACGTCTTAATATGTTTTTACCTATATAGGCCTGTCTATCTGCTCATTTTTTTGGATATTATTTAGATATATACTGATAGAATAAAAACGAAGGGTGGAAATTGGGATGAATGAGACACACATTGATTTGCTGCTGAAAAATTGCAAAGCGTATGCGATGGATGAAAAAAACACCTGTTACACGACGATCGGAATCCACGACGGTCGTATTGTTTATACAGGACAGGCCGATGAGGATTCAGCGCCTTGCGCAAAGACTGTCATAGATATGGCAGGAAGACCGGTGCTGCCAGCTTTTACAGATACGCATATGCATATGATTAATTCCGCATATTTGCAAACGATATTTCGGCTTTTTGGCGTCACATCCATCAAACGTGTGATTGAGATGGGAAAGGAATACCTAAAATCCGGTGAATTTTCCCGGGAAAGATGGGTCTTTGGGCGAGGCTGGAATCAGGAACTCTTTGAAGAGGGGAGAATGATTACCAGAGATGATCTCGATGAAATTTCAAGCAGTGTTCCCATTTGTATCGTAAGAATATGCGGACATATCGCGGTGCTCAATTCAGCCGCCTTGGAGTTGCTGAGAGCCTCGGCGGAGGTAGAAGCCTACGCGCACAATATTGATTGGGATTCTGGTGTCCTGAGAGAGAGCGCGGTGAAGTATTGCTACAAAATTATGCCACCGATTCCCAAGCCGATTATGAAGAATTTGATCGATATGGCGCAGAGAGCTCTGTTGTCCCAGGGAATTACGGCGGTAGGGACGGATGATTTCATTTCCCTGCCGGGCAATAATCTGAAGGTAATCTATGAAAGCTATCAAGAAATGGCAAAAGAGGGAGAGTTGAAAGTACGGGTTAGCGAACAGTGCGGGTTCGTGGAAGTAAATGATTTGGAAGACTTTATTGCGTTTAATAGGAAAAACCGCATTGCATCTGATTTTTTAAGGATGAACGTAATAAAAATCATGCTGGATGGTTCTCTGGGCGGTCGAACCGCCTTGCTGAAAGAACCCTATGCGGATTGTCCGAAGGAAACGGGTACACAGACTCATTCCCGCGAAAAACTGAATAAGATGGTTAGAATTGCCCACGACAATGGGTATCAGGTTGCCGTACATGCAATCGGAGATAAGGCGGCGGATATCGTGGCGGATGCGTATATTGCGGCATTGAAGGAAAACCCGAGAAACGATCATCGCCACGGTATTGTTCATTTTCAGATAACAGATGATGATCTGCTGAAAAAAGTAAGAGACGCGAATATTATTGCGTATATTCAGCCGGTTTTTCTGTCTTCGGATCTGGATATGCTCACGGACCGTCTAGGCGAAGAGCGTGCGCAGCATACATATATGTGGAAAACCATGCAGGACATGGGGATTCACACGGGCGGCGGCTCAGACGCACCGGTTGAGTCGTTTAACGTTTTGGAGAATATTTTCTGCGCAGTTACGAGACAGCGGATACATTCGGAGAATCATGAATGTCACTGTCCGCAGGAGTGCCTTGATATAAAAGATGCTGTGGCATTGTTTACGTCAAAGGCCGCGTATTTGACTTTTGAGGAAAACAAAAAAGGAACGATTGAAGTGGGTAAATATGCGGATCTGGTGGTACTTTCTGATGACATTTTTCAAATTGACGCGCAGAAGATCCAAGATGTCGCTGTACTGAAGACAATGGTAAATGGAGAGTTTGTTTTTTCAAAAGAATAATGTAGGCAGAAAAAAGGCAGCCACCGAGATGTCGGTTTGAAAAACCATGTGCAGCAAGATTCAAAATATGCTCGTGGCGGGGAGATGAGAAATGTAGTAGACAGATGTACGAAATTTGCGGTGTTGTGTGATGAGTCTTTTTGATTTCTAAAAAAGATATCAAAAAATCGGCGATACTGCGAGCGATCGCAAATGAAGTGTTCGGATTCAAAAAAACGGAGGAGAATTCAAAATGAAAAAGAAAGAAGCGGGAGAGCAGGTAACTGCAAAACAGGGACTACTCCTTTTGTTTGCGGCAGTGCTGGTAATCGTTGTTTGCAAAATTGTATTTAATGTAGATACGAAAACTACCTTGATGCTTTCCGGTGCAATCGGTGGAATCATTTGCATGATTTGGGGCTTCAAGTGGGAGGATATTGAGAGCAAATTTGCCGAGGGAATCAAATCGACGGCAATGCCCATTGTTTTGCTCATTGTAATTGGTATGATGGTTGCTTCATGGATTTTGTCCGGAACAATTCCAACCATGACTTATTATGGAATGAAGCTGCTGGCTCCGGGGCAGTTTTTGTTCTTATCGTGTATTTTGTGCTCCGTGATGTCAGTTTGCACGGGTACTTCCTGGGGAACTGTTTCCACTCTGGGCGTAGCACTTTTGGGTGTGGCCATGGGGCTGGGAATTCCTATAGAGATGACTGCCGGCGCCATTGTGGTTGGATCGTTTTTTGGCGACAAAATGTCTCCTCTGTCTGACTCCACAGTGTTGGCGGCCTCGTGCGCGAGAGTGAATTTGTTGGATCATGTCAAGCATATGTACTATTCGACTGTTCCGGCGATGCTCGTTTCGTTAGTACTGTTTTTCGTGTTGGGTTTCAAGTTTAAGGGTGGAGCGATATCTGGTGTGGATTATAATGAGATCCTCGCCGGGCTTGACGCCTCCTTTAATTTAAGTCTCTTAACCCTGCTGCCTCCGATTGTAGTACTGGTGTTGGTCCTGATGAAAAAACCTGCGATTCCTACGTTTGGAGCGGGAATTGTTGTCGCTTTTATTATTGGTATTGTGACGCAGGGTGCGGATCCGATAGAAATGCTTAACGCGATGAGTAAAGGCGTTTCCATGGAGACTGGCATTCCTATCGTCAACAAACTGGTAAACCGGGGCGGCATTGTGAGCATGCTGGATACCATTGGCCTGATATTGTCTGCGGCAATTTTTGCAGCGCCGATGAGAGCGTCGGGCAGCGTAAATGCCATATTTGAGGCGGTCAGAAAGGTTGCGAAGACGCCTAAGCAGTTTATGGTATTGGCACTCATTATGCAACCGGTCCTGCTTGTGGCAACAACTTCCTATTTTGTCACGATGCCTGTTACAGGCGAATTGGCGGCGGACGCTATGGATGAAATGGGGTATTCCAGACTGAATCTTTCCAGAATGATGGAGGATGGCGGCACCGTTGTCTGCCCATTGATTCCTTGGGGAAATACGGGAGCGTTTATCACGGCTACATTAGGTGTTACGCCTTATGAATATTTCTTCTATATGCCGTTTATTTGGCTGTGTTTTGTGTTCGACATGCTGTCAATCGTCACTGGCATTGGACTTAAGAAGGCTGATGGATCTATGGTTACCCCTCTTTTCAAAAGGAAAGCGTCCTGAATTCATCGTCACTGAAAAGGACAAAATGCCTATCGGCGGGTAATTTCTGCCGGGTTGACAAGAGTAGATAATAGGTGCCCTTTGATGCAGGAGAATAAGGGTACTGCATCAAGGTAGTTTCCAATAAGACAGTATGAGAATATTACTGGCATAGGGTAACTGCCGTACAGGAGTGCGACAAGAAAAATTGGCGATACTTGGTTTTCACAACCAGGTATCGCCTTTTTCTATCTTTAAACAGAATGTTTGAATCTTATTGGAGGTACATATGATGCAGGAATTGAACTATATCCGTTGCGGTGATTACTACATTCCCGATATTCGCTTACCGGATGAAAACAGACCTATTGGTCGGTGGGAACGTATGCACAGAGACTATATCAAGGAGCATGCGCAGATACTGGACGAACTGCGCCAGCTCCCTGAACAGCTTCCGCGGTATCAGCAGCAGATCCAACGCCTTTTTGAGTTGGTGCTGGATGTGGACAGCGCGGGGCGGGAGCCGCAGGCGCAGGCGGCAAGGAATTATACCTACGATATGCCGAAAGATCCCGGCCTGTTTTGTTTCCACCCCATCCCGCTCAGCTTTGAGCCGGTGGAGCCGGGGCGGTGTTCGCCGGTGCTGTATTCCTCCAGTATCCGGGACATGATCGACTACTCTCTGCGGAGCTGCGTGGAGCGGAACATCACCGTGCGGCGCTGCAAGACCTGCGGACGGTACTTTGCACAGACCGGACGTGTCAGTGCAGAGTATTGCGGGCGGCCTGTTCCGGAAGGACAGCAGCGTTGCCGTGACATCGGCGCTCTGAAGCAGTGGACGCTCCGGCAGGCAGGCAATGATGCTTTCAAGGCTTACCGGAAAGAATACAAGCGGCGCTTTGCGTGGATCAAGGCCGGGCGGATCACCGACCAGCAGTTTTACGACTGGAGCGAGCGGGCCAGAGCGGAGAAGGATAAATGTGAGCAGGACCTGATCTCTCAGAAGGAACTGGAGGTCTGGCTGAAGGAATCCAAATGAAAAACCGTGTGCTGACCACAAGGTCAGCACACGGTTTTCTTTGTCTATAGCGAGGCAGATTTTAAACCGCCCCATTTTCTTTATTCCCCGCATCTTCCAGTAGATTTGTAACCACTTCGCTGAGCTGTGCGGCGTTCTTGGAAGTGATGACGGGAACGCCGGTCTGCGTCTCAATGGCCTTTCGTGCGTCGCCAGCCAGAGTTTGAACGGCTCCGCTTTGGGTGACGGGATGGACTGGATGATACGGAGAAGTTGCTCGGTATCGGCCACATCGGTCAGGCGTTTCTTGCCATCATGAGCCGTCATTTTCAAACCGTGACAATTTGTCACGGTTTCATTGCCCTCGGCCTTCAACCGTTGTTTGAGTTTGCGCCAATACGCCGTGGGATCAACGCTGTCCGTCAGTACGCCAACTACATCGACAATGGAGAAGTACCATTCTTCCTTTTCTTCATCCCACGCCGTGCGAATATGCTGATTTTGAAAAGCTGGATTGTAAGAGACATCCTATCACCCCAATTCCTGTCATCTAAAACAAAGTCAATTCTCTTGTCCCCACTTCAGGCAGTTCTTCCTATCTTGGCCTATTTCATAACTTTCTCAAGCAGTGTTTGGTAGCTGTCCACCACATCATACACCACATTTTGACTGCTGATTGCCTTGAAATGCTCCCTTGCGCAATGAATTTTCGATTCCTCAATGAGCCGGAGCTGCATAGAGGACATGGAGCCTTTCGTTTCAGCGACGAAATAGATGTGCTTGACAGTACCTTCATAGAAGGCAATCGCCCAGTCCGGATTATAATGCCCGACCGGTGTTGCGATATAGAAGCTGTCCGGCAGCTTCACATAAACCGCAACATTTGTGTTGGTGTCCAGGTCGGTCGCAAAATCGCGCTCGTTTGTGGAATCATACACGATATGATCGTATAGATGTCGCTGCGCTTTCATCGCATTTGTGCCGAGCTTGCCCTTGATGGTCGGTTCGGTAAAGATGTCCGTGTCGTAATGCTCATCCAGCACGTTGTAGGTAATATGCTGAATAATTGCAGTAGCTTTTTCATCATTGATCAGGGCGGCTGCTTTGATAATGAACTCTTCCGGATTGAACTTGAACTGCTCAAAAACGGATTTCTCAATGCCGGTCAGAATTGCAACGACTGCCTTTCGCGTCAAGCCTGTCTCTCCGACCAGCTTGCCGATCAAATCATACTTCACGCTGCTGCCCACGCGGATTTGCTTGCTGCTGTCATAAGTAGAAGACTTCGATTTTGAGAACGCGCTTCCGTCAAGGAGAGAATCCTTTGACTTGATCTCATCCATTGCGCCGGTTTCAACTTTGAAGAAGACTTTCGGCACATGAAGATTCCGGTTGATGGAGGCAATCGCCTTGTTTACAAGCTCATCCGTATCAAAGTCCACCACATACACAGATTTCGGGCTGATGCGCTTCCAGAGAGCCTTGAACTCCGGCATGGCAAGCTTGTCGGGATCAACTTGCAGCTCCACATTCTTGTCACGGGCGTTCTCCGGCTGCATGGCGCGGCTGTCATAGACGGAATCGAGAATCTTGATCACAGCATCACGGCTATCGGCAACTTCATCGGCAACCTGAATCGCGCCGTTTGCTTTGTCGGCATAATATTTGTCAGTCAGTACGCCGCGCTTGACATATCCGTTGGAGATCAAATCCTCGAAGATTGCTTGCGCCGTATCGCCGTCCACAACCTGTTCGTTGCCTCTGGCATCCACAATGACCTTGCCCTTGAACAGATCAGCGGTAACAGACACAGGGCGTCCGGCAACTGCATCAGCAAGCTCAGTCTGCAAGCCCTTTGCGAAGCTGTCATAGCTCTCACTGGCGATGACTGTCAGAACATTGATGGACTGCACATCGTTTCCAAGTACGTTGGCATCCATGCGCTCACCGTCCTGATTGACACACAGGCGCAGACCGCGACCGACCTCTTGCCGCTTGCGAACCTCGCTGCTGCTTTGTTTCAGTGTACAAATCTGGAACACATTCGGGTTGTCCCAGCCTTCGCGCAGTGCGGAGTGCGAGAAAATGAAGCGCACTGGGGACTTTTTCGGATCACGATCCAGAAGCAGCTCCTTGTTCTTCATGATCAGGTCATAGGCGTCAATATCGTCAGATGTGCCTTCTTTTTTGTCGGAGAGCTTACTGTCAGTCATCTTGCCCTTTTTGTCAACGGAGAAGTAACCGGCATGGGTATCGTGGGCAGAAATCGCATCCAGATACCGTATGTAGTCCTCGTCTCCGATTTCCCGCTGCATGGAGCTGAGAATATCGTTGTACTCTTCTTCAAACATATCCGCATAGATGCCATTGAACGGATGCCCAGCCTCATCATATTGCTTGTACTTTGCAACTTTGTCGATGAAGAATAGGGACAGAACCTTAATGCCCTTATGGAAAAGCTGACGTTCCCGTTCCAAGTGAGACAGAATCGTTTCGCGGATCTGAATGCGGTGAAGCTGGTCTTCACTGACCTTGCCGATCACGTCACCGGCAAAGATTTTGATACCATTTAGGAACTCCACGGAGTTATCGCGTCCGTCGATAGACTTGACCACAAAGCCTTCCTTATACTCGTCGAGCTTGCCAGACTCGCCGGAGTTGTCATAGAGGTTGTAGCCAATACCGACCGTGGCGGTTTTCTTGCGAAGTCCCTTTGCTCCAATGTAGTCAAACTGAATGGTTGCTGTCGGGTCTGCTTTGGAAAGATTGATGCTTTCCAGATAGACAAAGCCTTCGGTTGCTGTGCTGCCGGACTCCGTGATGCCTTTAACGGCAATCTTCTTGACCAGCCGCTTGTTGTACGCTTCCATCGCATCAAGGCGGTAGACCATGTTATAAATGCTGTCTGCCTTGTGGGTCGCGGAGTAGCGCAGCGTCAGCAGCGGGCAAAACTCTTTTAGCCGTTCTTTTGTCTGCTTGCCCTCGACTGACTGCGGCTCGTCGATAATCAGAATCGGGTTCGTTTTTGCAATAATATCAATCGGACGACGGGAACGGAACTCGTCCAGCTTCATGTAAATACGCCGCGCGTCCTTACCCTTGGCATTGAACGCCTGAGAGTTGATAATCATAACATTTATGGAGCTATCCGACGCAAAGCGGTCAATTTCTGTGAGCTGGGCAGAATTATAGATGAAGAACCGGATTTTCTTGCCGTATTCCTCCGCGAAATGCTCCTGTGTCACCTGAAAAGACTTATAGACGCCTTCACGGATGGCAATGCTCGGCACGACCACGATGAATTTGCTCCAACCATAATGCTTGTTCAGCTCATACATGGTCTTGATGTAGGTGTAGGTCTTGCCGACGCCTGTTTCCATCTCAATGGTCAAATTGTAGCGTCCTTCCAGCTTTTCCGACGGCTTGATCTGATTGGTGCGCTGCACCTTTTGCAGATGCTCCAAAATCAGCTTGTCGGAAAGCTCCGGCACAATGCGTTCATTCCGCCAGCCGGTAAAATCGTCCATCGTTGCGATTGCTTGCTGCTCACCATCTTCAAGACCACGATCCATCATATAGGTGGGTGTGAGGTATGGCTGTCCGGCGAAAACGTCAACAACCGCTTTTGCCGCATCCGCTTGAAATTTTTGATGTTTGAATTGGAGTTTCATAACTGATGCTCCTTGGTTTTCTTTTGGATCATTTTCAAATTGATTTCCTTACATTTTTCACGGTTTTCATGAAACCTCTGCTCAATCTCATTGTTTGATTCCGTTTTAGTCGCAGGAAGTAAATCCGCATTATAGTAAGAAAACATTGTATGAACCGCTGCATTTGCAAAAGCCGCTAAAAAGCGAGATTCTATCGCAGGTACAGGTTTTCCCTCAAATGCGTAACGCCAGTCAACGAAGGCGTTTGAGAGCAAAATAAGCTCATCGAGTCCTTTTTCAGAGCCCGCATACTCCGGTGCCTTTTCGATTAAGTATGCCCACAGTTCCTGTTGAAAGGATTTCGGAAGCATCTGAAAAAGAATTAGCAAGTTGTGCTCTTTTCCATATTCAATTTGGTTTTTAGCTAAAATTGCCTTGAGTGCTAATTCGACAGAAAATGCGCCGTTTACAACTAAAGGGGCAAAAAGCAAAAGCAGCGTATCTGAATCATCCCGGCTTAGTTGGTCAAGTGCTATATATGCGTTATAAAATGCCTTTGCTTGATAGACTAACAAGTCGGCGTTCATCAGATCACCCTCACGCGCTTGGAAATGTCGCCCGCGTCCTCCGGCATATAGAGCTTGAAAATCTCAAACACATTGATCTTCTCCGGGCTGGATGCAAAGCCGGAATCGCGGAAGACAGCACGGAGCGGTTTACGCTGTGCGATCTCCTTGACCACACTTTCGGGAATATTCGCGTCAAAACAGGCGATCAGGTCGCCGTTATTGTAGGTATGGACGGTGCAGCCGCCCAACTGCTCGGACTTGTACGGCAGGGACAGCGGCAGCCCCCAGTCGATCAGGCAGCCGAACAGCAGGTCGAGGTCGGTGCGGTCATCCTTGATGTTGGATTCCAGCCCCGCGAGCATCCCCTGATCGTAGTCATCCGGCGCATAGTAGACATCCTTCATGTTGGTATCGTCCAGCTTGAGAACGCGGAAACCGATGTCGAGGTCTTGCGTGGTCATGGGGCTTTCGGATTTGATCTTATCCCCAGCGCGGCGGATGCGCTCCTTGCCTATTTCGCAGATGTTTTTGTAGCCCGCCTTGTAGGCTTCGCTTGCTTCATCGCACTTTTCGGGAAGCTGCACCATGATGAATTTGCGGTGTCCGCCGTCCTCGGCGTTGAGCTTCATAACGGCGTGGGCGGTGGTGGCGGAGCCGGAGAAGAAGTCGAGACAAATAAAATCAGATTCAGATGCAATTTTTAGCATTCGTGCTATCAAGCCCGTGGGTTTTGGCGTGTCGAAAGGAATTGCATCTGGAAATAGCGACTTTAATTCTCTTTTTCCATCTTGGCTATGTCCCACTTCTTTGTAATTCCAGATGGTTTGGCACGCAACACCTTGCTTAACTTCTGTCAAAAATCTTTTTATTGCCGGCACATTATTTCCATCTTCACCAAACCAAATTCGATTGTCTGCTATCATTTCATTCATAACTTTTTCGGTATATAGCCAGCAGCGTCCGCTTGGTAGAGTATGCTTCTTTCCACTTGGTGCTGTTAAAACATAAAATTGACTCTTTGTTCCATGCCCTCCTTGTGCAGTTGAATCCACAGCTTTCCATGGTCCACGCGGATCATTGTCCCGATTCGTATAACGTGCGTTCATTTCAGCTGTACGGTCAAGAAGTTGTGGATGCCATAGCATCTTGTTTTTTGCATAAACCAAAATGAAATCATGACTTTCAGAAAACCATTGAACTGCATTCTGGGGACTATACCTCTTTTCCCATATTACCGTATTAACAAAATTAGAGACTCCAAAAATATCATCACAAATCTTCTTAAGATTTCCTTGTTCAGAATCATCAATGCTAATAAAGATAACCCCATCGTCCGTTAGCAGATTTCTTGCCAGCATCAACCGGGAATAAATCATGCTGCACCAGTCGGAATGAAACCGTCCGTTGGTGTCGGTATTCTTGAACAGGCGGTTTTCGTCCTCGTCATACATTCCCATCTGCGCGTTTTCTTCTTCCTGGGAGCGCATGAAATCGTCGGCGTAGATGAAGTCGTTGCCGGTGTTGTACGGCGGGTCGATATAGATCATCTTGACCTTGCCGAGATAGCTCTCCTGCAAAAGCTTGAGGACTTCCAGATTGTCGCCCTCGATGTAGAGGTTTTCGGTGGTGTCCCAGCCCTTGCTTTCCGCCACACAGGGGCGCAGCGTCTTACGGATCGGCTTGTTGGCTTCCACGATAGCCGCCTTCTTGCCGACCCATGTGAACTCGTATGCCTCGTCGCCGTCCACCACGTCCGGCGAAAGCATCTGTTTCAGCAGATCAAAATTGACCGCCCGTTTGTACACCTTCTTCTCCGGCGTACTGTGTTCCTCGTCCAGCATCTCTGTGATGCAGTTGGGAAACAGGGCAGCAATGCGGTCTATGTTCTGCGCCGTCATATCCGGCGATTCAAATTTCATCTTGGTCATTTGCTTTCTCCTCCGGAAATTGAAATCTATAATTAAGTGAAGACGGTTCTACAATGCGATTACCATACCAAAAGCACATGGTTGTATCCTCATCCGATGAATACTTAAGGCCGTCAGGACATTGTTTGGGTTTAAATGTGCTCCTACATTTGAGAATAGTGGATACATACCGGTCACTTACCAGTTCAATTTGCGTCTCAAAAAAAATTTCGTGCCTTCCAGCTTTAATAAATGGTGCCACAAGCCTTTTATCGTCTGGCGACATAACTAATGTTAAGTTAAATCTGCTTCCATTTTTGCCAATGGCCATTCTTGTGTAGCATTCATCATATTTGCCGAAATTCAAAGGATGATTGCCTACTAACAGAAAGGCGTTCAGCACACGAACCACAACAGGGGAATTTTTCGTGGGATGCAGCAATATCTCACATTCAAACGTTCCATAATCCTGCACGGAAGCATCAGAGATATCTGTAACTGCGATTGCTTCGGAATGACAGTCAAAATTTACACATTTTTGACTAAAGCCTTTGAATTCCACCTTGTCAATCAGTGCCATGCAGGAATTCTCAGCTATGAAGCTATCGTCTTGTCTATTCTGCAGGTCACGATTCTGTTTCCACGTATTCCATCCAAGAAACATTGCACCTATGAATGCTAATGTGCCACCAACATACCCCAGTGCGTCACCCGCTGACCATTCCGCTGCCAAGACTGGAGCAGGGGCAGGCGTCTTAAAAAGCCAGTTTAGCAATATTGGAATTCCCAGAAAACAGATTACACCGCTTGCAACAGTTGCAAGTAGCATTACGGGCCATTTTAACTTTTTCATATTTTCAGCAACTCCTTTCCCAACCTTTTCAACTCCGCATTCATTTCCATCCGCCGGTTAAGCTGCTTCTCTTTCTTCATCTTGTTTTCCAGCGTAGAAATTTGCTTTTCGAGCTGCTTCTTTTTTTCATCACGCGCAACGGATTCTTTCAGGCTCTCGCCGGAATCTGTTTGCAGCTTGTCCCCGGCAATCTGGC
>ENA-ORRL01000514-ORRL01000514.1-human-gut-metagenome-genome-assembly--contig:-NODE-514-length-41451-cov-6.982559_pt1 | contig 41451 bp, 33 predicted proteins | sample MGYA00242175_ERZ509134 | MGnify/ENA primary metagenome ERZ509134 (study PRJEB26280, sample SAMEA2338660) | human gut metagenome | biome: human gut; feature: human-associated habitat; material: faeces... | reverse complement strand
TGCTCTTCCGCTTGAGAATTTTATAAGCCTCGGCAAAGTTTTCCTGTGCCACCTCATGGATAAACTTAGGAATATCAATATTAACCGGGCAGCTGCCTACACAACGCGGTTTGGGGCAGTTCAGGCAACGCTGTGCCTCGTCTACCGCCATTTCCTTGGTGTAGCCAAGCGCTACCTCCTGAAAGTTTTTGTTACGCACATCAGCCGGCTGCTCCGGCATAGCATTTCTCATTCCTCCACGCATTTGCAATGACCTCCACAGCTATATTCCAGTGCTTCCTGGTCCTTGTACATCTGCTGACGCATTACCAGGTTCGCAAAATCTACCTTGTGAGCATCAAACTCCGGTCCGTCTACACAGGCAAATTTGTTCTCGCCGCCAACCATTACACGGCAGCCGCCGCACATGCCGGTGCCATCTACCATGATGGTGTTGAGGCTGGCTGTAGTTTTTACGCCGAAGGGTTTGGTGGTTGCTGCTACGTTTTTCATCATGATAACAGGGCCGATGGCCAATACCAGGTCAATCTTCTCGCCTGCCTCCAGCATTTCACGCAACGGGTCGGTTACAAAGCCCTTGCGGCCTGCACTGCCGTTATCGGTGGTCAAAATCAGCTCGTCGCTGATAGCAGCCATTTTATCCTGCCAGATTACCAGATCCTTGTCGCGCGCACCGATGATGGAGATAACCTTGTTGCCCAGCTCATGATATGCACGCGCGATGGGATAAACAGGCGCAACGCCGATGCCGCCGCCTACTACTACAACAGTACCGAACTTGCCCATCTCGGAAGGATGTCCCAAAGGACCTACTACGTCGAGAATGTCATCACCCTCGTTAAAGGTGTCGCACAGATGCTTGGTAGTGTTGCCCACCGCCTGCACGATTAAGGTGATGCAGCCTTTTTCACGGTCAAAATCCGCAATAGTCAGAGGAATACGTTCGCTGTATTCGTCAGTGCGGATGATTACAAACTGTCCCGGATGGCATTTGTGTGCCACCAGCGGCGCGTCTACGACGAACTCGTAAACAGCAGGTGCTAAATTTGCTTTGGTAATGATTTTAGCCATTTTCTTGCTTTTCTCCTTTTGCTGCTAATTGCTATTTATTCAAAAGCTTTCTGGTGCAAGCCTCAGCTTCCGCATAAATCTTTTCTTCGTCAAAGGTCAGCAGCTTGCCTGCTTCCACAACCTTTTTGCCTGCTACGAAAACAGTGTCGGCGTCGGTGCTGCTTGCTGCATAAACCAGCTGGGACAGCTTATTGTGACGCGGATACCAGTAAGGCTTATGCATATCCCACAGTACGATATCTGCCTGCTGACCTGCTTCCAAAAGACCTGCATCGGCAAAGCCAAGAGTCTTGGCACCGTCAACGGTTGCCATCTCCCACGCCTTTTTAGCAGGAACAACGAGCGGATCAAAGGTGGTTGCCTTGTGCAGCATTGCGGCAGCACGGCATTCCTCCAGCATATCCAGATTATTGTTGCTGGATGCGCCGTCCGTGCCCAGGCCAACGCAAATGCCCTTGTTCAGCATTGCCGCTACCGGTGCGATACCGCTTGCCAGCTTCAGGTTGCTCTGCGGGTTATGCGCTACACGCACGTGCTTGGCAGCCATGATATCCATATCCTCGTCGGTCAGATGTACGCAGTGCGCAGCAATGGTACCCAGCTCAAACATGCCCAGCTTATCCATCAGCTGAATCGGCGTCATGCCATGCTCTTTGACAACGGTATCAACCTCAAATTTAGTTTCGCACAGATGCATCTGGATTTCTGCCTTGTTGGCAGCAGCCTCGGCAATAACCTTTTCCAGATAATCAACAGGACAAGTATACGGAGCGTGCGGACCATAGGTGATACGGATACGGCCATTGTCATAGCCCTGCCAGTTCTTCGCCAGCACAGTGTTTTCTGCCAGCTTTACGTCCTTGTCCGGCGCTACGCCGATCAGTCCGCGGCTGAGGTTAGCGCGGATACCGGTTTCGGCGCAGGCACGCGCAACATCCTCCATGAAGGCGTACATGTCGGCAAAGCAGGTAGTACCACCCTTCAGCATTTCTACTATGCCCAGCATAGCACCCCAGTAGATGTCATTAGCATCCATCTTGTCTTCAATTGGCCAGATTTTGTTTTGCAGCCAGTCCATGAGCGCCATATCGTCGGCATAACTGCGCAACAGCGTCATAGAAACGTGGCCGTGGGTGTTGACCATGCCTGCGGTAGCCAGCTTGCCCTTGCCGTCCACAATTTCGTCGGCAGCAAAGTCTGCAGGCACGTCCTTGCCTACATAAACAATCTTATTATCTTCAACGGCGATGTTCTGCATTTCACCGTTCGGAGTATGCAGAAGCTCGATATTCTTAATCAGTAGCTTAGCCAAAAGATTTCACTTCCTTGGTATAAATTAAGTCCTACCTCCCTGTATAATGCTTAGGGAAGCAGATGACAGTGATATTATTGTTTTCTACTCTTCGCCCTGCTGACGTTTGGAGTAATGCTTTTCATAAAAATCATGCATCACATCCACGTCCTCACAGCTCAGCTCGTACACCTTGTTGCCGGTGCCTGCACAGATTACAGCAATCTGTGCCGCCTTTTCCAGAATTTCGGCAGCAAGCAGTGCCTCCGCCAGATTCTTGCCCCAGCAAACAGTGCCATGGTTGGCCAGCAGCACAGCCTTTTTGCCGTTCAGCGCACGCACGGTGTTCTCCGCCAGCTCCTGCGTACCGCAAAGAGCATACTTGGCGCACTCCACCCTGCCACCGATAATCTGCACGATATCCTCGATAATCGCCGGCACTCCCTGATGCATAGCCGCAAGCGCACTGGCATAAATGCTGTGCGTATGGATTACGGCACCTGCCTCGGGATAGGCGTTGTAAATGGCGGTGTGCACCTTCAGTTCGGAAGAAGGAATGCGCTTGCCCTCAACAACGTCGCCATCACGGTTGATAATGACAACGTCCTCAGGCGTCAGCGTTTCATAACCGTGGCCGGAGGGTGTGATAGCAATATTCTGCGCGTCAATGCGGCAGCTGATATTGCCCCAAGAGCCTGCAACGAGCTTTTTTTCAATCAGCGCATGGCCCGTTTCCACAATGGCGGCACATGCACTTTCTTTAGCAAATAACTGCGTTTCCATGATTATTCGGCAGCCAGATATGCCTTCTGCTCATCGCTCAGGGTGTCGATGCCTGCGCCCATAGCCTGCAGCTTCAGAGCAGCGATTTCGGTGTTCAGCTCTTCCGGCAGCACATACAGTTTGTTTTCCATTGCTCCCTTATGGTCAAGCAGGTATTTCATAGCCAGGAACTGCATAGCGAAGGACAGGTCCATGATTTCAATCGGGTGACCGTCACCGCATGCCAGGTTAACCAGACGGCCTTCGCCCAGCAGGTTCAGCTTACGTCCGTCAGCCATGGTGTAGGTCATAATATTTTTGCGTACTTCATACGGAGCAACTACGGAAAGCTCCTCCAGATGATGTTTGTTGATTTCTACGTCGAAGTGGCCTGCGTTGCACATAACAGCGCCGTTCTTCATAACCTCCATATGCGGTTTGGTGATTACGTCCTTGCAGCCGGTTACGGTTACAAAGATATCGCCGTGCTTAGCAGCCTCCTGCATCGGCATAACGCGGAAGCCGTCAAATACTGCTTCAATACCCTTAATCGGATCAACCTCGGTAACGATAACGTTAGCGCCCAGGCCTTTGGCACGCATTGCAACACCCTTACCGCACCAGCCATAGCCTGCAACAACAACAGTTCTGCCTGCTACGGACATGTTGGTTGTACGCATGATACCATCCCAGGAGGATTGGCCGGTACCATAACGGTTATCAAACAGATACTTGCAGTAAGCATCATTAACGGCAATCATCGGGAATGCCAGATGACCTGCTGCAGCCAGAGCCTTCAGACGATGTACGCCGGTGGTGGTTTCCTCGCTGCCGCCCATCAGGTTAGGAATCAGGTCACGACGTTCGCCGTGCAGCATATTAACCAAATCGCCGCCGTCATCAATAATCAGCTGCGGCTCACTCTTTAAAGCCTCGCGCAGATACATATCATATTCTCCGTTGGTGCAGCCATGGGTTGCGAAAACAGTTACGCCGCTGTCAACCAGTGCTGCGGCAATTTCGTCCTGAGTGGAAAGCGGGTTGCTGCCGGTAACAACAACATTAGCGCCTGCGTTCTTCAGCACGAGTGCCAGATAAGCGGTTTTTGCTTCCAGGTGAATGGTTACAACCATGTTGATGCCCTTGAAAGGCTTGGTTTTGCTGTATTCATCGTTCAGATGGTTCAGCAGGGGCATATATTCCTTTGCCCACGCGATACGTTGATGACCTAACGGTGCCAATTTGATGTCTTTAATAATGCTTTGCATAAATCTAAAAATCCTCCTTTAATATATGCTCTTTATTCTTTTAAAAGAGCCTGCAATTTCTTAATACTTTCTGTATACGGCGCTTTAAGCACGCCATGCTCGGTAATAATACCGGTAATAAGCTCTGCCGGTGTCACGTCAAACGCAGGGTTAAACACTGCCACGCCCTTAGGCGCAGTCTGCTCGCTGCGGAAATGACGTACCTCGTCGGCCTTGCGCTCCTCAATAGGAATCTGCGCACCTGTAGCAATGGAAAAATCAAAGGTGCTCGTCGGTGCGGCGATATAAAACGGAATCCCGTGTGCCTTCGCCGCCAATGCCACGCCATAGGTGCCGATTTTGTTCGCCGTATCGCCGTTGGCCGCAATTCTGTCGGCACCTACAACAACAGCGTTCACACCCTTTGTGCGCATAGTCCACGCTGCCATATTATCGGTAATCAGCGTAACCGGGATGCCATCCTCAAACAGCTCAAACGCCGTCAGGCGCGCACCCTGCAGCAGCGGACGTGTTTCGTCGGCATAAACCATCTTCAGCTTTCCCTGCGCGTAAGCACTGCGGATAACGCCCAGTGCCGTGCCCCAACCGCAGGTTGCCAGTGCGCCTGCGTTGCAGTGCGTCAGCACTACGGCAGCGTCAGGCAGCACAGCAGCGCCGTATTCGCCCATACGCTTATTCATGGTGATATCGTCCACATAAATCTGCTCGGCCTTCTCCTCCAGCGCCTTGATAATCGCCGCAGGGGACTTGTCCTCACCGTTCAAGCGCACAGCCAGCGCGTATTGCAGATTCGCCGCCCATGCCAGGTTTACCGCCGTAGGACGCGCAGTAATCAAATCAGCGCGCACAGCATCCAGCGCACCCAAAAAGTCCGGCTTGTCCGCAACCTCGCGCGCACCCAGCACCATAGCGAAGGCAGCGGCAGCGCCGATTGCCGGAGCACCGCGCACCTCCAAGCGTTCAATCGCCACTTTCACGCGCTTGTAATCCACGCAGGTAATCCATTCTATCTTTTGCGGCAGCAAAGTCTGGTCCAGCAGCACCAGGCTCCCCTGCTCCCAACGCATAGTTTCTACCATAACAACCTCTTACAGCTTAAAGCCGCCGAACTCCTGCATAGCGTGATGGCAGTTGCACTTCGCCTCAGTCGGCTCTTCATAAGCGATGAAGGACAGAATCAGCTTTTCCATATTCTTAATGCTCAGTGCCATAGCGTCGCAAACCTCTTTATGGGAAAGCGGTGTCGGGGAAATGCCCGCTGCCATATTGGTAACGATGGAGCAGTTAGTGTAGCACATCTCTGCCTCACGCGCCAGAATAGATTCGGGCATATTGGTCATGCCAACCAGATCACCGCCCAGCATAGCGAACATTTTTATTTCGGCAGCACTTTCAAAGCGCGGGCCTTCGGTGCAAACATAAACACCGTGCTTATGGAAGGTGATATCCGTTTTCTCAAGGCATTTGATAACCTTCTCGCGCAAAGTCGGGCAATACGGATAGGTGAAATCGCAGTGCGCTACACCACGCTCGGGGGAATCATAGAAGGTGTTGATGCGGCTCTTGGTGAAGTCCAGCACGTTGTCGCAAACTACGAAGTGACCTGCCTTCATCTCCGGGTTGAGGGAACCGACTGCGGTAGTAGCAAAAATCTCCTCCGTTCCCAGGCTCTTCATCGCCCAGATGTTGGCGCGATAGTTTACCTTGTGGGGCGGCACGGAATGGTCTACACCGTGGCGGCTCACGAAAACCACCTGATTACCGCTCATTGTGCCGATGTTGCACAATGCTTTACCAAACGGTGTTTCTATAATCTTTTTTTCGAATCCCTTCAGGGTATCGGGATTATCAATACCGGTTCCGCCGATGATAGCAATTTTACGCATAAGCTTTGCCTCCCTTATAGTCAAATGTGATAATGAAAACTGTTTGCTAAAGTATGTTATTACGCATAATATCTATGCAGATTCTCCACACTTTTTCTATTATATAATACCATAAATAAGGCATAATTTAAAGAGCAAAGAAAAAGCACTCTCAGCAGGTGTGAGAGTGCGAAGTGGGTGTGGAGTATCCGGCACTGTTTTCTGGGTATCTGGCACTATCGGCCTATTATCCGGCACTTCTGCAGATTATCCGGCACTGTTTCCTCAGTATCTGGCACTGCTTGCTCAGTATCCGGCATTTTGACAGATTATCCGGTACTGTCGGCCTAGTATCCGGCATTTTAAAGGCACTCAAATACTGTTGATAAATCTAACGGGAGCAAATTACCGTTGCTTTCATCAATATAAGACAGAACTCCAAATGCTCGTCGGATTCGTAATTCTACGAGTTGGCGGATAATTGCCATTGATGCAGATATTTCTACATCTGCAAATGAGTTGCATGATACTTGTCCAAATAATGATTGACGCAACACTTGATGAACTGACACATAATGGATGTATCGAGCGTCGAGGTTATTTGTGTATTGAAAATCCTTCCGCAAATTGTTTCTGAAAAAATTTTGTAATTCTTCGGCATCCATAAGAATCCATTTAAGTATGTGTTCATAATTGTGTAAGGTAATTACAGGTATGTTTGTATCTTTCAATATGCGAAACAAATTGTCGTCAAATATTCAATTGATTATATCAAGCAAACAAACTGCATTGCAGATATAATAGTTTTTATCGGCTCACTTCTTTTCCAATTCTTTGGGTGAACAAGCCAAAATTCGAGTGCTCCCTTCGTGGTTCTCATTCCTCTAAGTGTTACTTCAAAAGCAATGACTCAAAATATGTTTCAATATCCTTAGCTAACAATTCCCATTCAGGTTTTTTCACTCCATGTGGAGCAGTGTAGACGCACCCATCATGTAAGAAAATAGGATCACCATTACAAGTTGCAAACACAAATTGCGCATTGAGAAATGCATATTCCGCTTGTAGTGAGTCAAGCTTTTCAACCGGCAAGAAACGAACACAGTTTATTTCGACATCTAAAGGATTGCTTTCCTTATAAAAAGTTTTTAAGACATCGGGAACACAATCAAGATTTCCGTCAAATTTAGCAAACCTGTTCCGAGTATCGTGCAAAACCACTTTTTTTGCAAATTCTGAGTATTCCATATTGTTTGCCTCCTTACACCGAAAATGACGGATAGCATTTTTCGATTGCATATATCCGTATCTTTTCGGCAAAATGTCGTTGGTGAACAGCGTCGGTGACATAATAAGTTATCATAATAAAACCTATGCTAACAGATACTATAATTCCTGCCGCTCCACCCCAAATTCCTTGTGCCGCAATTGATACAGCTAATAGAGAAAGAGAGAATAGTGCTTGCTTACCTGTTTGTATCAATGCTTCTCTCGTAGCTACACCTTTAAGCTTAAGCTTTATAAATTGGTAGGTCGAAAAAACAACAATAGTCAATGCGCCTACTACGCCCATATTGACCATTTTAGAAATATTTTCCGTAATGGTAATACCAGCATTTTCAAGCACACCGGAGCCTATAGTCCTTCCGATTCCATAGCCAACAGCCGACAATATTCCAGATTCCGCACCGCTTTTTAGCCCTTCGATGGTTGCCAACTTAAGTGTGTCAGGTGTTATTCCGGATTGCGCAAGAGTGGTAATAAAACCAATCGTTAATCCGATGGCAGACCCAATCGCAACTGCCAACCCAAGACCTTTTAGTTCGTTTTTGAAAACACGCTTAGAATTGGTTTTTTCAAGCATCATATTTTTATCGGTCATGGGTTTGTTGCTTTCATTATCCCAATTTCCATCATGACCATCCTGCAAATGCTCATCTTTGGTCTTATAAAATTTAATGTTGTCAGGATTAGCTTGCTGCTCTGGATGATCTGAAACATTCTGTTGGTGATGACCCTCTGCACCTCGAACTGAATCATGTTCCAAAATTTGTGCTTTCTCTTCAGCACTCCAATGGGCAGATCCGTTTCCTCCCATTTCAATATCAGCTTTCTCATACATCCACGCTCTTTTTACACCCATGTTACGAGCAGCCTGATTAGGCGAACTCAGGTTATATCTTTGCGCATCGCCAGCTCTTAGTGGATTGAGTTTTTTCAGATATTCATTGAGTTGAGCATTGTATCCATTAGTAGTAGACATTGTTGTAAAGGATACTCCAGAAATTTGAACAGCCGAAACACCACCAGCATACGAACTATTCACGCTTCTATATTTAACTTTTGTTTGTTGGTAGAAAGTTAAACTCCGATTGTTCTTTAGAGATGTCAGCATATGCTCACCTCAACTTTCGTTCGCATTCTATAGAATACCGAGTTAGTGCAAGTTTTCCATCATCATCAAGCTTACTGAAAATGTATGAGTAAACATGGTTGTAATAAATGAGCGTTTCATTAAACAAGCGTGAGGCGTCAAAGGCAAAAAGAGTTGTTGATGCAAGCAAAAACAGTTGCGATTGATTTCTGTACTTATTCTCATCCTTACGGAATCTATCAAATGCTGATGCAAATGCATCTGCCGCTTGTTTGTTATAAGCGATATTTTTTATATGTTCTAACTGGTGCATTTTTTCGCTGATGAGTTCAGTGTGACCCTTGGTCAAAGACTTATATATCGAGCTCTGCTCATCGGTGAATTCATCCTTGTCCATTGCTGTATCAGTTTCCCCAATTTTGACAAGGATTTTATCAAACTCATCCTGCGTGGTTGCTCTATGCATTTCATCTTTAAGTGAGTATAATTTTTTCAGACATTCCGAATTATGTGCTTCAATTTCAGCTCTTTCATCTGCAACTCGTTTTGCCTTTGTGCTTTCAATTTCGCTCAAAATGCCATCAATGCGTTGCTGCTGACCTGAAAGCGCATCGATAGATTCGCTTGTAAGTTCAGCATTCTCAGAATAAAAAGCCAATGCTACACTTGCCTGTTCTGCAAAATTAATTCTGTCTGCAAGCGAGGGGAATGTTTCTGCCAATGTGCAAAGATACTCAAAGTACGCTGAGAAGATTTTTTCATCCCCAGAATTTCGATTAAACAAATTACGCCCTACTAAGAGAGCTTCTGTAATTTTTCCATCATTTTTATACTTTTCAAATAAACTAAGCATTCTTTTAGCCTCCTGATAATTGCTCCCAATTGTAAAGGTTATAAAACCAGTATTTTACAACGGGATATTCTCGAAAAAATCGGACAAATATTTGAGGCTTGCTATTCTTTGCTGAATCTCTGGAATATCATAGCCATTTACAGTATCACGAAGATTGCGGACATAAGTATCCCATTCGTTGTCCAACTCAGCCGCCGCCTTGTCAAAAGCTTCTTCGGTTTGTTGCCAGTATCGACGAATACCATCACGGAACTTCTCGCTAAAATCGTTTTCATCAAAAGTCGCAACGATTTTCTTGGCAACGCTCTTTTCCCATCCGCCGCCGAATGCAAGAGCTAGACCTCTTGCGATAAGAAGTCCTACCGCAATACCGATTGCTCCAAAAATTGAGAATGTTACCACTCTAGCCAAAATTGATGTACCGATTCCATAACCAGTCCCGGCAAACAAAAGTGCGCCGGATATTGTACTGGAAAGGAAAGTACCAAACCCACCAATCATTCCACGAGTGGATAGAGCTGATGCAAATGCCCAGCCAGCATCAAAGTCTACATCAATACTATTATTCTCAAAAGGACGGGAGATGTTCTCTGCATAGGATGTGATGTATTCTTTAGCCTTTTCAGAAAGTATTTCGGATTTCTCCGCAAGAACTGTTTCACAACGCTCTTGAATCATGCTCTGCAAAGAACTACCAAACACTTCGATATCGTCTTTCGTGTTTTTTATCCCCTTGGCCTTCATTAAGCGAACAAGTGCGTCTGTGTTAATCGTTGCTGCAATATACTCACTGAATTCGTCAATCGACTCAGAGGAAAGGCGGGCGATTTCATCTCTCACGCCTTTCTTGCGCTTGTCATTATCCTGCATCCGAGAAAGTTCGTTCTTTTCAATTTCACTAAGTAGATTTACATATTTTTCTCGCTCACTAACGATTCCTTCGTACTTCTGGAGTTCGTTTATAAGATTAGGCTTTCTTGACTCGACATAGCTTTTCACAAAAGCTTTTGTTCTCTCATTTATAATCGCAGGCAACGATTCAAGAATTTCTGTCAAAGCATTATTAAATGGAGAACATATATCCGGAATGTCAATTGTATACGCAAAGAATCGAGATCGGAGTTCCTTGAAACCGTTGTCGGCATAATCATAGCCAGATAACTTCTTTCTATTATCCCAATACTCCTTTGGCAGCGTTTTTATTAGATTGGCACATCCAACATCAAGGATTTCTTTAAGTTGTACTCGATTTCCGCTGTTAATTGTATGTGCTTGGGATGCAATAACAAACAGGTTGGAAAGCGGTTTCAAAGAGTTTTCGCCTTTTTTCTCCCATGTCGGAAGTTCGCTTATATTGCGCTTCAAATAGGTGATGTCTTCGATTCGCATAAATCCGTTAGCTTGAGAAAGATATAGCACAACATCTGCTTTTTGTGCTGTGGCAAAAGTAATATCATCGTCACTTTCTGTTTCTGTACCAAATCCGGGAAGATCAACAATATCGCAAGTTTTTAAGACGGGTGCATCAATAAAGACTACGGCTGAACCAGCTTCTTTGTTATAATTCTCACCTTGCCGAGTTCCAAAAGAGCGTAGAATTTCGACACCGCCGGCAGCTATTTTCCAAGACCGGCAGTAACTCTCGTCATTCAACTTGCGCTCATCCCACAGGATTTCTTCTCCAACTTGATTAGCAAACACCCATGCATCTTCTTCGATAAATGCAGGCTTGTCTGCAACGTGCTTAATATATACAGCTATTGATGTTGTGGGCGTCCACGAGGTAGGCATTTTATCAGTACCCAGCAATGCGTTGATGAGTGTGCTTTTTCCGGTGTCGGAACGTCCGACAATCGCAACTTTAGGTTTTACTAAATTTACAGTTATACCATTATTCAGATCTTCGACATATGCTTTTTTGTATTCATCTGGAAGGTTCATATTTCCCAGCGCAGCCGAAATATAGTCAGATAGCGTGCATTTTGTGAAGTTTGCTTTTTCCCAAGTGTTGTTGACATCTAAAGGTTGCGAAATTAGCTTTTTCCATCCCGTCAGTACCTCATATGATACGCCGGTTTTTTCAAGTATTTTTTGAATCACTTGGAATGGGATGCTGCCAGGATCTTTTTCCCATCTTGAAATGCTTGATTGTTCAACTCCAATTAATTCTGCAAACTTAAATTTGGTTATTTTCAGCTTATCCTCGCGGAAAGATTTCAAATCCATAAAAGATTCCTCCTGTATTTTTACTCTAATAGATATTATAATCCAAGTTTCTTTGGGACTCAATATAATTAATGCAGATTTGCATAATTTTTATATGCAAATCTGCATTAACATAAAGCGTCTCTATCTTTCCCAATCCTTTCGTTTGTTTTTTTCGGCTGCTGCGATTTTCACTCTTTTTGAATTGTTCGCAGTTGCTCACGAACAAAGTGTTCTTCTGCATCCTCGTTCAGAAGCTTCGCTTGCTGTCATACATACGGAGCGTATCATATTTGACTGATTGAAAATTTACTCTCCCGGTGTAATGTATCGAGGAAAGCCGATTCAAAAGTGCGGTTTAGATGAAATTGATTCTGTGCATCGTAATCCTGTAATCGCCGATTTATTCCATCGCATGAAATTTATGGAACGACATGGAAGCGGCATCAAAAAGATTTTGGATGAAACCGCAAAACTGCCAAAAAATTTGGAGGTATTAAAACCTACGTTCCATTCCACGCATTCATCGTTCTTTGTACCCCTGAAGAATTTGAACTATTCATCCCCATCACTTAGTGACCTGGATACTGACAAAGTTGTGACTAAGATGATTCTTGAATTTTGCGTAGAGCCACGAAGCAAACGTGAAATTTGTGATCATCTCGGCTTTAATAATCTGACATATTTCACACGCACATATTTGAATCCCTTGCTTAAAACAGGAAAACTGCTTAGAAAGATTCCCGACAAGCCAAGCAGTAAAAATCAAAAGTATTTCCGTTCCTAAAAAAGCAATGCCTGTAATCAGCTATATAAGCCGATTACAGGTATTCGATTAAGCATATACAAGTTCAGTCAAGACAATTGTTTCCGCACGGTTGCGTAGGTGGCAGAAACCACCCTCTACATAGTAACTCTTGAAAGCCTATATTCTTACTTTTATTAGGACATTTAGTATTTGCTGAGCAATTTATTAGGACACTGGCGTTAATCATCTTACTTTTATTAGGACATAAAGGTCAATATTCTCGTTTTTATTAGGACATCAAGCATGCAAGAACTCATTTAATAGGACATCAGAACCTTCATTAGCATTTTTATTAGGACACTAATGAATCTTCTCTACTATCTCCAGCAGCTCCTGCGGTCTTGCAATCACAAAATCCGGCCTGCCCTCCTCCAGCAGCTTCTCCCAGCCAAAGGCCGTATAGCGCACGGCAACGGTTTTCGCCCCCGCACTACGACCGCTCTGCAAATCAAAGGGACTGTCGCCGACGCACAGGCACTCCTCAGGCTTTACTCCCAGCTTGACACACGCCGCCAGCATCGGCTCGGGATGCGGTTTACTCTCCTTTGTATCGCCCAAGGCAACGGTCGCATCAAAATACTGCGTCAGCTGCAGGCAGTCCAGCCCACGGCGCAGCATCGGCGGCTTCTTAGAGGTAACCACCGCCAGCTTAATGCCCTGTGCCTTCAGCCGCTCCAGTGTTTCCTTCACGCCGGGGATAGGACGGATCATATCATCGTGATGCGCGTTATTATATTCTCTGTAAGCGTCGCGCATAGTTTCCACCAGCTCGGGCTTACCGGAAAGCGCAATCATCGCCTCCGGCAGCGGCAGGCCGAAGGTAGCCACAATCTTTTCGCGCTCCGGCGTAAAGCCCAGCACCTCCCGGCAGGTGTGCTCAAAGGTGGCAATAATCAAATCTATGGTATTGGCAATAGTGCCGTCAAAATCAAAAAGTATTCCCTTAATCTGCATCTTCATATCCTCTCCGCTCTTTTTGCTCATCTTCATAACGTTTGCATAAGCACAATAAATTTATTATATCATGTTTACCTGCCTTTGCGCACTAAAAAAGCACTCCAGCTTACGCAGAAGTGCTTATAAATCTTATTTTTCGTCTTTTTTCGCAAAGACTACTTCCTTAGGACCGTCATTTACTGCGTCCTCGGGAATAATTACATCGTCAAAGCTGATGCCGCGGGTGTGCAGCGTATGGCTCCACTCATGGTCATGGCGGTGCCACCAGCCAAGTGCTGTAATAGGAATCCAGCTGTAAATAAACAGCGGATACAGCAGCAGATACATCCAGGACTTGAAGGAAGCGCGGATTTTCCACAGTACCGCTACCGGGAAAATATACTGGCCGATACCAACCAGAGTCCAAACCTCTACCGGAATAATGGTATACAGGATATTGGTGTAGAACGGATAGAAGTTATAAATATAGCTGCAAAGCACGAAGAACGTGGAAATCATCAGGAAGTACGGCTGAATGAGGTTCACAGAGCAGTCCAGCATGACGATATTACGTGTCTTGATTGCTTTTTTGATCATCGGGATGAGATAGCGGTCCGCAACGTCAAAGTGGCCCTGCGACCAACGCTTACGCTGGTTCCAGGTCTGCTTGAAGGTCAACGGCTTTTCGTCATATATGATTGCATCATGCGCCCAGGTTGTAGGAATGCCTTCCATCATCGCCTGAATGGTGAACTCCATATCCTCGGTCAGGCAGGTTGCACGCCAGCCGTAACGCTTCAGCACCTCGGTATCAAAGCACATGCCGGTACCGCCAAGACAGCAGGAAAGGCCCATGTTATACTTTGCCAGGCTCCATACATGATTAACAATCCAGAAGGAAATTGCAAATACGCCGCTTACCCAGGTATCAGTCGGGTTTTTAGCATCCATATAGCCTTGGATAATGCGTTCGCCGTTGCACAGACGGCTGTTCATCTCCTGCAGGAAGTTGGGATGCACCAGGTTATCGGCATCGAAAACGCAAACCGCATCATACTTTTTATCCAGCTTGAACAGTCTGTCGAACATCCACGCGAGAGCAAAGCCCTTGCCCTTACCGGTTTCGCTGAAGCGCTCATGCACCAGCGCGCCGGCCTTGCGTGCAACCTCTGCGGTTTTGTCTGAGCAGTTGTCCGCAACAACATAGATATCATATAAAGCGTCATTATAATTCAGACGACGCAGGTTATCTACTAACTGGGCAATAACTCTTTCCTCGTTATGCGCGCAGGCAATCAAGGCAAAGGTCTTGCTTTCATTATATATCTTAACTTCCTTCTTCTTGCCGAACAGGCCGAACCAAGAAACAAAAAAGTAGTAGAGCGTAAAAAATATAATCAATAGCTGCAAAGGTATCATGATTATATCAAAAGCTGTATACATCAAAAATCTCCTTTACTCCCCTAACGGCAAATTATTTGTTCTTACCTGTAAGAGCACGGTAAACATGGTTTACAATGCCTGCCAGCGTATAGGTGAACATTGCTACAAACGGCCACGCACCGGGACGCTCGTACAGCATTACAGCACCGACGATTACAGCAATAATTACAGGCAGACGGTATATAGGATTGCCCTTACCCTTGAAATCCGGGAATTTAACCTCGCTGTACATGATGCAGGCAATTACCAGAGTAACTGCTGCCAGCACAGCCGGAGCGAACTGATAGCCGGAAACAACATAGGTTGCCAAGAAGCAGGCACCTGCCGGAATAGGCATGCCCTGGAAATAACCGTGTACAACACCGGTGTTGCAGTTGAAGCGTGCCAGACGCAGGCAGCCGCCAACAGCGAAGAGTGCAGCGATAACCTGACCTGCAAGCCCCAGCTCCTGCAGACCATACATATAAATCATGATGGCAGGCGCAACGCCGAAGGAGCACATATCGCAAAGAGAATCCATCTCCTTGCCGAAGTCACCGCCGCCAACGCCAAGAGCGCGGGCAGCACGACCATCCATAGAATCAAAAATTACAGCGATTACGATGAAAACGGGGGCAAGGAAGAAATCACCCTCGATAGTTTTAAAGATAGACAGCACACCGAAAATAAGGCTCGCAGAGCTGATGCTGTTCGGAATCAGACGACGCCAGTTCATTGTTCTTTAACCCTCCCCACTACGGTAATACCGCCAACAACCTTATCACCCTTCTTAACGGTGATTTCAACATTTCTGGGCACAACCAGCTCCGTACTGGAGCCGAATTTGATCATACCATAGGTTTCGCCCTGTTGGAGCTTGGTGCCTACAGTTACCCATGAAACGATGCGGCGTGCCAGCAGACCGGCAATCTGGATTACCAGGAAACGCATACGGCCGTTATCCATACCGATAGCATGACGCTCATTTTCGAAAGAAGCGTTTTTCTCATACGCAGGTACGAACTGACCGCAGGTATAGCGCTGATATTTGATTTCGCCGTCGAGCGGCGCACGGTTGGTGTGCACGTTGAATACGGAAAGGAAGATAGTTACCTTAGTCGCAGGCTCGTTGAGATATTCATCATCAAAAATTTCATCTACGCCCATTACCGTACCGTCTGCAGGCGAATACAGGATGTTGGGATCATAAGGCGTAACGCGGTGAAAATCACGGAAGAAGTAGGCAAAGTATAACGCCAGCACTACGGGGATTACGGCCCACACAGCGCCGAAGAAATAATATACTATTGCAGCCACCAACAGAGAAATACCAACATAAATATAACCATCTTTTACAATAAACATATAAAGCCTCGCTTTCCTGCGAATATTTCTTTTGATTTCAGCTTAAATCAGCAAGCATTTCCAAACTGACTGTGCAGTCTGTTTTTTGCGGATATAAAAAGTGATGGAATGCTACTTCCATCACTTTATTATAATACACCAACCTGCTTTTGTCTATATAAGTGTAAAATTCTTAGCACTTTTGATAAGCACAACGTTTTTCGGTATGTATCAGAACTTGGATGCCATTACCTTGATTACAAACTTAGGCAGTGCCATCATACGCATAAAACGGCTTGGCTGCTTGTACAGGCGGAAGGCCCATTCCAAAGAAGCATCCTGCATCCATTTCGGTGCGCGCTCCATTTTACCGGCGAGCACGTCAAAGCTGCCGCCGATGCCCATCAGAATTTTGGCGTTCAGCTCTGCGCGGTGTGCCACCAGCCATTTTTCCTGCTTAGGTGCGCCCAAGGCAACGAAAAGCATATCTGCACCGCTGGCGTTGATGTCCGCAATAATCTGCGGCACATCCTCATCTTTGAAATAACCGTTGTGGCAGCCTACTACCTGTACGCCCGGATAAAGCTCCTCAGCCTTCGCCTTCGCAGCTTCGGCAACGCCAGGGCTACCGCCGAAGAAGTACGCCTTATAGCCCTTGTGCGCCGATAAATCCAACAGCTCGTTATAGAGGTCAAAGCCTGCTACACGCTCCGGCACCTTGTAGCCGAGGTGTCTGCCTGCCCACACGGCACCGGCGCCGTCAGGCAGCACCAGCTCCGCATCCTCGCAGATTATTTTTTTATACTCTGCGTTTTCCTGGCACATCATGATGATTTCGGCATTCGCGGTAACAACGAAGGTCTGCTCCTTGGCGAGCATTCTTTCTTCAAGCGTTTTCACTGCCTCCTGCATAGTCATTGCGTGTACAGGCACGCCTAATATTTTAATCGGGTCTTGCATATGTTTTGCCCCCTCTTTTCTGCATAATAATATTATTATTGTACACTACTTTAACGATTATTTCAAATCCGTATAAGAAAAAGCGAACCCTCAGGCAAATACTGCCGAGGGTTCACCTGAATTGCTTTACTGTATATATGCCTTCAGCACATCGCTCTGCTTGTCAAGGCACAGATACTTGTAGACCGGTCTGCCAACGCTGCCGCGGTGCAGATCCAGCTTCAGCAGATGCAGGGATTTCAAAAACTCCAGATATTTACGGATAGAAACGCGGGAGATTCCTACCATGCCTGCCACCTCTTCGGTAGTAAACATGCCGTCAATATTGCAGATGCAATTCCAAACAGTGCCTAAGGTGTTTTTATCAAGTCCCTTGGGCAAAGTTACCGCAACCTGATTTTCCTGACGCATAATAGTAGTATCAAGGTCAGCCTGCTTAATGATGCCTTGCTCCTCAACAATCTGATAACGCTTCAGATAATTGTTCAGTGCAAGGTTAAAGCGTTCAAACTCAAAGGGCTTAATAATATAATCGACAGCGCCCAAACGCAGCGCCAGCTTAATTTTATCTTTATCGTTTGCTGCCGAAACGATGATGACATCTACATCATAACCATTCTCGCGTATTTTAGCCAAAAGCTGTAAACCATCCATAGTAGGCATAAAGACATCAAGAATGATTAAATCGTATTTGTTCTGACGCAGCAGCTTCAGTGCAGTATCTCCGTTGCCGGCAATATCGCACAGCTGAAACCCCTTGATCTGGCTAAGATAGTGCTCATGTAATTGGGCAACCATCGGGTCATCTTCTACAACTAACACGTTAATCATCTTAATCCCCCTCTTTCCTGGTCGGAAGCCTTACGGTAAAGGTAGTGCCCTCACCCGGAGCAGACTCCACAGTAATGGTGCCATTAAGGTTATTGATGCTTTGCTTAACCAGATATAAGCCAAAGCCATGACCGCTTTCGCACTTGCTGCTGAAGCCACGCTGGAAGATATGCTCGCGTATCTCGTCACTCATACCGGGACCGGAATCCTCCACGACAATAACAATTTCGCGGTCAAAATCCAGAATCGAGAGATTAACGATGCGTTCACCGTCAAAATTCTTCAACGCATCAAAGGCGTTTTCAATAATATTGCCGGCAATCAGTACAATATCATGTACCGAAGGCACATCCAGCTCACTGTGCAGCTCGCTTTCCTCTGTCAGAGAGAAGTCGATATCAAGTTCACGGCTGCGGCTTATTTTACCGAGGATAAAGCCTGATAATGTAATGTCTTTCAGGCGGGTTACTACATAAGAAACCTCAGATTGTCTGTTATAGGCAATTTCCTGCGTAAAATTCTTCAGCTCGTCATAGGCCTTCATATCGATCAGGCCCATAATCACATGCATTTTGTTCATAAATTCATGTGTCTGCGCTCTTAAAGCAGTAGCATAATTTTTAAAGCCTGTCAGCTGGTTAGCCATCTCTTCTACTACAGATTTTTTACGGAAGGTAATCACGGCACCGATAATGTTCTTGCCATCCAGCAGCGGTACTGCAGTAATAATAAAGACGGTATTGCCCATCTTGACACTGGCATCAACTAAAGTTTTACCTTCTTTTATAATATCATCCCACGGCACACGTTTCAAGACATCTTTTGCAGATTTTCCAAATAGTTCATTAACTCCTTCAATACCGGCATTCTTCAAAAGCAATTGGGCCTCGGTGTTAACAAGCGTAATGCAACCGTTGCTGTTGATATTGATAATACCTTCACGTACAGAGTTAAGAATAACATCGCGCTCCTGCAGCATTCTGGCGATTTCTTCCGGCTCATAGCCGAAAAGTACACGTTTAATTCTCTGCGCCAGATAAATTGCGCCCCAGATGCCGACAATCAGACCAAGCAGCGTCATAGACAGCAAGAATAGAACCGCATCTATTGTAGAGTTATTGACAATTTCGTCGGAATAACCGGTAACAACGTAGCCAATTACTTTTTTCTCATCATCCTTAACAAAGCCAATAGCCTTATTGGGTATCGCATAATTTTCCTTATAGGAAATATCACTGCGTCCCGCATATTTGTCTACCAGATTACGCGCACTATGCTCGAAGTCAGGCAGCTTGCCGGGGTTATACAACACGCGCAGATGGCGGTTCTTATCGTAAATCGCTACGCCCGCTTCATCCGAATGGTCAACATCGTTAACAAAGGCAGCCATAAAGCTGTCTACGGAATCCTCCGGCCTCTTGTTCTGCTTCTCCAGGCTCTCCTTGATTTCCGGAGAGTTACAGAGAATGTTGTTGATGCTTACGGCATTGATACTGACGCGGTCATAAATTACCCGCGCCACCTTCTGCGTCGTAAACAAAGATGTCGGCAGCAGTGCGATACACACTACGAGCGTAATAAGTACTACTATTTTCTGTAAAAGTGAAAGCGTTTTTCCTGATTTGTAATTGTAATTATCTTTAGATTTTCTCCACATCAGCAGGTACCGTCAGGAACTGAATACCAGGATTTCGTTCCAGAATCCAATTCAGGGACCACTCGTTATTTACAAGAATAACAGGTCTGTCCTTTTTATCATAAACAAGCATTCCGTTATCCAAGCCTTTAATGTTCTCAATCAGCTTCTTATCCTCTGCATATACCCAACGTGCAACGGAGTACGGCAGCTGGTTCATCAGCAGCTTAGAGCTGTACTCGTTAAGCAGACGGTATTCCAGAACCTCCAGCTGCAGTACACCGACTACGCCGACGATATAGCTTTCAAGACCTACGCCCTCCTGACGGAATACCTGAATAGCACCCTCCTGCGACAGCTGGATGATGCCCTTTTCAAACTGCTTGCGTTTGAGGGAGTCCTTAGGCTGTACGCGGGCAAAAATTTCCGGCGGGAATACGGGGAAGTCTTCAAATTGCAGCTTCAGGATGCTGTCGCTCAAGGAATCACCGATACCGAAGATACCCGGATCAAAAACGCCGATAATGTCACCTGGATATGCTTTTTCCACTATTGTGCGCTCCTGAGCCAGGAACTGCTGCGGCTGTGCCAGCTTAACCATCTTACCTGATTGCTTGTGGTAAACGCTCATTCCTTTGTCAAAGACGCCGGAACAAATACGCATGAAGGAAATTCTGTCACGGTGCGCAGGATTCATATTAGCCTGGATTTTAAAAACAAAAGCAGAGAATTTTTCGTTCTCCGGTGACAATATTGTACCATCCTGCAGCATTCTTGGCTGTGGCATGGGAGACATTTCCAAGAATTTTTCCAGGAAGCTCTGTACGCCGAAGTTGGTCATGGCACTGCCGAAGAACATCGGAGTCAGCTCGCCGGTGTTAACCTTTTCCATGTCAAACTCATCGCCTGCCATGTCCAGCAGCTCGATGTCATTGCACAGGTTTTCGTACAGCTCATCACCCAGCAGCTCTCTGATTTTGGGATCATCTAAAGAACCGGTAGTGGATTTCAGCTTTTTAGCACCATGGCTGGTGTCATCCTCAAACAGCTCAATGGTGTTTTCCAGACGGTTATATACGCCTTTATAATGGCCGTCGATACCGATAGGCCAGTTAATCGGATATGCGCGGATGTTCAACACCTTTTCCAGCTCGTCCATCAGGTCGAAGGGATTACGGCCGTAGCGGTCCAGCTTGTTGACAAAGGTAAAGATAGGCAGACGGCGGCGGTGGCAAACCCAGAACAGCTTCTTGATCTGCGGCTCTACGCCCTTGGCAGCGTCAATCAGCATGACAGCGCTGTCGGCAGCCATCAAAGTACGGTAAGTATCCTCTGAGAAATCCTGGTGACCGGGGGTATCCAGAATATTTACGCGGAAGCCGTCGTAATCAAATTGCAGTACGGAAGAAGTAACGGAAATACCACGCTGCTTTTCAATCTCCATCCAGTCGGATACGGCATGCTTATTGCTCTTTCTAGCCTTTACGGAGCCTGCCAGGTGAATAGCTCCGCCGTAAAGCAGCAGCTTTTCGGTAAGGGTTGTTTTACCTGCGTCAGGGTGAGAAATAATAGCGAAGGTACGGCGTTTCTTAATTTTATCCATCAATTCTGTCATTATGTATATGCTCTCCTATTTCTTTAAATTTTTGGTAATCCTGGCAATTTCATCCTCATCGGAAACCAGCTCGTCTACTGCCGGATAATCGGCGTTCTGCTCCTCGTACAGCTTGTAGGCATCAAGAATCTGCATTTTGATGTAGTCGGGAACAGGGATTTCCGTCTGCAGCTCACCGCGCATGGTTACGCGGAAGGCAACGTTCTCATAGCGTTCACCGCTGTAGGTTTCGCAGGTGAAGGAAGTACGCATGAATTCATCCTTGAAGGTGCAGTCCTTCAGGATGTGCGCCTTGCGCTCCTTATCCCAAGCTGCATAAATTTTGTACAGTTCCTGCTGTGCCTCCACCGGCACGTCCTCGCCCAGGACAACGGTTTCTGTTTCATCTATCGGCGTGCAGTCCATGTTGTTATAGACTGTGCCGTCCTCCAGCTCAAGGTCAACTGTCAGCACATAGTCAACCTCATGAAAGCTGGCTGTTTTAATCTGCCATTTCTGCTGCCAGCGGGCAATGCAGTCCGGGCAGATAAATTTGGTATCGCGAATGCTGTTGTTCATGTAATTATCACGATAATACAATTTTTCTCCAGGCACAAAATGTTCGCCGCATTCACTGCAGACGAACTCCAATGTACGAATCATCGGTCAAAACCTCCCAATATAATATGAAAAAGCCCTTACTTCGAATGCAAGGCGCTTTGCTATAACAGTAATCAGTAATGCCGTGGCCGTTGTGAAGCTGTGTTCCCAATCTGTAAGCCTTCGGCTTGATGTTTTGCAGCTTTTGCTGTCAATTACTGTTCAAATTGCTTTATTATGCCGCCAACGGCAACTGAATCTCACCTATGCCGCCTGACAGCTGCGCAAAATATATTTACACGTTCTATATTATAACATATCAGCTTGTTTTTCCCTAACAATTTTTCTGTAAAATGAGGGTTGTTTGGGACGTATCGCAGAGCGAAGTGTATAAAATGCTTACTACTCACATTTTTATGGGATTTTTTGTGTTCTGAATCACACTTTTATGTAAATTTACGCAAATAAAAAGAACCAAAATCGGTTCTAAGTTTATAAGCTTAGTTTTTCCCAAGCTCTTATCGAGAGCATTATAATATTTTCCCGCGTGCCCCAACTTCCTTTTAAACATGAAAAAAGCCTTTACGTTAAAACGTAAAGGCTACAAGTCCGACATTGGTCGGAGCGGCGGGATTCGAACCCACGACCTCTTCCACCCCAAGGAAGCGCTCTACCAAGCTGAGCCACGCCCCGAATCACAAGGAGTATTATACAGGTTTATTTGGATTTTGTCAACACTATTTTATAAATTATTTTAAACTTTTTTTACACCGTCTGTATCCAGGTCCAGAATATGGTAGCAGGCGTGCTCATTATTGGCCGCAAAGACATCTACCATAGCCTTGGCAATGCGCTCACAGTCTGCCTCCGGCGAAGCATAGGCCATCACTGTAGAGCCTGCACCGCTGATAATAGCGTTATAAGCGCCTGCTTCCTTGGCTGCCGAAAAAACATCGGACAAACCCGGAATAAGATGCGCACGGTACGGCTGATGCAGCTTGTCCTCCAGCGCCATGCCCAGATACTCATAATTGCCGCTCAGCAGCGCACCGACCAAAAGCGACGCTCTGGAGGTGTTATACACTGCGTCCTTGTGCGGTACATTTTTGGGAATAGCCTGACGCGCAAGCGACGTTGGCAGCTTGCTGTCGGGAACAACGGCGATGAACTTCAACGGCTTGGCAGGCAGCAGACGCAGGGAATGCGCCTTCTCCTGCTCCATATAGCTGATGGTGAAGCCGCCGTACAGCGCCGGTGCCACATTATCGGGATGTCCTTCGATTTCCGTAGCGATACCGAGAAGCTCATCCTTGGTATAATGGTCATCACACAAAGCGTTGGCTGCATACAGACCGGCAACAATGGCGCTGGAGCTGCTGCCCAGACCGCGGGACATTGGAATGCGGTTGAGCATCTTTACCTTCAGACCGATGCGCTGGCCGTCGGTTACAGCGTTCCACACGCGCAGAAAGCTGGCGAAAGCCAAATTACGGCCAAACGGCTTCAGATAATCTGCGCCCTCGCCTTCTACCTCCAGCTGGAAGCCCTTCTTATCGGTTATTTCATAGCTTACTTCGTTATACAGATTGCAGGCCAGGCCGAGTGTATCAAAGCCAGGGCCGCAGTTGGCTGAGGTTGCGGGAACCTGAATAAATACTTTTTTCATGCTGCCGCCTCTTTATGCCAAATGTCTGTCTTCTACACGAATCACACAGCTGATTGCTTCTACTACCGGCAGTACGCGCAAAATTTGCAGCGCCATCTGCAGATTAGCCTCCGAAACGCTGTGGGTAATTACAACAATCTCCGCCTTATTGCTCAGAACATCATTAGTCTGCACAACATTGCGCAGGCTCACGTTCTGCGCGCCGAAGGCTGCAGCGATAGCTGCCAGTGCGCCAGGTTTATCTGCTACCTGCAGACGGATATAAGCCGGTGCGGACATCTTATCAGGCGGGCAGAGGCGTTTTTCCTCAAAGCAGGTGCAGCTGATGCGTCCGGTGGACTTGTGCTGCATATTGCGGGCAATATCAATAATATCGCCGCAGACAGAGCTTGCAGTCGGCAGACGGCCTGCACCGAGGCCCAGGAACATGGCCTCACCGATAGCGTCACCGTTGACGAATACAGCGTTATAAACGCCGTTTACGCCTGCCAGCGGATGGGAAAGCGGAATCATCGTCGGGTTAACACGCAGGCTGACACCGTTTTCGGGATCGTTCTTGGCAATCGCCAGAAGCTTTACTGCGTAACCGAGGTCAGTTGCATATTTGATATCGCAGGCTTCAATGCTTTCAATGCCTTCAACCTGTACATCGTCCAGATTAAAGCGAGTATTGAAGGCAATAGATGCCAGAATAGTAATTTTACGCGCAGCATCCAGACCACCTACATCGGCAGTAGGATCGGACTCTGCATAGCCCTTGGCCTGCGCTTCCTTCAGCACCTCGTCATAATCAAGGTGTTCGTTAGCCATCTTGGACAGCATATAGTTAGTGGTGCCGTTCACGATACCCATGATAGAGGTAATCTGATTGGCTGCCATACTGGTTTTCAAAGGTCCGATGATAGGAATACCGCCGCAGACGCTGGCCTCAAACATAAAGTCGCAGTTATGCTCATGTGCAAGCGGGAACAGCTCGGAGCCGAATTTGGCCAGAACGTCCTTGTTGGCAGTAACAACATGCTTGCCGTTGGCAAAGGCTCTGGCGATAAATTCCTTGGCAGGATGCTCGCGGCCCAGCAGCTCAACGATAATATCAATATCCTTATCCTCAAGCACCTCATCGGCGTTGTCGGTAAAAATATATTTATCACCGTATTCCTGTTTTAGGCGGTCTACATGGCGGTCAAGCACCTTGGTGATTCTTACCGGCTTGCCTACCTCTTTGGCTATTTTTTCTGCATTTTTCTCTAAAACCTTCAGCACGCCGCCACCGACAGTGCCGGCGCCCAACAGACCAACATTTACAAAATCCTTCATTTAGTACCCCTCCAATACATCAATCAGTAATCTGTTATACCTGACCTAAAACTTCCAAACGTTTTACGCCGTCAATCATGCGCAGCTTGTCCAGCAATGCCTCCAGATCTATCGTCAGATGCTTGGTTTCGATAGAAATAGTAGTATTCGCAACACCCTGCAGAGGAATGCCCTGGTTGATGGTCATGATGCTGCCGGAATCGTCGGCAACAGTATTCAGAACCTTGGACAGCACGCCGGATTTGTGCTCCAGCAGTAAGGACAAGGTAATAATTTTTTCCTTGCTTGCTTCATAGAACGGGAAAACGAAATCCTTATATTTGTAATAAGCACTGCGGCTCAGGCCCATTTTTTCAACTGCTTCATTGATAGTTTTGATTTCACCGCGTTTGAGGATTTCTTTAACCTTTATAGTTTTTTTAATTGCTTCCGGAAGAATTTCTTCGCGAACCAAATAGAATGTGGATTTTTCAGACATACTAGTGTCCCCTTTCTTCATACAAAGTTCTTTTAATATTATACCACTGTTCTCTTGAAAAGTACACTTGTTATTTTTGTAAATTTTGAACAAATTCAGTGCATAATACACGCATGCAAATATACAAAAAAGCTGCCGCAGGCAGGTTCCGTCACCGTAAGTAACAGAACAAGCCTGCAGCAGCTGCTGCGTAATTCTTAATTAAAATTAAGCGCGGGAAATGTAGTCGCCAGTTCTGGTATCGATAGCCAGAACGTCGCCCTCGTTGATGAACAGAGGAACCTTAACAACATAGCCGGTATCCATGGTAGCATTTTTGCTGCCGCCGGTAGCGGTATCGCCTTTGATGCCGGGTTCGGTTTCAACTACGGTCAGTTCTACAGTGTTCGGCAGGTCAACGCCCAGTACACGGTTGTCATAAATCATGATTTTAACGTCCATGTTCTCTTTCAGGAAGTTCAGTGCGCTGCCCAGAGTTTCTTTGCTCAGCTCGGTTTGTTCGTAGGTTTCATTGTCCATGAATACATACATGCCGTCGGATTCATACAGATATTGCATTTCGCGACGGTCGATGTGAGCCTTCGGCAGACGCTCGCCTGCGTTGAAGGTACGCTCAACAACAGCACCGGTGCACAGGTTACGCATTTTTGCACGTACGAAAGCAGCACCCTTACCAGGTTTTACGTGTTGGAATTCAACAACCTGCCAAGCGTCGCCATCGATGGTAACAGTTACGTTGGTTTTAAATTCGTTTGTGGAAATCATTGGAAGCCCTCCTATAAATTTAAATATTAGACAATTTCAATAAGCTGCTTTTTGACACCGTTCAAGGCTCTCGCCCCATCCTCTGTCAAAACAACAGTATCTTCTATACGTACCCCGCCTTTACCGGGAATGTATATACCAGGTTCAATAGTGAAGATCATGCCTGTCTGCAGCACTGTAGCGCCACGCTTGTTGATCATCGGCATTTCGTGGATTTCCAGGCCTACACCGTGACCTGTTCCATGCACATAATAATCTCCGTAGCCGCAGGCGGTAATGCTGTCACGCACAATAGCGTCCAGCTCTCTGCCGGTCATGCCAGCCTCCGCAGCCTTCAGGCCCTTGCGCTGTGCTTCTTCAACTATAGTATAAATTTCCTGCTGCCAGGAATTTGCCATGCCAACTACCAGAGTACGCGTCATATCGGAATGATATCCCTTATAAACAGCGCCGAAGTCAAAGGTAATAAAATCACCGACCTCGATAACCTTGTCGGATGCCATGCCATGCGGCAAAGCACTGCGTACGCCGGAGGCTACAATCGTATCGAAGGAAGCCTTTTCACTTCCCAAGGCACGCATATAGTATTCCAGACGGCCTGCCAGACTGCGCTCGGTACAGCCGGGCTTGATATCCTCCAGCAGATGGATAAAGGCTTCGTCAGCAATGCTGGCAGCCTTCAGCAGCATATCCAGCTCTTTTTTATCCTTAATCATACGGATATCGCTGAAATCAATGCTCTGCATATAGGTTTCACCCAAAAGCTCGTGCAGCACAGTATAATCATCATAGCTGTAATATGCTCCGTCAAAGCCTACTACCTGCGCTTGGGCATTCTTTGCCAAATCAGCAGCGGCAGCCCAGATGCTGTGCGCACCTGTCGGAGTATACTCCAGCACCTTGAAGAACTTCATTTCGTTTCTGGCCTGCTCTGTATAACGGCCATCCGTAATCAGCACGCCCTGTTGTCTGTCCAGATACAGCAGACTGGAATCTCCTGTAAAACCGGTCAGATAACGGATTGTGGTAACATCCTTAATAATGACACTGTCTACCTGCAGCTTGGCCATATGCTCCAAAACTCTATTGATACGCGTCATGATATTACCCTCTTTCCATAAAACTAGTGACAGCTATGAATCACCTAAATATTTTACCACTCATTGGCAAAACTTTCAACTATTATCTTTGCTAAGGCACTTTTTTTGTTAACTTTGTAGCATAACCAGCAAAAAAGCAGGCCGTTAACACCGCCCCGCAGCGTTGTCGGCCTGCCCTTTCAAAGACATACGTTAATATTATTTACATTCTGCAGCAGCAATGCCTTCTGCGGTTTTGATGTTCTTGCGTACATCGTCGCAGCATTTATGGAAGTTTGCCAGCTCCTCGGCAGTCAGAGGCAGCTCCAGCACACGCTCTGCACCGTTTTTGCCCAACAGTACGGGAACGCCTACAAAGACATCCTTTTCGCCGTATTCGCCGTCAAGCAGCATGGAAGCAGGCATAATGCGTTGCTCGTCGTTGAAAATGCAGCGTACCATACGTACTGCGGTAGAGCAGATGCCGTATTCGGTGCAGTGCTTGCCGCTGTAGGTTACCCAGCCGCCGCCGATAGCGCGTTTTTGCAGCTCCGGTTTGTCAAAAGCGAATTTAGGATCCTCGTGTTCCAAAGAGCTTAAAGGAATGCCGTTGAAGTTTACGCAGGACCATGCAGCCATTTGGGAAGCACCATGCTCGCCAATCATGTAAGCGCTGATGGATTGCGGAGAAACGCCGGTCTGCAGGGATAAAGCAGATACCAGACGGGAGGTATCCAGACCGGTACCGGTGCCGATTACATGGCCTTTCGGCAAACCGCTTTCGCGATAAAGGATGTTGGTGATAACATCGCAAGGATTGGTGATGTTAACAATGAAGCCGTTGAAGCCGCTGGCCATAACCTTGTGGATATAACCTTTAACCTGTGCTGCGGTAAAGGTAAGCTCGTCTAAGCGGTCACCGCTGGCAACCAGGTCGATATCGCCGATGCAGTTTACGATAGCATCGCAGTCGCCCAAGTCAGCGTAGGTACCGCCGTTGATTTTTACATCATGCGGGCAATACAAAATTGCGTCGCGCAGGTCCTGTACCTCGGCAGCCAGCTTGGATTCTTTCGGATCTACCAGCACCAGCTCGGCGGCAATGCCCTGAATAGCCAGGCTGTAACCTACATGTGCGCCAACGTGACCTAAACCGATAATACCAACTTTTCTTGTTTTCATAATTAAGTTCCCCCCAAATTTTTCTTTAATATTTTTTATTTGTCCAAAATAGGCAGCGTAGCTGACGCATGGCCCATAATGGTAATATTGTAATCCTTTTTACCCTGCTCTGCAAGCTTTTCCTGAGCCAGCTCCCAGGCCTCCTGCAAGGATGCGCAGGGAATATGACCTGTCTTGCGGACAAAGTCGAAGTTCTCGGGACGTGTTACCAGATAAGCGGTTACATCGTTGACAATGCAGCGCGCCTTGAAGGCAACAAAGGCCGGAATAGTGAAATTAGCACGGATATCCTTTTCAAACTGCTCCATATCGTTACGGCTGAAGCAGTCCGTAAAGATAGCAGGCTCCTTAATATCCGGGCAGTCCAAAGTGAAAATCATGATGCCGCCGTGCTTAACCGCAAACTGTGCGTTCATGTGACACTTGGTTGCCTGATACAGGTTCAGATCCTTGGGATAACCGCCTGCGGAAGCAATTACTACATCAGCCAGCTGCTTGATGTGTACGCCTGCCATAGCCAGCAAATCCTTACAGCCCTTCTGCCATGCCTCGTACCAGTGGCCTGCAACAACCTCGCTGATATCTCCGTCCGGCGTAAATACAGTGTTCACCAGAAAATCAGGCTCCAGCAGCTTGCAGGATTCATACATATCCTGATGAATGGGATTGCCCTCGAGCAGACTTGCGTCACAAGCCTTGTTGCAGCCTGCGCCTTCTACCGGGGACATAGTCATGCAATGGTTCTTCATAATGCTTTCGTATGCTGCTACGCCCGGCATAACAGCCTTGCGTCCGCCGCCGAAGCCGGCAAAGGGGTGCAGTGTTACGGCACCGGTCAGAATAACTCTGTCGGCATTGGCAACATATTTGCTGATAGCAACATCATTGCCGAAGGAGGTTTGGCCAAGCAGCACCATGTCCTCGCTCTTGCGGGAGTCATGCTGAACAATTTTCAGACGGCGCACCATATCCTCGCCGCAAACGGTGATATCCTCTTCATGTGTATGACCGCGGTGGGTACCGGTAGCAACAATAACAGTGATGTCCTCGTCCTTTACGCCCACACTGTTCAGCTCGGCCACAATAACCGGCAGGAATTCGGACGTGCCGCACAGACGAGTGATATCGCTGATGATAATGGTTACAGTTTCGCCTGCATGCACAATTTCGCGCAGCGGCTTGGTACCAATCGGGTTACGGATTGCTTCGGTAGTAGCGGCAACAACGTCCTCGCAGACGCTGGATTCATTGCCGTGAATATCATATATAACGCGCTCCTCGGGGAGCAGTACCTCTTCCTGTCGTTTGCCTATAGGCAGAAAGTACTTTTTCATCGACATCCCTCCATTTGAAAAAACTAATTCTATTATACATGAAATCAGCTAAATATACAAGCTGACAGTAAAACTGTAAAGAAAATTCAGCCTTTGTCTAAAATTGTGTTATAATACTACTATATGAAAGCGAGGTTCCCATTATGAAGAAAACTCTTATCGCCTATTTCACACGCACAGGCATCACCAAAAAGCTGGCCGAGGACACCGCCAAGCAAACCGGCGCCGATCTTTTTGCTATTGAGCCGGTAAAAGAATATTCCTCCTCTTATCTTATCTGCGTAGGCCAGGCCAAGCTGGAAAACCTGCAGAACGCCCGCCCGGCAATTAAGGCAAAGCCGCAGAACCTGCAGGACTATGACACCATTGTGGTGATGTTCCCTATCTGGTGGTTCACCTGCCCCAATATCATCCTCACCTTCCTTGAGGAAAACGACCTGAGCGGCAAAACAATTATCCCTGTCTGCACCTACGGCAGCAGCGGTAAGGGCAGCAGCGAAAAGGCTATGACGGAAGTTTGCAAAGACGCAGCCTTTAAGCCCTGCATCGAAGCAACCGGCCTCAAAGACAAGGCTGTAGCCACCATCGCCGCAGCTATAAAAGAAGCATAAAAAGAATCATAAGCGTAAAATCAAGGCTTCCGCAGTTTGGCAACACCTTACTGCAGAAGCCTTTTGCTTTATAATTTTTCAGGATATTATGCTTACGGCTTTTCGCGTAAAATACGCTGCGTAAGATTTGTCAGCACGTTGATGGCATTAGCCAATGCGATGTGCTCAAAGTGCATATCGCGGTCATGCAGACGCGGCTCCAGATTGCAGCCTATGCCCAGACTGGCAGTTTTCAGCTGCGGACGCTCCTGCTTGAAGAAGTTGAAGTCCTCGCCTACCGTAATATTGGCAGCGGGAATCAGTCCCCCCGCTCCCAGCTCTGCGGAAATTACCTCCTGCGTCAACGCCAACAGTGACTGGTCAGCCTCCGCCGCCGGGCAGGTGCCGACGATATGACAGTCCGCCTCCGCGCCATACACCTTCGCCGTATTCACAACGATATCCTCTACCTTGCGGCGCAGCTCCAGCATCTCGGCGTTCGACGTACTGCGCAGGTCAAAGCCGATGCTTACCTTGTCACAGATAGCGTTGAGCGAGCCTGCGCCGCCCATGAAGCGGGTAGTTTTGATACTGCCGCCCAAAAGCGGGTTGCTGTGCAGCGCGTTGATGGCATTGACGATAGCGGCACCGGCATCAATAGCGTTCACGCCCAGATGCGGCTGGGAGCCGTGCGCTGCCAACCCACGGATTTCGCCTTCCATCAGGGTGCAGGCCGTCCAGTTGATCTGCGCGATAATCTGACCGCTGCGCGCCATATCCTTCGGCATTACATGATAACCCAAAGCGTACTGCACATCATCCAGCGCGCCTGCCTCCAGCATTGCCAGCGCGCCTCTGCCGATTTCCTCCGCAGGCTGGCAAAGAATCTTCACGCGGCCGCAGGTAAGCCCCTGCTCTTGCAGCAGCTTGGCTACGCCTAAAGCTATAGTCATATGCGCATCATGGCCGCAGGCGTGAATAGGCTCCAGCGAGCCATCCTCGTTCTTAAACAGCAGGCAGTCCATATCGGTACGCACTGCTACCGTAGGTCCCGGCTTGCCGCTGTCGAGCACAGCGGTAAGTGCGGTAGTATTGCCGACGTTTTCTGTTACGTCGTACCCAAGCTTACGCAAAAAATCTGCCAGAAAAGCTGCTGTCTTAACTTCCTTGAAGGCAGGCTCCGCCAGAGCATGCAGCTTGGGCCATACCTCATTAATATGTGCTTGAATATCCATGATTAAATTACCACCTTTGCATAGAGAAAAGGCCAACGGCAAAGCTCCCGCAGGAGTTTTGCGCGTTGACCATGAGCTCATTATTTATTATCCCAGCCTAAGTATACAGAACCGGGGAATTTCTTCTCGATGAATTCTGCATTTTCCTTAGATTGATATGCTTCCTGGAAAATCTTCAGACGCGGGTCATTCAGGTCCTTTTCCTGTACGGCAACAATGTTTACATACAGAGAATCCTTGGTTTCACGCAGGATAGGATCCTTGGCGGGGTCCAGACCGGCGCTGATTGCGTAAGTAGTGTTGATAGCTGCGCAGGTCAGGTCATCCAGACTGCGGGGAATTGCTGCAGCCTCCAGCTCAACAATTTCGAAATGATGCGGATTTTCGGTGATATCCTTAACGCTGGTAGTAACATCCTTCGGGTCTTTAACCCTAATCAGGTTATTGGCAGCGAGCAGCAGAATGGCACGGCCGCCGTTGGTCGGATCGTTAGGAATACCGATTTTCGCACCGTCGGGAATGGTGTCGCCAGGTTTCAATTTTTTAGAATAGATGTTAATCGGGAACAGTGCGGTGTTGAAAGCCTTAGCCAACTTGAAGGAAGGCTCCTTCTTCATGGTTGCCTTCAGGAAGGGCTCGTGCTGGAAGCAGTTAGCCCAGATTTCACCGGAAGCCAGAGCGGAGTTAGGAGTTACGAAATCGCTGAACTCTTTAACTTCAATCTTCAGGCCTTTTTTCTCGGCAATCTTCTTTACGTTATCCATAATAATAGCATGAGGACCGGGGTTTACGCCTACGATAACGGGCTTATTCATATCTACCTTGCCGTCATCTTTAGAACCGCCGCAGCCTGCAGCTACGATAGCAAACATTGTCAGCACGCCAACAAGAGCGTATTTTAAAAACTTATTCATTATACCTTAACCTCCCCAGCAGTTCACTAAACTGCTAAAACAAAATACCTTGTTATTATATTCTTTTGCAGAAGTATAGTCAAGCAGGAAAAATGTATACTATTTTACACTTTTTAAAAGTTTTGCAATGCAAAAAAGGCTACCACAATTGCTTGTGATAGCCTTAAATGTTCAGTAGCAGTCCAAACTAAACGGATTATTTAATTTGAGACATAACCTCTGCAGCGAAGTCCTCTTGTTTCTTTTCGATGCCTTCGCCCAGTTGGAAACGGGAGAATGCCAGAACTTCAGCACCAGCAGCTTTTACCAGTTTACCAACGGTTTGGTCCGGATCTTTAACGAACTCTTGGTCAACCAGGCATACTTCTTTATAGTATTTGTTGATACGGCCCATAACCATCTTCTCGATGATTTTTTCCGGTTTGCCTTCGTTTTTAGCTTGCTCGGACAGAACTTCTTTCTCGTGTTCCAGCTCAGCAGCCGGTACTTGAGAGCGTTCCAGGTAGCTCGGGTTAGCAGCAGCAACATGCATTGCAACGTCTTTACCCAGTTCAGCATTGCCGCCTTTTAATTCAACAATAACACCGATTTTGCCGCCGCCATGGATGTAAGCAGCAACAACGCCTTCCGGAGCTTCGTACAGAGCGAAACGACGAACGGAAATCTTTTCGCCGATCTTAGCAACGCTAGCGGTTACCAGAGCTTCAACGGTTTGGCCGTCCAGCTCGGAAGCCAGCAGAGCTTCAACGTCAGCCGGTTTGGTAGCTACGATATGAGCAGCAATTTTTTCAACGAGTTCTTTGAAGCCGTCGGTTTTAGCAACAAAGTCGGTTTCGCAGTTAACTTCTACGATTGCACCGATTTTGCCGTCAGCGCTTACGAAAGAGCCAACAACGCCTTCAGCAGCGATACGGCCGGCTTTTTTAGCAGCAGCAGCCAGACCTTTTTCACGCAGGAAGTCGATTGCTTTGTCCATATCGCCTTCTACAGCGGTCAGTGCTTTTTTGCAGTCCATCATGCCAGCGCCAGTACGCTCGCGCAGTTCTTTAACTAATGCAGCAGTAATTTGAGCCATCAGTTATTCCTCCTCAAAATGTAATATATTAACGTTAGGATTATTCAGCTTCTTCGGTTGCCGGAGCTTCTTCAGCAGCAGCTTCTTCAGTTTGCATACCTTGACGGCCTTCCAGAACAGCGTCAGCCATTTTAGCGGTCAGCAGTTTTACAGCGCGGATAGCGTCGTCGTTTGCAGGGATTACATGATCGATTTCGTCCGGATCGCAGTTGGTGTCAACGGTTGCAACGATAGGAATGTTCAGTTTGTGAGCTTCCAGAACAGCGATGTGCTCTTTGCGGGGGTCAACGATGAACATAGCGCCCGGCAGTTTTTTCATGTCTTTGATACCGCCCAAGTATTTGGTCAGTTTTTCCATTTCATGTTTCAGGCCGATAACTTCTTTCTTCGGCAGCAGGTCGAAGGTGCCGTCAGCTTCCATAGCTTCCAGTTTACGCAGACGTGCAATACGGGTTTGGATGGTTTTGAAGTTGGTCAGCATGCCGCCCAGCCAACGCTCGTTAACGAAGAACATGTTGCAGCGGGTAGCTTCTTCTTTCATAGCTTCTTGAGCTTGTTTTTTGGTACCAACGAACAGAATGTTTTCGCCGGCAGCAGCAACCTCACGGATGAAGTTGTAAGCTTCGTCAACCTTTTTTACGGTTTTTTGCAGGTCGATGATGTAGATACCGTTACGCTCGGTGAAGATGTACGGAGCCATTTTAGGGTTCCAACGACGGGTTTGGTGACCAAAGTGTACACCAGCTTCAAGTAATTGTTTCATAGAGATAATAGCCATTTTTTGTTTCCTCCTGTTTTTTCCTCCGCAGGAATGGGTTATAATTCTTCTCTACGCGGCAAAACGTAGCAACAGATGAATTTTCCTGCGTGTGTTATTTTTACACCAAAATATTTTACCATAAATTCCGCAAGCAGGCAAGAGCTTTTTACTGCTTGCGGAGGGTAAATGTTAAGTTTTTTACATTATAATGCTGTGCTTACAAATCAAGTGTGATAATAAGGCGTGAATGCAACTACCTACATAAGCCTGTAGGCACTCTTCTTCATCATGTCATGAACTCTGCTTTAACCCATAACATTACCGAGAAGGAACTTGACATCTTCAAAGCTCAACGGCTTGCCGTGCGCTAGACTGTTGCGATACTCCCGGAACCTTTCCAGACGATTATATTCCTTTGAATCATCCATCAACAAGCGCCCATTGCCTATTGCATAAGTCAAATCCTTCAGCTCCAGCTCTTCCGGCGAATCAAGGTCACCGAAGTTGGTTTTATAGGGAAACTGAAGCTTATCCTTAATCTGCTTGCTCATCTTTTGAATAAGATAAACTCTATAACGTTCAATGCTGGGGAACAGAATTTTGAGCTGTGCCTGCCAGACAAAATAATCGATTCTGCTGCGGTCTTCTGCTAAAACAAAATCACTGCCATCACTACGGCAATTGTCTGCAACAAGCTGCACCATAGTATCATAAGGATTTTCCATAAAGCGACGCTGTTCATTTATGCATAACGGGATAAGCTCAATGTCATTGCAGCACGATGTAGCAAGCTGAGACAGATACGTAATCATTGAATCCTTGATATCAGCCTCTGAGGCTAAAACTGATGCGTAGGTATACCTAACATATTCAGGAATTTCGTCGCCGATATTGTATACTTCAAAATACTTTTTCTCAGATAAATTCTCAACTGAATCATCAATCTCAAGCAAAAATACAGCTTTCCTGCTTTCTTTGCCAGAAGCCTTATCGTATTCGCTGATAAAGCTCAGCCAATCCTCAAGCTGTTTTTTATCCTGTGCATTTACCCAGAGAATCTTGTCATTTAACGTCAAATCCTCGCATTTCCCTAAAAACGCGCCAACAGTTTCTGGCGGACGCCAATACACGCGCACCGCTTCACGGCAAAAATTTTGCAACATATAATCTCCGACATCAGCTTCAGAATAATTGATTTGCTTTAATTCCTGTTCCGTTAACTCTATTTCGATTTTTTCCGAAAGAACCTCGCGAAAATCATCAACCCAGGGTGTTGAAGGTGAAATTTTCAGGATAACATTTTTCTCGTTTTCTACAGCCTTGAAAATGGAGTCAATTATTCTCCGCGCACCACTTATTTCTTTCCACCATAAGTTATTCATCGCTATCCCCCATATATTTTTCCAGCTCCTGCTCCAAATATGCCTTGGTTCCCATCATCTGGAAGAAGCTGAAATGTGTGAAGCGATAACCATGCTCACCATTATGCTGCAAAACATTAAGCTCGCGCATTTCCTCCATCAAGGCTGCCACCTTTTCCGGGCTCAGAGCTGCAATATCCTTGATTTCAAAGTCCTTGGCAAATGTCAGGACATCATTAGGAGTAACGCAGATTCCCTCATCATTCTTATACAGATATGCAGTAATCATTGCTATAAGCAGATAATAATTATCACTGCCTACAGTCAGAGTAATAAAGAACTTCTGACGAATCTCCTCCTGCAGATTATCCTCGCCCAGCACCTTCTTGATATGATCCTCTGAAACATAATACGGCGGCGTACCTGCTTCCTTGTAGCCGGCATAGCCATTTTTCATAGCCTCAATAAGCTTAGTACAGTAAAGCTGCAGCATGCCTGGGAAAGAGTTGGTATGACTGAGAATTGCAGAAACCAGGGTATCTGTTTCCACATCATCGCGGAACCTGAAGCCAAGATAGGACAAGGGATATTCCAACAGCTCCTTAGCCTCTGCATACTTAAAGGGCTTAACTGTCATGCTGCTGAGCTGCGGTAAAACAGAATTGTCATTCAGCGCAGCCTCATGCTCAAATCTCAGAACATCACGCAAGCCGGCAACGACAAACTTAAAACGTCCTTCTCCCACAGCCTGAATATCCTTTAAAGCATCAAAAGGCTTATACTGTACGTCTTTACAGCTATCGAGGAAAGCATCTGCTTCATCAAGCAATAACAGGAAGTAGTGAATCGGCTTAGCTTCATCCTTCAGACGCATTCTGATACTCATAGCAAGCTCGCGCCAATCACTTGTAATATCCTTATTTTCCAGAATATCTGCAATAACAAGCTCCTCACTGATTTTCAAAGCAGTTTCGGTATAATTCCGTCCCTTGATGTCGATATAAACAGCGCGATCACCAGATTCATTCTTATCAATATCCTTTTTGGCCTTCATAAGCAGAGCAGATTTACCAAGCTGACGGCCACCATAAACAATATTTACACCATTGACATCCTTAATCTTTTTCAATTCTTCCTTACGGCCGATGAAAAGCTCTGATGGCATTGGCTTGGAAGAATCAGCAACATAAGGCTGATAATAAGCAAACGGCATGATGATATGCAGCAGTTGCTTGGTAATCGTCTGCTCGGAATAATTGTCATAAAGATATTTCAGGACAACACGGTCAAGCACTGCAAAAATTTTACAATTTGCCTTTCCTTTGACCAGCAGTGCCAATCTTCTTCTAGCACTCTCCTTCAAGGCATAATCAAGAATGATAAGCGTATGCTTTTCATCACCTATATTGTTGAAAATCTCTACTAGTCTTTCAGCATCATATGCGCCAAAGATATAAACTATTCTAAAGCCATCCGTCTCACCCAACGAGCCAAAGGCCGGTACAGGATAATTGTAATTATTGACACGTCCACCCAAAGCTTTTTGCAGCTTAACAAAAAAACTTGGGAATTTGCCGTCAACTTTATCCATTTTGTCTACACTTGCCAGCTTAAAGCCTAGTGAACTGAGCAGTTCATCCGGTCTGATATCATTGTTGCCTTTCGGCCAGGCATTCAGTAGGCGTTCAGCAGCTCTCGTATCCTTATTGGCAGTTCTGTACGGTTTTACCTGAGCGCGCAGCGTTTTATCATTGTTTGCTACACTCTTGATATAGTTATTATAATGATTCAGAAAATCCTGCAGATAATCCTTCATCTCCAACTCCTGCAGGCTTTCATAATCATCATTTTCAAGGCGATTAAGCAGCTCTTCTGCCGAAGAATACTTTTGACTGTCAATGCACTGTCTGATGCGTTCAATAAGCTTATTGGCAGCTTCGTTTTCCTTGAGCTCCTGATGTGCCAGCAGGAAATTCTCCAGATTTTGCTTCAGGGCATCACCCTGAACAACAGCATCTCTTTGAATTTTATTTTTAAATTCAACCAATACCTTTTCGAAGAAGCCGTAATTGTCATCCTCCTGTGCTGCCTCATAAAGCAGTCCTGCAGTCTGAAGAATTATTTCCTTTTTGTTTTCCTCTGTATTATCAATTTGTCCATAGCTTTGGAACAATGCAAGCTCATCAGAAAAATCCTCAAATTCCTTCTTCGCCTGTTTTTTGGCAAAGTCCAAAGCCATTGCAACCCTAAAATTCTTCATAAATTCGGCTTCAAAGCCAGGCTGCTGATCATTGATATAACCAGTAAGCAGGCGCAGACTGCCATAATTATCAGCGGAGATGATACTCTGTACAATATCAGTATCCTTCTCCATAATGCCTTTAAGACGCACCTGCAAATCTACTGACATATCACCGCCCTCAAAGGCGTGCTTTTCAATACGCGCCAAAGTACCCATAGCTGGCAATTCTTTTATGTCACGATATTCAGGCTGATAGTTTGCATTAAGCAGAACGTGAGAATCACCTAAGAAGGGCAGATAAAAATACTTGCCTGTAAATTCAGGGTTATCGCCCTTCATTTTGGCATAAATCTCTTTCAAGGTCTGAATAAGCACAAGCTTATAGCCATAATCCTTATCTGCCTGCTTTGCTTCCGCTTCGTACTCTGCAATAATTTCCTGGAACAGTCTGGAGGTTGTCTTATACGCCTTTTGATAAGCCGGGTAAGCCTTGTCATCCTCATCAGCATTATTGATTTGCTCAACTGTTACCAGATATTCACTAATCAGCTTGCCAATTTCCTCCAGACGATGGCGCAGATTAACACGCGGTCCGCTTACCAGCTTAGAGGTTTTCTTTTTATTTCTTATCAGATTACCGGCAACATCCCAGGCAATATCAATAAGCTCATCAATTTTATTACTATTGATGTTTTCTACTGCTACGGGGGCATTTTCCTTAATGAAATGCTCCTGCAGATACTGCTTCATAAGCTCTATGGCAGCTTCATCCTTCTCCTTTTCGGCAATCATATCCAAGAAGCTGGCTAAATCGCTGTTTCCTCTAAAGAGATACTCCAGCGTTTTGCCAAATCTGGCATTAGTAATGGCTACATTATAGGATTGCTCGGAAGCAAGTTTACTCTGCTCCATAGCCCTTTTGGCGAAAATATCCAGCTTGGCTTTCAGCGCTGCAATGTCGCTTTTCTTATAATCAGCAAATTTACCCATACCGCAATGATGTTCTTTTTTGAACATGCGCAGAATATCGATAAGATGCTTAAGCTTGTCATTGCTTACCAAAAGCTTATCCTCAGCAAAGGAATCCATCATCGAATCAATTGCATAATCGTACAAGCATTGGTTAGAGTAGAAATTACGCAGAATAGCTGCTGCAAGATAATAACTGTTATGCTCGTAGCCATCAGCCAGGTAGGTATTTGCTATCTGATCAGAATTGTAGGTGCAGGCAGCAAGCGGATCGTTTACTGCATATGCCAATTGCAGGTATTCATCCTTAAATGAAGCATCAAGCTCCGCTAATCTTTTGAGATAGGCACACGCGCAGTAGGTTTTTCCGGTCATGAGTATTTTTTTATATGTTGCATAATACTCTTCCTTTTCCTGCTGTGTCAACGGATGAAGAACAAAATCATCTGCTGCACTTCCAGTCTGTTTTTGATTTGTGTCGCTTGCAACAGTTTCAGTTGCGTCTGCTGCAGTTTTATCAATTACTGAATCCTTTTCTTTTTCAGCAATAGCTGGTGCTATTACAGGCTCTAAAGCAGCTTCGGCTTCAACTGACAATGCAGACTTATCTTCTGTTTCCAACTTCTGAATTTCATCACTACATGCAATAGTCTCGTCTGCCTGCGCTTCAGCAGCATCACTGCCTGTAACTGTCTCGCCTGCCTGCGCTTCAGCAACATCACTGCCTGTAACTGTCTCGCCTGTCTGCGCTTTGGCAGCATCATCGCCTGCAACTGTCTTTTCCGACTTGCTTTCTGCACTTTGTTCATCACTGGCAATAACGTTAGCAGCAGCTTCTGCAAGCTCATCAAATTCAGTAATTACATGATCATCATCATAGGAGCATAATTGTTCCTTGTCTAATGTGTAATAATACTTAGCCTTAGCAGTAAAATCATCGCCCATAGCTTCAGCAAGCCAGGAGCCTAATCCTTTTACGCAGGCTTTCCCAAAGGCAATAAAAATTACAGAGGCAGCATTTTGCCACGTAGCCTTAAGCTCCATCAAACCCTTATAGAAGCGTACTACATCAACCTCATTAGCTAAATTGAATGCAATCACCAAGGCAGATACTTTACTTTTGGCTTTTTTTATAGTACATGCGCCAAGCCAGAATTTACCATCATGATCAAACGAATCACCAAGTACCTGCACACCACTTTCAACAGACAAGCATCTGATAATATCGGCAAAGCTCATGTACAAGAGCATCAGGTCAAATGCCTTCAGGTCTACCAAATGGTTAACCTGATTCATTCTGTCAATAAAATGTTGCTGGATAGCTACCGCCCTAGAATCTCTTTTTGCTATATAGCTGAAGGCTTTTGAGCCCCTGGGAGTTATCGTATAAAAGCATCTGTTATTGCCACAGTCATACTTAACCCCATAACCGTATTTTTTGCAATTATCAAGAGCAAAAGCATAAGAGCTGATAGAATCCGCTACGGACTTCTTGAAAATTCTGCCACTTGATGCAAGCAACCATTTTGGATTTACCAATGCATTGGCATTAAATTCAACCAATCCTTCTAACGGACAGCCAATTTGAAATAATTTTTTTCTTTCTCTCGTAGCAATAGACGCTGTCATTACTTTATTCTCTTTATCAACAGCCCTGCTTATTTCCGGTTCTATGGTAACAGATGAAAAAATTTCCTTGGGTATAGGTGCAGTAGGAATAATAAAGGCTGGTTCGTCTTCAAAAGCATCATCTATATTTCCGTCTTTACCGTCACCTTTGGCTTCGTCTGCAACAGGCTCAGTCTTTGCATCTACCACTTCATTAACAATAGGTTCAGGCTCAACTGCTGCCTCACTGATAACAGGTTCAGCCTCAGGTTCTGCTGCCACTTCATCAACAACAGGCTCAGCCTTTGCTTCTGTTACTACAGCAGCTTTGTTCTCAACTGTCGCTTCTGCTACCGCTTCGTTGGTAACATGCTTAACCTCATGTGCTGCTACATCGTTGGTAGCAGGTTCAGACTGCCCCTCTGCTGCAACTATAGTCTCAGTATAATAACCAGCTTTATTCTCAATCAGATTATAAATTAATTCATAACCGAATTGGATAGATACTTTGATCATCAAGTTCTTCTCGCCATCATAAAATTGCTTAAATTCAACATACTTCTGCAGTTGTTCCTTAGCTTCCGCAATCGATAAGCTCTCAATGCTGATATTTTTAAGCGATTCCTTTTGAGCTATGAGAATTTCTTCTATCTCTGCTTTTCTGCAATGCAAATCATTAAAAAAATCAACAGCAGCAATAAACTCTGCCTTTAAAGATAATTCTTGCTGTAAACTACCAATATTATCAGCAGCTTCAGTAAGTTTCTGCGGCAAAGAACCAAGAGACAGGTTCTGGTAAATAGTCCCTAACTGGTTTTGTATTGTTGTTATGTTAGCCAATGTATTTTGCACACCGACTGCCGTTTCACTGTCTAAAAAATCGTCATTTTCAATGCTCTTTAAAAGCTTCGAGCAGTCTTCCTGAAAGTCCGCAAACTGTCTTCGAAGTTTTTCTAACTTAGCGAGCGCATCTTTTGTTAATTCCTGTTTAACCATAAACAAAACTCCTCGTATAATATAGTCATAGCTTAGGTTGTTTTTAATAAAAATTTAAGC
>ENA-ORRL01000507-ORRL01000507.1-human-gut-metagenome-genome-assembly--contig:-NODE-507-length-41649-cov-9.602250_pt1 | contig 41649 bp, 27 predicted proteins | sample MGYA00242175_ERZ509134 | MGnify/ENA primary metagenome ERZ509134 (study PRJEB26280, sample SAMEA2338660) | human gut metagenome | biome: human gut; feature: human-associated habitat; material: faeces... | reverse complement strand
CTGACCGCTGCCGCCGATGCCGCCGCAGCCCGGGCCGATGCCGCCCGCGCCGAGCGGGGCGCAGTATGACCGGGGCGTGGGGACTGCCGATGCAGGCGGAGCTGGGCGGCGTGCGGTATGCCATCCGCAGCGATTACCGCGACGTGCTGGAGCTGCTGCGCTGGCTGAACGGCCAGGCAGACCCGGCGCTGGACCAGAGCGAGCGCTGGTACGTGGCCATGCGGCTGTTCTACCCGGAGTTTGCCGCGCTGCCGCAGCCGCTTTGGCCCGATGCTACGCAGTTTTTGCCGGTGTTTTTGGCGGCGGGCCGCCGCGAGCAGCCCCGCCCCGGCCCCGCGCTGATGGACTGGCAGCAGGACGCACCGCTGATCGCCGCGGGCATCAGCAAGGCCGCGGGGCAGGATGTGCGCACGCTGCCCTACCTGCACTGGTGGAGCTTTCTGGCGTGGTTCGATGCCATCGGCGAGGGGAGCTTTGCGACGGTGGTGGCCATCCGTGATAAGCTGCGCCGCGGCAAGCGGCTGGAGAACTGGGAGCTGGACTATTACCGCACCCACCGCGCCGTGGTGGAGCTGCGGGGCGTGGAGAGCGCCGAGGAACAGGCGGAGAAAAGGCGGCTGCTGGAATTGCTGGGGGGATGAGAAATGCAGGAGATAACCTTTGACGAGCTGTCAACGCTGAAGCAGCCCTCGGCGTCCCTGCGCACGGCGCTGGATAAAATTTCTGCGGCGCTGGGGAGCGTGGGCGACGCCGGGCAGCAGGCGCGCAGCGTTGTGGACGAGCTGCGCGTGTCGCTGCGGGCTGCGGCGGCACAGAGCGTGAAATCGGCCCGCAGTCTGGCGAAATTTGACGAGATCAACCGCCTGTCCGCCCCGGCGGAGGACAAAACGGCGGCGCCGGAAAAGCAGCAAAAGGCCGCCGAGGCCGCGGCGAAGACCGAGAAGGCCGCAAGATCCACCACCGGCACCGCGGCACGCCGCAGCGGTACAGCGGGCAGCGACCTGAGCGGCCTGACGGCAGTCTGGCAGAGCGTGCTGGAGAGCCTGCGCGGTGCGTGGGCGGATTTCTGGGCGTACCTGCAGGAATTTTTTGCGCCGTTCGCCGCGACGTGGCAGACGGTTTGGCAGGGGCTTTCCGCGGCGGCAGCCGGCGTATGGGAGCAGCTCTGCGCGGCGCTCTCTACGGTGGTCCAGCCCGCGCTGGCGCTGCTGGACACGGTCTGGCAGGGGCTTTGGGCGGGCATGGAGCAGGCGTGGGCCGCCTACGGCCAGCCGATTCTGGACGGCCTTGCGCAGGGGTGGCAGAACATCGTCGGCATCGTTTCGGCGCTGTGGAGCGAGGTGCTGCAGCCTGTGCTGGTGCAGCTGTTTGACCTGCTGGGTGCGCTCTGGACCGCGCACCTGCAGCCGCTCTGGAACGAGCTGACGGCGTGCCTCGGCGCGGTGACAACGCTGCTGCTGACGCTGTGGAACACCGTGCTGGCCCCGTTTGTGCAGTGGCTCATCACGGCGCTGGCCCCCGTGGCCGTGCAGGTGTTTGCGGCGCTGGGCACGGCGGTGACCGGTGCGGCGGGCATCATTGCGGACGGCATCACGATTGCGCTGGCGGTGCTGCGCGGTATGGCCGACTTTTTGACCGCCGTGCTGCGGGGCGAGTGGGACGCTGCCTGGGCTGCGATGGCCGCGACGGTCTCTACCGTGTGGGGGCGCATCGTCTCCATTGTGCAGACGGCGGTCTCCACGGTGCTGGGCGTTGTGCGCAGCATGGTCGCGGCCATTGCGGCGGCCATCAACGGGCTGCTGTCGGCCATCGGACATGCCAAAAGCATGGCGGGCAGCGTGCTGGGCGGCGTGGGCAAGCTGGTCAGCAGCCAAAGTGCGCTGCCCGGGCTGGGCTACGCGGCGTCGGTGCCGGTCCCGGCGCTGGCGCAGGGGGCGGTCATCCCGCCGAACCGGCAGTTTTTGGCGATGCTCGGTGACCAGACAACCGGCACGAACGTGGAAGCGCCGCTGGCGACCATCAAGCAGGCCATGGCGGAGACGCTGGCCGGCTGGCAGGGCAGCGCGGACGGCCAGCCCATCAACATTTACATCGGCGAGGAGCTGCTGGACAGCGTCATCGCCAACAGCCAGAATCGCCGCGCCCTGCGCAGCGGCGGGAGGTGAAGCGTGGAAATTCTGAACATTGACGGCACGGCGCTGCCCGCGCCGAGTGCGTACAAGGTGCAGCTCTCCGATCTGGACAGCAGCGGCACGGGCCGCACCGAGGACGGCGTTCTTGTGCGGGAGCGGGTGCGCGGCGGCGTGGCAAAGATCAGCGTCGGCTGGGCGGCGCTCTCGACGGCGGACTGCGCCAAGGTGCTGAACGCCACAGCCCCGGACAGCATGACCGTGCAGTATTTTTTTGGCGGCGTGCGTACGGCGAAGATGTACGCCGGGGACCGCACCGCCGACCTGAAGGCCGCCCGCGACGGGCAGGCCGTGTGGGAGGTGGCGGTGAATCTGATCGAGTTTTAATGCAGAATTTTGCAGGTGGTAGGGGCCGGACATGTCCGGCCCGCAGCCTTACCGCAACAGGCCGTCTATGGGATGGCTGCGGGCGGGGCATGCCCCGCCCCTACTTGGATGTGGAAACGAGGTGAGTGACAATTTATTCCGTATCGGATGCCTACAAAACCGCGATCCGCGCACGGACGCGGACCGACCGGGTGACGGGCACGCTGACGCTGACAAACGGCACGGTGCTGAATCTGGACGCGGCAGACCTCATGAGCGGGTCGCTGACGCTGGACAACCAGTGCGTCACGGGGGAGGAGCTGGCCTTTGGCTGCGCCTACCTCGGCCAGGCGGCGCTCAACCTGCGCACCGACCTGAGCCGCCATGCGTTTTACGGCGCAAAGCTCGTGCTGCACTACGGCCTGCAACTGCCCGGCGGGCGGTGGGAGACCGTGCCGCTTGGCGTTTACACGGTGGCCGAGGCCGAGCGGCGTGCGCTGTATGTGAGCATCAAGGCCTATGACAACATTCTGGCCTTGCAGCAAAAATACGATGGTACGACGATGCAGGGCACGGCCTATGCGTTGCTGGGGCAGATCGCGGCGGCCTGCGGGCTGACGCTGGGCCAGACCGAGGCCGAGATCGGCGCACTGAACCCGAACGCTGCCCTCGTCTGCCAGCTGAGCGGCGCGGACGGCCTGTCTACCTGGCGGGAGTGCGCCGCCGCTGTGGCACAGCTGGTGGGCGGCTTTGCGGCGGCGGACCGCGCGGGGCGGCTGGTGCTGCGCACCTTTGCCGAAAAGCCCTGTGCCGCGCTGACCGCGGCGGCGCGCAGCGAGGCGGCGGTCTCGGACTTTGCCTGCCACTACGCGGCGCTGAGCATCGAGACCGACGACGGCAGCTTTGCCGCGGGCCGCAGCCAGGATACCGGCCTGACGATGCGCATTTCCAACATGACGCTGGCCGAAAAAGGTCTGCCCGCCACACGGCAGCAGATCACCGACAACCTGTTTGCGGCGCTGCAAAGGCTGGACTACGTCCCGGCCACCGTGACGATGCCCGGAGACCCGGCGTTTGAGCCGGGGGACCGCGTGGCGCTGCCGATGGAGGACGGCACTGCGCCCGAGATGCTCGTGACGCATTTCGTCTGGCGCTACCGCGGGCGGCAGACCTTAAAGGGTGTGGGCCGCAACCCTTACTTAGGCGGCACAACGGACGGTGCGACGGAAAAAGCGCTGCGCCGCTTACAGAACAGCGCCGAGAGCAAGCGGATCGTGTATTACAGCTTCACGAACCCGGCGGAGCTGGCGGTGCAGACCGTGGAGACGCCCGCCGTGGCAATTGCCTTCACGGCGGTGGAGGAGACGAGCGCTATGTTCCTGGCGCAGCTGCTGCTGGACGCAGCGCCCGACACCGGCAAGGTACTGACGCTGACCGTGCGGTACTATATAAACGACGTTCCGGTGGAAAATTTTGCGCCGCAGCAGCGGCTGGAGACGGGCGCACACACGCTGGCGCTGTTCTACCCGTTTGCGTCGGTGGAGGCCGGGACGGTCACGCGGCTGTCGGTGCGGCTGGTCTGCGCGGGCGGCACGGTGAAGATCGCGCCCTACGGCATCAAGGCCACCGTGACCGGGCAGGGCATGGCAAGCGAGACGCCGTGGGACGGCACGCTGGAATGTGAGGAGACACTGCTGCCGATTGCAATAAAAGCACGCAGCATCGATGTATAAAACGAAGGGAGCGGATGCAATGACCCTGCACGGTCATACGCGCATTGAACTGACCGATGTGCACACCGGCGCGGTGGAGGTGGTGGAGAGCGATAATCTGATCACCAACGCAGTGTCGGATATTTTTAACGGCTACGGCGGCAGCCTGAACAAGGCCATGCTGCTGTGGCGCGGCGACCAGGGGTACACGAATGCCCCGAAGGATCTGGTGACGATGTTTTACGGCGGCCTGCTGCTGTACGATACGCCGCTGGGCAGCGACCCGGCCACGTTGTTTGCCCCGGCGGGCGCGGGTGTTGTGGGCACGGCGATGGCCGGGCAGGTCAACGCGACCAAAAACACGGTGCGCGGCAGCGCCAACCTGACCGAGACGAAAATCGACCCGTGGAGCGGCGTCGTGACCTACGTCTATGAGTTCGCGACGAGCCAGGCCAACGGCGTCATCGGCTCGGTCTGCCTGACCCACCCGATGGGTGCGTACTACTCCGAGATGATCGACGCGCCGGACGCAGCTGCCTGCAACGCGGACCGGCTCGGCTTTGGCGGGGCGCTGGGCGGTGACCAGCTGCTGACGGGCCTTTTGGCCAAAACGACCTACCCCACCGACGAGAAGGGCGTGCTGCTCTACGCCGACCCCGAGGCGGACGAGGCCGTGGCCGGGTATCTGAACGCCGACGAGGGCGTGCTGGAGCTGCGGCATCACGCGCTGGGCTTGAAAACGCTGGACCTGTTCCGCCGCGACCCCACCGGCCTGTGGGACAGCCTGCGGAGCACCGACACGCTGAATGTGGCGGACTTTTTGCAGGTGGATTCCTCCGCCGGGGAGGACTACTGCCGCATCTGCTTTGACGCGGAGGCGGATAAAATCTATCTGGTGTCTGCGCCGGAGGTTGACTACATTGACGCAAGGGGCGTTGTAAAAATACGTGAGTACGACAGAAAAACGCTGGCGGCAAAGGACTACACCGTGCCGAACAACACAGGCGTTGATCTGCAGTCCTTCATCAGTGAGAACCGCGGCACGCCGCTGAACGGCACGGTCTACGGCGGCAGCCTTTACATGGTCCAGGACCAGGCTGAGCAGATCTATCGCTTTCCGCTGGCTGACCCCACCGATGTGCAGGCCGTGACGATGCACGGCGACGACATGGCCTACCTGTCCGACGCCCACGACGGGCGGCTGTACTGCTACTACCGCACCCGCGCCGTGGTGCTGAACACCGGGAAGAACGAGCTGTTCTCCTGCGAGGCGGCGGGCTACGACAACACGACGTCGGGCTTTTCCACAACAGTGCCGGTGCTGGGCGAGCCGCTGACGCCGCTGCGCCGCTACTACGGCGACAGCCGCATCCGTACCGAGCGTGTGCTGCGGGCAAATTATCTGGCGACGATCAACGACCTGCCGAAGTCGGTGGAAAAGACCGCCGACAAGACGATGAAGGTCATTTACACCCTGCGCAGAGGAGGCTGAGGATGCAGCAGACAGGAATTTTTGCGGGCCGCACCGAGGTGCGCTGCCCCTACGCCCGCTGGGGCTGGACCCGCGGCGGGGGCAAGGTCTGGCACGGCGGGCTTGACCTGGCCGGGCTGGACGATGCGACGATCCGAATGCCCTACTATAAAGGCAAGCGCATCACGGGCCGCGTGACCCGGGCGCGCATCGTCACGGACAGGCGCGACAAGACCTGGGAGTGGGGCTATTATGTCTGTGTTCAGCTGGATCGCGGGCAGACGCCCGACGCCGTGAACTTTTTGTATTTTGCCCACTGTGCGTCGCTTCTGGTCAAGGCCGGGCAGCGCGTGGCAAGCGGGGACGCGCTGGCTGTCATGGGCAATACCGGCAATGCGGCACTGGCCGACCCGCCGTACAGGCACTGCCACCTGGAGGTGCGCGCCGCAGCGGGCGGCGTTGGGCTGGACCCGACGGTGTATGCGGGGTGCGAGAACGCTGTCGGCGTGTACGGCGCGGCGGGACGGATGCAGGTCATCACGGTGGGGCCGGTCACCCAGGGCGATGCGGACGCGGTTTTGGAAGTCTGCCGGGCCCGCGGGCTGGTGGATGCCGGACTGTACAGAAGCGAATGGAGGGATGCTTAATGGAGAAACGAAATCTGTTTGTCAGCGGCAAGGCCGTTGTGGCGGCGGTGTGCGGGGCGTTCACGGCAGCGTTCGGCTGGCTGGGCTGGCTTGTTGTGGCGTGGGCCGCCTGCATGGCGCTGGACTGGGTCAGCGGCAGCGCTGCCGCGGCCAGCAGGGGCACGTGGTCGAGCGCCGCCGCCCGGGCCGGCATCTGGCACAAGGCCGGGATGGTGGTCGTTGTGCTGGTGTGCGCCCTGACCGACGCCGTGCTGGCGGTGGCCGTTGCCAACCTGCCCGGGCTGGGCTTTGAGGTGAACGGCGTGGTGCTGCCGGTGGTGCTGGTGTGGTATATTTTTACCGAGCTCGGTTCCATTGCCGAGAACGCCGCCGCCATGGGCGCACCCGTGCCCGGGTGGCTGGTAAGGATTTTGGCGCAGGGGAAGGAGGGGGCAGAAAAGTGAGGGGTGCAGCAGCGATGGCCGGAGGAGCTTTGCCCGTGAATGGGCGGCAGCTTTGCCTTCCCCCAAGTGGGGGAAGGTGGCCCCGCAGGGCCGGATGAGGGATGAGCTTGCGAAAAGCAGAGCGAGAACGGGGAATCACCGCAGGGCTGCCCCTCATCCGCCCTCGGGCGGGGCCTCGGGCACCTTCCCCCAAGGGGGAAGGCTGACAACGTGAACCTGCGAGTCGGTAAAAAAGAAGGGTATCTGTCGCATGAACGGCAGATACCCCTTTTTTATTTTGCTTACAGGTAATTTTTTAGGTCGCTCTTGTTCGTGGCGCAGCGCTCGGCGGCCTCGCGGGTGATGCGGCCTGCGCTGACAAGGCGGGCCAGGTCGGCGTTCAGGCTGTGCATACCAAGGGCTGCGCCGGATTGCAGGATGCTCGGGATCTGGTAGCACTTGCCCTCGCGGATCAGGTTTGCGACGGCGTCGGTGCCCACCAGAATCTCCGTGGCGGCGCAGCGGCCCTTGCCGACGGCCAGCGGCAGCAGCTGCTGGGTGATGACGCCGCGCAGCACGGCGGCCAGCTGGCCGCGGATCTGGTTCTGCGCACCGGCAGGGCAGACGTCGATGATGCGGTCAATCGTCTGCGCCGCGCCGATGGTGTGCAGCGTGCTCATGACAAGGTGTCCGGTCTCGGCAGCCGTGACGGCAGCGGAAATCGTCTCATAGTCGCGCATCTCGCCGACGAGGATGACGTCGGGGTCCTCACGCAGGGCGCTGCGCAGCGCCGAAGCAAAGCTGCGCACATCGGCGCCGACCTCGCGCTGGTGGATCAGCGAGCAGCGGCCCTGATAGACGTACTCGATGGGGTCCTCAATCGTGATGATGTGGTCGCTGCGCGTCTTATTGATGTGGTCGATCATGGCGGCCAGCGTGGTGGATTTGCCGCTGCCCGTGGGGCCGGTGACCAGGATCAGGCCGCGCGGCTCGTCGGCCAGCTTTGTCAGAACGGGCGGCATGGCCAGCTCCTCCAAGGTCGGGATGGAGTCGTTCAGCAGGCGCAGTGTGGCCGCGGCCCTGCCCTGCTGGTAAAAGACGTTCACACGGCTGCGGGTACCGTCGGGCGCGACAAGCGCAAAGTCTGCGTCGATGCGCTCCGATGTGATGGCCTCGCGGTGGGCCTCGTCCATCAGGCTCAAAATCAGTGAGCGCGTCTCTGCTGCCGAAAGCTGGACCGGTGCCTCCGCCAGATGCCCGTCGATGCGGAACATCAGCGGCAGCCCCTCGGAGATATGAATATCGCTGGCCTTGCTGTTCCGCGCCAGCGCGGTGAGTTCATGGATCTGCATGGCAGTTACTCCTCCCGTCACTCCTCATAGAACGTGATCTTCAGCAGCTCCTCGGGGGTGGTCTCGCCCTCGCGGACGAGCTGCAGGGCGGCCTCGCGCAGGCTCGTCATGCCCTGGTTGCGGCGGGCGGCCTCGGTCAGCTGCGCCTGCGTTGCCCCGGCGGAGATCAGTTCGCGCAGCTCACGGTTGATGATGACCAGCTCGTGGATGGCGATACGCCCGCGGTAGCCCGTGCCGTTGCACTGGGTACAGCCCGTGCCGCGGCGTACAAACGGGATGTCGGGGCCTAAGTAGGTGCGCTCCTCCGCCGTGACCGGCATCTGCTTGGCGCAGTGCGGGCAGACACGGCGCATCAGGCGCTGGGCCACGAGGCCCGCGACGGAGTTTGCGACCATGTACCGCTCGACACCCATGTCCTCCAAACGGACAATGGACGACAGTGCGTCGTTTGTGTGCAGCGTCGAGAAAACCATGTGGCCCGTGATGGCTGCACGCACCGAGATGGACGCCGTCTCGGCGTCGCGCGTCTCGCCGACCATGATAACGTCGGGGTCCTGGCGCAGCAGGGCGCGCAGACCGCTCTCGAACGTCAGACCGGCAATGTTGTTGACCTGCGTCTGGTTGATGCGGGCCAGGTTGCGCTCCACGGGGTCCTCAATCGTCGAGACGTTGACCTGCCGCTCGGCAATCGCCTGCAGGACCATGTACAGCGTCGTCGTTTTGCCGGAGCCTGTCGGTCCGGTCAGGTAGACGATGCCGTTCGGGCGGTTCAGCAGCGGCAGAAAGCGCTTGTAGGTCTCGTCGTTCATGCCGAAATGGCTGGCATTTTTGATGTAGGTGTTGCTGGACAGAATACGCAGAACGGCCTTCTCGCCAAAGACCGTCGGCAGGATCGAAACACGGACGTTGACGTCGGGGCCGGTCTCGAGGCGCGCGCGGAAATGGCCGTCCTGCGGGATGCGGTGCTCGGCAATGTCGAGATTCGACATGATCTTGATACGCGCGATCAGCGGCTGGTGCAAAGCACGCTGCAGCGTCACATAGTCAACAATGACGCCGTCGATGCGCATACGGACCTTCGTCTCGCCCTCGAACGGCTCGATGTGAATATCCGACGCCGTCGTCGTGACGGCACGCTGCACGAGGCTGTTCAGCAGACGGATGATGGGCGCGTCGAGGTCGCCGCCCTCGGCAGTCATGTCGATGGCCAGATCCTCGGTCTGGGCGGCGGCCATGTCGCTGTCGTTGGCGGTGCGGGCCGCCTTGCGGGCGCTGACCTCGGCGTAATAGTAGCGGATGGCACGGCGCAGCGGCTCCAGCTCGGCCAGCACGATCTCCGGTTCGAGGCCGGTCAGCTGGCGGATGTCCTCAAGGGCGTAGTAGTTCAGCGGGTCGTTGGCGGCAATCGTCAGCGCGCGCGGACTCTGCGCAATCGGCAGCATATCGTACTTCTGCGCAAGCTCCTGCGGGACCTTTTCAACGGCGGTCACATCGACGCTGGTATGCTCGATGTCGATCATTTTAAGCTGGAGGCGCTGGGCCAGTGCCTCCAGGACCTGACGCTCATTGACGTAGCCAAGCTCCTGCAAAGCCTGGCCGACGCGCAGGTCGCGGTGCTCTTTCTGGTAGGCAAGGGCGGTGTTCAGCTGGTCGGGCGTGATATAGCCGAACTCGATCAGAACGTCGCCGAGGCGGATGTTTTTCACGGCTGTACGCCTCCTTTGTCACAGAGGATCACGTTCAGGGATACATTGAACGCCGTGGCCGTCACGGCGCTGCCGTCGGTGTCGGCGAAGCTGCGGGTATCGATGGAGAAGGATACAAGCTGTACGGACGGGTAGTTCGCGGCCATGTCGTCCAGCATCGAAAGAAAATCACTGCCCTCGCCCGTGCAGCAGAAGCTGACCGCCACGCTGCGGTAATAGCCCGGCTGGTCATAGTCCGGGATGAGGTCGGAGGCTAAGATCTGCTGCAAAATGGCGTTGCCCTGGGCCGTCGTGTCGGCGGTGTCAGCGGTGATGCTGTCGTCGTCACTGTCGTCGTCACCGGCAAAGACGGACGCGGCTGCGCTGGGGGCAGCGCTCTGTCCGGCGTTCTCACTGGCGGTATAATAGGTAAGGCTCTGGGTCACGGGCTCGCCGATGGTCAGCGAGTCGGGCTGTAAATTGTGGTTCAGCTCCAGGCTTGTCACCAGCGTGTCCAGCTCGTCACTGCTCAGCAGGCTGTAGTAGCTGGCGTTGGCGGTCTGCAGTTCGCCCCAGTTGTTGTTTTTTTCGGCGGCGTAGGTGCCGGCCAGCATGATCGCATCCTGCATGGAGGTCTGGGCGTCCTGCGCCTCGCGCAGATCGGCGTCGGCCTGCTGGTGGTTCTCAATGCCCGGAATCAGCAGGAACCGGACAAAAAGCACAACGAACGCCAGCATCAGAACGACGTACAGCAGAATTTTATCGCGCTTTGTCATTGGTGCAATTTCCATAGCGCCCTCCTTTACTGCTGCGGCGCTGCCAGCACACAGCGCAGATCAATGGAATAGCCGTCGTCATCGGCCTTGTAGCCGGTGTAGCTGACGGTGGAAAACACCCCGCAGTTCTGCAGGGAACGGATGTAGGCCGGAATGTCGATGACCTGGGAGGAGTTCGCGTTAAAGAGCAGCTCGCCCGTCGATGCGTTGTAGTCGGTGAACTGGATCGTGATGCCGGACCCGCCGGCAGCCTCGACCCGGTGCAGCAGACTGCTGGTCACGTCGGGATAGCTGTTCAGCAGCTCGGTCATCCCGTCGGAATAGTCGGTCAGCGAGCGGAACTGCGCCGCAGACTCGGAATCCTGCGTTGCGGCGCGGTATGGCTCGGTATTGTCGCTGCACCAGTTCAGGATGTCCTCCCGCTGGCTTTTCAGCATTGAGGTGTGCAGCGTCAGCACACCCCAGCCCAGCATGGAGACAGCCACGACAGCAAGGCCGGGCACCAGCGTCCGCAGGCCCTGGCTGCGGGACTCCGACTTGGCCGCACCGGCGGCCTTCTGCCAGCGCAGATAAAAGTTGTTCTGTTTCATAGCCATAATGATAAGCCCCCGGGGCAAGTATTTGCAGGTAAAAATCAGCGTGCGATCAGGTTGCCCGCCGCGTAGAGCACATCGGCCAGCGCGGTGCCGGACGGCAGCCTGACGGTGGGTGAATCCGGGAAGCGGTCCACCTGCAGGCCCAGCGCCTCACAGCCCGGGCGGCAGACCGCAAGGTCGTCCGCCGTGGAGCCGGCAAAGCAGACCGTCTCAATGCGGTGCTCGCTCTTGCTGGCCGTGTGGAACTGGATCAGGCCCGAGAGCTTCTGCGCAATCTCGGTGCCGGACTCCGCCGAGCCGCGCGGGTTGAACAGGCGGCTGCGGGTCGAGTAGGTGTACTGCCCCTGTACAAACAGGCAGGCAGAGATCGTGTCATCGTCAAATTGCAGCAGCACGAAGGTTTTCTGCTGCAAATCGGGGATCGTGCGCACGGCCTTGATCGGCGCGGCCAGCCCTAAGTCGATGCTGTACAGCTTGAAGCCGACGGCCTTGGCCAGCGCGTCGTACCCGGCAATGACGCTCTGCTCCACGCGGGTGGCCAGCACGGTATCCACGCGGGTCCTGGCATCGCGGGAGAGCAGCATGTAGTCGTCCAGCGGAGCCTTGACCTCGGCGCCGCCGCTGGCAAGCTCATGGGAGAGCACGGCCATCCGCTTTTTCTCGCTCATGGCGGGCAGCGTCAGGATGCGGTGCATGAACTGGCTGCCGCCTGCAATCAGCGCCACGTGGTTCATCGGCAGCTTGTTGGCGGTGAAAAACTCTTTGAGCGCGGCGGTCAGGTCCGCCTCGTTTGTGATGACGCCGTTGATCAGGCAGCCCTCGGGCAGCTCGGTCTGGGCGGCGGCGACAACGCGCGCCCCGCTGCCCGTGGGCGTGCCGACGGCGGCATACACCGTGCGGCTGCACAGATATAAAGAGGTAAGAAGTGCCATGGTGGGCCTCCCGCAATAGAATTTAAATCGCGCCGCTCGACGCGCCGATGGTGCCGTAGGACTGGTAGATGGGCACGATGACCGCGGCCACGACGCCGCCGACCACGAGACCCATAACAACGATCATAACGGGCTCCAGCAGCGTGACAAGGCGCTTGGTCGCCATCTCGGCCTCATAGTCGAGTGTCTCGCTGATGGTCGCCAGCAGGCTGTCCAGCTTGCCGGTCTCCTCGCCGACAGCGACGGAGGAGGAGAGCTTCACTTCAAAACCGTCGATGCCCGCAATCGCCTCCGACAGGCTGTGGCCTGCGCGGATGCTGTCCAGCGCGTCACCGAACTGGCTCTCGATCCAGCGGTTGCCGATGGCGTCGCGTGCCGCGGCCAGGGTCGTGATGATGGGCACGCCGCTGCCGTACAGGTTGGACAGCGTGCTGGCAAAGCGCGCCGTGCAGATCTTGCGGTTCAGCACGCCGACCACCGGCGCGTGCAGGATGAAGCGGTCCCACTGGCGGCGGACCTTCGGCTGCGCCAGCAGGAGCTTGCCGCCAAAGACGATGAGCGCCGCCACGACGAGCAGCACCGGCCAGTTGGCACCGACAAAGTCGCTGACGTCAAACAGCAGCTGGGTCAGGAACGGCAGGGTCTCCATCTGGTCAAACATCGGTTTGAACTGCGGCAGAACAAAGGTCATCAAAATCGCAATAACGCCGACGATCAGCACGGACAGGATAATGGGGTACATCATGCTGTTGCCGACCTGCTGGTTCATCTTGTGCTCACGCTCATAGTAGGTCGCCATGCGGGCGCAGGCGTGGTCGATGCTGCCGGTGCCCTCGGCGCTGTGGATCATGGCCAGCAGAGGGGTGGGGAACGCGGGTGCGCAGGACTCCATTGCATCGGACAGCGGCACGCCCTTGCGCAGCTCGCTCAGGATGGCCTCGTACAGGGCCTTCTGGCGGGCGTCGATGGTGCGCTCGTCCGCCATGATGCGGAACGCACGCACCAGCGGCACACCGGCAGTCAGCAGGGTGCCCAGGTTGCGGCAGAAATCCGCCAGCACAGCGGTTTTCAGCGGGCGGAACGTCGCGAGGGCCTTCTGGGCCTCCTGCGCGTCGGTCATGTACAGGCCGTCATTGCGCAGCTTGGCGTAGAGCGCCTCCTCGCTGGGGGCCTCAAGCAGTCCGCGGACGGTCTTGCCCTTCTCATTGGTGGCAGTATAACGAAAACGTGGCATGAGGGAGATTCCTCCGAAAACAGGTTAAAAACTTTCAGATTGTCGAAAAACTCTTGTAGGGGCGAGCATTGCTCGCCCGCGCCCGTTTGCTTTGTAAGACAACTGTCCCGGAAAAAGCGTTGCTGCGGTAAGTTGACGGGCGACCAATGGTCGCCCCTACGCACGCAATAAGGCAAGAATGCAATTTTTTGACGGTCTGAACTTCACAAAAACGCGCAGTACCATTCCAAAACGGGCCCACCAAACAGCATTGCGATCACGATGCCCGCACACAGAAACGGGCCGAAGGCGAAGTGGTCCTTCTTCCCTGCCTTTTTGGCGGCCAGCAGGTATATGCCGTACATACCGCCAAAAACAATGCCGAAAAACATCGCCAGCAGCGTATTCTGCCAGCCCAGGAACAGCCCGGCGGCTGCCATCAGCTTGATGTCCCCGCCGCCGAACGCGCCGTCGATGACAAGGCAGAGCAGAAACATCGGCACACTGACGCAGAGCGCACCGATGATGTGCGGCAGCCAGTCGGCAGGGGAGAGCAGCACGCTCACCGCGCCGCAGACCGCCAGCGCCAGATTCAGCCGGTCCGGGATGGTCTGCGTCTCGGCATCAATGAGCGAAACGCTCAGCAAGATCCCGCAGACCGCCAGCGCCAGCAGCGCGGCCCAGCTCATGCCGAACAGCCCGCCCGGCAGGGCGTAGGCAGCGCCGTACCGCCAAGTGCAGCCCAGCGCCAGCACGCCGCCCAGAAGCTCCACCAGCAGGTACCGCGCCGGAATGTGCGCACCGCAGTGGCGGCACCGCCCGCGCAAGAATAACCAGCTGAACACAGGCACTAAGTCCGGCGCACCCAGCGTGTGGCCGCACTGCGGGCATACGCTGCGGCCCTTCAGCGGGTCCATGCCCCGCGGCAGCCGCCACGCGACGACGTTCATAAAGCTGAACAGCGCCGCGCCCAGCAGAAAACGAATGAGTCCCAACAGAAGTTCAAGCAGCAGCATGGCCCACCCCCGCGCCGTATTGCAGCCGGTTCTCCGCGCGGAAAACGCGGTAACCGCCGTCGGCATCATAGATGGCGTACATGCCGTTCTCCTGATACAGGAGCCGCTGCACGGTGTAGCCGTTCGGGTCGATCTGCAAAAGCGTCACCGTGCCGGGCAGTGAGCCCAGCGTGCGGATTTCCTCGGCAATGCCGTCCGCAAAGCCGTCCGCGCTTGTCTGGTCGGCGAACGTCTGCCCGGCGGAGTAGCACTGGGCAGACACGGCACTGGCCGCCAGCCGCGCAGCCTTGACCTGAGCCAGGGCCTCCCGCGCACGGGCCTGATAGCGCAGCTCCGCCGCGCCGGTCACAATAGTATACAGGACAGCGCCCAGCGCCAGCAGTACGGCGAGCTTTTCCGCAAACGCAGCTTTGGCCCAGCGTTCCCCGGTATGGCGCAGCCATGCGCCCAGTCGTGCTGCCAGCATTGTTACACATCCTCTACCATATAATAACACGCTATTTAGTATACCGTGCCGGGCCTGTATTTGCAAGGAATTTCGCGAAAAAAACTCTGCTTTTTGTTCAAAGATAACGGAAATTATGGCGAAATCGTGCACAGCTTGCCGCAGACCCACTATATTTGGTGTAAATTTGCTGAAATCTCGCGGAGTTTCTTGCGAAAACGTCACATTCCGAGTATAATGCCAATATATATAATCTGATATTGTGTCTAATTGTAACCTTTCACCGGAGAAACGACGGGAGCATCTATGGTGCAGTACAATAAAAATATAAAAAACAATAAGAAAGGCTTTACGCTGGTGGAGCTGATGGTCGTTCTGGCTATCACGGCCATTCTGGCTGCGCTGGTCGGCGGCGGGCTGATCGCCTACACGCGGCTGGCCCGGTTTGAAAAGAACGAGGCCAACGCCCGCACGCTGTTCCAGACGGCGCAGATCTCCCTGACCCGGATGGAGACGGCGGGGGAGCTGGATGCGTTCCGCCGGCAGGTCATGGAGGAGGGCGACACGGGCGACCACTTCCAGAACGACGTCACCGTGACCGACGCGGACGGCAAAACCCTTGTGAGCCGCACCAAGACCGAACTGAACCAGAACGTGGCCGCGCTCTACTATGACCGTACGGGCGCTGCCGCGGGCAACCATAACGCGCTGGTCAAGGAGCTGCTGGGCGATTACATCTACGACGCCTCGCTGCTGAATGCCTCGATCTGTGTCGAGATCGACATACAGAGCGGGCAGGTCTACTCGGTCTTTTACGATACCAAATCCGATAAGCTTCGCTTCAATCAGGACGGTGCTACGAATATTTATGACCGCAGCTATGACCACCGCCGCAATGACACCCTTGTCGGCTACTACTCTGCCGAGGACCGCGTCAACGTTGTGCAGCTGGTGCAGACGAAGCTGAAGGTCAAGAATCCCCGCCTGACGAACGGCGAGACGCTGACCCTGAGCTGGAGCGGCAACTCCAGCCTCGGCGATCTGGACACCTCCTACACGGCCACGGCCTACGATGCTGCAAAGGAAAAGCAGCTGTTTACTATTACCATTCAACGAGATGTCAACGGTACGGCGGGCGATGACAAACAGGTCATCACCAAGATGCCTGTTACCATTTACCACTACAGCAACACGGGCGAAAAGACGAGCGAGACGAAAGAACTCTACTTCCCGTTAAGCTACAACAAGGGCAGCTTTGTGCTGACGCTGGACGCCATGGCGGACGCGGCCCTACTGCGTGCCAGTGAGAACAGCGCTGACGTTGCTGCCACGAGCCTGTACAGCATCACCCGCCTGCTGAACGACCCGAAGGACATCTACATTGCCATGCGCGCCGAGCCGCGGGAGAACTACAGCGACACCTACACAGCCAGCAAAGAGGAAACGACGAACGAGGAAAACACCCTGCTGGCCAAGGGCGGCACGGCGGTCACGGCTGACCTGAAATATTTCCGCCATCTGTACAACCTGCGCTGGTCTGCGGATTGGAAGATTGCCGACGAGGGCACCTACACGCTGACCCCCCAGGCCAGCAACAGCACCGGCCTGAACTGGACGGGCGGCGGCGTCACGGTCTACTGCGCCGCGGGCGCATGGCCTGCGGCCAAGGTGCCGTCCCTCAATGACCCTGTCGCCTGGCCGACGATCCCGGAGCTGGGCGAAAATATCGTACTTACGAGCAAGACAACGGTCCTTACAACCAAGACGACCCGTGTGCCCATCCTCAATCTGCAATTGAGCAGCAAGTCCGTTGCAAAAACCGTCAGGGCAAAGCAGGACGAGCTGGCCGACCACTATGTCGGCCTGATTGGCGAGAACAAGGGCAAAATTTCTTACATCACACTGCGCGACCCGGACATTCAGGTCAACGTCAAGACCGAGACCGTCGCCGCCGGTGCGCTGCCGAACGAAAACCAGCTCAAGCTGACCGCGACCAAATTTGTCACGGCGCTGGCGAAGGAAGACGAGAACTGGCGCGATGTGCGTGCTGTCGGCGCACTCTGCGGCGTCAACACCGGCACGCTGGAAAACTGCGCCCTGACCCGCGGCACGAACTCCTCGACGAGCGCGCTGGTGGCCGCGGCGCTGGCGTTTAACAACACTACCACTGCAACGGTGCGCAAAGCGCAGATGCTGGACGCTGGCGGCAAAAGCTATACCTATTATACAGACGAGCCGCGCGGCATTGGCGGTCTCGTCGGCGTTGCCATACCCGAAACGGATTCCGTCATGCAGGATCTGACCGTTGCGTCGGACGTGACGGTGGTGGGTCTGCTTGTGGACGAGAACACGAAAAACGTTACAGACATAGCGGCAGACCAGCAGGACGAGAAGGCCCGCTACGCTGCCGCGGCAGCCGGGCCGGATGACGAGAACTCCCTCTGGCGCAGCGTCGGCGTGGGCGGCGTGTTCGGCACGGTGGACGCCACGAAGATGCAGACGACGGACAAGACGAACATCGTCAACAACGGCTTTGTGACCGGCAACGGCTTTACGGGCGGCATCGTCGGCAACCTGTTTACGACGGACACCAGCGTGTCCCAGAGCCTGACGGGCCTGAGGAACAACGGCACGGTCAGCGCGGGCGCCAACTATAAGGGCGATACCGCGGGCGATGCGCGCAGCCTGGTGCTGGGGCAATTCTTCGGCGGCATTGCGGGCTACGGCAGGAGCGTGACCCTGCAAGGGTGCGAAAGTGTGACCCGCAGCGACCTGACCGAGACCCAGCTCAAGGAGCAGGTCGAGGCGGGCTTCGACAAAAAAACCGGCACATTGACCGACGCCAGCCCCCTCAAGGGTGATTTCGTCGGCGGCCTTGTCGGCTACGGCAAGGAAATTGTGCTGAACGGCTGCAAGACCGGCAAGGGCTACGTGCTCGGCAGCCGGTTTGTGGGCGGTCTGGTCGGTGGCTTTACCGGCAGCGGCGTACAACAGAACGATACGAACAGCAGTGACGTCTTTGGCAACCGCTACGTCGGCGGCATCGTGTCGGTCAACGGCAGCAACAGCCAAATCAGCGGCATGACCAATACGGGTCTGGTCGCGGCCTTTGGAAAGAACGCGGCCTACGTCGGCGGCATCGTCGGCGTCAATGATGCCGACTGGGGCGGCAGTCAAGACCCGAAAGCCACAGCCACCGTGCAGAACTGCGCCAACCGTATGTCCGGCGACAACGCCACCGACACCCGCCGCATCAACCTGTTAAAGGAGCTGTGCGGCTCCGCGGGCGGCTACGCCGACTACGTCGGCGGCATCGCGGGCTGCAACGGCAAAAAAGGCGTTGTGACGTGGGATACAAGCACCCCGACGCTGGGTGCCATCCTGTACGGCAACAACTACGTGGGCGGCGTGGCCGGTTATAACGATGAAAAGGCGATAATCTCCAACACCTCCGGCCAGAACCTGACCATCAGCGGCCAGATCGTGGCGGCGGGCAAGGCTGTCGGCGGCATGATCGGCCTGAACTGCGCGCCGGAGCTGCCCTCCGCCACTGTGAAGGTCAGCCGCGTGGCGGGTCAGCAGCTTGTCGGCGGCGTCATCGGCGCCAACCTGCCGGTGGGCCGCTTCACCGTGACGGACGACGGCGCGTTTATAACCAATGTGACCTCGGGCCGCGTCGAGGCCGACGCCGTCGCGGGCGGCATCATCGGCTACAACCGTCTGCTGGCGGCCAAGCCCACAAACGTCACGCTGGCGGCGCTGCTGCCGACGATTGACGAGAGCACCGGTGTGCTGACCGACAGCAACAGCACCGACGTGAAAACGGCGGACGGCACAATCATCCTGACCGGTTTCCAGAACATGCTCAACCTGCAGGCCGACATCTACGTCGGCGGCATCGTCGGCGCAAACGACGCCGACACGAAGCTGACGATTCAAAATGCAACGAACGGCGCAACGGAAAACGCCCTGTCCGTCGGCGGCCTGAACCCGTCCAACAACGGCGCGTTTAAAGGCGGCGTTTTGTTGAGCGAACTGGCCGATGGCCGCTATGACTTTGGCACCGCGCACGGCGCACTGGCGGGCGGTATCATCGGCTATGCCACACCCAACACAACGCTGGAAAGCTGCAAAAACTACGGCACAGTGGCTCACAAGTGCGCCGCGGGCGGCTTTGCGGGCTGGAACGAGGGCACGATCACCGGCGGCAGCATGAAGGCGTCCCTCGGCAACCGTGAAACCGGGTATACCTATCTGGGCGGCGTTGCGGGCGTCAACGGCGGTCTTATTCAGTCTGCCTACCCGGCGCAGGGCTGTGCCGTGCGCGGCGACAGCTATGTCGGCGGCATTGCGGGCGTCAACCTGGGCGGTGACGCTGAGGCAAGCAAGGGCCTCATCATCTGCACAGAGAACAACAGCACTGGCACGGTGGAGGCCAACCAGTATGCGGGCGGCGTGGCCGGTGCCAACGTCGGCAATATCTCGCTGTCCGGCCAGCTGCAAAGCAGTGTCACCGCCACCGGCCATGCGGGCGGTGTGGCCGGTATCAATACGACGTATAACGCCTATAAGGGCAGCATTTACGGCACTGAAAACGCCACCGACGCGGTCCTGGGCAGCGTCACTGCCGCCAACTACGCGGGCGGCGTGGCCGGTACGAACCGTGCCGAAATCACCCGTGTGGAGAACCGTGCCTCGGTGCGCGCCAGCACAAAATATGCGGGCGGTATTGCGGGCGAGAACAACGCGGGCGGCACGATCAGCTATTGCAGCCATGCGTCCGGCAATGCCGCCGCAGTCTACGCCACCAACGGCGAGGCGGGCGGCATCGCGGGCAATAATAATAAAGACGCGCTGATTGAGAATGTGCAGGTCAGCGCCGCCGTCACCGCGGCCAACGGCACGGCGGGCGGCGTCACGGCCACGAACTTCGGCATCATCGGCCAAGGCAGCGGGCTGGAAAACAACAGCAGCGTAAGCAACTGCACGATCACCGGCACGTCGGAGAGCATCGGCGCTGTTGCGGCGTACAACGGCAAGCACGCGACCATCCGCAATGTGAAGCTGGCGGAAAACGCCAACGTGCGGTTCAGCACCCCGGCGGTCACCATTGGCGGCCTTGCGGGCATGAACGAGGGCGCCGTCACCGGCTGTCAGGTCGGAAACGGCGCGCTGGCGCTGGACGCCGGTCTGCGCGCGGGCACCAACACCGTCACGCTGGGCGGCGCGGTGGGCCGCACCACGGAGCACGGCACGGTCAGCAGCACCAACGTTCTGCTGGACCTTACACAAAATCTTGATAAATATACAAATTTGGGCGGCGTCGCAGGCCAGAACGACGGTACCCTGGATCAGTGTACCTATTCCGTCACGATGGGCGGCGAGGCAGGCGAGGACGGCCTTGTCTCCGTCGGTGCACGCAGCACCGGCAGCACGGTGGGCGGCATTGCCGGTCTGAACAACAGCACAATCAAGGGCTGTGAGGTCAAATACATCAAACTGCAGGTCAGCGGTATCAGCAACATCACCACGACCCAGACCGCAGACGAAAAGCTCGCCAGTGCCAGCCATGTGGGCGGCATTGCGGGCCGCAACAATGACGAAATCGTCAACAGCTATGTCGCCACCGTGCGCAGCAGCGGCAATGCGGGCAGCATCATCACGGCGCGTTACGGCTTTGTGGGCGGCGTCGCGGGCTCCAACAACGGCACTATCACGGGCAGCGGCAGCAAAAAAGCGCTGGTCAGCGACAAAGAAGCAACACCCGCCCTTGTTGCACAGGTTAAAAATTGGCTGGGCGCGGCAGATGCCAATGCCGGCATCAACAGCATGGCGGCAGAGCTGACCACAGGCAAGACCTATGCAAATCTCATGGGTGTTGACACTGTGTCCAAAGAAGGCTGCGGCTATAGGAATGTCTATAACCAAAGCGGCCTTGCCGCCAATGATCTGCTTGTCGCCCTGCGCGGCAGCAACAACAGCGAGACCGTCCGTGCCGCCGGTTATCTGGGCGGTCTGGCAGGCTTTAACTCTCTCCGCGGTACAATCGACACTTCCGCCACCGGCCAGTGGTTTGTCTATTCTGACAATGCGACAACGGCATCCACCGTCGGCGGTATTGTCGGCCAGAACGAATCCAACGTCACAGACAAAAGCGTGCTGGACACTGTGGTAAACTGTGCCGCCGTGCGCCGGTTTACGTGCGTGAATAACAAGAATGATACAGACAATGACAACATTTACAAGAACGGCAGCCGTGTTGTTGTCCATGTGGGCGGTGTCATTGGCCAGCAGCAGAACCGCAGCGATGACCGGTGGTCTGTCAGCAAGGTAGTCAACTGCGGCAGTGTGTTCAACAGCCGCTCGGCCAACGTGGGCGGCGTGATCGCCTATTGGCTGGACTACGGCGGAACCGTGCAGAAATGCTTCAATTTTGGCAAAATGACAACAAACACGAACGACCATCACCCGACTTTAGGCGGTTACGGTGCAGTTGGTGGTATTGTCGGCTTTATTGACCAGCCTATTTCCGGCGGCACCACAAATGTGCTTTCCTGCCGTAACTACGGTCAGATTTGGTATGAATCATACGGCGCAAATGACTGCGCGGGCATTATCGGTAAAATCGAGATGAAGAAGCCCACCGATATTATGACGCTGAACATCATCGACTGCGTCAATAGCGGTGCAATCAAGGCAGAATCGCAGGCAGTCGGCATTCTGGCATGGATCGGCCCGTGGGATAAGGGAAGAATTGACAACGTTACGGTAAATATTGACCGCTGCCGAAACCTTAATACAGTCTTTACGTGTAGCAGAAAAATCGGCATTGTCGGCAGCCGCGGCGACGGTAGAGGGTCGAATAAAGCAACCAACGTCACGAACTGCTTTGCGACGGTTGGCACGGGTTGGTACCCGATTGCCTATGTGCTGTATGAAAGCGAGAATGTCACCGGCCACGGCAACTATTATATTGAAGATTCCGGCGATGCAGGCAAGAGCTTCTTTAAGAAAGACTCCCGTAAACTGACCACGACAAAACCAGACAAAAAAACACGTAACTGGAATAATCCTAACTATGAACCGGCCTACAAGGAAACAGCGTGGAACTCGTCCTCGGGAAAAGTAAAAGCACACCGTCTGTACATAGGCTATAACGTTGATGGCAAAACCTATCCTTATATTGCGTTCCTGCCCACTTTGGCAGACGATTGGAACGGCGCAGCGTACAGTCTGTGGTGGATTAGCGGTAGTACACCTGCGGGCCCGCCTGCCGAACCAAACTCTGCCTATATCAAGACCGACGGTAACAAAGCCTACATTTTCGATGATACCGGCGCGGGCGATGATACCAATCCCGGCCAAAAGAGAGCGGACGTGATGCTGCAATTCGGCGAAGCCGCGAACAGCGATGTCACAAACGACGTTGATATTACCGACATCACCGACGAGGTCATCCAGAACTACTATAAGTACGTGCTGGACAGCACCAAGCCCGCCAAGCCGGAAAAAATCGACGTCAAGGCCAGCCAGGTGCAGGACGCGGACAACAACGTCTATGGCCGCTACGAGGTTACGTGGGAAGCGCCTACCGATACGGACGCCAGCCCCGCCTCCTATTACCGTGTGGAGATTCTGCCCTGCGATGCCGTAGGCAACATCACCGGGGTCGCCTACCTGACCGCGGACGTCTACCAGCGCAGCTATACCTTTGTGGCTGATAAAGCGTGGACGGGTAACTTCGTCGTGCGTGTAACGCCCTACAATACCAACAACGACTCGAGTCTGGCTGATAACTTCAACACCAGCGGCGTGCAGACCTTTATGCACGCCCTGCCGACACCGGAGATTGAGTTCCGGCTGGTAAAGCGGAATAACGGCGGCTTTGACTGGAATCAGTGCCAGACGCCGGATGAAAAATCGAGAGAATTCAAGTATGAGGTTGTCGCGGTGCTGAAAAACTACACCGAATACCCGACAGACGAGGCATGGACCGTTAAGCTGACCGATGGAACGTATAATTATTATTTTGCACAGAATGGCAAGCAGTACATCCGCCTGACCCAAAATTTGGAACGCACTTTGACGCTTACGGCGCTGGCAACCCCGGACAACAGCAGCAGTACAAAGTATCTGCGCTCGGCCCAGTACAAGTCAGAGACCTATCTCCCGTCCCAGTGGCGAGACAATCCGGGCTCTGCCAAGGACGAGGACGGTCTGCCGCTGGGCACGCTGAAACAGGACGGCGACACGGACTATGTGACTTACACCGGCCAGACAGCGGAGAGCTTTGAAGCAACCGTGAAGTTCAGCTTTACCCCGGGGGTCAAGAGCAACAGCAGCGAGCACGGCAGCCCGACCTACCGCGTCATGCTGCTGGCAAAATATCTGGGCAATGACGAAGTCAACGGCGTATCTTTGAACGGCCAGTACATCACGCTGGCCGCGCGGGAAAGCATTGTGACAGCGTCTCCCGTCACCTTCAACCTGAACAGCCTGCCGTCGGATGCTATGACGAACTACACAGACTTCCTCGTTGTCGCGGTGCCCGTCACCAGCGGCAAGGGCGATATGAAGTATCGCTGGGATGCCACGCCAGACGAAGTGTCCGCAGCCATCGCCAGCCACGCGAGCGAGACAAACGACAAAAACAAAGAAATCTGGTGGAAGAACGGCTATGAGATCGTCCGCACGGGCGAGCACAGCTATACCTATGCCCATCTGACGCCGCTCTGCTTCTCCGACGTGAACCGCACCGATGACCCGAGTTGGGCTACACAGGCCACGGTAACGACCCCGCAGATCATCTTCAAGCAGCTGAACCTGAATGTTCTGAAAGCCCCGACGCTGGACAAAAACACCGAAGGAAAAGTTGACGAGAAAACCAACGAGTTGACCTATACGTTCAACTGGACGCAAGAGGACATGGACGCGAAAACGCCGACCTACAGCATCAAGCTCTACGGCCTGTTGACGGACGAGAACGGCAATGTGACCGGTCAGGAGCAAATTGCGCTGAAGGACGGCGTAAATCTGGCCAAGCAGGTTCAGCGCAGCGGCAGCAACAGCTTTACCCTGCCTGTCAACGTGGATACCATGCTGGCCAACGGCAGCGACAGCTGGCGCTATGACAAGGTCCGGCTCGAGGTCACCCGCGTGGCGGCAGCCGGCACCAAGGAAATCGGCGCGTCCGCTGTGGCGGATTACAGCGTTAAGCAGCGCCTGCCCGGCATCAGCGCGCCGAGCTCCATCACCCGCGTCAACGGCGAGACCGACAACGCGGATGCCCTGCTCTACACGGTCAGCTGGTCGCCGTCCGACGACGAGCGCATTGACCACTATGACCTGTGCGTCGTCGATGACGGCGGCAAACCTGTGCTGACGCTGCCCACCACGGGCAACGTCGGCAGCCTGACGCTGGATCTGGAGCAGTATCAGGGCAAGGCATTGCGCTTCCGCGTCATTGCCCGCCGCAAGGCTGGTAGCAATTGCTTTGACGGCCCGGACGGCGCGTTGAGCCAGTCCGAGACCATCGTCAGCCGCGCCAAAGCACCTGTGGTTGAAAACGTCGCTTTTGACAACAACAGCCCGAATCAGGAGACGTTCCTAAACGACCTCAAGCTCAACATGACGCTGGACGCAGCCGCACAGGGCAATGTCTACTTTACCGGCTATATCTTCAGCAACGAGGACAATTACAATACAATTGCCGATTTGGCCAGGACTTGGCAGGAAAAGTCCACCGGACAGGACAAGTACACGGCCCAGCAGGAACTGACCAAAGCACTGGACGAGATGCTGGCCAGCGGCGCCGCCGAGCTGGTCATCCCGACGGACAGCCGCACGGTGGGCGGGAGCGCCAGCGTCAACGACACCACCGCCAGCTATACCTTTGTGCCCGACGGCAACGGCTTTACGCTGACGCCCGACCATGCAAAACAATACCTGCTGCCCGCGGTGCGCGTTATGCCCACCGACGGCAGGACAGCGTCGAACTGGTTCTACTTCCTGCAGGATGCCGCAAAGGCACAGCTGCCGGCCATCACGCTGGACGCCCCCGTGGACGCTGCCGAACCGGAACGCGCGCTTGGCAATGCCGTTTACACGCAGGAAGTCAACCTGTACAACGACCCCGAGTTTGCCGTCGAGCGCGGTAAGGCCTCGCTGGAACTGCGCCGCTTTACGGTGGAGTGGACCGCGGTGAACAAGTACACCCAGGCCGACGGCACGGTGCGCAACCTGACCGACAGCTATACCTTTACCGTCACGCCGCTGGACAAGGACAAAAAGCCCTACATCATTACGGTGACGACCTACGACAGGGACGTGACGGACACAGACGGCACCACGCATAAGCGCGGGGAAATCAAAACCGTTACCAAGACCTATGACGGCAAAACGACGCCGCTTGACAAGCAGACCACCGTTGTGGATGCGGAGACCAAAGAGACCCGCATCTGGTACGACCTGAGCGTTGAGCCTGTCTACGACAAAGATAACAAGCTGACCGGCTGGAAATCGCAACCCTATGACGTCACCGGCACGGTGGAAAAGGACGGCGGTACGCTGTACTACAAGGCACAGACGGTTCCCATGCTGGAACTGGTGCAGGAGGACGGCGCCGAGCCTGTTTACCGCATCACCCTGCCCGAGCTGCAGGAAAAGGTGCAGGACGACTCGCTCGAGCTGCAAAAGTTCACCGCAAGTGTGACGCTGCAGACGCTGGCGCACTCGGATAACAAAGGTAAGACCGTCGAATCCGGCACGGTCAAGGTCCCCGTCAACGAGACGAACACCGCCGATGCGGCGGAGGATGCCCAGAGTATAGACTCCGCGGAGAGCGTCGCGCCCGCCGAGACTGCAGAAAGCACGGCGGCGGAAAGCGCCCCCGCAAGCGTGCCCCCGGTCCTGATGCGGGCCCGTGCGGCACTGCCCATGGCGACCCCGGAGACCGCCGCTGCCCCGGATGAGACGGACGCGGCGGAAACCGCGCCTCCGAAACGGGCGGAAACAAGCGACGCATCGTAATTTTATTTCAGGAAAGAAGGTGGCATTATGCACCGCAGGGCACGCAGCATTCTGCGCGGGGAGCAGGGGCTTTCGATGATATTGGTCCTCTGCATCGGCGCGCTGTTTGTGGCGCTGTCGGCAGCGCTGGTCTATGCGGCCTCCGTGCTGACGGCCAATGCCAACCGCCAGCTGCTGGAACAGGAAGCCTACCAGCTGGCAACCAGCTTTTCCGACGTGCTGGAAGGGGAGCTGAACAAGAGGGACAGCAGCTTTGCCAAGTTCGTCAATGAGCAGTTCATGTTCTCCCAAAGCTACGGCAAGGACATCTATGATTTGGAATCCCAGCCCAAGGAGTTCGCCTGGAAACCGAAAGGCAGCCAGCCTGATGGCGGGGCCGAGGCCATCACGGTAACACTGCGCCGCCGCCCGGGCGACGGTGCCGACAAGCTGAACCAAACGGCGAACAGCACCAATGCCACAGACCTGCGCAACCTGCTCGACACACTGGAGGGCGAAAACCGCAAGGGCATGGAGATCGTCGATTTACAGCTGGACATTACGGTGACAGTCACGAAAAACGGCGAGAGCTTTGCCTTTACGCGGACCTATGACCGCACGGTAAAGTACGACAGCGACGGCAGCCAGGCAAAAAGCAATAAAAAATTCCCAAAGGTATACTACACAATAAATGACGGTATAACAAAGTATTACCGCATTAACGAACTGACGTTCTACGCCCCCAGCCTTCCCGAAGTGACCATTGATGATAACACCATCAACAGCAACCGCCTGACGTTCCATTGCGACACCAGCCAGCAGCCCGATTCCATCACCTACACCCGCGGTGCCAAACAGAGCACCGGCACAACACAGGAGTGACCCGCTATGAAACATACTTTACAAAGTCAGCGCGGCGAGACCATTGTGGAAGTGCTTGTGTCGTTCCTGCTGCTGATGATTTTTACGTCGATGTTCGTCGTTTCGCTGCGGTACGCCCGCGCCATGTCCCAAAAGGCCGAGTCGCTGCGGGAGACAGCCTATGCCTTCTGCGCCGGGCTGTACCCGGCCAATAACGCGGCCCCCGACTGGAAGGAAGAGAAGGACGGGCTGAAGTTCTCCTTTGGCGATTACGGTGAGTTTACGGTGGATGGCGTCGAGCTGGACAGCGTGGAAACGCACGCGGCTGATGACGAAAACCCTCACAAATTTTACCGCTATAGCATGAAACCCAAGGAAGAAGGGACGACCAACCCATGAAGCAGCGTTTAAAAAACCAGAACGGCACAACGCTGGTGGAGCTGATCGTCTGTATGGTGTTGCTGGCGATCTTTACGCTGGCGGCGGTCACGCTGATACAGCCCAGTGCGCAGGCGTACATGGACATCCAGCAGCAGACGCGCGCACAAAATCTGGCCGACGCGCTGATTGAGACGATTCGCGGCGAGGTGCTCGAGGCGAACGGCTATATCCGCTTCACCGACGGCGCAAAAATCCCGGGTGACAGTAAAGAAGGGGAGAACACCGGATATGACTGCATATTTAAAGAAAAAACAGGGGTGAGTGACGGCACAGCACTGGAATTTAGTGTTTATCCCAATCACATCGAGTTGATTGATAAAGACTATGTACCGCCATTAACAAAAAGTGACGGGACACAACTGCTGACACAGGAACAGGCCAATGCGTTGAACGGCTACCTGCACATGCGCTTTTACCGCGATGAACTGAATAAAGACGGGTACTACGGCAACCCGCAGCACACAAAAGAGAAAAAAGCCGAGGACGATACTGTGACGGTCACACTGCCCTACGTGGCTTACGCCTACACGACAGCTTATCCTGAAAATGCCTACATGGGACTGTTTATCAGTGATTTACATTTTTATGCGCGCAGCTATAAAGAAGCAAAGAACGGCGAAAAATATGCGCGTGTCACCGCAATTACGGTAGTGCTAACGATAGCTAAAAAGGATGCAAACGGTCAGAGTGCGACGCTTTGTACGCAAAAAGCAATTATTGCACTGCCGGGCGAACCTGTGTATATTGAGAAACCCGGCACCTGGGACGGCAAGGCATCGTCGGAGTCGTGAGCGGTGCCCTCCGGGACGATTTTTGAAAAGTTTATTACAATCCCGGCGGATGTACTGGACAAATTCAAATGGACTGGTTATACTTTAAAACATGAATACCTGTGTGCCGGACAAAATGCAGGAACGTCATGGGCATCAGAGAAGAGAGGATGACTAGGATGGCAACAATTGAAATTAAAATGCTGGGCGGCTTTGAGATCCGTGTGAACGGCAAGCCCGTGCTGGCACAGCTGGCGCAGTCCCGCAAGGCAACGGCGCTGGTGCAGTATCTCGTTTTGCGGCGCGGGGAGCGCGTCTCCCACAAGGTACTGACCGATACCCTGTGGGCAGGGGAGCGGTCCACCAACCCGGACATGGCCCTGCGCGCCATCTTGCATCGCTTCCGCCTTATGATCGACGCGGAGGGCCTGGATGAGATGAAGGACTGCATCGTGACCAGCCGCGGCTACTACCAGTGGAACCCCCATCTGGACTGCAGCGTGGATGTGTTTGAGGTCAACGACCTGTCGGAGCTGGCCCGCAAGGAGAGCGACGCCGAGAAGCGCAGCCGTATTTATGAACAGATCGTCAACCTGTATGACGGGCGCCTGCTGCCGCAGTCTGCGTCCGAGCCGTGGGTCGAAAGCGTCAGCGTGCGTCTGCACGGGCAGTATCGCACAGCCATTTTAAACCTGCTGGAGCTCTGCAAAAAATGGGGCGAGAGCACCCGCATCGTTACGCTGTGTACCCGCGCGCTGGAGCTGGACCCCTACGAGGAGCGCCTTTATCTGGAAAAGATCGTCGCGCTGGAGACGCTGGGCCGCCACGAGGAGGCGGAGGATCTGGCACGCCGCGGCAGCGCCATGGGCTGCCTGCATCATGCCATTGAGCCGGGCCGCGCAGGCTCTGCCTACCGCCAGATGCGCCAGGCAGACCGCAATATGGAGAGCGAGGTCTCCAAGCTGATCTCTGCTCTGCCGGATACCGAGGACACGGGGGCCTGTATCTGCGACTTTGAGACGTTCAAGGAAATTTACCGCGTACAGCGCGGCGTGCAGGTCCGCTACGGTCTGCAGGTATTCCTGGCGATCCTGACCGTGGCTCCCAGTCAGAACACCGATGCTGCCGAGACCGCTCTGATGGTGGAGCAGCTGGGCGATCTGATCCGCACGAATCTGCGCCAGTGCGATGTGGCCGCCCGCTACACCGATATGCAGTATGTTGTTATGCTGAGCGGCAGCACCGCCGAGAGCGGCACCGGCCCGCTGGAGCGCATCAAGGCCGCGTTCTACCGCATCCCTGCCCATGGCCGCTACCTGTTGAGCTATAGCCTCTATGTTCCCGAGGCCCAGGCCGACAGCGGGCGCGTCCGCCGTCGCAAAAAGACGGCGAAGAAGGAAAAATAAGTGAGCCGTTAAGCCGTACAGTGAAAGCTGTGCGGCTTTTTTGCTGCACGGACCGGCAAAGAAACGATTGGTAGGGGCGGGCATTGCCCGCCCGTGCCCGTTTGCCCTGTGATAGATTTCCCCGAAAAGACGATGCTGCGCCAAGTTGGCGGGCGAGCAATGCTCGCCCCTACACTCGCTGTATGTCGAGGAACGATTTTTTACACTTTCCACAATCTTTTGCCTAAAAATTTTTACAAAAAATCCGAAAAAACTGTTTAAATTTCCACAACAATGTGGTAAAGTAGTATCAAACAGGCGGGAGTGTTCAAAAATCACTGCGCCGCAATGAAATTCTACGCCGCAGGGCTGCCGGAAGCAGCCCCGGCGCGAAAAGAGGTTTGACGATCCATGGGCTACGCAAGCAAAGACATCCGCAACATTCTGGTGGCCGGCCACGCCGGCTGCGGCAAAACGACGCTGACCGAGGCACTGCTGTACATGAGCGGCGCTTCCGAGCGTATGGGCCGTGTCGAGGACGGCACCACCGCCAGCGACTTTGACCCTGAGGAGATCCGCCGCAAGGCATCGCTCAACTCGAGCGTTGTCCCCGTCGAGTACGAGGGCATCAAGTACAACCTGATCGACGCACCGGGTCTGTTTGATTTTGAGACCGGCGCTGCCGAGGGCATCATGGCCGCCGAGAGCGTGCTGATCTGTGTGTCCGGGCGTTCCGGCGTGACCGTCGGTGCCGAGAAGGCGTACCAGCTGGCGCTGAAAAACAACAAGGCGCGGATGATCTTTGTCACCAAGGCTGATTTGGAAAACGCCGACTACTTTAAGATCCTGGAGCAGATGAAGATCAAGTTCGGCCCCAGTGTCTGCCCCTGCGTCGTGCCCGTCCGTCTGGACGACGGCACCGTCGCCTACATCAACCTGTTCAGCCAGAAGGCCTTCAAATACGAAGGCGGCAAGCAGGTCCAGATCGACCTGCCCGACATCGGCCACCGCTTTGAGGGCCTGATCCAGGCCATGAGCGAGGCCATCGCCGAAACCGACGAGGCTTTGATGGAGAAGTTCTTCGAGGGTGAGGCTTTCACCACAGAGGAGATCGTCCAGGGCATGGCCTCCGGCGTGCGCAGCGGCCAGATCACGCCCGTGTTCTGCGGCTCTGCCGTCAACGCGCAGGCGCTGGATATGCTGCTCTACAACATGAACGTGCTGCTGCCCGGCGCGGACACCGCGTCCGCCGTGGGCGAGTCTGGCGGCGAGCCGGTGGAGATCACCGCCGACCCCGCCGCCCCGCTGTGCGCCTACGTCTTTAAGACTGTGGCCGACCCGTTTGTCGGCAAGCTGAGCTTTATTAAGGTGCTGTCCGGCAGGCTGACCGCGACGAGCAACGCCGTCAACGCCCGCACCGGCCAGCCGGAGCGCCTGGGCAAGACGCTGACCGTCTGCGGCAAAAAGCAGACCGACACGCCCGAAATCGCCGCCGGTGACATCGGCGCAGTTGCCAAGCTGGCCACCGCCAAGACCGGCGATACCCTGTGTGACCCCGCCCGCGTCGTGGCGCTGCCCGCACCTGTGTACCCCATCAGCAGCTACCGCATGGCCGTCAAGGTCGCCAAGAAGGGCGACGAGGGTAAGGTCGGCAGCGCGCTGGCTCGCCTGATCGAGGAGGACCCCGCCATCCGGTTCGTGGTCGACCCCGAGACGAAGCAGCAGATCATCAGCGGTCTGGGCACCCAGCATCTGGAGGTTGCGCTGGCCAAGCTGAAGAATAAGTTCGGCGTCGAGATCACGCTCGAGAATCCGCGCGTGCCGTACCGTGAGTCCATCCGCAAGAGCTGCAAGGCGCAGGGCCGCCACAAGAAGCAGACCGGCGGCCATGGCCAGTTCGGCGACGTCTGGATCCAGTTCGAGCCCATCGAGGGCGAGGGCATCGAGTTTGCCGAGAACGTGTTCGGCGGCAGCGTGCCGAAGAACTTCTTCCCGGCAGTCGAAAAGGGCGTCCGTCAGGCTGCCGAGCACGGCGTGCTGGCAGGTTACCCGATGGTCGGCATGAAGGCCACGCTGCTGGACGGCAGCTACCACCCTGTTGATTCCAGCGAAATGGCGTTCATTATGGCCGCCAAACTCGCGTATAAGGCCGCCATCCCCGAGGCCGGCCCCGTCCTGCTTGAGCCCATCGGCGCATTGAAAGCCCACGTCCCCGCCGACAACACCGGCGATATTATGGGCGAGGTCACGAAGCGCCGCGGCCGCGTGCTGGGCATGAACCCCGATGAGGACGGCCTGCAGGTCGTCGAGGCCGAGGTCCCCGTGGCCGAGATGCAGGACTTCACCACCTTCCTGCGCCAGCTGACCCAGGGCCGTGGCTACTTCACGTTCGAGTTCGTCCGGTATGAGCCCCTGCCGCAGATGCTCGAGAACAAGGTCATCGAGCAGGCAAAGGCATTGGGCAACTTTGCGGATGAGGATTAAACGAGAGATGTTCTTTCTTTGCAAAGAAAGAACCAAAGAAATTCTAAACAAGTAAAATAAAAGCACCTGCTGACCGGTATGCGTGTGACCGGTCAGCAGGTGCTTTTTGGGTAAAATATGTAAAGCTTCTTTGCTTACTTTCTTCTCGAAGAAAGTAAGAGAAAAGGGAGCCTGCGGAAAGGTGCCAAAGCCCCTCAGGCCTCGCAGGCTCGGCCAGTCCTTCGGACCCGAACCCCTCTGTCGCTTCGCGACATCTCCCCGCGCAGCGGGGAGTTACCCCGCAATGCGAGGAGCCTTTTACAGCCTCCCCTCACAGGGCAGGTGGCCGAGCGCAGCGATGGCCGGAGGGGCTTTTTGCCGTTACCTGCTAGCACCGGCCTTCCGGGAAAGCACCGGGCCGGGCATGCCCGGCCCCTACAGCGCAGCAAAATGAAAGGCAAGGCCCCCCATCACGTGATCTTCAACGCCCGCTGCACGCGGTACACAATGTACTTGAACAGCCCGGCAATCAGACTGAACTCCACCCAGACATAATTGGGCAGGTTCCGCCACTTGAATTTCGGTTTGTTTATCTTCGGCAGCGCCGCCCACGCCTCGCGGAAGCCCTTCGCGTAATCCCCGCCGAAGCCGCGCAGCCGGAACATAAGCACTTTGAGCAGATACCCCAGCAGCATCGGGATAAAATTCAAAATCAACATCAAAATCGGCTGGTTCTTGTAGGGCAGCAGAATGCTGTTGCGCCCGCTCTGGATGCTCTTAAACGGGTTGTAGCGCACCGCGCCGGTGGTCGCGCCGCAGATGTGGCGGCAGCGGGCCGTGGGGCAGTAGACGTTCCTGTAGCCGAAATTGTTCGCACGCCAGCTCAAATCGACGTCCTCGTAATACGCGAAAAACAGTTCGTCAAACACGCCGATCTCGTCCAGAATCGACTTGCGGTAGAGCGCTGCGCCGCCGCACGCGCTGAACACACGGCAGGGCTTTGTATAGCGGCTGGCCTTTAAGCCGTCGCCGCGCTTGCAGGCAAAGCCCAGGATCGTCACGTAGTCGCCCGCGTCGTCGGCCAGCTCCGGCTCATAGTAGCGCAGCATCAGGCTGCTGACTGCAAAAATTTTCGGGTCGGCGTCGGCGGTTTTAATCAGCTCCGCCAGCCAATCCGGCTCCGCAAAGGCGTCGTTGTTGAACAACGCCATGTACTCGCCTTTGGCAATCGCAATGCCCTGGTTCACCGCATGGGAAAAGCCGGTGTTCCCGGCGTTTTCAATTAAAGTGTAGCGGTCCCGTCCGCAGTAGCTGCGGGCGATGTCCAGGCTCTCGTCGGTGGAGCCGTTGTCAATGACGATCAGCTCAAAATCCTGCTCGGTCTGCGCCCAGACGGACTCGATGGAATCCCGCAGCCAGCCCGCGCCGTTCAGGTTCGGGATGATGACAGATGCTTTCATGGCGCCTCCTCAACGGTAATAGTAGTAGGCCAGCTGGCTGTGCAGCGCGGCGGTAAACACCATCGCGGCCACAGCCACAAACAGGATGACCAGCCCCGCCACGACCAGCGCACGGATCAGGTACGCCCGGGCCAGCCGCCTGCGGGCAGGGTCCTGCGTGCCGCCAAAGCTCCACACCACCGCCAGCACAAACCCGGCGATGGGGATGGCGAACAGCAGCATGGCCGCCGTCGTCGCGCCCTGGCTCATGGCGTCGATGCGCTCCTCCTCCAGGTCCTGCTCGTACAGCGGCTCGCCGGTCTGAACGGTGCCCTCCGGGGACTGACGCATGGCCTCCAACAGAGCCTCGCCCATCGGGATATGCGGCAGCGGTGCGCCGCACTTGGGGCACCGCTCGTCGTACGGGGCAGTCAGCAGACCGCAGTTTTTGCAAAAATGTGCCATAAAAACCTCGCTTATTCGTCGAATGCCAGACCGCGGTCCAGCTGGGTATTCAGGATGATCTGGGTGTTGGTGGAGCCCATCTTCTGCATCTTGGTCAGCAGGTGCTCCAGCGCGTCAATGTCGGTGCAGCTTACCTTAATTATAAAGTTGTAGCTGCCTGTCACGCGGAAGCACTGCAAGACCTGCGGCTCCTGCTCGATCATGGTCAGAAAGCTCGCGCGGGTCGCTGCGTCCACCAGTACCGAGATCAGCGCCTCGACCCGGGCGGGCGCGTCGGGGTGGCGCAGCACGACAGTGTACCCGCCGATGACGCCCTCCTGCTCCAGGCGGTGGATGCGGCTGGATACGGCGGGACTGGTCAGGCTGACCCGCTGGGCGATGTCCTTAACGGGCATACGCGCATTTTCCGCCAGCAGTTGTAGGATTTTGTGATCCAAATCGTCCATGGATTGACTCCTTGTCATTGTTTTGTGTAATGCGCACAAAAAAATAAAGTAAAGTATACAATCACTGTTATCTTTAACAAAATTGGAAAAGTATGCTTTTTTGTGCGCTTGCTAAATAAAATTAAGTAGGAATGACTTTATTATAATCTTTTGAAAACCAAAATGCAAGTCTGACATTTGACATTTTAAGAAAACTTGCTATAATAATATTCGTAATCAATCAAGACATTCACTGACCTTTATATACTTTCCCACCCCTCTATGCACAGAGCCCCGCAGGTATCCCCTGCGGGGTTTTGTGTTTGTGTTGGCAGGACACAACGCGGGAAAGTGTGCAAGAATTGGGGAACTTTTTGCCTTCCCCCGCGGGGGAAGGTGGCCCGCAGGGCCGGATGAGGGGCGTGTGCACGGCAGCAGCCTGTAAACGGGCAGCATCTGCAAGGTCGACCCTCATCAGTCAGTGGTCGGGGCCACTGACAGCTTCCCCCTCCGGGGGGAAGCCATGCGCGCGAAAGGCTGCATTTTTACATTTTAAAGCCCGCCCCGTTTGACGGCGCCCGGACTGCCGTGGTATAATATAATTTCCGACACATAACGTGCATTTTTAACGGAGGAATCAATATGCTCATCCCTGTGCTGCTTTTTATTGTCGGTCTGTTGTTCCTGATCAAGGGCGGCGACTGGTTTGTTGACGGCGCGTCCTCACTGGCCCGCCGCTTCCACCTGCCGGAGCTGCTCATCGGCGCGACGGTGGTCTCCATCGGCACGACGCTGCCGGAGGTCATGGTCTCCACGATGTCCGCGCTGTCCGGCCATGGCGAGATCGCCTACGGCAACGCCATCGGCTCGGTCATCTGCAACGCTGCACTGATCGCGGCCATCACGATTGCGGTGCGCCCCGGCAGGGTAGACCCAAAAACGCTGAAAACCCCCGTCGCCTTCTTCTTCGCGGCGGCGGCCATCTATTGCATTGCGGCCTATGTTTTCGGCAGATTCACCCGCGTCATGGGCATCATCATGCTGGCAATGTTTGTGGCGTACATGGCCGCCAACGTGCTGCAGATGAAAAACACCCCCGCCGGTGAGCAAGAGGCGTCCGAGGAGGAGGAAATGCCCCTCGCCAAGACGCTGATCCTGCTTGTGCTGGGCGCGGTGCTGATCGCCGTCGGCGCAAACCTGCTTGTGGACAACGGCACCCTGATCGCGCAGGCCCTCGGCGTGCCCGAGAGCGTCATCGCCCTGACGTTTGTCGCGCTCGGCACCTCGCTGCCCGAGCTGGTCACGGCCATCACCTCGCTGGTCAAGGGTCACAGCGACCTGTCGCTGGGCAACATCGTCGGTGCGAATGTCTTTAACCTTGTGCTGGTCAGCGGCGTGTCGATCACGCTGGCACCCTTCACCATCCCGCAGAGCGCCACGCTGTTCGGCATCAATTCCAGCCTTGTGCTGGATCTGCCGGTCATGCTGGCCGTCATGCTGATCCTGACGGTCCCCGCCCTCGTCAAGGGCAAGCTGAACCGCGCCCAGGGCATCCTGCTCCTGGCAATCTACGCCGCCTTCTGCGCGGTGCAGTTTGCGCTGTAAAGAAAAAGGCTTCATTGCCCATGCGGACGTCCCCGCCGACGTGCGCCGTGCCTTTGCACAGCTCCAAACCGTCTGCGGCAAGGAGACCCGCGCCGCCAACCCGGCGTTCGCCACCCAAAAGACAGAATAGAATTTCCATGCCCGGCATACACTTCCGCGAGGTGGTGTGTATGCTGGGCATTTTTGGTTTGTTTTTGCAGGCGGCGGCAGGGCATATTCTGTATCTGGCGCTGCATCTCGAAAGCGGGTCCTTCCCGCGTCCGCTCCCGCCGGACAGGGAGCGCGCGGCCTTTGCCGATCTGCAAAAGGGCGGGGCAGCCGCCGCACAGGCGAGGGATACGCTGATCCGCCACAATCTGCGGCTCGTCGCGCATATCTGCAAAAAATACTATGCCGGGAACAGCGCACAGGACGACATGATCTCTATCGGCACGATTGGGCTTATCAAGGCGGTGGATACCTTCGACCCCGCCAAGGGCAAGCGCTTTGCCAGCTATGCGAGCAGATGTATTGAGAATGAGCTCCGCATGGATCTGCGGCGGGGGCGGCGGACGGGGGTGACGCTGTCGCTGCAGGAGCCGCTCGAGGCGGACGGGCAGCTGACGCTGGCGGACACCCTGCCCGATGAAGCCGACATGGAGGCCGGCTGCGAGAGCCGCGCCGACGCCGCCCGGCTGCGCGCGCTGGTGGACGCTCTGCCTGCCCGGGAACGCGCTATTATGCGGCAGCGGTATGGATTTGACGGTGCGCCCAAGACCCAGCAGCAGACGGCGCAGGCGCTGCACATCAGCCGCAGTTATGTTTCGCGGCTGGAAAAGCGCGCGCTCGAGTACCTGCGCGGCCGGTGGCCGGCGGAATGACAGGAACGGCGCAAAGAGGATGAAATCAACTAAAAAATGACGGGGGGGGGGTACACGAAATACCGTTTGCGGCAAAAGTGTGGCATGATGCGGCAGAACGCGCCACATATATGCCACACTTTTGTAAACTGTCGAATCTATGACATAAATCGGGAAATGCACGAAGCTGCCCGCTAAATGTGTCAGATTTGTAAACTGTTATGAAATAACCAGAAAAACTTGAAAAAATTTTCGGAAACTCATTGACATTTCGCTGACAAGCGGATACTATAGAAGTGTAGACAATTTTTAAAGCGAGGTATACCAACGTGCATCTGACTAAAAGCGAACAACAGATCATGGAAATTTTTTGGCAGGCGGATCACGCGATGGCACAGACGGAAGTCGTGAAAACCTGTGTTGACCGTAAATGGAAGGAACGCTCGATTTTTTCGATGCTGAACAGCCTGATGGAGAAGGGTGTTCTGCGGGAGGTTGGCTTCGTGCGCAGCGGTAAGACCTACGCCCGCACGTTTGAGCCTGCCATGTCCCACGCTGAGTACCTGGCCTCGGTCGTTGCAGAGCAGCTGCCCGCGAAGCAGCTGCCCGAGCTGATCGCGGCCCTGATGCAGAAGGTGGAAACGACCCCTGCCATCCAGAAGGAAATGCGTGCCGCCCTGCGTGAAAACGCACAGTAATCAATGATTTGTTCAAAAAAGCACCGCCGACCCGCGACCCGGATCGGCGGTGTTCTTTATTAGAAAGGATGGCTCTGCCGGGGCGAACTTTTCGTTCGCCCGCTGGCCGTATGCGGCAGAGGCAAGGTGCCCGGGCGGATATGGAATCCGCCCCTACGCTGTAGGGGACGATGCCTGCATCGGTTCGGAGGGTCTGCGGCTGCCGCGCGTGCCCGGCGGGCGAGCACAGCACCCCCCAGCCGCCTTAAAAAGCGGGCAAATTACCCCAGGATCCCGCTGTTTTTGATCGCCTGTACGGCCTCGCCAATCTTCTCAACGGGCATCGTCAGGGCAAAACGGACGTAGCCCTCGCCGCTCGGGCCAAAGCTCGAGCCAGGGGTGCAGATGACGCCGGCCTTGTCGATCAGGGCCAGGCAGAATTCCATGCTCGTCTTGTACCCGGCGGGCACCGGGGCCCAGACAAACATGCTGCCGTGGCTGTCGGGCACATTCCCAGCCGATGCCGCGCAGACCGCCGCACAGGGCGTCGCGGCGGCGCTGGTATTCGCCGCACTGGCGCCGCACGCCGTCCAGCGGGCCGGTCAGGGCGGCGATGGCAACCTTCTGAATGGGCAGGAACATACCGAAATCGATCTGGGTGCGCAGCTTTTTGCAGGCGGCGATGACATCGCGCCGCCCCACCAAAAAGCTGATGCGCGCGCCCGTGACGTTGAAGCTCTTGCTCAAAGAGAAGAACTCCACCGCGCATTCCCCGGCGCCCGGGGTGTTGAAGATGCTGCCGCCGTGGGCACCGTCAAAGATAATATCGCTGTAGGCGTTGTCATGTACCAGCAGAATGTCGTACTTACGGCAGAAATTGACGATTTCGGCGTAGAGCTCCGGCGTGCCGATGCTGCCCACGGGGTTGGCGGGCAGGCTGACCAGCATGAGCTTGGCCCTGCGGGCCACGTCCTCCGGGATGGAGGTGACGTCGGGCAGGAAGTGGTTCTCCTTCGTCAGCTTGTAGTACCACGGCTCGGCACCGCCCAGCTTGGAGCCGGTCATAAAGACGGGGTAGCAGGGGTCGGGCAGCAGCACCAGATCGCCGTCGTTGCAGAGCGCCAGGCCCAGATGGCCGATGCCGTCCTGGCTGCCGGAGAAGCTCATGACCTCGTCGGGGGTGATGGTGTCCACGTTAAAGCGGCGCTTGTAGTAGCCGCAGACAGCCTCCAGCATCTCGGGCAGGTCGCGCAGGCTGTACTTCCAGTTTTCGTTGTCCTGCGCGGCGTCGATGAGCGCCTGCTTCAGGTAGTCTGCCGGTGCAAAATCCGGCGTGCCGACGCTTAAATTGTAAAGATGACGGCCCTCGGCCTCCAACGCGACCTTTTTGTCGTTGAGCGCCGCGAAAATCTCCGGCCCGAACAGGTCCAGACGACGAGAAAACTCCATATCCCAAAACCTCGCTTATTGATGTAGTTTTATACAAAAAACGCACATTTTCTTGTATAAACATCCCCATTATACGCCGCCGCGCCAGCGCTTGCAAGGGGGTTATAAAAGAGGTATAATAAAAATTAAATTGAAATACGGTAGGGGCCGCATATATGCGGCCCGCAGCTGTATGGCGGGCGGACGCCTGCGGGAAGGCCGCGGGCCGGGCATGCCCGGCCCCTACCGGTGCATTACTATCAGGAGTATTATCACTATGGACAAACGCAATAAAACCGCTCTGGCTTATCTGCTTGTCGGTGTGGCGGCGGCGGGGCGCGCCCTGCTGGCCGTGCCGGAAAATGCCGCCATACAGGAGGTCTCACTCACCGTGCTGGCCCTTGTGGGCTATCTGCTGCTGGCCTCCAAAACCAGGCTGCCTACCGTGTTCGGCGCGGCGGGGCTTGTGCTGGAGCTGATCCTCTGCGGCAGCCAGACCGGCGGGGCGTGGGCACGGCTGGCCCCGGCACTGCGCGCGGCAGACCTGTGGCTGTTCTGGGGCGCGGCGCTCGTGCTGGTGCGGCTGGCAGGGCGGCAGCAAAGCAAAATGCCGTACATTGCCGCCGTGCCGCTGGCCGTCTACACCGTCACGCACTTTATCCCGTCGCTGACCTCCGTCGCCGCCGTCAGCTTTGTGGTGTTCAGCGTCGTCATGCTCTGGTTTGCGGCCATCATGATCCGCGCCTACAACGACGCGCGCATAAAAAAATAAGGCGATTTTGCGCAAATCTGTTCCGCGATAAAGTGACAAATGCCGCAAACTGTGTTATACTGAATATAATTATAAAAACCCAGTCGGAAGGAAGGCTTTTACTATGATCCCTTTTAACGTACCGCCCTGCGTGGGCGACGAGCTCGACTACGTCAAGCAGGCCATCGACTCTCATAAAATCTGCGGCGACGGCGCCTTTACCAAGCAGTGCAACGCCTGGTTGGAGGAGCGCTTCCACGCCCAGAAGGTCCTGCTGACCACCAGCGGCACTACGGCGCTGGACATGGCCATGCTGCTGTGCGATATTCACCCCGGTGACGAGGTCATTCTGCCCAGCTTCACCTTCTCCAGCACCGCCACCGCCGCTGTGCTGGCCGGGGCGAAGCTCGTCTTTGTGGACATCCGCCCCGATACGATGAACATCGACGAGACGAAGATCGAGCAGGCCATCACCGATAAGACGCGGGTCATCATTACCATGCACTACGCCGGTGTCGCCTGTGAGATGGACACCATCATGGACATTGCCCGCCGCCATGACCTCAAGGTCGTCGAGGACGCGGCGCAGGGCGTTATGAGCAGCTACAAGGGCAAGGCACTGGGCACCATCGGTGATTTCGGCTGCTACTCCTTCCACGAGACAAAGAACTACTCGATGGGCGAGGGCGGCGCACTCGTCATCAACAATCCCGCGTACAATGAGCGCGCGGAGATCCTGCGCGAGAAGGGCACGAACCGCGCCAAGTTCTTCCGCGGTCAGGTGGACAAGTACACATGGGTCGATTTTGGCGACAGCTACCTGCCCAGTGAGCTGAACGCCGCCTATCTGTGGGCGCAGCTGCTCCACGCCGACGAGATCAACGACAACCGCATGGCGACCTGGAACGCCTACCACGATGCCTTCCGGCCACTGGCCGACGCGGGCAGGGTCGAGCTGCCCACCATCCCGGCGGACTGCGTGCACAACGCCCACATGTTCTACCTGAAATGCAGGGATCTGGAGGAGCGCACCGCGCTGATCCGCCACCTGAAGGCAAACGATATTCTGGCCGTGTTCCATTATATCCCGCTGCACTCCGCCCCGGCGGGCCAGAAGTTTGGCCGCTTTGACGGCGCGGACGTCTACACCACCGCCGAGAGCGAGCGCCTCGTCCGCCTGCCGATGTACTACGGCCTGACCGAGGCAGACCGCAATAAGGTCATTGCCAAGGTCCTGGAATTTTATGCGCAGTAAAGCCCTGCCCGGCTGGGCGCACACACTCTGCACCGCTGCCGCCGCGCTGGTGTTCCTGCTGGCGTATGAGCTGGTCGTCTACAGGGTGCCGGTGACGGAGATCTTCCTGCCGGTCAGCTCCTGGAGCGACGAGGTCATCTACAGCAAACAGCTGGCCGCCGCCGTGCAGTACGGCGCACCGCAGGGGTACTTCGGCTTCAATGAGTCGCACGCCGCCGTCGGCACCTACGCCGCGTGGGGGCCGGCGGTTTTTCTGGTCTATGCGCTGCCGGGGCTGCTTTTGCGCGGGCAGAATGCCTTTTTGTGGTGCAACCTGCTGTTCGTCGTGCTGGGCTGGACGTTTTTCGCCCGGGCCGCACGGCTTGGCTGGAAGCGCGAGCTGGCCTTTGCCGCGGCGCTGGCCGCCATGAACGCGCCGATCCGCTATGTGTTCTCCGCCATGCAGGAGCCGCTGCACTATGCGCTCATGCTGGCGGTACTGGGCTGCGGCATTCTGGCGCGGCGGGACAAAAGCCGCGCCGCGTGGGCGGGGCTGTGTGTGCTGTGCGCGGTTGCCACGCTCGTGCGCCCCTATGAGGCCGTGCTCTGGCTGTTCCCGCTGGCACTGTGCCGGCAGGACCGCCGCCGCATCGCTGTCTGCGTGGCGGGCGGGGCGGTTTCCTTGGGCGGCACGCTCGTGCTGATGTCCAAATTCTACGCGCCCTACTTCTTTACCAATGTCGATGTAAGCCCGCTGCAGGAGCTGGCCCGCGGGCAGGTGGTCTCCGCCGTCAGGGACGTGGCACACAAGCTGCTGGACGCCCTGCGCACCGTGGCCGAAATGCTGGCCGACCAGCTGGCAAACCGCAGCGGGGGACAGTACCTGCTGTTTTTCCTGCTGCTGGGCGTGACGCTGGTCTGCCTGATCGTGGATGCCCGCGCCGGGCGGCCCGTGTTCTGGAAGGGCTGCGCCGCCGTGACTGCGGTCATCGTCTTTCTGGCGCTGCTGCTGATGTACCGCCCCGTTGAGGGTTCCCGCCATACGCTTGTACTGGATGTGCTGCTGCTGGCGGCGCTCCTTGTGGAGGACGCCCGCC
>ENA-ORRL01000490-ORRL01000490.1-human-gut-metagenome-genome-assembly--contig:-NODE-490-length-42702-cov-7.694304_pt1 | contig 42702 bp, 40 predicted proteins | sample MGYA00242175_ERZ509134 | MGnify/ENA primary metagenome ERZ509134 (study PRJEB26280, sample SAMEA2338660) | human gut metagenome | biome: human gut; feature: human-associated habitat; material: faeces... | reverse complement strand
AGCGAAACGCGGCAGATTTACAGTCTGCTCCCTTTAACCACTCGGGAACCCATCCATAGGCAACATAGATATTATATTACAGTGAGATACTTTTGTCAAGCAAAAACTAAAAAATTATTTAAGCTTCTGACGCAGCGCCTCAAACATAACTATACCCGCAGCCATAGCCACGTTCAGCGATTCCGCACGTCCTTGCATAGGGATAAAGACGCGCTTGTCTGCTGCCGCCAGCAAAGCAGGACTCACGCCGTTGGCCTCGTTGCCCATAACAAAAGCCAGACGTCCCTGCAAATCAGCCTTGTACAAATTATCCGCACCGTCCAGGCAAGTAACCAGCAGCTCATATCCTGCCTTACGTGCTGCCTGCACCAACAGCTCCTCGCTCAAACCGCTCAGCACCGGCAGGTGGAACAGCGAGCCCATGGAAGCACGCACTGTTTTCGGCGCATAAATATCAGCGCAGCCCTGCAAAAGCAGCAAGCCGCCTACACCGGCCGCATCCGCAGTACGCAGCATGGTGCCGATATTTCCCGGATCTGTTACACGGTCCAGAACAAGCAGCATTTTGCCAGACGCCAGAAAATCATCCAGACGCTTGCTGCGCATTTCACATACGGCAATAATTCCCTGCGGCGTTTCGGTATCGGCAATTTTTTTCAGCACCTTGTCGCTCACGCAGACGAGCTTAATCTGCTTGGCCGCAGCCTCTTCCAGCACGGCGCGGGTGCGGTCATCCTCAATCGCAGTATAAAAAATGCTCTGCACGGCGCTGTAACGCACTGCCTCTTCCACAGTACGCAGGCCTTCCGCCAAGAACAGGCCCTGCTGCTGACGATATTTCTTCTGCTTCAGCTCCGCTGCAGCCTTCACCATTGGGTTTTGCAATCCGGTAAGTTCCATCTTGTTTCTCCTCTATACGCAACTAAATTACTTTTCTACTATTATACTAATATATTTAAGCCAACGTCAATCAGCCATTTATTATAATGAAAAAAGCTGTAAAAAGAACGACGCTGGTAATAATCGTCAATGAATTGAACAGGCTGGCCAGCTGTACATTTGCTCCCAGCTTCTCTACAAAAATCGGACCGATAATCGTGCAGGGTGCCATAAACGCCAGCGCAATCACATAATTTATCTCCTGCTTGAAAGGTGCCAGATAAATAAAAGCAGTGGCGCACAAGAGCGATATTGCATAACGCACGCTGAACAGCTCCTTGACATAGCCCATTGCCTTCTTATCCAGCTTGATTTCAAACATCATGCCAATCATCAGCATACTCAAAAACGGGTTGCCTGTACCCACAATCTCTGTAAACGTATACACGCTCTTAGGGAAGTGGAATCCTGCCAGCGACAGCAGCAGCATGCTGATATAAACAACAAAAGGCACCGAATGCAGCAGCTTTTGCGCAATATTCTTCATGCTGAATTTGTCCTTGCGTCCGTCCGCATAACCGATGCAGGAAGCCGTCAGCGCGTAGGTCATACCGGTACACATAATGGAATTGCCCACGTCAAACATACACAGGCCGACTACGGCAAACGGCGTTAAAAAGGCCTGCGCAAATGGCAGCGTAAAGCAGCCTACATTATAGCCCGCAAGGCTGAAGATATAGAAAATCTTGGTGGCCGGCGTATCACCGCGTGTCAGCAGCAACGAAACAAGCAGCATAAACAGGTTGCCGCATAAGCCTAAAAATACGGCAACAATCAAGGAAAAATCCATCTCAAAATGCGCAAAGCTGTTGATTACGGTACAGGGCAACGTAATATTCAAAACAATTTTGCTTACGACCTGATAGTCGGTCGGTGAAAAAAAGCCGCGGCGTTTGCAGCTATAGCCTATAAGTATGATGAGCACAAAGGCCAGAGCTTTACTTAAAACTACTAACATAAAACTAAACCCCTCACAAATTACAAAAAAACCTGCTCCCGTGCACACACAGGAGCAGGCTCAGACCAGCGCCTACGCACCAGTCAATATTTACTTTTCTCTTACAGAGCAGCTTTAGCAGCTTCTACCAGCTTAGCGAAAGCAGCAGAGTCATAGATAGCCATGTCAGCCATAACTTTGCGGTTCATTTCGATGCCAGCTTTGGTCAGGCCGCAGATGAAACGGCTGTAGCTCAGGCCGTTAGCACGGGTAGCAGCGTTGATACGAGCGATCCACAGACGACGGTACTCGCGTTTTTTAGCGCGACGGTCACGACGAGCATAGGACAGAGCTTTCATTACCAGCTCGTTAGCTTTTTTGAATTGTTTGCTGCGGGAACCATAGTAACCTTTAGCCAGTTTCAGAATGTGTTTATGACGACGATGAGCGGTTACGCCCACTTTAACTCTTGCCATTGTTAGTATCCTCCTTTAAATCTCTTAATTATGCGTACGGGAGCATTTTTGCTACATGCTCTTTGTCAGTCTTGTGCACCAGAGCTGCTTTACGCAGGTTTCTCTTACGTGCAGGAGATTTATGTTCGAGAATGTGGCTCTTGAAGTTTTTAAAATGTTTGAATTCACCAGAAGCGGTTTTTTTGAAGCGCTTTGCAGCAGCTCTACGGGTTTTCATTTTCGGCATTGTGATTTCCTCCTCTATTATTTAGCAGGTTTTGGCGCAACAATCATAATCATGTTTTTGCCTTCTAATTTTGGAACTCTTTCTACGACGGCAATTTCTTTCAACTGCTGTGCCATACGATTCAGCAGCACCTCGCCAAGCTCAGGATGAGACAGTTCGCGGCCGCGGAACATGATGGTAACTTTTACCTTATCGCCATCTTCCAGGAAACGTACTGCATTCTTATACTTAACATTGAAGTCGTGGTCCTCGATACCAGGACGCAGCTTAACTTCTTTAATGTCGAAGGTCTTTTGTTTCTTACGAGCTTCTTTTTCGCGTTTTTGCTGCTCGTAACGATACTTGCCATAATCCATAATCCGGCACACAGGCGGTTTTGCTGTCGGAGCAATTTCGACTAAGTCCAGATGATTTTCTAATGCAAGCTTCAGAGCGTCACGGCTGGACATAATGCCGAGCTGTTCGCCCCCATTGGCAATAACACGCACTTCACGCGCACGAATTTCTTCGTTAATACGCAAGCTTTCCTTACTTATAACAATTCACCTCCATGAACATCAGATAAGCAATTACTGCTTATAAAATCTGTAACATATCAGATATAAGCAAAACAAAAAAGCGGGCAGAACAAATTCCACCCGCATGAATATCATATCCAACCCTGTCGAGCGTTTGCCGCAAGGTGAGAAGCGAGTGGCTTCTGCTTTGTTACTAGAATATGATAACACATAGCCTGATAAGTGTCAAGCTTTTTACAGTTTTTATTTAAAAAGATTTTTAATTTTATTGAAGAAGCTCTTTTCCTCGGGGCTGATATTATCCTTGCTGATTTCTCCGAAGCTGCGCAGTGCTTCCTTCTGCTTTTCGTTCAGCTTAGTCGGCACAACTACCTTAATGCGAACCAGCTGATCACCGCGCTGACCGCCGCGCAGGCTGGGAATACCCTTCCCCTTCAGGCGCAGCACCTTACCGGGCTGAGTGCCTTCGGGAACCTTCACGGTTACCTGACCATCCAGCGTAGGAACCTTGATCTCAGCGCCCAGGGTTGCCTGTACGATATTGACAGGTACCTCGCACAGAACAGTAGTGCCATCACGTTCAAAGAACTTGTGTGGCTTCACGTACAGATATACGTAAAGATCACCGCTCTGACCGCCCTTAGCACCGGCCTCGCCCTCGCCGCTTACGCGCAGACGGGAGCCGTTATCTACACCTGCAGGAATTTTTACCTTCAGGCGTTTATTCTTCTTCACAGTACCCTTGCCGCGGCATTCCTTACAGGGGTTGGAAATAATCTTGCCCTCGCCGTGGCACTTGGAGCACGGACGCTCATTTACCATCTGACCGAACATGGTGTTCTGGGTAAAGCGTACATAGCCGGAGCCGTGACATTCAGGGCAGGTTTCAACCTTGGAGCCAGGTTCTGCACCGTCACCGTGGCAATGGTCGCAGGTTTCGTCGCGATACAGATTGATTTCCTTCTCTACGCCGAAAGCTGCTTCTTCAAAGGTAATTTCCATATCAAAGCGCAAATCCGCACCGCGCTGCGGGCCCGCTTCGCGGCGGCCGCGACCGCGTCCCTGGCCGCCGAAGAACATATCGAAAATATCATCCATGCCTCCGCCGCCAAAGCCACCGAAGCCGCCGCCGAACGGATTACCGCCGGCGCCGCCGGCAGTCTGCGCCTGTTCGAAGGCATCAGGGCCAAGCTGGTCATACTGCTGGCGCTTCTGCTCATCGGAAAGGACGCTGTAAGCCTCATTGGCTTCCTTGAATTTGTTCATGGCTTCTTCGTTGCCCTTATTGCGGTCAGGATGATATTTCAGGGCCAGTTTACGGAATGCTTTTTTTATTTCGTCCTGGGAAGCGGTTTTGCTTACTCCCAGTACCTCATAATAATCTCTCTTAGCCAAAACAGGCGCCTCCTAAAACTTTTCTAACGAATATTATTTAAGCATATAATGCCCAGATGCATGATGGCGGTTGCCACAGCAGCTGGGCACTAATATTATATTACTTTTTTACGTCTGTATCAACAGCACAGATGGTGCTTTTCACCCAACCAGAAGGCTGGTGAGAAGGTATCAGATGCTAAGCGAAACGACGACGGCGTACTTTTAGTACGTCGAGGAGTTTCAACGACGCAGATGTTGCCTTATCGACAGCCTTATTTCTTGTCGTCGTCAACAACTTCAGCGTCAACAACATCGTCGTCAGCTTTTTTAGCACCCTGAGCACCTGCAGCGCCTTGTGCGCCTGCAGCACCCTCTTGTGCCTGAGTTTCTTTGTAAAGCTCAGCGCTCAGCTCGTACAGCGGTTTGGTCAGAGCTTCGGTATCAGCTTTAATCTTGTCAAGGTCGTCACCTTTCATGGTTTCTTTCAGGGTGTCAACTGCAGCTTTAACTTTAGCGATTAATTCGTCCTTGCCTTTGCCTTCCATGTCTTTCATGGTCTTTTCAGCCTGATAGCACATGTTGTCGGCCTGGTTGCGAACTTCTACGCCTTCCTTACGTTTCTTATCAGCTTCAGCGTTAGCTTCTGCTTCTTTAACCATTCTGTCTACTTCGTCCTTATCAAGGGTGCCGGAGGAAGTAATGGTAATCTTTTGTTCTTTACCGGTGCCAAGGTCTTTAGCGCTTACGTTAACGATACCATTAGCATCGATGTCGAAGGAAACTTCGATTTTAGGAATTCCACGCGGTGCAGCCGGGATGCCGGACAGCTCGAAGCGACCCAGAGTTTTGTTGTCTGCAGCCATTTCACGTTCGCCTTGCAGAACATGGATATCAACGGAAGGCTGGTTATCTGCAGCGGTAGAGAATACCTGTTTCTTAGAGGTCGGGATGGTGGTGTTACGGTCGATAATCTTGGTGAATACACCGCCGAGGGTTTCAATACCCAGGGACAACGGAGTTACATCCAGCAGCAGTACGTTTCCGGTACCTTCTTCACCGGAGAGAACGCCGGCCTGAATAGCAGCACCTACTGCAACGCATTCGTCCGGGTTAACTCCTTTGTAAGGCTCTTTGCCCATGAATGCTTTAATAGCAGCCTGTACAGCCGGGATACGGGAAGAACCGCCGACCAGGATTACTTTGCTGATATCGCTTGTGGAAAGACCTGCATCGCTCATAGCCTGACGAACAGGGCCCATGGTGCGTTCAACCAGATCTGCAGTCATAGCTTCGAATTTAGCACGGGTCAGGTCCATATCCAGATGTTTCGGGCCGTCAGCACCTGCAGTGATGAACGGCAGGTTGATGTTGGTGCTCATAACGCCGGACAATTCGATTTTAGCTTTTTCAGCAGCCTCACGCAGACGCTGCATAGCCATACGATCGGTAGAAAGGTCAATGCCTTCGGCTTTCTTGAATTCGTCAACCATCCATTCCATGATTTTCTTATCGAAGTCATCGCCGCCCAGATGAGTATCACCGTTGGTTGCTTTTACTTCGAATACGCCATCGCCGACATCCAGAATGGATACATCGAAGGTGCCGCCGCCGAGGTCGTATACCATGATGGTATGGTCGTCGGTTTTATCAATGCCGTATGCCAAAGAAGCAGCGGTAGGCTCGTTGACAATACGCAGAACCTCAAGGCCTGCAATCTTGCCTGCGTCTTTAGTAGCCTGACGTTGGCTGTCATTGAAGTATGCCGGAACAGTGATAACTGCCTGGGATACGGTTTCGCCCAGATAAGCCTCTGCATCAGCTTTCAGTTTTTGCAGAATCATTGCGGAAATTTCTTCCGGGGAATATTTTTTGTCATCGACAGTTACTCTGTAAGAGCCTTCGCCCATGTGACGTTTGATGGAGCTGATGGTTCTGTCAGGGTTAGAAACTGCCTGACGTTTTGCCAGCTGACCAACAAGACGCTCGCCGTTTTTAGCAAAGCCTACAACAGACGGGGTTAAACGGCTGCCTTCCTGGTTAGTGATGACGGTAGGTTCGCCGCCTTCCATAACTGCAACAACACTATTAGTAGTACCTAAGTCAATACCAATTACTTTAGCCATGATTTTTATCCTCCTGATTACTATCCTTCGGTGATGCGGCAGCTGCCGCATTTTTACCGAATCGATGTGATATATTTTTTAAATTTATTGTGAAGAGCACGCCAGCTTTATTCGTTGGTGTTTACTCTTACCTTACTGTGACGGATAACCTTGTCACCCAGCTTATAGCCTTTTTCGAAAACCATATCTACGATTTCATCATCCAGCTCCGGATTATGACCGCGCATTACGGCTTCGTGGATGTTCGGGTCAAATTTAGCATTTTGAGCTTCAATTTCTTCTACCTTCAGATCCTTGAAGGCATCTTCAAACTGACGGCGGATTTTTTTCATACCGTCGACAACTGCATCCACATTATCGCCCTTTTCGACGCTTGCTTCGGCACGCTCAAAATTATCTAAAACCTTTAAGAACTTGCCCACCACATTTGCTGTAACAAAGGTGGAAAGCTGTTCCTTTTCTATATTGGTGCGACGGCGGAAGTTTTCAAAATCGGCCTGCAATCTCAACAAACGATTTTGCAGCTCTTCGATTTTGGCATCCTTCGGGTCAACCTCAGGCTCAGCGGCTTCCTCCGCATTTTTTACATCTTCAGCTTTTTCAGCTTCTGTAACTTCCGCAGTTTCCTGTTCGGCAGCCTTCGCTTCCGCAGCCTCCTGCTCAGCCTGTTTTTCTTTCATTTCATTATCCTGCAAGGCTCTTCCTCCTTAGTTTTATTTATTGTCGGGCTTTTGCTCGAACATCGTTTTCAAATACTTATGCAGGTAATCCATTACGGTAATTACCTTGCCGTATTCCATACGCGTCGGGCCAAGAACTGCCATCGTACCGACTATCTGACCGTTAAGACGGTAGGTTGCCTGTACCATGCTGCAATCCTGAATGCCTGTGAATTTGTTTTCACTGCCAATCGTGATTTTCAGTCCGCTGTCCTCGCCTGCCTTCAGCAAATCGCGTACTACGCGCTCCTCTTCAAGGATACCCAGAAGATTCTTCACACGCTCCACGTCGCGGAATTCAGGTTGGTTCAGCAGCTGCTTGGTGCCACCCAGGAAAACCTTTTGCTGCTGGTATTTTTGACGCATCTGGCGGATGGACTGTACCAGCGATGTGAACAGCAGCTTATCATCTGCTATATTAGTATGCACCGCCTGCAGCAGGTCCTCGGTAATATTCGCCAGCTCTCTGCCCTCCAGCAGTCTGCTGACGCGTCCTGCCATGTAGTCCAGCTCCTCCGGCCGCATTCCCAAAGGAATTTCTACCACGCAGTTGGCCACATTGCCGTCATCTGTTACAATGCACAGGATGGCATGGTGCTCATCCAGAGGTAAAAACTTCATATAACGGAAGCACGCACCGGCATCACGGTTAGCCAGCACCATTGAAACATTCTTCGTCATCCGGGAAAGGATTTTCGCCGTTGACTGGAAGATTTCATCAATGCTTCTGCGTCTTTCGCTGAACCAGCCGTTAATAAGTGCTCTGTCATTATCTGTCAGAGTGCCCGGCTCAACAAGCGAGTCAACATAAAGACGATAAGCCTGAGCCGACGGTACACGTCCGGCCGAGGTGTGCGGCTGCTCCAGATAACCCAGGAGCTCCAGGTCACTCATCTCGTTACGGATGGTCGCAGGACTGAGGCCCAAATCATATTTGCGGGCAATCGTCCTTGAACCTACAGGCTCAGCAGTTGAAATATAATCCTCAATTATGAGCTGGAGAATTTTTTTCTTTCTTTCGTTTAACATATTCCCACCTCATTTGATTGTTAGCACTCTATCATTAGGAGTGCTAACATCTTGATATTAGAATAGCACTAGCCTACTTTATTGTCAACACCTTTTTTATTTATTTTTAAGTTATCACAAAAACTTCAAATATTTGATTGCCGACCTCCATACCACGCTCTGTCAGGCGCAGTCTTTGCGTGCTTGCATCATACGCAATAAGCTTTTGTTCAAAGAGCGGTGCCAGCTCGGAGGCAAAGCGCTGCAGCACATCCACGTCAAAGCGCTCGCGTGCCTCCGCCAGGCTCGCACCTTCGCTGCGGCGCAGTCCCATAAACATAAACTCCTCCAACAGCTCTGCGCAAGATAATTCTTCTACATTATATAATGCACTTACGCGTAAATCGTCACCGCCGAAGCTTTGCAGCTGCCCGATATATTCCTTAACCGTACTAAGCCCGGTACGCCGTCTTTGGCCGTCAAAGCCGCAGGCGGCAGCGCCGAAGGCCATGTAGGGATGATATTCCCAATAAACAGTATTGTGCCGTGAATACTGTCCGTTTTTCGCGTAGTTGGAAATTTCGTAGCGTTCAAAGCCACGCTCCCGCAAAAAGCTCTGCACCAGCTCATACATATCCGCCGCCGTATCCTCATCCGGCAAAGTTATTCTGCCCTTATCCACAAGGCTTGCCAGCGGCGTGCCCTCCTCCACAATCAGGCCGTAAACAGAAATATGCTCTATGCCCGTATCGGTCAGACGCTCCAGCGTATCCTGCAGGCTTGTAAGCGTCTGCGACGGCAAGCCGTAAATCAAATCCGCGCTGATGCGTGCAAAGCCTGCTTTGCGTGCCAGCGTCAGCGCTTCCAGCGCCTGCTGCGCGTTGTGAATGCGTCCTATCGCTTGCAGCTCGTTATCCTGCAGCGACTGTACGCCGAAGCTGATGCGGTCAAAGCCAAGGCTGCGCAATGTCTGCAGCTTGGCCAAATCCACCGTGCCGGGGTTCACCTCAATCGTTGCCTCGCAGGGCTGCTGCCAAAAGCCGTACTGCTTCAATGCATTCACTATCTTGGCGATACATTCCGTCGGCAGCACGCTCGGCGTACCGCCGCCAAAATAAATGCTGGCGTTCGCCGCCATATTTGCCGCCTCAGGCGCACGCAGGGCGATTTCTTTGCACACAGCATCGGTATAATCACGCTTTGCCTGTTCGCCAAAGCCGGCATAAGAAGCAAAATCACAGTACAGGCATTTCTGTACGCAAAACGGTATATGCAGATAAAGTGCCTGATATTGCTGCCATGGCTGCACTTGTTTATTTTCCATAAGTGTTATTTCCTTTCACTATCTGTATCTCCATCTGTAAAAAACGCCGCCACAGAAATTACTGCAGCGACGCCTAAGCAAATTTATTTTCCCTTTTTATAGAACCATTTTTTATACGCAAAAAAGACAGCACCCACAACTAAGATCAAAATCGTTAATCTTTGGCTGTGCTCCTGAAAATTAACTACATCATGTCCTATGACAACCTCCAACGCCGTAGAAGGAAATTTGCCGATAAGGTTGGCAATAATGTAATCACGCGCACTCATGCTGCTCACAGCACCCACCGCTGTCAAAATGCCTGATGGGAAATACGGCAGCGCCCTGGCGAAGGCCATCCACTCCAGGCCGTGCTTGCTGCTTGCTTCATCAATGGATTTCAGCGAATTGCTTTTTTCAATCAGCTTCTGCGCAGTATCACGGAAGAAGAAGCGCATCAGGTAAAAGCTGACGACAACACCGGTTGTTTCCGCCAGCCAGGAAATAATAATACCAAGCGGCAGGCCGAAAATCAGACCATTGGCTGTAGAAAGAAAAATCGACGGGAAAACGCTGCCGGCATTAATCAGCACATCCAGCACAAAACTGATTAAAATCGCCCACGGGCCAAAGGAGCGCAGATATTCCACCAGGCCGTTGACATTGCCGCTGATTGCCAGCGTAAATGTTTTGTTAAAGAAATCATCGGCAAAAAAGTGAATACCCAAAAACAAGGCCACCAGCAAAACTGCCGCCGTCACCTTAGCACAAACATCAGGATTTTTTAACCAGTCTTTTTTCATGTATTTATACCCTCTTTAAGTATTGAAAATCATATTAAAGCGTTCGCCAAACTGCATTTCCACAAGACGACGGATTTCCGCCCAGTCCTCCGGCGTACGCAGCTGCGCCTGCGCCAGTTGGCGAACCTGCGCAATTACGTCAACATCTCGCATTATATCAGCAATTCGCAAATCTGGCAAGCCATGCTGCTTTAAGCCGAAGAGCTGGCCTGCACCGCGCTGCTCCATATCCTTTTCCGCAAGATAAAAGCCGTCCTCGCTCTCATGCAGTACGTTCAGACGCGCCAGTGCCTCCGGCGAATCGGCGGCCGTCAGCAGCACGCAGTAGGACTGCTCGCTGCCGCGTCCTACACGTCCGCGCAGCTGGTGCAGCTGTGCCAGGCCGAAACGCTCCGCATTTTCAATCACCATCAGCGTAGCATTGGGCACGTTCACGCCAACCTCGATAACCGTAGTGCTCACCAGCACCTTCAGCTCGCCTGCCGCAAAGCGGCTCATAATGGCATCCTTCTCCGCGCCCTTCAGCCTGCCATGCAGCAGAGCGCAGGGAATATCCTGCAGAAAATCACGCTTCAGCTCCTCGTATACTCTTTCTGCGCTATGCACAGCCAGAACATCGGATTCCTCAATCAGCGGGCAGACAACATAAGCCTGCCTTCCTGCCTGCACCTGACGCACCAGGCCGGCGTAAACCTCACGGCGGCGCTCATCCGTATAGCACAGCGTCCGCACCGGCTTGCGCTGCGGCGGACGTCCCTTCATTACGGAAATATCCAGATCGCCGTAAACAGTAAGTGCTAAAGTACGCGGAATCGGCGTTGCCGTCATTACCAGTACATCGGGAGCATTGGCCGATTTATTAGACAGACGCGCACGCTGCTCTACGCCGAAGCGGTGCTGCTCATCCGTCACCGTCAGCGACAGATTGGCAAAGCGCACATCCTCCTCCAACAAAGCATGCGTACCCACAACCACGTCAACAAGGCCCAGCTCCAGATTCAGCAGCAGCTCACGCCTTGCCTTGGCACGCATACCACCTGTCAGTAAAGCAATACGCACACCGTAAGGCTGCAAATATTGCTCCAGCGTTTCAAAATGCTGCGCCGCCAAAATTTCCGTCGGCACCATAATGCAGCCCTGATAACCGTTTTCCACCGCCTTAGCCAACGCCAGCGCGCTGATAACCGTCTTACCGCTGCCTACATCGCCCTGCAGAATGCGGTGCATAGGCTTTTTATCCTGCATATCCAGCGAAATCTCACGCCATGCCTGCTGCTGTGCCGCCGTCAGCTCAAAGGGCAGTCCCTGCATTACGTCTTTAACAAGCGCACCGTCTGCAGCGTGCTTAATACCCTCTCTGTTGTCATGGCTCTGTTGGCGATAGTAAAGCAGACCACACTGCAGCAAAAACAGCTCCTCAAAAACAAAGCGCTGCTTGGCACGTCGCAACGCCTCCCAGCTTTCCGGAAAGTGAATATTTTTCAGCGCCGTATAGCGGTCGGGCAAATTGCATTGACTCACAACCTTCGCCGGCAGGCTTTCCGGCAAATCCTTTGCTGCCAGTCGCAAGGCCTCACTTACCCAGGTACGCAGGTTCTTCTGCGTCAGGTTACCGCTCAAAGCATACACAGGTACAATACCCGGCGTTTTGCCCTCATCCTGCTCCAAAGGCTGCACGTCAACCTCGCTGACGGACTTCGTAGTGCGCCCCTGCCTTACGCGGCCTGTAATCTGCAGCATTGTATCCGGCTTCAGCTTCTGCGCCTTGTAGCGCTGCCCGCCGAAAAAGTACAGCGTAGCATAGCCTGTTTCGTCACGCACCGTCACGGACGTATAGCTGCGACGGCTGGCACCATAGCCGTTTTTCACCTGATAAACCGTCGCTTTGAAAATCTGCTTACTGTTGTCTACATCCAGCTCCTTAATCGTTTTGAGCTTGGCATAATCGAGATAAGCACCCTGACGCGGGTAAAATTCCAGCAAATCACCCACGCTGAAAATATTAAGAGCAGCCAGCTCAGCTGCCTTTTTTACACCTACACCTTTTAGTGTTGTTACAGGTTCTTTCCACCACATTTATAAAAATACCCTCTTTATCTTAAAATTCCCTTGATTTTCTGCGCTCTTTATGGTATGATACTCATGTTAAATTTGAATGTGCCTTATGTCTTATCACGTTTAAGGAGGTGGGAAACAATGGCATCTATCTGCGAAATCTGCGGTAAAGGAAAACTCGCTGGCAACAACGTCAGCCACTCCAATAGACACACCAAACGTGCTTGGAACCCGAATATTCAACAAGTAAGAGCAGTTGTTGAAGGTTCTGTTAAACGCTTGAACGTTTGCACCCGTTGCCTGCGTTCCGGTAAAGTTAACCGCGCAATCTAATCCGTTCGGATTTAAAAAGAAGCCAAATACCAATCGGTATTTGGTTTCTTTTTTTGTGCTTATTTTACTTTGCAGCCGCACTCGGGGCAGAACTTAACCAAAGAGCTGATTTTTGCGGAGCAGTTCGGGCACAAAATAAAGGCACGGTATTCCGTGAGCTTCTTTTCGAACAGCTCATAGAACTGGTTAACCTCTTTGTCCTCGCGCTTCCAGTTATAAATCTGCAGACGCTCCTTAGTGGAGTCCATGATAACCTGTACGGTTTCTTCATCCAAAGACTGCATAGCCAGCTGCATAATTTTCTTTTTGTTATGGAAATGCAGCTGATGTGCAGCATCATCCTGCTCATCAATAGTTACACCCATCTCATTGACGCACAGCAAGGCAATATTCCAGGCTACGTCAATATCAACTTCATAAAGACGGTTATCAAAGCAACCGCCGGCACCATCTATTCTCATAGCTACCTCCTGCCAGATGTTTTTTCTTAATTATAGCACAAGCGCATATTTGCTGTAAAACAAATCGCTCGTACCGCAGCATTATTTGTTCAGCTCCGCCGCCATTTCACGCACAGTTTTATGCAGCAGCGGATGTACCAGCTCCGGTGCAATATCCAGTAACGGCAGCAGCACAAAATCCCTGTTCTGCATATCGGGATGCGGCAGCGTAAGCTCCGGTGTCTGCATCACGACATTTTCGTAAAGCAGCAAATCCAGATCAATATTGCGCTCGCCCCAATGACGCAGGCGCACACGCCCCATAGCCAGCTCCGTTGCCAAAAGTGTACGCAAAAGCGCCACCGGCTCCAGATTAGTGCGCACCCTGCACACAGCATTCAAAAACTGCGGCTGGTCCTTCACACCGTAAGGCTCCGTAGCAAAATAGCCCGAAACCTGCAGTACCTCCACGCCCTGCTGCATCAGCAGCATCAGCGCGCGCTGTAAATTCTTTTTCTTATCGCCCAGGTTACTGCCCAAGGCAACATATGCAATAGCCATCTCAGACTCCTGTTCTTTTGATGTGATTATAATAGACGCAGCAATTATCTATCGCGTTACAGCGAAAAATTTCTTAACGGCAATTTCGTGCGGAACAAAGACGAAATTGCAATAAACTCGCGCTATGCGTAGTATTTTTCTACACAAGTCAGCTTAGCGCTCAAACAGTATTGCAATTTCTTTTGTTCCAAGCACTTATTGCCTAAAATTTTTATGCTTCCACCGCGATAAATAATTGCTTATGTCACTATTCCGTCGCAGCGCGACAGATAATTGCTAAAAATTACTCCGCACTGCCACGCAAAATAGCTTCCATTGTGCGAATCGCCCGCACATTCTCCTCAACATCATGCACGCGCACCATCTGCGCCCCCGCGTAAATCGCCTGCAGGCTCGTCGCAATCGTCCCCTCCAAGCGCTGCTCCGCCGGCACACCGCCCAGCACAGCACCAAGCGTACTCTTACGCGAAGCCGCCAGCAGCACAGGATAGCCAAAGCTCGTCAAAGCCTTCAGGTCACGCATCAACAGCAAATTCTGCTCCACATTCTTGGCAAAGCCGATACCGGGATCAAGAATAATCTTATCAGCACTCACACCACGCTCACGCAAAAGCTGTGCTCTCTGCGCCAGATAAACGGCAACCTCCTGCACAACATCCTTGTACTCGCAGTTCTGCTGCATATTCTTCGGCGTACCGCGCATATGCATAAGGATAATCGGCGCTTTAGTAGCCACAACCACATCCGCCATGCGCGGGTCAGCCTCCATTGCGCTGATATCGTTAATCATATCAGCACCGGCAGCAATAGCTGCCTCCGCCGTATCCGCACGATATGTATCAATAGAAATAACAGCATCTGGATAAGCCTTGCGCAAAGCAGCAATCGCAGGAACTACGCGGCGGCGCTCCTCCTCCCCGTCAACGCTGTCGCTGCCCGGACGGGTAGACTCACCGCCGATATCCAGCACACCGGCACCGGCAGCAAGCATTCTGCCGGCACGCTCCACCAGCTCCTCCATAGCAGACACACGGCTGCCCTCGTAAAAGGAATCCGGCGTAACGTTCAAAATGCCCATCACGCACATCTTCTCATAGGTCAGCACGCGGCCGTCAGCCAGAGTAGTGCACAGCTTTTGCGGCGTCAGCGCCATTTCCAGATCAATAGCAGCCTGAGGAATGCCAAAGTACGGCATCTGCGCCATTTTCTTCAGCAGTACCTTATAATGCTTCAGCGTACCCAAAAGCAGAATATCAACATACTTTGCAGCGCAGGTAACAGCACCGACCGGTGTTACGGCATCGCCGCCCACAGCCAGCATTTCCTGCTTGATAATATTCGCTGCCGGCGTACGCACACCAAGCAGCTTGAACGGAATAATCTCCGCCTTATGCGCAAAAATAGGCAAACTGTCGGCATGAGCGCCGATGCTTGCCAGCGCTGCCTCCAAGCCTTCACGGTTAACCTTTAATAACATTCATTCTCACCTTTTTCCACAACAGCAAAGGCGTTATGATTATGGATGCTTTCCATGCTCTCCACCTCTGCACGATACCAGGTAATGCGCTTATCCGCCTCCAAGCGTAAAGCAACCTCACGCACGGCATCCTCTACAAAACGCGGATTCTCATAAGCATGCTCCGTAACATATTTTTCGTCAGGGCGCTTCAAAAGACCATACAACGGCGTGCTTGCGGAAGCCTCGGCATATTCCACCAGCTCCTCCAGCCACACCATCTCCTGCGCTTCAACCTCCAGCTTCGCCCAGGCACGTTGGTTATGCGCACCGTATTCGCTGATTTCCTTAGAACAAGGGCACAGTGTCTGCACCGGCACAACAGCGGTAATACGCCAACGCAGCTTCTCGCCCTTCTCGGCCTTATACACGCAATCGATATCCATCGGCGCTTCCATGCCGCTCACAGGAGCCTTCTTCGTCACAAAATACGGGAACTTCAGCTCGATAAAAGCTCTTTCAGCCTGCAGATGCTGCTTCAGCTGATCCAAAATAGCCTCCACATCAGCGAGGCCCACAGGACCGAGAGTACGCAAACACTCCACAAAACGGCTCATATGCGTACCGCGCATATCATGCGGCAAATCAACCGCCAGAGTTACCTCTGCGACGCTGTGCTGCGTACCGCGCGCTTTATCGCGCAACTCAATCGGCCAGCGCAGACCTTTTATTCCTACATGCTTCAAAGGAATGTTGCGTAAATCCTTTTCGCTTTGTACATCTTTCACGTCATTCACCTCTGTACACGCAGCCACTGGTGCGAGTTTCCCAAACTTCTACTTCATATAAATGATAATGGTCGCTCTTAAGCAGCTCAACCAGCTTATCCCAAACCCAGACGCTGATATTTTCTGCGGAAGGCACCGGCAGAATATCATTCAGACAGGCGTGGTCCAGATGTGCTAGCACCTCTTCCTTTACCAGATTCTTCAGCTTGATAAAATCAATAACCATACCCTCGTGGTCGGGAGTGCCCTCCACCTTTACCACCAGCTTATAAGTATGACCATGTAAATGCTCGCACTTGCCGTTATAGGCAGGCAGATAATGCGCAGCGTCAAAATCGAATTCCTTGATAATTATCATTTATATTCTCCTCCATAAAGGGTTAAATCAGCAAAACCGTTCTGGCGCAGCGCCTCATAAGCCACAATCGCCACGGAATTGGACAAATTCAAAGAGCGTGCATCCTCAATCATCGGGATACGGATACAGCTTTCGGGATATTCGTGCAGCAAGGTTTCCGGCAGGCCGGCAGTTTCCTTGCCGAAAATCAGCAGGCTGTCCTGAGCATACTGCACATCGGCATAAGAGCTGTGTGCCTTTGTCGTCAGGAAATACTTGGGATTATCCTTATATTTTTCCAGCACCTCATAAACGCTGTCATAATAATGGATATCAACAAGATGCCAATAATCCAGGCCCGCACGCTTCAAATATTTATCCTCTACGGAAAAACCAAGCGGACGAACCAAATGCAGGTGACAGCCGGTTGCTGCGCACAGACGTGCAATATTACCGGTATTGCCGGGAATTTCCGGTTCAACTAAAACTATATGCATTTTACTGAATGCCTCCTCAGCTGACTGCTGCGCAGTCATTAATTTATTTTTTCTCCTGCAGTATTTCGGAAACCCTCTGCTTCATACTGCGTTTCTTTTTATTCTTTTCCTTAACCGGTTCAGCCGGTGCAGGCTTAATCTCCGGCTCAACAGGCTGCTGTGCCAGGATTTTCTGATAGGTAGCCATAATCTTTTCGCAATACAGCGAGCCCATCGCCCAAGTACCGTTCAAACCGTACCAGGTGTTGACAACACCGCGCTCCATACGGATATTATGTGCCAGATCATAGCGCGGATCAACAATATCCGTTGATGGGCGCTTCGTCTGCGTATAAGCCAACAGATGCTGGATATGCGCACGCACGCCCAACTGCGGCGTAGCAAAGGACGCACCGCGCACACCGCCGCCGATAGTACCGAGACCGCAGAAATTGTTCTGATGATGCAGCACATCACCGCCATAGCGGTAAGCGCCTGTTTCCACCAACGATTGCGCCAGTGCAAGGTCGGGGCGCACGTTTTCACGCTTAGCCTCCTGCCAGTACAGCTCCACCAGCTCCTCTACCGGGCAGGCCAGCTTCACAGCCGGGTTAGCCGCCAAAATATAGGCAATAGCCTGCGCCTTGCTGGCAATCGCCTCACCGTAAATAGCGATATTACGGTAATCGTCCGGCAGCTGTGTACCGGAAAAATAAAACTTGCCGTCCTTCTCCTGCAGCAACGACGGACGCGGAGCGGCAGGAACATCTATCGTACCGGCAGGCGGTTTAGCCACCGGTTTGGTAGATACTACAATTTTATCTTTTTCCTGAGTTATTTGGACAGCGCGCTGCTTTTTGTTCAGCAGCTTCTTATCCTTTTTATCAGCGATAATCGTCTGCTTGGAGGCCGGTGCTTCATCAGCCATCTCGCGCACGGTTGCCGCACACACACCAGCATACAGCGACAGGCCCAACAGAACACATGCAAAAGTAATTTTTTTATAGTTCATAGCGCATTACTCCTATATATATCACGCTATCAATTTTACCGCACATAAGGCAAAATTGTAAAGTTTTTCCCACCCCTGCAGTGAGGAATTCACAAAAAAGTAGATTTAAGCTATAATATTTATAAGATAACAGTCAAGCGCTATCTTATTTAATATCAAGTAGCAATCAGCTTGTCAAATTAAGGAGGGAAAATTATGTCCGCAAAATTCCATTTCATCAACCATGCCTGCTTTATTTTGGAAAAAAATAATTCCGCTATTATCTTCGACCCGTATCTGGACGATAATCCGGAAGGACTCACCGCCAAAGACATTAAGGTTGATTATATTTTCGTCAGCCACGGTCACTTCGACCATTTGGGCAGTGCCTTTGAAATCGCCAAAAATTGTGACGCTACCATCATCTCCACCGCCGAAATCTGCGGTCTGGCGCAGGATGCCGGCTGCAAAGCACACGCTATGCATCTTGGTGGCACCTTTAAGTTTCCCTTCGGCAAGGTACGCCTGACACTGGCCTTCCACGGCAGCGGCGTTCCCGGCGGTCACGCCTGCGGTATCGTCATCGATTTCTACGGCACTAAGCTGTACTTCGCCGGTGACACCGCACTCTTCAGCGATATGCAGCTGCTGCCCAAGCTCGATGCTTTTGAATACGCAGTGCTTCCTATCGGCGGCAACTTCACTATGGACCCCAATGATGCACTTATCGCCTGCAAGCTGCTGCAGGCAAAATACGTTATCCCCGTGCATTACAACACCTGGCCGCCCATCGCTCAGGACGTGGAAGCCTTCAAGGCCGCTGTTGAGGATGAAACCGACAGCAAGGTGCTCATTGTAAAACCGGGCAATACTATTGATATCGACTAAAAATTAAAACTTCAAAAACTTACGCCACGAAGCGTTCTTATTCACGTCGCAGTTGCCGCAATTGTTGCACTGCGACGTTGTTTTTTCTCCGAAATATTCCAGCAGTACCTTACGCAGACACATGGACGTATTGCAATAATTGGTCATTTTGCTCAGCAGCTGCAGCTCATGCTCCTTCCAGGTCAAATCCGGCTGGTCGTGGCCGATAAGATAGGTATTGACCGCAATATCCGCCTTATCATAAAGCAACAGACATTCCGCAGGCAGGCCGTCACGCCCTGCGCGTCCTGCCTCCTGATAATAGCTTTCGATATCCTTGGGCATATTATAATGCACCACAAAGCGTACATCCGGCTTATCAATGCCCATACCGAAGGCATTGGTTGCCACAATCAGCGGCACGCTGCCGCCGACGAAGGCATTCTGATTTTCACGCCGCTCCTCCGGCGTCAGGCCCGCGTGATAGCGCAAGGCACTGAAGCCCTGGCGCCGCAAAAGCTGCGTCACGCTTTCCACCTTGTTGCGCGTAGCACAGTAAACTACGCCGCAATCCTTTTTATGCTTACGCATAAACTCCAGCAGCGAGCGCTCCTTATCCTGCGTGCGCTGCACGGCAAAATGCAGGTTAGGCCTGTCAAAGCCCGTCACCACAATTTTTGCCTCCGGAATGCCCAGGCGTTTGATAATATCACGGCGCACATCCGGCGTAGCAGTAGCAGTAAAGGCTGCCACCAGCGGCTTCGTCGGCAAGGCCTGAATAAAATCGGGGATATTATAATATTCCTTACGAAAGCTGTGTCCCCACTGCGATACGCAGTGCGCCTCGTCCACCGCTACCATTGTAATATAGGCCTTACGGGCAAAATCAATAAACTGCTGGTTTACCAATCGCTCCGGTGCCACATACAAAAACTTGCACTGCTTGTTAAGCGCAGCATGCAACACTCTGCCGTATTCGTTGCTGCTCATGCTACTGTCAAGATAAGCGGCCGGAATACCGCGGGCCGTCAGCGCCTCCGCCTGATCCTTCATCAGTGATATCAGCGGCGAGATTACCAGCGTCACGCCTTTCAAAAGCAGCGAAGGCAGCTGAAAGCAGATGCTCTTGCCTGCACCTGTAGGCAGCACTGCCAGCACAGGCTGTCCGTGTAATATTTCACTTATAATTTCTTCCTGCCCTGTGCGAAAGCTGCTGTAGCCATAAAAATGCTGCAGCGCGCGGTGCAGAAAATCACTGTCTATAATACGTGCCATAAAGCTCCCTTGTTTCGAATAATTTATATTGTAAAAAGTATAGCATATAAGCACTTTTATGTAAAATAACTTTCGTTTTTTCTATGATTAGCTAATAAAAAACAGGTACAGCCTAAGCTGTACCTGAATTTGTTACTTCAAGCGTCTAATTAGTGTTTACGTGCGTTGAAGCATTCGCGGCAGTAAACCGGACGATCGCTGGGTTTGAACGGTACCATGGTCTCTTTACCGCATTCAGCGCAAACTGCGGGGAACATTTCGCGTTGCGGACGGTCGTTTTGTACGCCCATGCGTTGTTTGCGTGCTTGACGGCAAGCCGGGCAACGGCGCGGTTCGTTAGTGAAGCCTTTTTCTTCGTAGAACTCTTGCTCGGAAGCGGTGAATACGAATTCGTTGCCGCACTCGCAGCAGGTTAAAGTCTTGTCTTCTTTCATTGTTTAATCACTCCTAATCATAGATAGAACATACCCCAAAGAACGCATTAAGATGTTTACCTTGGCTTCCCCATGTCATCTATGATAGAAGAAGTTAGGAACTTAAACGGACCACTGAGATACACCACTTACAGTATATAGTAAGCGCCTGCAAAAGTCAATCTTAGTTTATCAAAAATGCGTAAATTCTTTAATAAGAAACTTTTCATTTCTCAACATATCCCAAAATCCGCTTATTAACAGTGCTCACGGTAAAAGCTTGCGTGTAAAATAATGGTGCAGCACCGGTAAGTTCGCAGTCCGATAGAAAAACCGCGACAGCTTTTCAGCTCTGCGCGGTTTTCGAACTTCAATTTTTATTTATGCAGCCAGTTTACAGATTTTCCCTGCTCTCTGGCAAAGTGAGCATCATTGATGGTTTCCGCAATAATATTGCCCTGCCAGTCATTCAGCGTGCTGACAGAAACATTATGCACACTCAGCTTCCACAGATTGTTCAGCGGTATGTCCAAAAGCAGGCACAGCTGCACGCGGATAATACCACCATGCGATACAATTGCGATATTTTTCTCGTGGCCTTCACGCTCGAAGATATAGTCAAAGGCCGCCTGACAGCGACGCGCTACATCATGAAAGCTTTCGCCCTGCGGCGGAATCCATTCGCCCGGACGCGTCAGGAAATCATCCATCTCCTTAGGCCAGCGGCGGCTGATTTCCGCATACTCCAGGCCCTCCCAGGCACCGAAGCTTACCTCCTGCAGCAAATCCAGCGGCTGATAGGACATATTTTTGCTCATAGCCAGCGGTGCTGCCGTCATGCAGGCACGCAGCATAGAGCTGCAGTAAATCTTGTCAACCGGCAGATGCTGCATATAGGCAGCCAGCTTCTCGGACTGCTCCAGACCTTTGGCGTTCAGCGGCATGTTGATGCGTCCCTGAAAGCGGTGTCCTTTGTTGCTGTCCGTTTCACCGTGACGGATTAAATATATTCTACCCATTAAGCCTTCGCTCCTTTTTTAGACTGCTCTGCTAAAGAAAATTCCTTCATCTCCGCATGTACGCCTGCTTCCTCAAAGGTTTCCATTTCCTTATAGGCCTTGATGCCGGCATTGAACAGCGTAAAGCAGACAGCTGCGCCCTCACCGGCGCCGTCGGGAATATTCAGGCGCAGCGGTGCCGTAAGCCCCAGCTCCTGCAGGCACTCTTCCGCTCCCGGCTCTGCGGAAACGTGACCGGCAAAGCAGTAATCCAGCACGGCAGGTGCCATATCCGCTGCCTTTTTGGCAGCCTTGCAGACAGCAACACCGTCCAGCATTACGGGCACCTTCATAGCTGCAGCTTGCAGCAGAGCGCCGGCCATAGCGGTGCGTACCATCTCATTATCAGGATTGGAAAGACAGCCGAAGCCCAAAAGCTCCAGTCCCTTCTCGTGCACCAGCTCCTGCACCAGGGCAGCGCCCTCTTCCAGAGCATCAGCCTCCTCCTCCGAGGTTACGAGCAGAGCCACAGCCTTCGCACCGGTTTCTGCCGCCAGCACATTCACCGGCCATTTGGCGTGCATAATTTTTTCGGCCTGAGCAGCCTCTTCGATACCGCACCACACCAGCAAATCGCGTTTAGGATAATCTAAATCCTCTTTTTCATAAATGCCCTTGATACCGCAATAGCGCGAGGTCATTTCTTCCAGCTTGGCCAGACTGCCGACCGGCTTGATCAGATTATCAAAGCGTGTCTGCGCCAGTTTCATACAGCCTCTGTCCGCAGGCACAATCTTTTGGATTATTTCTTCTATATGCATAGCATTTTTCCTTTCTGTCTCTTTATAATTAGGCAAAATATTGCCGGGGAAATATATCAGATTATATAGGTTGCGAGCATCAGGTAAACCACAACGCCGCATTCCGTCAAAAAGCCGTAGGTATCACCGGTAAGGCCGCCCAGCTGACCGCTGAGGAAATGCGCAATGCCCTGGCAGATAACGAAAGCCGCTATTGCCGTATACAGATATGGCAAACCACAGGCTGCTACCAGCGCCAGACAAAGTGCAAAGGCAATATAGGTATACATCGGCTTGGCATAGGCCTTAAACATATGACCGATACCGGTTTTACGTGCATACTTATAGTTGACGATGTAGGTAACCATAAAGGTACGCGTTGCTACAAAAACCGCAACCAAAGCAAACGACAGCTTAACCGGCGGCAGTGTAGTATAGGCAGCAACCTTCAGCAGCACGAGGCAGACAAGCGCGATAACGGCGTTGGAGCCTACGTGGCTGTCCTTCATGATTTCCAGCATACGCTCGCGGTCACGGGCGCTGAAAACACCGTCGGAGGTGTCCATAAAGCCGTCATACATCAGCGCTCCGATAATAATCAGCTCAGCAAGCACCAGCATCACTGCACGCATTAAATCAGGGGTGTGCAGATAATACAGTCCATAATTTACCGCACCCATAAAAACGCCCATTACCAGACCGACCAAAGGGAAGTACGGCACGCTGCGGCTGAAATCGTCATCATGCCAGTCCGTGCGGTTGGAAAAGCGGATTCTGGTCAAAAATTCCAGACAAGTTATAAAATCACGCATCACATCACCTGCTTAAATGATTATACACATCCATTGCTGCCTGCAGCACAACAATAGCCAGAGAAGCACCGGTGCCCTCGCCCAGGCGCATACCGGCATCCACAATCGGCGAAAGCTGCATCAGCTCCAGCATTTTCTTATGAGAAATATCGCTGCTCAGATGCGAGCAAAGCATATAATCGCGGCACTGCGGATAAAGTCCGTAGGCCAGCAGTGCTGCAGCCGTGGCATTGACACCATCAACCATTGTCGGTACACGGCGGCGGGCTGCGCCGATAATAACACCGGCCAGACCTGCGTGGTCATAGCCGCCTACCTTGCAGAGAATATCCATCGCATCACCCTGCTTCGGCATATTTTTAGCCAGGCCGTCGATAACCACCTGACGCTTAATCTTCATGCGTTCGTCATTGATACCGCTGCCGCGACCGACAGTCAGCTGCGGGTCCAGGCCCAGAAAGGCGCTGGCAATAGCGGAGGTAGAGGTTGTATTGCCGATACCCATTTCACCGGTGTAAAGAATATTATAGCCTTGGTCGATGCACATATCAGCCATTTCGATGCCAACGGCAATAGCCTTTTCAGCCTGCTCACGAGTCATAGCGGGACCTTGGGTAAAGTCTTCAGTTCCCCAGGCCACCTTTTTTTGATATACCTTGGGTAAATCGCTCAAATCAAAGGCAGTACCTACATCGCAGACGAAAACATCGGCGTGCGCATGACGAGCCAGTACTGTAGCACCGGCAGTACCGCGCATATAACCGTTAATCATCTGGCGCGTAACCTCTTGCGGATAAGCGCTGACACCGTATTTCGCAATACCGTGGTCACCGCACATCAGAACCATCGCCGTCTTTAATTTATCCGGTAAATCCTTGCCGAGCATACCTGCAAGGCCTACAACCATATCCTCCAGCTTTCCCAAGTTGGCTGCCGGCTTGTCTATCTTAGCGTAGCCTGCCCGCACTTCCTGCATACGTTCTTCATCCAGGGCAGGTATCATGATTTTTTCCATATCAGTCGTTATTCTCCTTCATCCTCAAATTTAAAAGCCAATTTTTTTACGTCTACGGCCTGACCTGCCACACAATAATAAACATGGTCAGCCTCATTAGCCACACGCTGATTAACCCAGCCGGCAAGGTCACGGTATTCACGCGCCATCTGATTATCCGGCACAATACCGCTGCCCACCTCGTTCGTAACAAAGACAACGATTTTGCCGCAATTACGTGCTGCTGCCAGCACCTTGTCAATTTCATCAAATACTACCTGACAGCGCTCCAGGAATTCACCCTCCGGCGCATCCTTGCCATAAAGCAGGTTACACATATAAACAGTCAGGCAGTCAAACAGAACCGCTCCTGTTTCCGCTGAGAGCGCTTCAAGCGTACGCTCGGCATGATAAGGCGCTTCGTGATTAATCCAACGCGCATCACGACGCTGACGGTGCAGACGTACACGCTCCGCCATTTCCTCATCTAAGATTTCTGCCGTAGCAATGTAATCGCATTTGGGAGAATAATGCAATACATAGCGTTCTGCAAATTCGCTTTTGCCGCTGCGGGCTCCACCGGTAACCATAATGATTTTTCCAGGCATATTTCAACCTCCCTTCGTTTTTGTAAGCTGCATGCTTTTCATTTTATGCATATATGAAAAAAGCTCCCTTGCGGGAGATTCACAAAATGCAGCTGCAGCCAAAAATTTATATTTACGCATACCAAAGCCAGCCTATCTCCCGTAGGCTCCAAGCTTCGTAACAGGCAGGTCTCCTGGCTTAGCTTCATCGCCCTCAGCGCCTTCCCAACTTGCGTCAGTGACATAATTGCCTGGGCTCCGCTTACAGTAGCGGGACTGCTCCGGATTCTCACCGGCATTCCCTTTTCAGCACCAGCCTCAACCGGCGCACCTGTCAAAAAAATTCCAAGTATATATATTCGACAGCAATTACTATTATCCTGCTAAGGCACAAAAAAAGAGCTGCCTAAGCAGCTCTTTCAGGAATTTCGTTATTTTGCGTAATCAACAGCACGGGTTTCGCGGATGATAACAACCTTGATCTGACCTGGATATTCCATTTCAGCTTCAATCTTCTTGGAGACATCGCGTGCCAGAAGCACAGCGGAAGCATCATCGATAACATCCGGCTTAACCATAATGCGGATTTCGCGGCCAGCCTGTACGGCATAGCATTTTTCAACGCCCTCAAAGGACTCAGAAATTTCTTCCAATCGAGTTAAGCGCTTCAGGTAGCTTTCCAGAGTTTCGCGTCTTGCACCCGGGCGGGCAGCAGATACTGCGTCAGCGGCAGATACCAGAACAGCTTCAACACTCTTAGGCTCGCAGTCACCATGATGCGCCAGAATAGCATTGACAATCAGGTCGGACTCACGGAACTTCTTGGCAATTTCGCCGCCGATTTCAACGTGAGAGCCTTCCATTTCATGGTCGATAGCCTTGCCGATATCATGCAGCAGGCCGGCACGTTTAGCCAAAACAACGTCAACACCGAGCTCAGAAGCCATTACACCTGCCAGGTTAGCAACCTCAACAGAATGGTTCAGGACATTCTGACCATAGCTGGTACGATATTTCAGGCGGCCCAGCAGCTTAATCAGTTCGGGATGCAGGCCATGCACACCGACAGCAAAGGTAGCCTGTTCGCCGGCTTCCTTAATTTTCTGCTCAACCTCTTTTTGTGCCTTTTCAACCATTTCCTCAATGCGGGACGGATGAATACGGCCGTCATTAATCAATTTTTCCAGAGCGATACGGGCAACCTCACGGCGTACCGGATCGAAGCCGGAAATAATAACAGCCTCCGGAGTATCATCGATAATAAGATCAATGCCGGTCAGGGTTTCCAGAGTACGGATGTTACGGCCTTCACGACCGATAATGCGGCCCTTCATTTCATCGTTAGGCAGGCCTACTACGGAAACGGTGGTTTCCGCTACATGGTCTGCTGCACAACGCTGAATTGCCAGGGAAATAATTTCTCTTGCCTTGCGGTCCGCTTCATCCTTAGCCTGTTGCTCCAGATCCTTAACCATCATAGCAGATTCATGCTTAACCTCTTCCTCGAGGGATTGCAGCAGCTCCTGCTTTGCTTCGTCACTGGTCAATCCAGAAATACGCTCCAGTTCAACCTGACGTTTTTCCAGCATTGCCTCAGCCTTCTCCTGAGCAGCGTTCAGGCGCTGTTCCTTGGAAGCCAGCTTTTCTTCTTTGCGTTCGAAGGATTCGATTTTACGGTCCAGATTTTCTTCTTTTTGCAGCAGACGACGTTCCTGACGCTGCAGGTCATTACGTCTGTCTTTATTTTCACGCTCCATATCGGAACGAAGACGATGGATTTCTTCTTTAGCCTCCATCATGATTTCTTTGCGTTTTGCTTCGCCGGTCTGCTCCGCATCCTGTACAATACGGATAGCCTGCTCTTCTGCAGTAGCAATTTTACCTTCAGCAACATTTTTGCGAACCAGATAACCTACCGCACCGCCGGCCAGACCAACAACAACAGCTGTACCGATAATTTCTAAAATCGTCCTCACCTCCTAAATGTAGATTTTTCCAAGATTTTTTTGCACAGTAACAGCAGGCGCCTGCTTGCGTCTGCTATAGATGTCCTTATTCCGTTGAATCTATAATAAATCACTGTATTATCTATTCTGAAATAGGGCAAAAAATAAGGCAACCGCTTTACGCGTCGCCTCGTGAAAATCGTAGATATTAACACGATTGGATAACTACATTATAGTGTATATTTAACAAAATTGTCAAGTTTAACCGCTATATATTGTCTGAAAAATGCAATTTACCCAATATAATGTGCACATATCTTGATGAAAAGCCACGAGCTGCCATAAAGCGTCCCGCAGCCGCATATATTTTCTTGTTGTCAGTTTCTGCTGTTAGCTTGCGCTGATTTCGCTGCACGAAAAGCTGCGCTGCGTTCTCCGCCTGCTGCTCTTCAATGTCAGGCGTAAAGCGTTCCATAATCTCCGCAGCCACGTCCGGGCGTATGCCGCGCTTGGTCAGCTCCAGCTGCAGATGCTGTCTGCCGTAATAGCGTTTGGCCAGCCAGGCCTCATACACCCTTTGGGCGTAACGCTCCTCGTTCAGCAGGCCGTAATCCTCCAGCTTGGCCACCGCCTCCAGCGCCTGTGCCTTAGTTGCACCCTTGCGCTGCAAGCGCTCCACCATATCCTTATGGCTGTAATCACGGTAAGACAATAAATCCAGCGCGCAGTCATAAACCTGCTGCGCGCCGGTAAAGCCTTCTTCCTTTTTCTTATTCCTTAAAGATCGACTCCACATCCTGCAACGGCTCCTCAGCTGCTTCCTTATTATCGCTCTTGGCAATCGTCACTGCGCGGATTTTAGCTTCGATTTCTTGGGCAATTTCCGGATTCTCACGCAAAAAGTCTTTAACCTTTTCCTTGCCCTGACCTAAACGGATATCACCGTAGGAATACCAGGCACCGCTCTTGTTGATAATATCAAGGTCTGCGCCCAGATCAACAAGGCAGCCTTCATGAGAAATGCCTTTGCCATACATAATATCGAACTCAGCCTGTCTGAACGGAGGTGCTACCTTGTTCTTGACAACCTTAACGCGGGTACGGCTGGCGATAACATCGTTGCCGTTTTTCAGCGTGTCGATACGACGTACATCCATACGGACGGTAGAGTAGAATTTCAGTGCGCGGCCACCGGTAGTGGTTTCCGGATTACCGAACATAACGCCAACCTTTTCACGGATCTGGTTGATGAAAATAGTAGCACATTTGGATTTGGAAATCAGACCTGTCAGCTTACGCAGAGCCTGGCTCATCAGACGTGCCTGCAGGCCTACGTGGGAATCACCCATTTCGCCTTCGATTTCGGCACGCGGAACCAAAGCTGCAACGGAGTCGATAACGATAATATCAATAGCGCCGCTGCGTACCAGTGCATCAGCAATTTCCAATGCCTGTTCACCGTTATCCGGCTGAGAAATCAGCAGATCGTCAATATCTACACCCAGATGACGGGCATATTCCGGATCCAGTGCATGCTCCGCATCGATAAATGCCGCATAGCCGCCCATCTTCTGAGCTTCGGCAATCATATGCAAAGCAACGGTAGTTTTACCGGAAGATTCGGGACCGTAAATCTCAATAACACGTCCGCGCGGAATACCGCCGACACCAAGAGCAATATCCAGGGATAAAGCGCCTGTAGGGATAACCTCTATATTCATTTTAGCACTTGCTTCGCCCAGCATCATAATGCTGCCCTTGCCAAAATCCTTTTCAATCTGGTGCATCGCCATGTCTAAGGCTTTCTTTTTATCTGCGTCCATCTGCCTGCCTCCTAATATATAAAATTAAATTTAATCACTTCACTGCCTTTATTATACAAACAAAAGTTTCTTTTGTCAAGAAAAGTTTTGTTATTTGATATTCTGTTTAGCAGCCTCCAGCTGTGCCTGCTTTTCCTTTTCTTCCAACAGGTGCTTGATTTCATCCTGAGTATATTCATAGGTGCTGTTGCAGAATTCGCAGTGTGCTTCCGTAGTTTTGTCCTGCGCCAGCTCCTGCAGAGATTTCATATCAAGGCTGCCCAGAGCAGCCAGAATGCGCTCACGGCTGCAGCGGCATTTGAAGCTCAGGGGAATTGTTTCTTTAATATCAACATCCAGACCGCGGCCGAGAATTTCAATCATCTTTTGCGGAGTATAACCGATTTCCAACAGCTGGGTTACATACGGAGTCAGGTTAACGTTGTTTTCCAGCTTTTCCAGAACCTCGTCGGTGCAGCCCGGCATAGCCTGAATAAAGAAGCCGCCGGATGCGGTTACGTTGCCGTCCTTGTCAACCAGTACGCCCAGAGCAACGCTTGTCGGTGTCTGTTCGGATACATAGAGGTATTTGGTCAGGTCGCTGGCGATTTCGCCGTCCTGCAGCTCGCAGTAGCCGGTGAAGGGCTCTGCATTCTGCAGATAACGCGTTACGATAATATTACCCTCGCCGATGCCGCCGCCGACATCCAGCTTGCCATTTTTCAGGGGCAAAAATGCATCGGGGTTTTCTACGTAACCGCGCACTGTGCTGCCTTCGGCATCTGCTACTACCTCGCCCAAAGGACCGTCGCCCTTCAGACGCAGGCTGATGCGCTCGTTGTCCTTCATTGTTGCGGCCAGCAGCAGCGCGCCGTTCATCGCACGTCCCAGAGCAGCGCTTGCCAGATGGGAGCAGCCGTGCTTTTTAGCTGCTTCCTGTACCAGATTAGTGGTGCATAATGCATAAATACGTACACCGTCGGCCGTAGCCTTTGTCAAAACATCTTCCATAATATCTGCCTCACAATCCTGCCTTACGGCAAAAATTTTACTTGCTTAATAAAACAAGCCCACTAAACTACTGCTAGCGGGCTTGCAAATTTCATGCATGGGGAACAGCCTGTTATCAGCTCTTCCACAATGTCAATTATAAATCATAATAGTCAAAAAGGCAAGCGTTGAAAATGTTACATTTCTTTGAAGAGATTTACCATTTCCATTGCGGTCATTGCGCAGTCTACGCCCTTGTTGCCGGCCTTGGTGCCTGCACGTTCTACAGCCTGCTGAATGTTTTCGGTGGTGAGTACGCCGAAGGCTACGGGTACGCCGGTTTGCATGCTTACCTGAGCGATGCCTTTGGAGGCTTCGGCGCATACATAGTCGAAATGCGGGGTTGCGCCGCGGATTACGGCACCTAAGCAGATTACTGCGTCGTATTTGCCGCTTTCTGCGAGTTTTTTTGCTGCCATGGGGATTTCGAAGGCGCCCGGTACCCAGGCTACGGTGAGGTCTTCGTCAGCTGCTTCGTGGCGGATCAGGCAGTCGATGCAGCCGCTGAGGAGTTTGCTGGTGATGAATTCGTTGAAGCGGGCTACGACGATGGCGATTTTCATGTTTTTGGCGGTGAGTTTTCCTTCTAAGGTTTTCATGGTTATATTCCTCCTAATGGTTTTATGTTTTACGTTAATTTATACTTTATTATTTTCCGCAGTTGCAGCCACAGCCTTCGTGCAGCTTGTGGCCCATTTTCTCTTCTTTGACGTCGAGATAGTGTTCGTTGTATTCGTTAGGCTCCATGATGATGGGCACGCGGTCGGTGATGGTGATGCCGTAACCGGAGAGGCCGATGCGTTTTGCGGGGTTATTGGTAATCAGGCGGATGCTGGTGAGTCCGAGGTCAGCCAGAATTTGTGCACCCATGCCGTAATCACGCAGGTCGGGAGCAAAGCCCAGGCGCACGTTAGCCTCTACAGTATCCAAGCCCTGATCCTGCAGTGCGTAAGCACGGATTTTATTAGCCAAACCAATACCACGGCCCTCCTGACGCATATAAACGACAGCGCCGCAGCCTTCCTTTTCAATCATCTTCAGCGCAGTTGCCAGCTGGTCGCCGCAGTCACAGCGCAGGCTGCCGAAGGCATCACCGGTCAGGCACTCGCTGTGCACGCGCACGAGCACATCCTTTTTACCGGCAACATCGCCCTTGACAATAGCAACATGACAAAGGTTGTCCAAATCATTTTCATACGCAATGATGCGGAAATTGCCGTATTTAGTCGGCAACGCAGCCTCAGCGGCACGATGCACCATTTTTTCGTGTGCCTTGCGATAAGCAACAAGCTCGGCAACGGTGATGAAAACGAGCTTATGCTTTTTGGCGAACTCGATTAAATCGGGAGTGCGCGCCATATGTCCGTCATCGTTCATAATCTCGCAGCAAATGCCTACGGGCTGCAGGCCTGCCAGCTTGCACAAATCAACAGTTGTTTCGGTGTGACCGGTGCGCACCAATACACCGCCCTTGCGTGCGCGCAGCGGGAAAACGTGACCGGGACGGCGGAAGTCGCTCGGCTGTGCACCGGGCTCAGCGCATTTTTTCATGGTATATGCGCGCTCATAAGCAGAAATACCGGTGGTAGTGTCAACATGGTCAATAGAAACAGAGAAGGCTGTTTCGTGATTGTCGGTGTTGTGCGTTACCATAGCACCGAACTGCAGCTTGTCCATAACCTCGCTGTCTGCCGGCATGCAGATAAGTCCGCGTGCTTCCTTTGCCATAAAGTTAATAGCCTCGGGAGTGCACAGCTCGGCTGCCATAATCAGGTCGCCTTCGTTTTCGCGGTCCTCGTCATCGGTTACCAATACCATCTGACCTGCTTTAATCGCAGCGATGGCTTCATCAATTGTATTATACTTAAACTTTTCCATTTTCTACCTCTTTGTTACTGCTCAGATAAACCCATTTTCCAGCAGCATATTTTTATTTAAAGCAGGCTCCTGAGTCTGCTTGGGGTTAAATTTTAACATTTGCTCTACATATTTGCCGATAATATCCGTTTCCAGATTTACGCTGTCGCCCACATCCTTAAAGCCAAGCGTTGTTTCCTTGGCGGTATGCGGAATCAGCGATACGGAAAAGCTGCTTTCCGTAACCTGCGTTACCGTCAGGCTGATACCATCAATCGCAATACTGCCCTTTTTGATGATATATTTCAAAAGCTCCGGCGGGGTGTTGATAGTCACCACCATCGCAATGCCCTCAGGTTTGCGACTTGCAATTACGCCCAGTCCTTCCACATGTCCGCTGACGATGTGACCGTCAAGGCCATCGCACAAGCGCAGCGTGCGCTCCAGATTTACTCTGTCACCGGCATGCAGGCTGCCGATATTGGTCAGGCGCACAGTTTCCGGCATCACGTCGGCGGTAAAGGCGGTGTCATCCATGCTTACTACCGTCAGGCAGGCGCCGTTGACGGCAACGCTATCACCGATTTTCAAATTCTGCAGTACCTTCACCGCCGCCACGGTCAGGTGATAGGATTCACCCTGCTGCGCCAGCTTCTGCACCGTGCCCAGCTCGGCTACCAATCCTGTAAACATTATTCAGCCTCCTTCGGCAGCTCCTGCTTATCCAGCTCCGGCACCAGACCTGTTATCAGTACATCACTGCCCAATTTTTCGATTTCTACCTCTGTCAGCTGCCAGCCTGTTTCCACCAGGCTGCTGCCTGCACCGCCAACCGGCGGCAGAGCGGCAGCGCCGCCAATCAGCTTGGGCGCTACAAAGGCGCACACTCTGTCCGCCAGACCTGCATCAAAGAAGGCACCGTGAATCGCACTGCCTCCTTCTACCAGCAGGCTGGTAATACCGCGCTCGGCCAAAACCTGCACCACCTGCGCCACAGGCAGAACGCCGTCAGCCAACGGCAGACGTACCACCTCTACGTTAGGCAGAGCAGCCAGCGCTTCCGCCTTAACGATATCGGAATCCAAGCCGGTAAAAATAATCGTATCCGCCAGCGGATTCAGAACTGCTGCCATCAGCGAAATCTTCAGGCTGCTGTCGAGCACCACGCGCACCGGATTTTTGCCGCGCACCAGACGGGTGGTCAGCTCCGGGTCATCCTCCAGCACGGTGCCGATACCGACAAGCACAGCGTCATGCTGCTTGCGCAGACGGTGTGCATAGGTGCGTGCCTCCTCGCCGGTAATCCATTTGCTGTCGCCGGTGGCAGTCGCAATCTTGCCATCCAGTGTCATAGCGTATTTTAAAGTAATAAACGGACGCTGCTTCGTAATCCAGGTAAAGAAGCGTTCATTCAGGCGCTGTGCTTCTTTTTCGCATACGCCGGTAACAACCTCTATACCCTGCAGGCGCAGATATTCCAAACCCTGACCTGCAACCTTGGGGTTAGGATCAAGGCAAGCCACCACAACCTTGCCGATGCCCGCGCGTGCCAAGGCTACACAGCAGGGACCGGTGCGTCCGTAATGTGCGCAGGGCTCCAGCGTTACATAGGCCGTTGCACCCTGGGCCATCTGCTTAGCCTCAGCCAAGGCATTGACCTCGGCATGCGGTTCGCCGGCCTTATGGTGATAGCCCTCACCCACAATATTGCCTTCGGCATCCACAATCACGCAGCCAACCATCGGATTGGGACTGGTATTGCCCTCTGCCTGCAGCGCCAGCTCCAAGGCCCGCTGCATATATGCTTCATCTGTCATTCTTGCCAAAATATCACCTTCCAGTAATATAAAAAACCGCATAAAGACCTAAGGAGCCTATATGCGGTAAAAATACAGTTTTGCCACCTTTTCTCATCCAGACTATACTGTCGGTACCGGAATCGCACCGGTTCATGCGCTGCTGCGCTAGCGGACTTTACCGCCGATCGGGAATTGCACCCTGCCCCAAAGGTTACATTATGAAGTTATTTTTATTATAGCGTCAAATTTTCTTCCAGTCAAGAAAACTATACGTGAACAGTATGATTTACTTCGCTGCCTCTTTAATAATTTCGTAGGTCCAGCGTGCAGTATTGTACAAATCCTCTTCCTTCAGATATTCCGCGGTAGTATGCACATTGCTCATGCCGGTTGCCAACAGGCCGCAGGGCAGGCCGTAGCCGCAAAGATAGTTGCCGTCGCTGCAGCCGCCGGTTGTTTTCAGCTCTACCGGGAAGCCAAGTGTTTCCGCAGCGCGTGCTGCCAGCTTAATGCATTCGTGGTCCTTGTTCAGCTCAACAGCAGGACAGCCTTCCACTACGTCGAATTCAACCTGACCGCCACCGGCCTCAACAGCCTCTTTAATAAGAGCAATGGTGGAATCCTTCAACGCTTCCAGACGCGGTACGTTCAGAGAGCGCATATCAATGACAAATTTAGCCTCCGGGCAAACGATGTTGGTGCCAACGCCTGCGTTGAACATGCCGATGTTAAAGGTAGTTTCGCTGTCCAGACGACCGTAAGCAGGCAGCTTGGACAGAGCGTCCGCCGCCAGCATAATTGCATTGACGCCTTCTTCCGGAGCAATGCCTGCATGGGCAGCCTTGCCCTTGACGGTTACGTAAATATCGTACAACTTCGGTGCAGCGTAGGTAATTTCGCCCGGTGCGCCGCCGATATCCATGCAATAGCCGTAATCGGCCTTAATCCAGCTTTGGTCCATGTTGACTACGCCCAAACAGCCGATTTCCTCGCTGACGGTAAAGCACAGCTGCACGTCGCCGTGAGCAACGCCGTCCTCCTTCAGTGCGCGTACCGCCTCCAGCATAGCAGCAACGCCAACCTTGTCGTCACCGCCCAGAGTTGTGGTACCGTCGCTGTACAGCACGCCATCCTTACGGACAACCTTAGTGCCTGTTGTCGGTGCTACGGAATCCATGTGCGCTTCAAACAGCAGCTTCGGAGCATTCGGCACAGTGCCCTTTACATAGGCCCACACATTGCCGCAGGTACCGCCGGTTTTTTCGTGCGCCTTATCCATCTCCGGCTCCAAGCCAAGCTCGCGCAGCTTCGCCATAATCAGCTCCGCTTCCTGCTTTTCGTCCTTGCTGGGGCAGGGAACGCTTACCAGCTCTATAAATTCATCAATCAATCTTGTTTTGTTTATCATTATGGTCACCTCGTAGTAGTTTAAGATATAAGCATATTATATACCTTAATGAAAGCCGAGCGCAAGTTTAACTGCCAGCAATATTACATCTGCAGATAGCGGCAGGCCAGATACAAAGCGCCCGCAACCAAACCACCGCAGGCACGTATGCGCAGCTTTTTCGCATCAACGCGCTCCGGGTCGCTTTTCTGCAGACGGCCGATACCGCCTAACAGCAACCAAGCGGAAAACAGCAGCATAGCCGCCGCCAGATAATCCCAGCCTTCCAATTTAGCAAAAATCTCCATTATATCACCTATTCTTTATTCTTTTGCGGACACAGATATACATAGTGACAGTAAGCACAGCTTTCGTTACAGATGCAGGCGAAATCGTCCTCCTCGCCCTTACCGCTGATTTCCTCGCACAGCTCTATTGCCTCCTGCAGATATGATTTTTCCAACGGCAGCTGCCAGACGCTCATATTCTGCAGAAAGTGCAGCTCAGCGCGCACAACCTTTTTGCCGGGATACAGCTTTTCCGCAGCATCCTTATACAGCGCCAGCTGATAAGCATAACCCAGCTTCACCTCGTCAGGCTCCGGCGGCGTACCTGTTTTATAGTCCACTATAATCATCTTATCATCTTCGTCAAAGGCCAGCAAATCGATGACACCCTCAACTGCCAGCTCCTGCTGCAGAGGCTGTACAAATTCTAATTCACGCTTCTGCTTTTTGGGGAGCGCTTTATACAAATCGCTACTGATATAAGCATTAAACATACTTCTGGCCTGTGCTGCCTCCGCGCCGGGAGCAAATTCATCCAACGCAATGGCAAAAACAGCCTCCGCATTATAGCCATTATACAGCTCCAGAGCTTTGTGCACAATACTGCCGGTTACACTAGCAGGCAGCTCATGCGCCTGCTCGCCGGCAACTGTCTGCTCCAGCTCAGGCACTGCCAAAACCTGCTGGTAGTAATATTGACGCTGACAATGCAGATACGTCTGCAGCGCACTTGCGGTAAAGCAGGTACGGCCACAGGCTGCATAAGCAGGCAGCGGTGCCAAGGCCAACGGCTCCAGCGCCAGCTGCTGCTGCTCGCCCTGCTGCACAACAGCCGGGCTCAAAGCATCGGCACACAAAAGGCGTACCCAAGGACAGCTGCTTTCCCGCTTTTCCCAGTCAGCCTCGTATACTGCCTGCAGCTGCTGCCACCAGCCCTTGGCGGCAGGCAGGCCGATAACAGCCTCCGGCAGCTTTTCTTCCGCCACCGTACCGACCATTAAAAGCTGCTTTTGAGCACGCGTCATAGCAACATAAAGCAGACGTCTGCTTTCTGCTTCCTCCAGCTCACTGTCGCGCGCCTTCGCCAGCTCGTACACGCCGCTGTTTTGCAGCTGCATTTCCTTGTCGGGCACCTTGATGCCCAAAAGCCCCTGTTCGCCTTCCTTGCCGGGCAAATATTTGATAGATGCGGTATCGCCCTTCACTGATTTATCTAACTGCGGTAAAATAACCAGATCGAATTCCAGTCCCTTGGAATTATGTATCGTCATAATCTGCAGTGCATCATCGGCCTGTACGGTAGCGGCAGGCTCCTTGCTGCTACTTGCGCGCAAATCCTTAACGTTTTGCAGCCACTCCGCCAGCGAAGCCTGCTTCGTCTGGCAATACTGTTGTGCCAGGCGGCGCAGCTTTTTGACATTGGCCAGCTTGCTCGGGCCGTTTTCCTGCTGCGACAGAACGAATTCCGGCTTCAGCTCGTCCCAAAGCTGTGCGAACAGCTCCGGCAGCGCCATCAGCGCTGCCGCTTCGCGCAGACGTCCCAGGATTGCAGCAGCCTGCACTGCCAACGCCTGCTGCTCCGGCGGCAGGTTCAGCTGCAGCTCACCGCTGCCAACAGCCTGCAGTACATCCCACAGCGGTTGGTCATTTTCGGTCTGCCAGAAAAGCTGCGTCAGCGTTGCATCATCCAAACCGAAATAGTTGGAGCGCAAAGCACCTGCCAGCTCCAGGCTTGCATATCGGTTGTGCAGCGCAGCCAGCAGATTCAGAATATCCAGAACCTCCTGCTGCTCATAAAAGCCCTTGCCCTTGACTACTACGCAATTTATGCCGTAGCCTTGCAGCGTCTGCCGCAGAATTTCGCAATGCGTCATTGCGCGCAGCAAAATAGCCTTGCTTGCCCCCGGCCTGAGCTGCGGCTCAACCTTGGGCAGCTCCTGCTGCAGATAGGCGGCGATTGCCTCCGCCTCCTTCTGCCATTTATCCTCTTTAGCGCCCAGGTCATCATCCTTGGATTTATACGGCACCTGCAGCAGGCAAACCTTAGCACCGCCGGTGTTAGCACCCTCGTGATGCTCCAGACAGATTTCTTCCTTCGGCAAATCCATCAGCTGACAAAAGGCGGTATTACAGCTTTCGACAATGCTCTGCGTGCTGCGGAAGTTGGTTTTCATGCCCAGGTTCTGTCCCGCATTTTGCGCGATATCCTCTTTTACCTTATTAAAAACGCTGACATCCGCATGACGGAAACGATAAATAGACTGCTTCACATCACCGACGATAAAAAGATTATTCTTGCCGTCCAGCTTGTTACCGCAGAGCAGATAAATCAGCTGACGCTGGCGTTCGTTGGTGTCCTGGAACTCGTCCACCATAATATATTTATAGCGCTCCTGATACTTTTGCCGCAGCGCCTCATTCTTCTGCAAATGCTCGATGGCCAGCAAATCCAGATCATCATTAAACAGGACATTATTTTCCTGCTTGCGTGCGCTCAGGCAGGCATAAAACTCCTGCAGCACGGCAAGCCAATCCTGCACTAAATCGCAGCCCTTGGCGTTCAAAATTACATGGTTCAGCTCCTGACGCAGATTTTTTAAATTAGTCAGCTCCGCTGCCAACGCCTTGCCGCTAACCTTAACAACGCCAGACGCATCCAACAGGGAGCAGTCCGGCTCCGGCGCCAGCAGCTGCTTTTGCATTTCGTCCAGTAATCCTGCGGCCTCCGTCAACGTCTGGCGTCCCTTGGTCTTTGCCCCCAAAGCTTCGCGCGCTTCGATTACCTCGCGCACAGCAGCAAACAGCTTCTGCTGCAGGGTTGGCAGTTCTTCCTTCGCCTTAAGATAAGGCTCTGCCAGATTATCTTCACGCACCAGCTCCGAGAGCTTGTCCCCCAGCGCCGTAACCTGATTAACAAAGCTGTTAACGCCGTAGGTTTGCACCAGCCTGTGCAGGGCAGCGTTTTCCTTGATATTCTTGCGTAAATATTGCTGCAGCGTTTCTTTAAAAAAGTCCTGCGCTTCAAAATCCTCTAAAATCGTAAATTCCGGATCAAGCTGCGTTTCTACCGGGTTATCTCTCAAAATACGGCTGCACAGGCTGTGAATCGTGCTTATCGGCGCACTCTCCACCTTCTGCAGATGCTCCTGCCAGCGCAGTCTTTCCAAATCAGTCTGCGCCTGCTCCACACATTCGCCTACAGCCTGACGTACACGCCCCTTGATTTCGTCGGCAGCCTTGCGCGTAAAGGTTATCGCCACAATATTCGTGGGATTAACGCTCAAATCCGAGCGCAGAATTTGCACAAAGCGCTTCATCAGCACATAGGTTTTACCGCTGCCGGCACCGGCGAGCAGCGAAACATTGCTTTTAATCGTATTTATCGCCAAAGCCTGCTCCGGTGTAGGATTCTTACTCATCGCTCTCGCCTCCCTGTCCGCCGTCGCCGCTCACCAGCTGCACACGGCAAATATCGTGTAACGGGCAATATACATCGCAGCGCCTGCAGCCTGCCAATGCAAAATCGCCTGCATAAATTCTTTCTATATAATCCTTCAGCAGCTGCTCCTTTTCCTGCTTAAAGCTATCCCAGGTCAGCTCTGCGGCGTTCTTCGGTTTTTTATACGGCAAGTTGCTGTTGCCCACGCTTTCCAGCAAAAAGGCACTTTTGCGCTTGCCCTCCTTCAGCGAATAATAACAGCCGCCGCTGACTGCAAGCTGCTCCTTGGAAAGCGCCGCCACCGCCAGCAGATACACCGGCAGCTGCAGGTCGAGCCCCTGCTCCATAGCACTGCCTGTGGGAGGAGTGCCGCTTTTATAGTCCGTGATAAAGGCATGCTCGCCGTTGCTGTCGATTCTGTCAACTCTGCCGATGAGCGATACATCACTGCCGTCACTGAGCGTCAGGTACAAGGGCTTGCCGTTTTTGGAGCTGAAATCCCATTCCACGGCCTGCGGCGTAAAGCCGCCCCAACGCTGCTGGTCCGCATATTCAAAGCGCAGCCAGCGCACCAGCATACGCCATAAGCGCTGCTTTTCTACCTGCCAGATATCCTCGTTTACGGAAGCAACGGTGCTGCTGCAATCATTGCGTGCAGCGGTGCAGACATCCTCAAAGACTGCCTCCAGCTCCTCCGTCAGGTCTTCCATAGTTTCGCCGATAATTTTGCTGCCAAGATAAGGCTCGACAAAATTCTTCAGCGTTTGGTGCAGAATATCACCGGCATCCCGCGGCTGCAGCAAATCATCCGCTTCCTCCGCCGCCTGCGCCAGCCACACCTTCTCCGCCAAAAAGCGGAAGGGGCAGGCAGCGTAAGCCTCCAGCCTGCTTGCACTGAAGCGGCTGCCGATTTGCTTACGCAGCAGCTTCGTCGGCAGGGAATTTTGCAAGTCGCCATTATATTCCGCCTGCTGTGCCTTCCGCAGAATATCCGCTTTGGCTGCCAGCTGCTGCTCCGCAGAGGGAGCCTTTTGCCCGCTGAGCTCTGCTATTTTCGGCAAATCCGCAGCAGCAAAGTGCTTGTCGCTGTACGCCTCCTCCGCCGAAGCAACGCCGAAATCAGGCAGCGTCTGCGCCTTCACATAGTCCTTGTCCAGACGCTTGTCCTCACTTCCCGGCTGCAAAAACAGCTTCCAGATTTCCTCCAGATAGCTACTGGCCAGGCTTTCGCCCACATCCTCATGCCAAGTGAGGATAAGCTCCTTTTGCGCCGCACACACAGCCTGAGCAAAGAAATAGGCATCCTCATCAAAGGAAGAGCCAACCGTGGGCAAATCATAGCCTGCGTCCGCCAGCTGCTTGCGCTCCGTATCGTTATAAATCCAGTTTTCGTTTTTAGCCTGCGGAAACTCGCCCTCGCGCAGGCCCATAATATAAACGCTGTCGAAGCTCAGGCCCTGTACGTTGCCAACCTCCGTAAAGAGTACGCCGTCCCTGCGGCCGAAGCGCAGAGTAAGCTGCACCTGTCCCAAAGCCTCCTGCAGCAGGCTGTTCCATTGGCTAAGCGTCAGCTTGTAATCACTGTTTTTCGCCACCTCGTAATCACGCACAAGCTGCTGCACAGCCTTCAGCACAGCATCCTTGCTGCGCAGGCAGGCCAGCATAAAGTCAAGCGGCACGCCCTGCTTATGCAGGCTGCCCAGACGCTCTTCCAGCGGCAGCGATTGCACAAGCTGCGTCAGCTGCCCGGCATATTCGCTGATGGCAGCCTCCGCCTTAGTGCTTTCTATAAAAGCATCAAGCTGCTTCCACAGCTCAGTTGCATCCCCCAGCAGCTCATGTGCCTTCTGCATAGCCTCCTGACGTGTTTTGAAATACATTTGCGTGCGCAGGCTGTTTGCCGTTTCCACATCAACATCAAAGAACAGACGCAAAAGCTCACAGCTCAGCAGCTCCAGATAGGCCGCTGCCGCCTCACGTCCTCTGCCTGCGGCAGTAAGCAGCAGGCGCAGCATAACAGCCAACGGCTGCGACACCAGCGCAGTTGTCTGCGGCAGGCTCACCGGCACACCGTATTCATCCGCCAGCTGGCGCAAGCCGCTGTATAAGGAAAAGTCGCGCACGGCAACAACAATGCGATTGGCAGCGCACTTTTCATGCGCCAGCTGCTGCTTGATTCGCTTCAGCACCCAGCGCATCTCCTGCTCATCGGAGGCAAAGCAATAGCTTTCCACACCCTCCGCAGGCACAGGCGCAGGCGCATGCCCCAAGTGACGCAGCTGCCGCATAGCAACGCCTGCCGGAGCTTGTCCCAATTCCTCTGCCGCAAGGCTTGCAACAGTCGCGCCAAGAATTTTCAGCGCATTGACGGTGTTCGTGCTCGCGCGCATAAACTTGGTAATTGATTCATACTTGGCTTTTTCGTCGGAGCTTACCCTGCGTCCTTCGTAGCTCATGCTGATTACCAGATCATCCACATGCTTCGCCAAAGCCTGCAAAAAGTTTATCTGCACCTGATCAAGGCTGAAGAAATCGCAGATATAGATATGCTTCCAGGGGATTTTGCAATCCTGCTTCTCCAACATCTTCTCTGCCAGACGATACTTGCCCTCCAGGTCGTACCAGTTATTGTTTTCCAGATATTGACGGTAAAGAAGATAAAAATTGCAGACACCCAAATCCTTGCCCTTCAGCTCATCCTCCTCAAAGGATTTTTGGATTTGGCCGTAGATATCCTCCTTAGTGGCACCGCAGCGCGACAGCTGGCTTACGAGCGAAGTCATGGCCTTCACAAAGCCTGTTTTATGCGCCAGCGAACCGAAATATTCCAGCTGCTTGTGCGTGGTCATACCTGTAAGCTGCTTGTTTTCCATCATGTAGTCAATAATATCCTGCACAATCAGCTCCTGACTGCGACGGCTCAATTCCTTGTAATCGGTACCGCCGTTAAGGTTCATCAGCTTGCCGGCCAGGGTATCCATGCCCATGGTTTCTACATTAGCGTACTTGCTGCGCACATCGTCCGTCAGCAGGCGGTTGGGCAGCACCAGCACGCCTTCGCCCAACGGCTGCTGCGAAAGCTTCTCTGCCAGCTGCGAGCGCAGGCTGCAGCCGAGAGGTACATAAATCAACTTTGCCATAACAATCTCCTTCTGTTTATCCTTCAGCGTAATATTGCTCAAATCTTTATAATGCTTATTATACCATAAGCGACTGCCAAAGATTGTCTATTTGAGGAACGGATTTTTAGGGAAAGAAAAAAGGCTGCCACGCAATGTGACAGCCTCGGGAAAATACAATATTATGCTTCGTATTCAGCTAACTTTGCAGCAGCCTTCGGGCAGCCTTTTGCGGCAGCCAGTTCGAAGTAGGTCTTGGAGCAGATTTTGTGGCCCATTGCCAGATATTGCTCGCCCAGCTTGTACATATCTTCTGCATATTCAATGTCCTTCAGCTTTGCGGCAGCCTTCGGGCAACCTTTGGCAGCAGCCAGTTCGAAGTAGGTTTTGCCACAGATGCAGTGGCCCATGCCCAGATAATGCTCGCCCAGCTTGTACATATCTTCTGCATATTCCATGTCCTTCAGCTTAGCAGCAGCCTTCGGGCAGCCTTTGGCAGCAGCCAGCTCAAAGTAGGTCTTAGAGCAGATGCAATGGCCCATTGCCAGATAATGCTCGCCCAGATCATACATATCTTGTGCATATTCCATGTCTTTCAGCTGTGCGATTGCTTCCTCGGAGCCTTTGGCAGCAGCCAGCTCCAGATAGGTTTTACCGCTGATGCAGTGGCCCATACCCAGATATTGTTTAGCAAGCATCAGGCAGCCTGCAACATATTCTTTTTCTTTAGCTTCGGCAGCAGCGATTTCCTCATCGGTAACGCCGGCTTTTTCTTTGAACCATGCCATGATAGCGTCCATGTCTTCAGCCTTGTGCAGCACGCTTCTGAATTTATAGTCAATTACCTTGGTAGTATACAGGTACTCAACACCCAGGTCCAAGTCAAAATAATCCAATCCGAAAAATGTCAGAATACCATCAATAACAACCTCAGCATTAGCAGGATCCTTAGCCAGCTTAGCAATTTGTAAATACTTTTCAGCAACAGTCGTCATTTAAAAAACCTCTCTTTTTCATTCTTTTGTAAGAATAATCAATTATTAGTTCCTTCGGAACCAATATAATCATATCACGATTGAAATTAATTATCAACTATTAATAGGAAAATACTAGGAAAATGGCAGATAGAGGGGAAAGATTTTGCTATGCTGCCTTTTGCCTCTTGGCATATTCGTGATTTTGCTTTATTGGCGAATACGCTGATTAAAATTCTTGCGAGAGGTGTAGGACAGAACGAAGTTGCCAGAACTCTTGTCAAATGCCGGTTGGTGTGTTATAGTAAAGTTATCTTTGGAGGCTGGCTGCCTTCTTGAAAGCCTGATTACCGCTTGCGGTTTTGTATGTTAGCGCGGAAGTTTGACAGTTGCAAAGGTAAAAAAACGCTGAAGGCCGCATAGAGCCTAT